>Ga0307374_10015609_pt1 | contig 10195 bp, 6 predicted proteins | sample OX3MG_FD_202532 | JGI IMG/M metagenome (GOLD analysis project Ga0307374, IMG submission 202532) | Soil microbial communities from Risofladan, Vaasa, Finland - OX-3 | ecosystem: Environmental > Terrestrial > Soil > Coastal area > Acid sulfate soil | place: Finland: Risofladan, Vaasa | collected...
CGAGCAAAGCCGCGCCGCATCCGCGCCACCTACACCCGGCCACACGGGGTCAGGCACATGATCAGTGCGCTGGATGTCGGATGTGACCGGCTCTACGGCCATGTCAAGACCACAAAGCGCCGGACGGCGTGGGAGGCGCCGGTGGCCGGGGCCAGCACCAAGACACCGGCTCGGTGCCTGACGCGCGGTCATCGACGGCAGACGCTTCCAGGGAATGTCAGCCAGGGCGCTGGCTGTCCTCGGTGTGGTCGGCGTCGCGCCGGGGCCGCGCAGAGACTCCCCCAAGAGGCCTGGGCGGCACGGGCCGCCGCGGTCGGGATCGCCTGGGAGGCGGTGTACCCGCCGAGCTGGTCAACGTTCGCGAGCTGCTGCGCCCCGGTGGCGAGGGCGTTGGCGCGAGCTGCTCAGTGGTGCCAGACGCGCACGTACGAGACCTGCATGTCGCTCGGAACGACGGTGGTGCCGCCGTACTGACCCTGGCAGTTGTTGAGGATCAGGTACATCGGGGAGCTGGTCACGTTGCTGGTCACCTGGCCCACCTGCAGGCCGTCGTAGTACCACGTGATCGAGGAAGCCTCCCAATCGACCCCAAAAGTGTGCTGGCCGCGTGCAAGGCGGCCGACGCACCCGCCGGGCGGATTGTTTGTACTGAAGTGGAAGTGGAAGCAGGCCTTACCGCCCAGGCCCTCGACGATGTCGATCTCACCGTCCTGCGGCCAGACCTGACCGTCCATCCACCATGCTGGCCAGTTCGCCACGGTACCGTCGGGCGCGGGTGGCAGGTAGATCTGGGCCTCGAAGTAGCCGTAGGTCTGCTGGAAGCCGCTGTGCCCGCTCACGCCGTCCTTGGGGTTGGAGCTGACCAGCGCGCCGGTGTATCGGCTGCGAGTCTTGCCGCAACGCGACGCGACCGGTTTCAGCCATAGGTTGAGGGTGCTGCCGAAGTTGGGAGTGCCAGCGCCCAACAGTACGTTCGAGGACGACAGGCAGGTACCGTTGACGGGCCCGGTGATGCCGGTGCCGAACCAGCCCGGCGTCCACAAGGTTTTGTTCAGTACAGCGGTCGAGAACTCGTCGTCGAACTTGAGGTTCCATGGGCCGGGGGCCGGCGATTGCGGCACGACGGCGGCTGCGGCCACCCCCGAGCTGAGCAGAAGCGTTGCGGCTATGAGCACGAAGAGAGCAACGATTGAGGTCGCGGCGCGGCGTCCGCGGGACCACCCGCCACCCGCGAGTCCGAGCAAGGCGCTACTGAGGCGACCAAGTGTCGCACTGAGAAGGACACGGACCTGAGGCTGGTGGTCGCCTGGGCTCACCAGTGGTGCTCCTTCGACGGGAGAGATCCGGCGTCACGCGACGCGACAGCGTGGTGTCGAATGGCTTGACGTGAGGGTGGCGCTTCTGATAACGGCGGTCAATAGGGAACAGCACCGAGATCGACCCCGTGTCTATGCCCGCGCGCCCACCAACCAACATTCGAGGGTCCTGCCGCGTGCCAGCTCACATCGGCTCTATGAACGCGCGGTCTTGGGGGCGCGGCGTCAGTGTGCGCTGTGGCCCACTTGTTGCCCATTGCGCTCGGGCTCGCCCAGATGGATGATCGGCAGGTGGCACACTCGGCCGAGCTGTGCCCCGCTGGATCGGCCGACCCCATCGAGCATGGAGGTCGAGATGAGCGTCCCGCGTGGGCTGCGAGCCCGCTTGGCCGTGGCGGGCGTCGCAGCAGGACTCGCGCTGATGGCAGCCGGATGTGGCGGCGGCTCGAACACCAGCACAGGGGCCACAGGAAGTTCGGAAATCACGAAGGCGCCCGTCGCACTCGTGCCGACGGCGAAGGCGTTTGGCGAGTCGGTCGCGGCGAGCTCCTCGGCGGGGCAAATGGTCGCGGCGACCACGTGGGGTGTGGACACGGCCGTCGTGAAGACCTGGTGGCGTCCGAGTAACGGGGCGTGGTCCTCACCGGCGGCGTTCCTGCCGCCGGGCTTTCATCGCAGCTACGACGCGAGTGCGGCAACCTTGTCGGACGGGTCGCTCGCTGTGGTCGCAGGGGTTGACCTGGCGCGACGCAAGTACTGCCTGGATGGTGCGTCTGTGGCGTTGATGCGGCGTGACCCGGGCGGTGCGGTTCAGTCGAGTATCGTCGACGATCAGCACGGCACCGGCCGCCTCGACGATCGCCCCATGATCGCGGCGGGCTCCGGGGGCCAGGTATGGGTGGGATGGTCCCAGGGCACCCTTGCCCATTCATGCGATGTGATCGGCGGCGACGATCGCATTCGCATCGCGCGCTCATCCGACAACGGGGCGACGTTCGGACGTCCGATTGCGGTACCGAGCGCAGGGATCGGCCCGGACTTCGGTGTCCAGATCGCGCCCGTCGGCTCCGGGGATGCGTGGGTGAGCTGGAGCGCGCTGTCTTCGAGGGGCGCTGCGCGGGTCATGCTGGTAAGGGTGCAGCACGGGCAGGTGATCGGCGCGCCGCAGACGGTCGCCTCCGTCGCCGCTGTGCCCCAGTTGCTGCCCGGCGCGACCTTTCCTTCGTTCAGTACGCCGACGATCACAATCGCCGACCACCGGCCCGTGCTGGCATGGCCCCACTGGGTGGCAGGGCAGGCGGTCATAACGATCGGGGCAAGGATCGGCCCGCAGGGCCAGTGGCGGTACGCCACCGTGCTTCCCGGTCGTGGGCAGGACCTCATCCTGCCCGCCCTCGCGACACAAGGCGACGGGAGTCTTCGCCTGGTGTATGCGATGCACGTGCGATCGACCGACGCCGTTGGCTATGCGTCGTGTGTGATCCGGATGGTGCCCTCGACGGGCCGACTGCTGGTGGGTCCGACAGAGGCGGTGGCAGCGCCGGTGCCCGGACCGGGCTTTCACGAGTTGGGCGAGTCGCTGCAGCTGACCGCTGACCGGATGACTACGACGACGGCGCTGACCGTGGGGAGCTCGCGCACATCCCAGATCATCTCCGTCGTCTGGCACGTTGTGCCGAGCAGGGCGGCACCCACGGGCACCGCGACTACGGGATCATCCTGACGGACGTTGGTGCCCGCGGGTCGCGGGCGCACGAGCGACCACACACGTCGGGCGGCGCTCGATGGCTGAGTGTGGCCCACAGTGCGGCCCAGGTGTGGCCACGGTCCGCGCAGATACGCTTCGCGACGCGGGTTTGCAGGCTCGCCGATGCGGTCTGCAGAACCGCCATGAGTCGGTTCGAGTCCGACCGTCGTCTTGGCCGCCGTTACCCGAGAACCCGCTCTCTTTGCTTCTGGGGCGAACTCGCGTCCTCCAGCCGTTCGGGTCTGCTGCACGATCCGGTGACAGGTTGGTTTAGGCCGCTAGGACGGCAGTCGGGGTCATGATCATCTCGTACTCGACTGGGGTCAATCTCCCGAGAGCACGGCGTCCTCTAGGTCGAACACCTCACGACTCGTCGAGACCCGGCGTCTGCATGGTCCCCCGCATGCGGACGCTACTCAATTCGATGTGGCAAGCGGCGGCGGCGTATTCTCGGGTGTGCCTGCGGCCAGGCGGCGCGGTGGAGCACCCGCGCCGGATCGGCGTTCGACGCCGCATCCATCTGATTGCTTGCTCTGACGGAGAGGTCGCCGACCCGCGCGGCGAAGCTGTGGGAGGTTAACCGGACGCGGCCCTACGTCCGTTCGGGGGATGGCGCAAGCCGTGGTGGCTGCGACGATTAGATCCACGAGGTGTTTCTGGCGTGACCTCGGGAATTCTGCTCTCGCGAGTGCACGTGGATCTCCGAACATGGGTTGCGCGTGAGTCCGTGGGGAGAAGGGGGCGCTGATGATCAACGTCACTTGGCGGGCGGCGATTGCCTTCGGCATGGCAAGCGCGCTTGTGACCGGTGCGGTCGCATTCGCAGCGACGCCCGCGAATTCGCCGAGCTCGCATGCACCGGGACCAGGTGCGGGGGCGTTCTACAACTACGACTACACGAGCACGAGCTGCGCACCGCCGTCGAGTTGCACGAACGTCGACTGGCCGGTCACGATGATCTTCAAGGGCCCGAATACGACGGTCGCGAGCGTCACGCAGCTCCTGCAGAACGCGGGGTACAGCTACACGGGGTCCACGGAGTACGCCTACGTCGAGCAGAGCGGCGCTTCTACGTTCCAGCAGGTCAGCGATGGTGGTCCCAAGCGCTTTATCTCGACGTCCGTCCACCCGTTGATCGGTGCTCCCCCGATCGGCGCGTTTTCGTCGGTCCACATCCGCCTCTACGCACCGCCCGCAGGGTATTTCTCGGGCAGCAACGGAGTGCACTACGTGATCGGGACGCCGCACTTTGACCTCAATGAGCTCGTTTCGCCGACCTATGGCTGGAGCGAGGTCGCCGCGGAGCAGGTCGCGGCGGATTTGGTTGCAGCGAACCAGGTCAGCAGTACGGCGATTGCGTACGACAGCGTGCCTCTGAGCAACCCGGAAGGGCGCCCGAACCCCACCCCATGGCTGATCACCCCTCGGGGAGACGGCACCCATTACTGGCAGAGCTCGGGTTACGCGACGGTCGTGACGATCGGCAAAGCCACCCTTTACGTCATCCCGAATCCGCAAACGGTCACTTTCGGCCGCCCAGAGCCGAACGACACGTTCACCTTGCGCACCAACCCGGGCGCGCCCTCAAGCGCGGTCAGCGCGCCCACAGACGCCGAGTATGTGACCCCGGTCTGTCGGGCCGCGGCCTACGTCGAGGGTGCCGCGGCGCCCCGATCCCCATTGACCATCTCGTGCTCCGGCGGCACGGATCCCAACTACGTCTTTGACACCTCGGCCACGGCACTGCTGACGGTCGGCCACGCGATCACCATCTCATCCGCGAACAGCACCAGCACGCCGCAGGGTGCGACCGCGAAACTCGCCGTGAAGGCGATCGACAGCGCCAAGGCTCAGTTGCTTGTCTACCGCGCGGTCGGACTGCCCGCGAGGCTGGCCATCAACGCGTCCTCCGGCGTGATTACCGGACGTGTCTTCGCAGCGCCGGGCACCGACACGGTCCGCATCACCGTGACCGACACCTCCGGTGCCCACGCCACTAAGATCATCGTCTGGCACGTCCAAAATGACATCGTGCTGACTCGCCCACGGGCGCAGTCGACCGCGCCCAACCACGCCGTCCACCTCGGCGTCAAGGCCCGAGACCTCATTCCGCATCGCACTCTCCGCTATGCCGCGACCGGTCTCCCAGCGGGCCTGGCGATCAACGCGAAGAACGGCGTGATCTTCGGCCGGACCGTCAACGTTTCTCGGGTCTATCGCGTGACCGTCGTGGTGACCGACTCTGCCGGAGCGAGAGCTCGCGCGAGTTTCATCTGGAAGGTGTAGTGCACCATCGCTCGCACCTCGGCCCGGGTCACAGCCGGGGCGTTCTCTTGCAGCGCGACGCGTCAGTGCGAGCCCACCATCGACCGCACTCGACGTCAGATGGTGCGCTATCGACACAGGTGCCGACGCCACTGGCCCCGGAGGCCGAAAGCGCGGCGGGCTGAGGGCCGTCTAGCGTGGGGTCGACAAGCGGCGCGACGGTCATGCACGAGAACCCGATATGAGCGCATCCAAGTATCGCGCCGAAGCCATCGGCGCGCTTGAGTCGACGCCCGGCCGAGGACCCTCCACCCGGTGAGAGCTTCCTAGCCGCCGAGGGCGGCAACGTCGATCGCTCCCGCTGGGGCGGCGACGGTGACTGGGGCGTTCCAGCCGCTGAACGTGAGCTGTCCCTGCTGGTCGGCCGGTGGGATCACTGCCACCGGATAGGGGGTGCCCACGAGACTGACCGCGAGCTTGTCCTTCGTGGCGTCGGTCAGGTATACGACGCTTGTCCCGTCCGCGGTTCCGGTGCCCGCCTTGGCGATCGGCAATGCGCTGGGGGTCATGACCGTTGACACGAGCTGGTGAAAGTCCGTCAGGGCGAAGAAGCTGCGAAACGACGACAGGGCCGGGCTGGTGGCTGGGGCCTGGATCCACCTGCCCGCGAGCTGGACGATCGCCGCCGCAGGCGCCCCAACGGCCGCATAGAAGCTCAGGGGGCCCTTGACGTACACCGTCGAGCCGACGCGCACGAAGTCCGCTGGTGCGCCGTTGAACTCCAGAGTGCCAGTTGCAGCATGGGTGGCCGACAGATGCAGGTCGACCGTGATCGGCGTGCTGGTCTGCGGAACCTGGCCCGTCAAATGCACGGAGCTCGCCGAATTGGCCGCCGCTCTGGCGTCGGCGATGATCTGGTCCGCGGTCTTGGCATCTTCGCCGTTGGGCGCTTGGGTCTGGGTCGGCTCTGCGCTCGAGGAACCGCCACAGGCGGCCGTCCCGAACGTCACCATGAGGACCCCGACCCCGGCGACGGCAAGCCTCCTGCGCTTCATGCGTCCTCATCCGTCTCGGGGATCGATGGGATCTCCGGCGGCAGCGCGATGGCGGTTGATGTGCGCTCGCTCTTGGACGACATCCGGACCACCACGAGGCGATGCCGGAGCCCCATGATACCCCACGATCGGGACCAGCGTGGCGATGGCTCCCCCGCATCCGCAGCACCGACGACGGACGCGCGACGCGCCCACCCGGGCAAGGAGCGACGCATGGGGATCTGCGACATCCGGAGGTCAACCACGCACACGCTGCGCCCCGGAACAGCGCCGACGTACTGTGGCCCACACGGGCGACAGATGCAGATGACCATCGGAAGTGCGCCCCGCGTTGTCCCGTGCGTCCGAGGGGCACGGGCGCGTCCTCTCAGGCGCTTGACCAGCGATCAAGGACCACCGCAGCGGCACCGGTAAACACAGCCGTCAGGATGCCCAGCGACAGGACGTCGGGCCAGATGCCGCCAATCGTCGGGTCGGCCAGCAGCGTCTGAAACACGTTGAAGCCGGGCCCGAATGGCACCACCTGCGCAACGCGCGATGCGGCGATCCCAGGGATCAGGCCAATAAACACCAGAGGCAACGTCAGCATCAGCGCTGCGAGCAGGGCCGTGCGCGTCTCACGCGCGATCGCGCCGATGATCACACCGAATGCCCCGAAGGACGCCCCGGCAAGCACGAGGACCGGCACCCACGCCGCCCACCGGCCAACTTCGAGGCCGGTCAACAGGTCGACCGCACCGAGCAGGACCAGTCCAAGCGCCAGGCACGCAAGCGCACTAAACAGCACCTTCTCGAGCACGATCGCGGGCGGCGCCAGGAGACCGCGACGCAACCGTGCGAGCGTGTGCTCCTCTCGTTCGGCCGCGATTCCGCCAGCTGAGAGCAACACGCCGACCAACGCCAGACTCGCGAGCAACGCGGCTGCGACCCCGAACGCCGACAGGGGCTCGCGACCATGCTCAGCCTGCACGATATCCAGCCGAATCGGACTCGCAATCGCGCTCGCCGCCGGAGCCGCAAGACCGAGGTTGCTTTGGGTCGCGTTAATGAAGGACAGCACCGATGCGAGGTCGGCGGCCAATCGGACCTGGCCTCGCTGCAACAGCTGATCATGCGCCTGAGCCACGATCCGGCGGGTTCGCGTTAAACCAATGACCTGCCCTTGGCGGCCGAAGATCCCCACCTGACCGCCCACGACGATCAGATTAGCGAGCCGCAGGATCTGGCTCACATAGTTTTGCGCCAGGCTTTGATTGAACTCATAGACGGCAGACTGGAGCTGGTGGGCGACCGCATCACCTTCGATGGGCGAGCGACGGCTCGTGACCAGGTGCAAGGTCGGCTGGACCAGTCCCGACTGCAGGTCCGCGATGAACCCGGCCGGAACCGTGAGCACCGCCTCCACGCGGCCGGCGTCGAGTGCCTGGCGCGCCTGGTCCGCGCCCAGCCGTTCCACATGAACCTGCTTAGCAAGCCGATTGATGTAGTCATCGACCGAGAGTCGCTGATCCCCGACTTGCACGGTTTGCGCGGCCGTGTCGAGGTTGACCAGAGCAATCGTCGGCGCACGACCTTGTCCTTGCAGCGCCGCCGCCGCGAGCAGCGCCACCAGGACCGGATACCCGATGAGGAGCAACAGGAGTATCGGCGCACGCGCCAGCAGGCGCATATCCTTGCCGAAGAGCAGAGCTAGGCCGCGGATGGCGCAGCCTCGATGAGTTGCATGAACGCCTGCTCCGCAGCATCCCCACTGCTGGAGCCTTGTGGGTATGCCTGCAGGAGCTGGGCAACTGTCCCTTCAAACACACTTTTCCCCCGGACAAGGACCATCATCCGATCAGCATGGCGCTCGGCTTCCTGCACCGACTGCGTGGCGAACAGAAGTGCAAGACCATCCTCGGTGCGCAGGTCCGAGAGCCATTGCCAGAGCCGAAGCCGCTGGTCGGGAGACAAGGTCGCCGATGGCTCATCGAGCAGCAGAGCCGACGGGCGTCCCACCAGTGCGATCGCCAGATTGACCCGCTGCCGCGTGCCCGTGGACAACGCCGCGACGGGACGATCGGCAACCTCGCTAAGGTCGGCGCGGTCCAGCAGCCGCTCGATCTCCCGGCGGGGATCCTTTACGCGCTCGAGCCGTGCGAAGAACAGGAGGTTTTGCCGGACCGTCAGCCGCGAGTAGAGCGCCGGACTGTGCGGCACCCACCCCACCCGTACGGGCGCATCTGGAGCGCCCCACTTCACCGAGCCCGCGCTTTGGCGGTCAACACCAGCCAAGAGTTCCATCAGGGTCGTCTTCCCGGCGCCGTTGGGCCCAACCAACGCAACGGCATCTCCCGCAGCCAAGCGGAAATCGACGTCCTGCAGCGCGGTGACGTGACGGTACCGACGGACGAGGCCGCGCGCCTCGACCATCACTGGGGGACCACCGCTCTTCGCGATTGCGACCGACACCGCGCCGCGCCACCGCGGCGACCTCGACGTGCCCAGGGCCCGGGGCCACCTCCATCGCCGGCCTGGCGAGCTCACACCTTCCCGCACAATGGTGGACCGCAATGCCACCAGCCACGTCGGCAATCACCATCGCGGGGAGGGCGAGCACGACACGCTGAATCCCGCCACCTTCCCACGACGCAATACCCCAGCAATCGCGGTCTCCAGACACATGGGATTGGATCGATGCAATCCTAGCGCTGGTGGTGGGCCAGCGTGATATCCCCACGCGGGGAACGATCGCCGACGCTCGGGCCACTAAACGACGCCTGCAGGCCCAGGGGGCTGGCCTTCTGGCACCGGAGCGATTATCGGATCCGGTCCTCGCCTACGGGAAGATGCCGGTCGTGCAGATCGCGTAATTGACTCCCGACGAGCTCGCTCCCTTGGGGACCGCGCCTTTGAGGTCAGGGAGCGCGAAGTTCGTCGTCCCGTTGCCGCCGGAGGTCGAGCTGGGGTTTCCTGAAGCCGACGCGCGGATTCGAACCGCGGACCCCTGGTCCCGTGGTTGGGGGGCCGGGGCGGGCGGGCGGCCCGCCGGGTGTGATCGTCGCGCCGATGTAAGCGCCGGCAAGCACTGCGCACAAAGACAGCGCGATCATCGCCCGCCCAAGGGCGCGACGTGCCACGCTCGCGGGTTCCGTATCGCGTTCGCTACCGACAGTCGGTTACTTCTTGCATCTCGGCAGCGGCAACCCCAGAATCCATGGCGCGCCGTGGGCCTCGGTCACACGCAGGCGAACGAAATACAAAGCCCCGTTACAGCCGCGGGCTGGGTGGTATGCGGTAAGGCCCGCGGGAATATGCAACAACGGGTAATGCTCGCCCGTCTCAATACCCTTGCTCGTTGCCTGTTTGGAGCCCCAACTCGCCCAATGAATGTGGGCAAAGGCGCGACTGTTGTACTCGAATCCGCGCCACACGTCGCACGCTGATGGCCGCACAGCCGCCTTCGGCGTGTAACCGCAGATGATCGCTGGCCGCGTCGCAGCACTGGCGGAGGCGGCGATCATGAGCCCTGCGCACGTACCAAGCGCCCAGCAGAGAGCGTGCGACTTCCACTTGAGACGTCGCACGGGACTTGACTGGCTCCGAAGCTCGGCGACGAAAGCCAGGCAACGCGGTTCTCCTGACGCGGAGGATCCACACTCGCGGGTCCGAATACCTGAGTCTAGCTTCGCTCGCTGCGACTCACGCGTCGCACACGGTACCGGAGATAGCCCCCCGGACGTCCGCGCTCATGCGGGCTGCGCGGTAGAGGGATGACGTGAGGCTGCGGCGTGCCATCAGGTCGGGACTCCTTGATGTTGGGGGCGACGGGG
>Ga0307374_10015610_pt1 | contig 10194 bp, 6 predicted proteins | sample OX3MG_FD_202532 | JGI IMG/M metagenome (GOLD analysis project Ga0307374, IMG submission 202532) | Soil microbial communities from Risofladan, Vaasa, Finland - OX-3 | ecosystem: Environmental > Terrestrial > Soil > Coastal area > Acid sulfate soil | place: Finland: Risofladan, Vaasa | collected...
CGCGCACCGGCACTAACGGCAGGTTCAACCTCAGCGACTGCCACGAATTCCCGTCGTCGGCCGAGAAGTACGCCGAGCGCTCCGTGCCTGCAAATAGCAGTCCACGCTTGCCCGGATCCTCGCGCACCACGCGCGTCGGCTCCGTGTCGGGCAGGTTCGACTGGATTGGTACCCAGTGCTTGCCGAAGTCTACCGTCTTCCATAGGTACGGATGGTTGTCGTCCAGCTTGACCCGGTTGGCGGCTAGGTACGCCACGCCGTCCACATGCGGGCTTGGATCGATGCTCGAGATCTTGGTGAATTTCGCCACTCCCTTCGGCGTCACGTCCGACCACGTCTTGCCGCCGTCGCGCGTCAAATAGACCTTGCCGTCGTCCGAGCCGGTCCATAGCTCGCCATCCTTCATCGGCGACTCGGCGAGCACGAAGATCGTGCCGTAGTACTCCACGGACGTCTGATCCTTGGTGAGCGGACCGCCGGCGTCCCCCAGCGTCGCCGGGTCGTGGTAGGTCAGGTCCGGCGAGATCACGCTCCAGCTGTGCCCTTCGTCTGTGGATTTGAACACGTCCTGCGCGCCCGCGTATACGACGTTCGGATTGTGCACCGAAGTGATGATCGGGAACGTCCACTGGAACCGGTACTTGAGATCCTTGGCCGGATGCCCCATCGGATTGTCCGGCCACGGATTCACATTCTCTTCGAGCCCCGTGCGCATGTCCTTGCGCGTGAGTTCATTGCCGTAGCTGCCGGCATAGATGATCCACGGCTGGTCCGTGCGCGCCGCCATCCAGCCCGACTCGCCACCGCCCGCATCTTCCCAGTTCGACATGTCCAGGTTGCCGCGGTTGGCGCCACACAGCGTGCCCGAATCCTGCTGCGCACCGCACACCTTGTACGGATAGTCATTGGTCGCGATCACGTGGTAGAACTGCCCGGTGGCGAAGTCTTCCTCGCTCCACGTCTGCCCACCATCCTTCGTCACGCGCGCCCCACCATCGTCCGTCTCGATCATCCGTTTGGCGTCGTTGGGCGCGATCCACAGATGGTGAGAGTCGCCATGCCCACCGCCGCGCATCGCACGGAATGTCTTGCCACCATCGGTGGATTTCATGAACGACACGTTGTTGATGTACAGCGTGTTCGTGTCCGTCGGATCGGCCGTCACCTTCATGTAGTACCAGGCGCGCTGCTTGATCTCGTTGTCGCCGTTCACGAACTGCCAGGTCGCGCCGGCATCACTCGACTTGTACAACCCGCCCTGTTTGGCCTCGATCAGCGCCCACACGATCTTCGGATTGGCTGCCGAGATCGCAAGCCCGCTGTTCCCCCAGATCCCCGACGGCAGCCCGGGGTTGTTCTTCAGTTCCGTCCAGTGGTCGCCGCCGTCCGTCGTTTTGTACATCGTGCTGCCCACACCGCCGGACGAGAACGTCCACGGCAACCGGTACGCCTGCCAGAAGGTCACGTACATCGTGTTCGGATCGCTCGGATCCATGATCATGTCCGCCACACCTGACGAGTCGTTTCGGAACAGGATCTTCTGCCAGGTCTTGCCGCCATCCGTAGTCTTGAAAACGCCGCGTTCTGAATTCGGGCCGAAGATGTGCCCAAACGCGCCTACGTAAACGATGTCCGGATTGGTCGGATTCACGATCACTTTTTCGATCTGTCGCGTATCGCCCAGCCCCATGAAGGCCCAGGTCTTGCCGGCGTCGGTGCTCTTCCACACCCCGTCACCGTACGACACGTTGCCGCGGATCGGATATTCGCCGCCCCCCACATACACGACGTCGGGGTTCGACGGCGCCACCGCGATCGCACCGATCGTGCCGCCGAAGAATCCGTCCGTGGTCGGGAACCAGCTCTGGCCGCCGTCTTCCGTCTTGAAGACGCCGCCACCCGTGGTGCCCATGTAGTACTCATCCGGGCGCTGCGCTGAGCCCGTGGCGGCCACCGATCGGCCGCCCCGGTAGGGCCCGATCTCCCGCCACCGGAGCCCTGTGAACGCTAGACTGTCGTACGGCACGGAAATCATCGCGTTGGCCGTGGTCACTGGCCGGGGACGGCCCCCCTGGGCCACCGAAACCGAGGGCAACATGCCCGACAACATGGCGGCAGCCACGGCCCGGAGAATCGAATGCCTGCTCACTGATGCCTCCTGCGGAGTGCACTGGAAGGGAATGCGGGTCCGACAACCCGGCCTGCGGTCGCAATCGGGGGTACCGGTCCCACCCTCCAAAATGCGCTACGGTCACTCGGCAGGGGAAGGTACGACGCGGAGATTCGTCGCTTGGCCGCTTTCGCCCCGGCGCGACCTGCGCCTGCCCGCTGGCACCGGAAGGCCTCGTCTGGAACCGTGCCCACCACCAGTTCCTCCTCGCGCTCACTCCCTACCTACGCCGCACCATCACGATGTCCATGGAGGAGCTGCACTCCACTCTTAGCCGACTCCTCTCAACGTCGAGCATCGCGCATTTCGGATCGCCGTACCGCGCGGTCCACACCGGGGCGATGTCTTGCGCACTTCGCCACCGTTGACTCCCCGTGTCCACGAATGAACTTTCCCTCGTAGTTTCCCCGTAGCTTCAACACGGTCCCGCCGCCCCGCCTTCCAACCGTCCCACCATCTTCCTCTTGCCCCGCCGACGCTGGACCCTGCTGCAACGCCGCTGGCTCCTCACTGCCGTCTCCTTCGCCGCGGTGCTCGGCGTATCGGCGTACACGATCGCCGGTTGGTCCACTGAGGGCATCCATTTTGTCATCCCGTGGCAGGCCCACGCCCTCGCCATTCTCGCCGTCGTCGTGGAGGTCGCCGCCCGCACCGTCAAGCTCACGTGGAGCGCTCGTTCCGTGGGCGTCCGGCTTCCTCTGCGCGCGTCACTGCGCACTTGCCTCGCCGGCGACCTCGCCGCCAATATCACGCCGGGACGGTCGGGCGCCGAACCCGCGCGCTACATCGTGCTCGCCCAGTCTGGCGTCCCTTCACCCAGCGCGCTGGTCATCCTGTTCGCCGATCTCTTCCTCGAGATGCTTTCGCTGGGCGCCGTCGTGCTCGTCGCCGCGCTCGTCTTCCGCCACGCCGGCGTTGTCTTGGGCGCGCTCGTGGGCGTCCTCGGCGGGTACGCAGTGTTCGTGCTCGCCATCGGCTTCGTGGGGGTCGTGCTGTCACGACGCCAGGTCGGCGTCGAGCCCCCCGCGTGGGCGCGGCGCATCGGGCTGCACGAGCGCCGCTGGCTCGTGGTGCAGAGTTGGTTCGACCGCGTGCGCACCACGGTGGCCAATGTGAAGCACGTGAATCCCGTATGGGCCGCGGCGGCCTTCGTGATGTCCTTCATCCACGTGGCCACACGCTTGTTCATGCTTCCCGCGCTCGTCCTCACGTCGGTGGCGACCGTACCCCTCGCGCCCTTGGCCCTCTGGCCATTAGGATTATTATATGGCGCGTCCGTGGTGCCAGCGCCCGGTGGGGGCGGTGCCGTTGAACTCGTTTTCCGCGCGGCGCTCGGCCATGTCATTCCCGGTGGCTTGTTCATCGCCGCGCTCGTCTGGTGGCGGTTCTATACCTTCTACATCTACATCATCCTCGGCGCCCTGGCTGCCGGCCGCACAGCGCTCAAAGCCGTCCAGAAGACAGAGGAATTGGAAGAGGAACTGGAGCAGGCGTAGTGACTTACGACCTCGGCCTCGTCGCGCGCATTGCCGATGCTCTCGAGCAGATCGGGGAACACGCGGTGCGCCAGAAAAACATCTTCGGCGGTCGTGGTTTCCTCGTGGGCAGGCATGCATTTGTCATCGTTTCCGATGACGCGATCATCGCCAAGCTCACGCCCGACCGCTATCCGCGGGCCCTGACGGAATCCGGCGTCACCCCCTTTGCCCCAACCGGCGAGCGGCCAATGGGCACGTGGGTCGTGGTGGATGCCGAGGTCCTCGCGGATGATCCGCAACTGGCGCACTGGTTGCGCCGCGCCCTCGCTGCGGTAGGACGGTCGGAGTGTAGCACGGACAACTAGGAATACAGGCTACCGTTCCAGCTTCCTACATGCCGTTCTCCCCATCCATACGTCCGCTCCGCTTTTTGCGTCCCGCAGTTCCAGGCCGGCCGGCCGGATGACTCCGCGCAGCATCCGCGGCTCAGGCCGGTCGATCCACAGCGTCAACGAGTCCTGCAACCCTCCCATCCATCGACCGATTACACTCCCGTTGTCGCGCAGCACCCGCCATCCCGGGAAATCTCCTGATGCCGTCACTGTGTCCAGAGTCAGGGTTCCAGAGCCGTTCGTATAGCACACCGGGATTGACCTCCTGGTGGCAGTGTCCTGGTTCTCGGCCAGCATGCCCCGCACCGCGTCCCGCATTCCCAGCGCGCCGAGCGCGGCCCGTCCCGCCGATGCCCCTCCCACCGCCCCGACGGGAGCCACCGGCGCCGCCTTCTCGGTTGACACTCTTGCCCGCTCGCCCGCCAACGCCTTCGTCACGTTCGACGCGTCGGCTGTTTCTGCCGCTGACTCCACCGGTGGCACCCGTCGCACGGGGGGCGCCGGAATGGGCGCGAACCCCCTCTTTGACGCTGGTGTCACGTCTTGGGCCGGCTCGTTCTTCGCGGGCGCCGCAATCATCTTGCTGCCCTCCCTCACTACCGTCTTAACGTCATTCGGTGCTACGGTCTCGCGTCCTACCGTTTCTACTCCCACTGCCAGCATCAACCCAGCAGCCACCACCCATCCCGTAGTCCGCACCCACTGCCGCGTCCGCATGGATCGCGCCACTTCTGTTAGCCGTTCCCGCCTCGGCACCACCCCCGCCGGAATGTCGTCCAGCGCCGAAAGAATGCGCGACGCACCGGCGATGAATCCACGAGCTTCAGCCACCTGTGCGCGACACTCCGCGCATGACGCAATATGACGCTCGACCTCCGCCGATTCATCGTCGTTCAACGCGCCGTCCAGCCACGCGTGGATGGTTCCTTCGTCTGGATGCCTCATCGCCCCCCTCGCAGGTTCCCCGTCCTTCGGCCTTACCGTCCTGCCGTCCTCAGGTGCGCAGCCTCGCACTGTTCCACTAACCGCCGTCTCGCGCGGGCCAAGGTTGTCCCTACCGAGCCCACCGATAGCCCCAGCGCCTGCGCTATCTCTGGATAGTTCAATCCCTCTTCGCGCATCAACAGCGCCTCGCGATCGCGCTCCGGCAGCTGTTCCAGTGCCCGCCGGGCGGCTGCCGCGTCTTCTGCCCTCTCCATTACCGTCGCCGGCGACTCCACCATCCGGTCCTGCGATCCGGCCCGCAGCAACTCCAGGTGCCTGCGGCGGCGCGCATCCTGCCGTGCCGCATCCCGCACCAGGTTCGTCGCCACCGTGAACAGCCAGGCCCGTTCGTTGTCGAGGGTGTCCTGGCGGAGGGCGCGCAGGAAGGTTTCCTGCGCGACCTCTTCGGCCCAGTCCCGGTCGCCCAGCCGCCGCGTCAGGTACCGCACCAGCTGTCCATGATATTCGCGGAACAGCCGGTCAGCGTCGTGCATAGCCGTGGGCTACCAGCCCCGCACGGTCGCGTCCAACGCGGCCATGCTCAGTTCCGGCGCCCGCGCCAGCACCTCGATCGCCACGGTGCGGCCCGCCATCACCACGCGGTCGCCCAGCGCCGCCATTGCGCGGAGTTCTGGGATCCTGTCCAGTAGTGAAAAATATGACTTCGAGAATATCTCCACCCGAACCACCCGCATGGAGTCCGTGAGCCCGTTGTCCACCCACCGCCCCTCGCGCAGCGTGAACGTGTGGCCGTTCACCGTGCGGGCAACGATCACGTTTGCTCCGCCCGTCACTGCTGACAGCGAGTCGAGCACTGCTAGTGACTTTGCCGAGCGCTGTGTCGACGCCATCCGGGCCGCCTCGAAGCTCATCTCTCCAGCCGGGGGTGGTGCCGGCACGTTCGCCGGCATCGACGCATCCACCGGTTCCCGCACTAGATATGCCGTGAACTCGGTGGGAATGCCATATCGTTCGCCTAGCGCCCGGATCTCGTCGTCCAACTTCTGCGACGGACCATTCTTGCGCTTCTCGGCGCTCAGATATCCGATTCGCTGCGCCGCCCAGAGCCGCGGCACGAAGCCGTTATCTCGGGTATCGCGCGGGAATGTGGCGTCCGACGTCCACTGCACATCGTGCCCGTGCGACTTCCCTTCCACGACCACGCGCCCCGCCCCCGTCCCCCTGTAGCGCGCCAGCACCACCAGATCCTGCCCCGCGAAGAGATCCACCGGCATCGCCGGCATCACGTCGCGGAGTTGGACGCCGTCGCCGTCCACGCGCACCCGAAGGTCAGTCGCCACGGGATCCACCAGACGGTCGGCCACGATCCCCACCGCGCGCTCCACGTCTTCGTCAGGGCGCACGAACTGCGCCGTGCCGCGCCCCTCGAGCGCCAACTGTTCGAGCAACGCCGAGTTCACGTCGGCGCCCAGGCCGAAGGTGAACACCCGTCGGTCCCCGCGTTCTCGCGCCGCTCTCTCGGCGATCGCATCGGCGTCGCGCTCGCCCACCGTCGGCATGCCGTCGGTGACGAACAGCACCACCGCCAGCCGCCCGTCATCCGTCTGGGCGCCGTTGTCGGGACGCAGCGCATCGTCCAGCGCGCCTGCAATGTTCGTCCCACCGCCCGCCGTGAGCGCGTCCAGGTACCGCGTGGCCGCTGCGATGGTCTCGCGCGTCGCGTTCACGAACCCGTCGCGGAACTCGTGCACCTCGGAGGAGAAGTCGATCAACCGAAATCGGTCCTGCGGGCGCAGGGTGCTCAGCAGCTCCTTGCCCGCGGCTCGGGCCTGCTCGATCTTCTGTCCGCTCATCGACCCCGATACGTCTAGTACGAACGTCACATCGCGCGGGCTCGGCGTCGCGTGTTCAATCGGCAAGGAGATCGTGATCATCGCGAATCCGTCGTCGTCGCGCGCCGCGTTGGTGAGCACCGAGATCGCCGCGTGGTCCGCGCGTCGCAGAGGCACGAGCAGCGTGACGTTGCCAGCGTCGCCGAGTACCCGCACCACACGGTACTTCGATGAATCCCGCGCGTTGAGCGAATTGGTGGGCGAATACGCATCGCCCAAGTCGCCGCCCCGGGGATATGTGAGCGTGAAGCTGTCCATCGCGCCGTCCATCCTGGCTCCCGTCCGTCCTTCCGTTCTGGTGTCCAACCGTCCAACCGTTCTACCGCGATAGTCGATCCGCAATGCGTCGCCCTCCCGCGGCACCACGGCCTCGTAACTCACCACGACCTTCTTCACTTCGCCTGGTGCGATCGGGAAGATCCGCGCCCGCAGCAGCCCCGAGCCCATCCATTCCACGAGCCCCGGGTCGCGCAATCGCCGCACGATTTCCTCGTAGACCCCGCGCGCCTGCGACGCGTCCAACGTCTCGCCCGACACCATCCGGCCGTTGATCGACAGCTTGAGGTCCCGGAACGCCGCACCTTCGGGCAGGGGAAACAGGTAGTTCGCCTCGCCCACCCGGGCTCCGCGGTTCACGAACTGTTCACTGATCTCGTAGCGCACCACTCGGCCGTCCAGCCACGCGCTCACGTCGCGCTGCGTGCGTACGATGTCCGCCGTGGAGCAACGAATCATGAGTTCCGGCCCGTCCCCCCGCGGCATCGGACATACGGGGATCAGGCGGCCCTGGGCGCTGAGCGCGGCAGGCAGGGCAATTAGGCTGGCGACTATCAATGACGCGTGCATGGCATCTCCGGGTTCGTCTACCCATGAGACGCCATCCGCCTGAAAACTTGCACACTGCAGCCAGGGAACGGTCCCCTGACGAGTTGTAGAACGGTAGGACGGACGCCAGCCGACTACTTTCGTTCTGCCGCACCCTCAACGGGCGGCGGTGCCTTCAGCTCAACCGCCTGCGCCTGCACCTTCCCCTCCAGTTCCCGCATCATTTTGATGAATGGTACCGCGATCTCAGGGTCGAACTCGGTTCCCGATTTCTCTTCCAGATACACCAGGACTCGCTCCGTCTCCCAAGCGTCCCGGTACGGCCGCTTCGTGCGCAACGCGTCATATACGTCGCACACATGCACCAGCGTGCTTGCTTTGTGAGGGTCGCGCGTGAAGAACCGCTTGGGGTATCCGCCCCCATTGAGCATGATGTGGTGCTCGTACGCGACTGCCGCCGCCAGGTCCAGCTCGCGATCGCTCGTGATGATGATCTTCGCCCCCTCCACGGTATGGCTCTGGATCACCTCTCGCTCCTCGTCCGTCAGCTTGCCCGGCTTGTTCAATATCTCCATCGGCACACGCACCTTGCCCAGGTCATGCAGCAGCCCGGCCACCCCGAACGTGCGCACGTCCGTCGCCCCCAACCCCAGATGCTCTGCCAGCGCCATCGTCAACACCGAGACGTTGAGACAATGCGTCGTCGTATACTCGTCGAACTCCTTGAGCTGGAGTAGCGGCAGCACCACGTCGCTGTCACCATGCATCGCCACCGACAGCGACCGCACTACCGCCTCCGCCTCGATCAGGGGCAGCGCGCCGCTCCCCATCACCTCCTCGTGCATCCACCGCACCGCTTGCACTTCCTCACCCATCGAGTAGCCGATCGTCGCCGTCTTCACCGGCGCGTCCAACGCATCCTGCATCGCCTTGGTCTCACCGCGAATGCCGATCGCTCCGAACTTGATCGTCGACCGTCGGGTTGGCCGCGCTTCCGACGTGTCGATGATCGCCAGTGTTATCCGCGCCAGCACTTGTTCCAGAAAATCCTCGTACTCGTCGCGCGACACCCCGGGCTCGAATTCCAGCCGCTGCACGCCGGCGTCGGCCAGCCGCCCCGCCCATTCCCAATCCCGCATCTCCCGCATCGCCACATTGCGATAGACCGTCTCCTCCCCCAGGAACGAGAACTCGGCCTTGGGATCGTCCTCCTGCAGTTCATGCAGATATTGGAAGGATCGGTCGATCGCCCGCTCGCGTGCCGGGTGACCGTCGGAGTACAGGGCCATCGTTGACAGCGCCTGCGCGAACGACGTGAGGAATTTGGCGGGTTCGCTCATCCAACCGCCGTCCGGATTCCCCCGGGCACCCGCGGGCCTGCCACCACCTGGCGAATGTCGGCGTCCTTGCTCTTCAGCGCCATCGCAATCGCATCTCTGGTCTCAGGATGCTCTCTCCAGAATGCCGCCAGCGACCCGAGCGCGGCCAGCATCTCCGGTGACTTCTCACGCAGCTTGAGCCGCTTGAGCCACTTCGTCCGTCGCTGCACGTGCGCCAGCAACCAAGGCAGCACCACGTCGTCCCGCCGGCCTGCCACGGCACGAATGCCCAACGCCCGCAGTGACGCGTCCAGTTCATCTCGATCCACCCGCCCCATGATCACTGGCGCCGCCGCCGCCGGACAGCGCTCCTGTGCTGCCGTCAGGGCCAGAAACGCCGTCCGCTCATCCGGATCGCCCACCGCGTTCACGATCGTGTCCTCTCGCGTCCCGTCCTGTTTGAGAAGCAGACGCACCGCCTCGCGCCGCACGATCGACTCGGGGTGCGTCACGTACGCCGCAACGTCCAGATCCGCCGGCACCCGCGTGAGGCGCCCCAGCGTCATCAGATAATCGCGCTGCAGCGGCGCCGCCGCCGTGGGGAGACGCCGCCCGATGTGACTTCCTACATCGTCCCCGATCGACACCAGCACATCCAGCAGCCGCTCGCGCGTCTTCCCCTCGTCCGAAACTTCCAGCGCATCGAGCACCGCGCTCACCGCAGCCAGCCGCATCCGCTTCACCATCCGGTCCACCATCGCAAAGTCGGTGCGGTCCGCTGTCAACACGGCCCGCAAGGTCTCGCTCTGTTCGATCTGCCGCCATATCGCTTCCGTCGGCGACCCTTGCGGCGCCTGCTCCAGGATGTCGAGCAACTCGGCGTACCGTCGCCGGTCCAGCATCATCGTCACCGCATGCTCCACGCGATGGCCCAGCGTCCCCACTTCGAGCCCCATCTTCACGATCCGCTCCGGCTCACACACCAGAGAAATCCCCGACCGGTTCTCCCCCACCGGCGCCTGCCGTGAAATCTCCTGCAGAACCAGCGAGTACGACCCCGGGTTCGGATCATCCAGGCTCCAGTCGCCGATCAGCCGCTGCACCTGCTCCCGTAACGACCGGTCCGCTAGCGCGCTGCGCGTCGCGTCGGCGTCCGACGTGTGCTTCGCCAAC
>Ga0307374_10015611_pt1 | contig 10194 bp, 9 predicted proteins | sample OX3MG_FD_202532 | JGI IMG/M metagenome (GOLD analysis project Ga0307374, IMG submission 202532) | Soil microbial communities from Risofladan, Vaasa, Finland - OX-3 | ecosystem: Environmental > Terrestrial > Soil > Coastal area > Acid sulfate soil | place: Finland: Risofladan, Vaasa | collected...
GGGACGGGAGGTGGCTTCGGGTCCTGACCGTGGCCCTGGTGCCGGTGGTGGTGGTCCTGGGTGTGCTCGCTCTTCACCACAGTCGGCCGGCCGGTGTGAGCGCCGGCGGGGTGGGCTCGGGTACCGGTGGACTGGCCACCACCACGTCGTCGTCGTCGGTCGCTTCCACGACAGTCCCATCGACCACCACCTCATTGGCCCCGGCCACCACCCTGGCCCCGGCCACCACCCTGGCCCCGGCCACGACCCTGGCCTCATCGGCGCGGTCGGCTCCAACCACCCGGCCGGTGACCACCACGCGCCCGTCGACTACGACCACGACCCATCCCAGCACCACGACCACCCGTCCGCCGACTACGTCCTCGACCACCACCACGACCCGGCCGGCCACCACCACCTCGTCGACGACCACTTCATCGTCTTCGACGACCACCTCAACGACCAGCACCACTACGACCACTCAGCCGGGCCCGCACTGAGGATTGCTCGCGGTCCCCGGGGCTAGGTACCGAAGAGACCGGGCCAGAGGCGACCCGGTCTCTTGAGATTCAACAGGTGCCGCCCGTGGCGGCGGAGGCTCAGGCCAGGGCCGAGCAGCAGGTCTCCACGATGAGCCGGGTGACCGTGTAGGGGTCCATGTTGGCGTTGGGCCGGCGGTCCTCGATGTAGCCCGCCTGGTCCTGCTCCACCTGCCAGGGGATGCGCACCGATGCGCCCCGGTCCGACACGCCGTAGCTGAACTGGTCGTAGGGGGCCGTCTCGTGCTCACCGGTCAGGCGGCCCTCGATGCCGTGGCCGTAGTGGGCCACGTGCAGCTCGGCGTTCTTACCCAGGGCCTCGGCGGCGGTGATGATGGCCTCGTAGTTCTGCCGCATGGCCTTGGTGGAGAAGTTGGTATGCGCCCCGGCGCCGTTCCAGTCGCCCCGCACCGGCTTGGGATCGAGGGTGGCGCTCACCCCGTAGTCCTCCCCGATGCGATGCAGCAGCCAGCGGGCCACCCACATCTGGTCCGACACATCCAGGGGGGGAAGGGGCCCGACCTGGAACTCCCACTGACCGGGCATGACCTCGGCGTTGATGCCGGACAGGGACAGGCCGGCCCGCAGGCAGGCGTCCAGGTGGCTCTCCACCACCGGACGGCCGAAGATCTCATCCGCGCCCACGCCGCAGTAGTACGGGCCCTGGGGACGGGGGAAGCCGCCCGACTCGGGGAAACCCAGGGGGCGACCGCCCTTGAACAGGGTGTACTCCTGCTCGATCCCGAAGAGGGGCTCCTGCCCGGCAAACTTGGCCGCCACCTCGGCCAGCGCCGCCCGAGTATTGGTCCGGTGCGGGGTCAGGTCGGTAAGGAGCACCTCGCTCATGACCAGCACGTCGTCCTCGCCCCGGGTGGGGTCGGGGTAGACGGCCACCGGCTTGAGGACGCAGTCCGACGCCTTACCTGGGGCCTGGTTGGTGCTGGAGCCGTCGAAGCCCCAGATGGGCAGGTCCTTCAAGGAGGAGCCCTTGTCTATGACCTTGGTCTTCGACCGGACGTTCGGCGTCGGCTCGGTGCCGTCGATCCAGATGTACTCGGCCCTGATAGCCAACCTTGTGTCCTCCTGAGAAGCCCGGGCCGGCGTAGCGCCGCCCGGGGTGTGCGGTTCAGGAAAGCCTCTCACGGTGAGTGCCCGAGGGTCGACCCCAGCGCGTTAATTCTGCGTTACGAGCCTCGCTCAGCCGTCCTTGTCCGTCACCCCGGCCGAGTCGAAGGTGGCCATCTCTCCCAGGATGCGGGCGGCGGACTGGATGACCGGCAGGGCCAGGGCCGCTCCGGTGCCCTCGCCCAGGCGCAGGCCCAGGTCCAGAACCGGGCGCAGGCCCAGGTGCTCGAGCACGGCGCCGGCCCCGGGCTCGCTGGAGCGATGGCCGGCAAAGCAGTGGTCCACCACGGCCGGAGCCATGGCCGCCGCCACCACCAGGCCGGCGGCGGCTATCACCCCGTCGATGACTACTGGAACCCGGGCCTCGGCCCCTCCCACCATGTAGCCGGCCAGGGCGGCTATCTCCAGGCCGCCCACCGAGGCCAGCCAGCCCAGGTGGTCCCCGGGCTCCAGCTCGGCGCCGGCCCGAGCCAGGGCGGAGGAGACCACCTCCACCTTGTGGGCCAGCATGGGGTCGTCCACCCCGGTGCCCCGGCCGGTCACCTCGGCCGCCGGCCGGCCCGTGAAGTGGGCGATCAGAGCTGCCGACGGCGTGGTGTTACCGATCCCCATGTCCCCGGTCAGAAGGCAGCGGGCGCCTTCATCGACCAGCTCCCGGGCGACGTCCAGGCCGACCTGGAGGGCGGCCGACGCCTCGACCCGGGTCATGGCCGGCTCGACGGATATGTCCCCCGTTCCGGCCCTGACCTTGCGGAGGAGCAAGCCGGGCCCGGCCGGCAGGTCGGAGGCCACCCCGACGTCGACCACCACCACCCGGGCCCCGACCTGGCGGGCCACCACGTTGATGGCCGCCCCGCCGGCCAGGAAGTTGGCCACCATCTGCCCGGTCACCTCGGACGGCCACGGTGTCACCCCGGCCCGGGCCACCCCGTGGTCCCCGGCAAAGACGGCCACCACCGCCGGCTCCGGCACCGGCGGCGGGTCGACCCCGGCCGCCCCGGCCAGGCGCACCCCGATGGCCTCCAGTTCCCCCAACGCCCCCCGGGGCTTGGTCAGGCGGTCCTGGTGCTCGAGGGCGGCGGCCATGGCCGACGGGTCGGCGCCGGCCAGGGTGGCGATGGTGTCTTGGAAGCTCGGACGCGATGTCGATGTCACGGACAACCTTCTCACGCCGGCGGGGCCGGGGCGCCGAGACGGATGATCCTCTCCAGGGCCACCAGGTCGATGTGCTCCTCGATGGCGTCGGCCAGCCGGTCCCACTGGGCCACCCGGGCTTCGGCAAAGGTAACCGTCGACTCCGGAACTCCCCGTCCCCTCCGCCCGGCCACGTAGTCGAGGAAGGCGGCCCGGAAGGCGTCGGCTTCGAACAGCCCGTGCAGGCTGGTGCCCAGCACCGTCCCGTCGGGGGAGACCAGGCCCTCGTCCTCCTGACCCCAGCCGTCGGAGAGTCGGAACCAGGCCTCGCCCGCCTCGGGGCCGGTGACGACTCGGCAGCGGCCGTGGTGGATCTGGTAGCCGCTCACCGTTAGGCCGGCTCCCGACGCCCAGGGCCAGGCGTGGGTGGCGCCCCGCCGCCTCCGGGTCACCTTCTCCTCCTCGAAGACCGTCTCCACTTCCAGGAGCCCCAGGCCTTCGACCCGGCCCTGGCCGGACTCGACGTCGTCCTGGATCACCCGGCCGAGCATCTGGTAGCCGCCGCAGATCCCGAGGATGAGGCTGCCGGCTCGGCCGGCGCGCATCACCGCCGCCGCCAGCCCGGTGGAGCGCAGCCAGGCCAGATCGGCCACCGTGGTCTTGGTGCCGGGCAGGACGATCAGGTCGGGGGCGCCCAGGGCCCCGGGGTGGTCCACCATCCGCACCCCCACGGCCGGTTCCAGGCCGAGCGGATCGAAGTCGGTGAAGTTGGAGAGGGTGGGGAAGCGCACCACGGCCACGTCGAGGCGGTCCCCTGTGCCGACGCCGGCCGGTCGGGGCCGGGCTCCGGCCAGGCCCAGGGAGTCCTCGGCGTCCAAGGCGATGTCGTCCAGCCAGGGGATCACTCCGAGGGTGGGGACCCCGCAGCGCCGCTCCAAGTCGGCCCCGGCTCCGACCAGAAAGGCCGGATCGCCCCGCAACTTGTTGATGATGAAGCCGGCCACCGTGGCCCGCAGCTCGGCGGGCAGCAGCTCGACGGTCCCGTACAGAGCGGCGAAGACACCCCCTCTATCTATATCCCCCACCACCACGGCCGGAAGGCCGGCCCGAACGGCCACCGACAGGTTCACGATGTCCCTGTCCAGCAGGTTTATCTCGGCCGCCCCGCCGGCTCCCTCGGCCACCACCACGTCGTAGCGCCGGCGCAGGTCGGCCAGGGCTTCGGTGACCGCTCCGACGAACTCCGGCTTGCGCCGGTGGTACTCGAGGGCGGCCAGGTGCCCGATGGGCCGGCCGTTCAAAACCACCTGGCTGCCCCGCATACCGGTGGGCTTGAGCAGGATCGGATTCATGGCCGTCTCCGGCTCGGCCCCGGCGGCCAGGGCCTGGACGCCCTGGGCCCGGCCGATCTCGTGACCCGACTCGGTCACGAAGGAGTTGTTGGACATGTTCTGGGCCTTGAAGGGGGCCACCCGCACGCCGCGCCGGGCGAGGAGGCGGCACAAGCCGGTCACCAGTTGGGACTTGCCGACGTCGCTGGCCGTGCCGACCACCATGACGCCACCGCGGAGTCCGGGGGAGAGGGTCACTTCGCCGTGTCCTCCAGGGCCCGGGCCAGGCGCTCCAGCCCGTCGGGGCCCGGCACTGCTATCCGGGCTTGGCCGGGCAGGCCGAAGGAAGTGCAGTCCCGCACCACCACGCCGTGGGGAGCGAGCCGCTCCCGCAGGCCGGCGGCCCGGGTGCAGAGCACGTAGTTGGCATCCGAGGGCTGCGGGTCCAGCCCGTGAGCCTGCAGGAGGGTGGTGAGCTGGACGCGCAGCTCGGCGATGGCGGAGGCCCATCCGGCCAGGTCAGCATTTTCCAGGAGGACGGGCAGAGCGGCGGCGGCCATCCCGTTGACCGACCAGGCCGGCTGGCGCGCTGTCGTCCGGGCCACGGTGTCGGGGTCGGCCAGGAGGTATCCAATGCGCAGCCCGGGGCAGGCGAAGAGCTTGGTCAGCGAGCCCACCACCGGCACGCCGGCATCGCCCCGAGTCCAGGCCCCGGTGGCCAGGGGATAGAAGGCCTCGTCCCACACCTCGGCCGTGGCCGTCGGCTCGGCCAGGAGGCCGGAGGGGTTGTGGGGATTGGACCGCCACCGCGGCTCGTCCGGGCCGCCCCGGGGGTGGAGGGAGAACTCGGGCTCGTCCACCTGGCCGCCCATCAAGCCGGCCAGGAGGGAGATGGCCTCGGCCCCGCCGTTGGTCAGCAGCAGTCTTTCCGGCCCGACCCCCATGGCTTCGGCCAGGGCCCGGCGGGCAGCGGAAGGATCGGGATAGCGACCGAGGGCGCCGGCGTCGACGGCGGCCCGGACGGCCGGGCCCGGGTCGGGCGCCGCCGGGTTGAGGCTGGCCGAGAGGTCAAGCACCGAGGCTGAATCGATCCCGAGGGCGGCGGCCACAGCCGCTCCGTCACCGCCGTGGGCTCCCGGGGGCGGGGGCAGCCGGCTTGCGGATGCGGTCACGGCCGGCGCCGGCGCCGGGCCCCGGCTCGTCTCCCGCCGGTCCGGCTCCGAGCCGCCCCGGTTCCAACGCCGGCTCCGATGACGAACAAGCCGCTCAGGAGGTTTCCGACGTCGAGGCTCAGTCGGACAGCCCGGGCGATGTCGGCCGGCTCCGGAGCCCGACCGTGGCCCAGGGGACCGCGGATTTCGGTGCGCTCCCCGTAGCGGTTGGAGCCCCCGAGCCGCAGCCCCAGCGCCCCGGCAAAGGCGGCTTCCGCCGGCCCGGCGTTGGGCGAGGGGTGTTTGGCTGCGTCCCGACGCACGACCCGCAGGACCTCCCGGGCCGACCCGGGACGGGCTGCCGCCACCAGGGCCACGGTCAGGCGGGCGGGGACGAAGTTGGCCCCATCGTCCAGCCGGGCCGAGGCCCAGCCGTAGTTGGCGTAGCGGGGACTCTTGTGGCCGACCATGGAGTCCATGGTGTTGACCGCCCGGTAGCCGAAGGCGCCGGCCGGACCGGCCAGCGCCGCCCAGAAGGCGGGGGCGACCACGGCATCGACCGTGTTCTCGGCTACGGACTCCACCACCGCCCGGGCCATCTCCTTTTCATCCATACCCGCCGGGTCCCGGCCCACCAGAGCGGGCAGAGCCTGGCCGGCCTCGTCCAGCCTTCCCTCCTCCAGCAGGCGGCCGATAGCCGTGGCTGTGTCGGCCAGGCTGCGCCCGGCAGTCGCCATGTAGCCGGCGGCGGCGGTGGCCACCGCCTCCCCCAGGAAGGAATGGTCTTTGAGCACCACCCTGGGGGCGGTCCCAGCGCCGAGGGCCAGGCCGGCGGCGGCGTGAACCACTCCGGCCGCCCGGCTGTCCCGGTAAGCCAGACGCTCGAAGCGGGCCATGGCCGACCCGAAGGCCGCCACCGGGTGGTACCGGGCCGGCGGCTCGCCCAGTGAGCGGTCGACGGCCAGCCCCAATGCCGCGCCCGCCAGGCGGGCTGATAGCGGAGGCACTCTCACCAGCGGGCCGCGGCAATCAGCAGGCCCACGGTCTCGCCCATCACGCCGGCGGCTCCCAGCACATCACCCGTGAAGCCCCCCAACCGGCGCCGGGCCAGGCCGATCACGGCGCCAAAGGCGACCATGGCGCCCACCACCGACACGGCCCCGCTCAGCCGGCAGTACGGGACATTCACCCCGCCCAGGTGGGCCTGGGCGGCGGCCAGCACCACGCCGATCAGGATCCCGCCCACCCCGAGCCAGGGAGCGGCTGTCCGCCACCCGGAGGCGCGCAGACCCCGGAAGGCGGAGGCCAAACCGCCCTCGGGCCGGGCGTAGGGGACGGTGGCCAGGGTCACTGTCATGGCCGAGCGGCTGGCGCACCACAGGCCGGCCAAGAGGAGGGGACGGGGGGCCATGGCGGCCAGGGCCGCCCAGCGGGCCAGGAGGACGCCGGCCCCGGCGGTCACCCCGAAGGCCCCGGTGTGCGGGTCCCGCATCACCGCCAGGCGCCGGGCCCGGTCCATGGGGGCCAGCAGTCCGTCGGCGGCGTCCAGCAGACCGTCGAAATGCAGCATCCCGGTCAGGACCAGGTCGGCCACCACCACCAGAACCGCCGCCGCCGCCGCCGGCCAGATCCCGTGCGCTCCCCACCAGATCCCCCCCAGGGCCAGTCCGAGGGCCAGACCCACGACGGGGAACCAGCCGCTGGCCCGCCGGGACGGCGTGCGGGAGCCGCCCAGACAGGTCAGGAAGCCCAGGGCCTGCAGGAGGCTCATCGGTCCCCGATTCTCACGGTCGGTCCAGGGCCAGGGTCCGCCCGGCTACCACCAGGAAGACGGCCCCGGCGGCGTCGGCCACCTCCCGGTTGAGCCGGCCCAGGGCGTCGCGGAAGGCCCGTCCCGACTCAGAGGAGGGGTGGACCCCCATGCCCACTTCCTCGGAGACGACCAGGGTGGGAAGGGAGCGCCCGACCAGCGCGGTGAGAAGATCGGCGCCCCATCCGAAGTCGGGGCGCCGGGCCAGCCAGGTGCCCAGGGAGTCGACCAGGACTACCCGCCTGGCCAGATCGGGACCGGCCAGGACGCCGGCCAGGTCCAGGGGAGCCTCGATGGTGTCCCAGTCCGCCGGCCGGCGCCGCCGATGGGCCTCGACTCTGCGTTCCCAGTCACGGTCCCCGGCCGGGCCGGGCCCGGCTCCGGCCACGTAGGTCACCCCTGCTCCCAGGCGGGCCGATTCGGATGCGGCCATGGCCTCGGCCGCCTCCGACTTGCCTGACCGGGCCCCGCCCAGGACGAGGGTGAGGCTCCCGCTGCCTTCCCGATCGGTCATCCGTCTCTCCTCCTGGGTCGGGAATCTGTTGCCCGACGACAGGGGGCACCTGCCCTGGTCACGGTAGACCGGCTGCGGCCTGCCCTGCCGCCCGTGCGGCGCCCGGTGCGGCTCCAGGCCGAATGGTCACTCACTAATGGCGGTGGCGAAATGAGCAGAACTAGCTATCCATGTCGCCCCTCGATCGCCCGATCACATATACGGAGTAGGGAAAGAGGAGCGCCATGCCAGCGGATCGGTTCGGATCACCGAAGCTACGACGGGGATTATTCGGCACCAGCCTGGGCATCCTGGGGACGGGGTTGGTGGGCCTGGCCACGATCGGCTCGGCCGCCGCCCTGAGCGCCGGCGGTGGGCTCTCCCATGCCTCGGCGTCTGGAGCGGTGACAGGCTCCGGGGTACCAGCCGGGTCGGGGACGACCGTGGCTGCATCGGCCGGGAGCAACGGGCCGGCCAAGGGCAGCGCCGGTGCAGCCAATGGGACCCGTCCGGTCGGAACGAGCGGCGCCAGCGCGTCGGCCCCGGGGACGGGCCAAAACGGGACCGGAACCAGCCGCGGCGGAGGAGGTCCCGCCAACTCCGGAGCCTCCGGGACGTCGGGCTCCATCTTCGGCAGCCTGCCCGCAGCTAGTTCGAGTGCCAGCCAGACCGCAGCGCCCCCGGGTGCCTCGGGTTCTAACCCGACGGCATGCGTTCCGTCGACCACGGTGACGACCCTGCCGGCTGACGTAGTGGGAACGGTTACCCAGACCGTTTCCTGCGTTGGCGGGACCGTGGCCAGCCTGCCCGGGACCGTGGCCAGCCTGCCCGGGACAGTGGGCGGCGTCGTCACCGGCGCCGGCTCGACCATCGGCTCGACTATTGCGACGGTAAGCGGCACGGTGGGCTCCACGGTGGGCTCCGTTACTTCCACGGTGGGCAACGCCGTCGGTGGCACGGTGGGCTCGACCGTCTCATCCACGGGTAGCCAGGTCGGCGGCACGGTCAGCTCGACCGGGTCATCGGTCGGCAGCACGGTGGGCTCGACCGGGTCATCGGCGGGCTCGACCGTCCCCGGAGCCGTCACTGGCGCCTCCGGCTCGGTGGGCTCGACCCTGTCCGGGGCCACCTCGGCCACTTCCCAGCCGGTTGCCTCCCTGCCCTGAAAGTGGGATGAACGGCAGGAATCAACCTGCCGGACCCAGAAGCCATACTGATACATGGGGGGATCACGGGCCATTTTTGTACGGTTGGCGCCCGCCCTTCCCGGTCGAGGCCTCTGGCGCCGAGGTCCCGGCGCCGGCCCGGGACGGGGCTTCGTGGCCGGTGCCCTGGCTCTCCAACTGGGCCTGGTGGTGGCCACGGGGGGTCTGGTCGGCTCCCAGGTCGCCCACGGGGTTACCGCTCACCGGCCCGCGGTCATCGCTGATCCCAGCCAAGCCAACCGGCCTGATGCTGCCGTAGTCGCCCAGGAGGCGGCCGCGGCTGCTCTGCCGCCCCTCCCGGCGGCCACCGTCGCCCCCCAGCCGGCCCCTCCCACCCTGACCGACTCGGCCAGGCTCCGGCCCCATGAGGTGTTCGGCTTCGCCCCTTACTGGACCCTGGCCGACTCTTCCGGATTCGACGTCTCCGGCCTATCGACCATCGCCTATTTCGGCCTGGACGCCAACTCCGACGGGAGCCTGACCCAGTCTGGCCCGGGCTGGGAGGGCTACCAGAGCCAGGCCCTGGCGGACCTCATCTCCCGGGCCCATTCCGCTGATGACCGGGCCGTGTTGAGCGTGGAGTGCTTCGACCAGAAGACCCTCGATCAGCTAGCGGCCAACCCGACCGCCGACGCGGCCCTGGCCACCAACGTCATCTCCGCCGTACAGGCCAAGTCTTTGGACGGGGTCAACCTGGACTTCGAAGGGAACGGTGCCGCCGATAGGGCCGGCATCGCCCACCTCATGAACTACCTGGCCCAGCGCTTCCACGGGGTGAACCCGCACTGGCAGGTGACCGTGGACACCTACGGGGGGTCGGCCACCGACAGCCAGGGCTTCTTCGACGTCCAGTCCATGGAGTCATCCGTGGACGGCTTCTTCGTCATGGCTTATGACATGTACCAGTCCGGCTACGCCTCCCCCAACGCCCCTCTCAAGGGGACGGATCCGAGCGACGCCGACGTGGTGGCCGGCTACCTGTCCTCCGTTCCCGCTTCCAAGGTGATTCTGGGGATTCCCTTCTACGGCTACCAGTGGCAGACGGCCACCAACCTGCCCGAGGCCAAGGCCACGTCCGGGCCCACGCCGGTTTCCTTCGCCCAGGCGGCGGGACAGGCCAACGTCTTCTGGGACCCGAGCGCCGACGTGCCTTGGTACGAGTATCAGGACCCCCAGGGCAACTGGCACGAGGTCTATTTCGATGATCCCCAGTCGGTGGCCATGAAGGCCCAGTTGGCCAACTCGGCCGGCCTGGCCGGGGTGGGGGTCTGGGCCCTGGGGATGGATGGGAACGACCCAACCATGATGGCCGCCATCCTCGGTAACGCCCGGGCCGTCAAGAGCTACCGGGCGGGACCCTCCAAGGAGAGCACCTCGGCCTCCGCCGCCGCCACCACCACCTCGACGTCGACCACCACCAGCACATC
>Ga0307374_10015612_pt1 | contig 10193 bp, 14 predicted proteins | sample OX3MG_FD_202532 | JGI IMG/M metagenome (GOLD analysis project Ga0307374, IMG submission 202532) | Soil microbial communities from Risofladan, Vaasa, Finland - OX-3 | ecosystem: Environmental > Terrestrial > Soil > Coastal area > Acid sulfate soil | place: Finland: Risofladan, Vaasa | collected...
AAATGAGAATGATCGTAAGTGCTTGATTTAATGGCGCGCCTGGAGAGATTCGAACTCCCGACCCCCTGGTTCGTAGCCAGGTACTCTATCCAACTGAGCTACAGGCGCAAAACTTTTACTAACTATCAGTGGCAGTACCCATCCCTGGTATGCCCGCTAGCCCAGCCATCCATGGCTGGGCGTTCGCCGAGACGAAGCAACGCTTCTTCAGGGAATTCCCGGCTCACCCAACTGAGCTACAGGCGCATGAAGAGCCGCAAATTATCCCGGAGCGTCAGGCAAGCGTCAAGGAAATGCGGCAACGCGCCGTAGTCGGTCATTGAGTTCTCCGCAACGACGCCGGACTGCGGTGGCGCCCAGGGAACCGGCGGAAGTCCAATGGAGGTGTGCAGCCTGTTATGGTCAAAGGCGTTAACAGGCATAATCCGCGAACCTACTTGCTGCATTCGACGGGCTCCATGAATCGTTTACGCGCAGACCTGCTGCTACTATTGACGGCGTTCATCTGGGGCACAGCCTTCATCGCCCAGAAAAGCGCCAATGAAACCATGGGGCCGATCTTGTTCGTGGGTGCGAGATTCCTCCTGTCCACGCTGGCAGTGCTGCCGCTGGCCTGGTACGAAGCAAGAAAACACCCCCTTGCCCTGACCCGGAAAGATCTCGCCCAAGCGGGTTTGGTGGGGCTGTGCCTGTTTAGCGGCGCCAGCCTGCAGCAAATCGGCCTGGTTACGACCACCGCCACCAATGGCGGATTCCTGACCGCCTTGTATGTAGTGATCGTGCCTTTCATGGTCTGGTTCCTGACGCGCCGACGTCCGCGCTCCGTCGTGGTGCTCGCCTGCGCGATATCCATCGCGGGCGCATGGCTGCTGACCGATAACGGCCTGGCAAAGACCTGGAACCTGGGTGACCTGTTGGTGATCGCCGCCGATGTGGCCTGGGCCATGGGCATAACCCTGATAGCGATTTTTTTGCAGCGCACCGACCGGCCTTTTTTCCTGTCCTTTGCCCAGTACGCGGTGACCGCGGTTCTTGCCCTGGTGTGCGGTCTCATCTTCGAACCGCTAGTCATATCCGGAATAACATCGGCATTGCCCGCGATTCTGTATGCCGGCCTGTTATCAGGCGGTGTGGCCTACACCTTGCAGATCGTAGCCCAGAAACACACGCCAGCGGCGGAAGCCGCGCTGATCATGTCCCTGGAAAGCGTGTTTGCGGCCCTCGCCGGCGCGCTGCTGTTGCGGGAACGTTTGACGCCGTTGGCGACCGTGGGTTGTGGACTCATCTTGCTGGGGGTGCTGGTGGTGGAAATCGGCCCAGCTTTACTGCGGCGCATGCAATGCTTGCTTGCTGACGCTCAAAATAGCAATCCAGGTTAGGTAACACCAGGAACGCCCATGCGCAATTTGAATGTCATCCTGACTACTGTCTTGCTGCTGATTGCGATGCGTTTTGCGGGTGCCGCGGTGCCGTCTCACGCGGTGATATTTATGTATCACCGCTTCGGAGACCCACGCTACCCCTCCACCAATACCCGCACCGGTCAATTTGCCGCGCAATTGGACTGGCTGGCACACAATCACTATCAGGTATGGAGCCTGCCCCGTATCGTCGAGTATCTACAGGCGGGCAGACCGATCCCCGATCACGTCGTGGGCATCACCGTTGATGGCGCGTTTCGCTCGATGTACGCGCATGCCTATCCGCTGCTGGAATCCCGGCATCTGCCGTTCACGGTATTCGTCAGCAGCGACGACATTGACCGCCAGCGTCCCGATTTCATGACCTGGGACGAGCTGCGGGTCCTGTTGGCCCACGGCGGCAGCATCGCCAATGACAGCGCCGACAGCGGCCATCTGGCGTTCCGCCGCCCCGGCGAAAGCGAACGAAGCTGGGCAGCACGGGTGCGCGCGGACATCCTGCGCGGCCAGCAACGGCTGCAAGCGGAACTGGGAGCCCGGGTCAACACGCAACCCAGTTTGTTCGCTTACCCGTATGGAGAATTCAGCGCGCGCCTTGCCGGCATCGTCACAGCGCTTGGGTTCGCCGCTTTCGGGCAGCAGTCGGGCGTGCTGGCGGCCCCGCTCGACGTACGCGCAATGCCGCGCTTCCCCATCAACCAGCACTATGGTTCCGTGTCCCAGTTCGCCCTGCGCGCAGCGGCACTGCCAATGCCGATACGGGTAGTGCAGCCATGGGACCCGGAACTTACCCGCGAAAATCCGCCGCGCCTACAGGTCACGCTTGTTCCGGGTGCGATACCGCCGGCGGCCCTGCATTGCTACCTCGATGGTCCGCCCCTTGAAGTCACCTGGCTCGATGTCAAACAGACCCGCTTTTCGATCCGTGCATCCAGGCCCTTGCCGGTGGGACATGACCGGTACAACTGCACCGCCCAGGTAAATGGCCGTTACTACTGGTACAGCCACATGTGGGTGATGCCGCCGCGGTAACGGGTGAACTTTACGGGGTTTCGGTACTCATCAGGCTATGACTGTGCATGATTAGTGGAAAGCTGATCGAGAAAATCAGGCGGGCCGTGAATACAAACGCAACAGGCACTAGCGTGATCACTGCCATCCCCCAGTCGGGCAAGATTGTGGTCGGCTGATCAGTCAACCTTCAAACGTGCTGCGCGCTGACGTTTTGACAAAGGGCGTAAGGACTCATCCCGCACCCAGCGGTGAAATACGATGAGACCGCCAATGACCACGGTCATTGAGCCGTCAATCCAAGTAATGAGTCCGCCGAGCGTCTGATCCAGGTGTGGACCGACTCCCCAGGCGCGGGACAGTTGCCCGTAGACTGGATAAAGTTCCCGATGGGTGAGTGCGATGTACGCCCCAAGCAGGATGCAGGCAAACATCGCGAGGGTGACGGCCGCAAGTCGCGTGGGATATGACACGGCATTGGGTGTCGCTCTCGGATCAAACAGCATCCACCAGAAAAAAAGACCGGTAATCAGCATGCTCATGTGAGCAAACTCGTCGACGGAATCATGCAACGCAATGAGGTCCATGAAACGTGGAATTTGCCAAAAGTAGAGAGCCAAGACGAACAACAAGGATGCGCCTAAGGGATGCACAAGCGCTTTCCATATTCGCCGCAACGTTTTATTCCGAACCAGCGGTTTCAGAAATCCCCGCCTCAGGGGGCTTGGTAAGCCCGCAATGAGCGGCGCGAGCGGAGCCCCAAGCGCCAGCAGAAGCGGCGCGACCATGTGCAGCAACATGTGCTGAATCTGATGTATAAAATAGAGATTGCCTGCCAGCGCATCAATTGGGGGGACAACAGCCGCAAAGGAAGTGAATATCCCAAGATAAATGAGCATTTGATTGGCGGCGCTAACCCCGCCGGTTTCTCCTGCCAAGCGCCGCACACCACGCCCATACCATAGGACCACAAGTACAGTTAAAACGATGGGCCACCACACCCATCCAGAAAACAGATTCTCTTGAAATACCTGGCCGTGTTTGGATGCGACCGCGAAATAAATTGCAACGCCCGCCCCCAACCAGTCGCCTATAAAAAATAGGACCACCAACGTGATAATTTGTCGCCGTCCAAATCCGGCCAAGCGCCGCTGCAGGATAGCCGGTCTGGCATCCTCAATTGGACTCATCTTTATCTCCAAAACATCTCACCAATACAATCGGTGCGTTGTCCACGTTGGGTGGTCTCAACCTCCATGTATGGATTTTCAAGTTGTAAATCTTCTGTTCAATTCCAAGGGTTAACGTCAATTACTCTCCGACTGGCTTCGCCGTCCCAAAAACAGCTCGAAACAAAGGGGCGCTCATCAATGAGGTCGCTACCGCCATGATGATCAATGCGATCAATAATTTGTCGCCGATCAGGCGGAACTGCCGCGCAAGCGATGCAAAAATAACCATCATTGCGCCCCTGGAATTCATCGCAAAACCGATCGCCCAAGATTCGCGTTTTGGAATTGCCATGGCGAGGGCTGCAAAGTTGCAACCAAATATTTCCCCCACGGAAGCCGCCGTGATTAGAATAACAACCAACAACAGATCGAAATGCTGGATGAAGGAGAGTCTGATCGCCACGCTGCTGAAAAGAATGGGCGCGAAGATATTCCGCACCAGCCATTCAACATGATGCTTGAATTGCATGGCTTTTAGATCACTCGCTTCTCCAAGCATTACACCCGCGACATAACAAATGAGAGGAAGGAAGAAATACAATTGCGAGCCAGTGACCATCTGTCCAAAAATACTCAACATCGGCGACAAACAGATCCAGCCTAACAGATCGTCGATAGTTGCGGCTGACATGGTCACGATACCAATTCCTGATTGATAAAGCCCCATGTCCATCAATGTGCGGGCAATGACGGGCAGCGCGGAAACAGACAAAGCAATCCCAAGAAAAACAGCAAATATTGATCTGGGACTTAAGCCGTCATAGCCGACAATTCCGGGGTAATAAATTCCGATGGCGTACCCGATCAAAAACGGAATGGCGGATCCGGCCGCGCTAACAGCCAGGCCTAGGCGCTTGAATTTAAGGATGTCCGAGAACCGAAGCGCCCAACCCGCACTCAAGAGGAATAATGCACCGCCCAGGATATTTAGCTTGTCGAGAAATGGCGACGAGAACGTATAGTAGTTGCCGATGAGGGAAGGGCCTAGAATGATCCCCGCCATTAATTCTCCAATGATGGCGGGTTGCTTGAAATATCGTGCAACGCCGCCCAGTCCCCTGCTCACCAGCCAGATACAGAAGATTCCAATGATGGGTTGCAACAAATATATCTCACGAAACTGCTGATGTCATTGAAATTCAGTCGACTGTAACCCATGGCATCTGACCTTCATTACCAAAGCAATCAGCTTAGCAAACATATCAAGCGAACAGTGGTCAGCTTTTCTAAACCGGCACAAGAACCGAACGTAAGGTCATTGAATTGCGATCATAGCGTCACGGCGCCCGGGATGACAGCGCAAACCCCACATACAGGATCAGGAAAATCCCAAGTGCCGCGACCACCACGCCCAACACGAGGTTGGGCAGCTTGGCCCGGTAAGTGTGTTTATCAGGAGCGTTTATCAAACGGATATTGTGCAGGAAGTTCCAGGTGGAAAATATCACGATCGCGAGTCCCAGGATCATCATTGCGAGGCCGGCATCTTCGGCAAAATGCCGGTTGTGGGGGATATTCGCCTGACGAATCGCGACGGCGATATAGCCCAGAAACAGATCGAATTTCTCGATCACGAAGCCGAATCCCATCAACGCTACCGCCGTGCGGATCCAGGCAAGATAGGTTCGCTCATTGGCGGCATGGTCCCGGAAATTATCGATCATTGTTCACCACCTTATCCTACTTCAGATGTGTGCACAGAATAATGGAATTAGACACCACATAAATCTCTTTGCACGACTTTTTGTAGGAAGTGGTTTCAGAGTCTACTTTCTTTCTCTTCAATAAAAACGGACCTTCGGCCCCTTACTATCGAAAACTGGGGTGGACGCAGTCTTCTACGAACCCCACTCTGCTCAAAGCGTACGTCAGGCTCCCCACCGTGGTGCTACCCAACTTATAGGTGGGGCCCGTGAGTTCATTGGCATTGTCGAACCCGTAGGTCAGCTGTAGGCCGTTGGGCAGGGTCAGCGTCGTGCGCCGGTTCGCATTGTCATAGGCGATACTGACACTGCTGCTGCCTTGGGTGATGGAGGTCAGCCGGTTGGCATTGTCATAACCATAGCTAACGGCACTCTGACCCGCCACTGTCATCTGAGTCCGGCGGCTGGCCGCATCGTAGCCGATTTTCAAGCCGGTGGGACGGGTCTTCTCGAAATGGCGGCGTTGCCGGGTGTGGGTCTGGGCGTGTCTCAGATTGTAGCGGTGAGACACCGAGATACCCGCCAGGCGCCGGTGCTCGGCTTGGCCGAACACCTGAAAGGCGCGCTCGCAAAGCTTTTTGGCGGCCGGCCCGGCGAGGGCACTGTGGCGCTCATCCAAACGGGCCAGAAGCCGAATGTCCTCCGCGGTATATTTGCCAGGGCGGCGCCGGGTGGTCTGGTGGCGGCGTCGGAACTGCCCGGTGCACTGATTTTGCTTTACTGTGCGGCTAATGCCGGCCCAGTATGTGAAACCCTACCTCAAGACCAACAAATCGGACTTCCTGGATGCCGAGGCGATTGCCGAAGCCGTGACCCGCCCCACGATGCGCTTTGTGCCGTTGAAGACCGTCGAGCAGCAGGAGCTGCAGGCCCAGCACCGCTTGCGCAGCCTGTGGGTACGCCAGCGCACCGCCACCGTGAACCAGATGCGTGCACTGCTGCTGGAACAAGGTCTGGTCATTGCCCAAGGCATCGGGTCATTCCGCCGGCAGTGGCCGCGGATCCTGGAGGATGCTGAGAACGGATTGAGCCCCCGGTTGCGCGCCTTGGTGCATCAACTCGGCGAGCAGATGCGGGAGCTCGATGCGCGCATTCAAGCGCTGACGGAGGAACTCACCGCATGTGCCCAAAGCGAACCGGTCTGCCAGCGCCTACTCACAGTCCCCGGCATCGGCCCGCTGACCGCCACCGCTATTGTGGCGGCGGTGGGCAACGGCCAGGGCTTCCGGCGCGGGCGGCACTTTGCCGCCTGGCTGGGGCTCGTGCCCCGACAATACTCCACCGGCGGCAAACCGAAGCTGCTCGGCATCTCCAAGCGCGGCAACGCGTATGTACGCATGCTGCTTATCCACGGCGCGCGCAGTGTGCTACTTAGGGCCCACAAGCGCGATGATGCGTTGGGTCGTTGGCTACAGCGCCTCGGTACCCACGCCCACCCCAATGTGGTCACGGTGGCGCTCGCCAACAAGACCGCGCGCGTCGCCTGGGCAGTCATGACCGGCCAGGAGTCCTGGCGCGCGGAACGCGCGGCCGCTTGAGTCACTCAGCAGCATAAATCTTTTCCCACCCGGGTTTGCGAGGATGAACGAAGTGATGGTCACAACGGTTAATCGGCCGATTCAAAAACCTGACAAGTGCAAGGGTCATGATGAGACCGTTACTCAGTTATCAGGCTGGATCGGCGCGCCTTCCCATCAAGGCCCGAAGGCATCAGTGCCTTCATCAATGAGGCCGGATACATTGGCGCAAACCGCTTTTTGCCATCCCAGACAATCATCCTTGCTAACAAGGGCCGGACCATACATTGCACTTGGAACTTGAAGCCGCGGTATTCTTTAACGCGCAAACCTGACACATAACAAAGACTATGTATGTAAAGCGATCAGGGCATTAGGAACTCTGGACACAGCCAAATGTTCTAAAAATACTTGCCATTTGCCAGAATTCATATCCCGGACAGGCGTACAGGACACCGCAATCCCGTCTCACGCGGTTTTTCCAACCGGGAAGGCGCTGACATCAAAGGCTTCAGCAATGCCCATTCTCCATCCGTCAAACCGCTTGCATAACGCAACCCCTTGCGGCGATACTGCTGCCGTGTGATTTCAGTACAGGCCATCGTGGTCTCCCTTGCATCTCGTAAATCCGAAGGAATCACAACCGACTGAAATCACTCAACCTTTCTTCAGTCAGCCTCTGAGTGGAGTGGCCATGGGCAAAAAATCGACCATCAATTGGCTCAATGAACCGCAGAAACATGATTATTCGGCGGCTGCTTCATATCTCAGCCTGACTTTAGGACGACGGGCGGCAAAGAATGCCGCGAAAGAATTGGAACACGTAAAAATCTCGAGATTTGCTGCGAAGGATATTTTTAGAGCGTCCACGCTATCTCTGCTCGGTGTTAGCAATAGTCATGTGGAAAAAGATAGGGCAAAAGTCACCCGGCACGAAAAGCTGTCCCCACTCTTGCTGTTTAGGGACGAAGCTAACGGCAAGTTGGTTATCGCCGACGGCTATCACCGCCTCTGTGCCGTCTATACATTTGATGAGGATGCCATGATCCCATGCAAGATTGTCGGGCCAAATTGAATTGTTCCAACTCCGACGCGAGAGAATCATAGCAATGCATTCCGGCCATACTGAATCGTCATCGCAGCAACGTATGCTACAAGCATCGGTTGCGCCCGATTTCCTCGAGTCCTCCCTTGAGTGGCGGCGCCTGTTCGCGGAGACCTGGGGTACCTTCCTTCTCGTCGTCGTCGCGGCCGGTGCCGATGTCATCGGTGCCCAGAGCGGCGGAGCGATTTCTCTGGGCATGAAGGTCGTCGCGCCGGGCCTGATGGTCATGGCGATCATCTATTTCATGGGCACGATTAGTGGCGCTCACCTAAATCCAGCGGTCACCTTGGCATTCGCGGCGCGGCGCAATTTTCCCTGGGCTCGCGTGCCGGGGTACATCACGGCGCAGACCATCGGAGGCATCGCCGCCGCGTCTTTCCTCCGGGTGATGTTCGGCACGGAAGGATTACTCGGCGCCACGACGCCCGGCGTGGGTGTGCATGTGCTCACGGCGCTCGCAATGGAAATATTGCTGACGACCGGTTTGGTCAGCACGATTCTTGGCACCGCCTCGGGTGCCCGTAATATCGGGTCTAATGCCGCTATAGCGGTCGGTGGCTATATCGCTTTGGCAGGCCTTTGGGCGGCGCCGATCAGCGGCGCGTCGATGAACCCGGTGCGCTCATTCGCGCCCGACCTGATCCGCGGCGACCTGAACACCACATGGATTTACATCGTCGGTCCCGTGCTGGGCGCAATGATCGCTGTGGGCTTTGAATGGATCCTCAAAGGCAAACCAACCGCCGCCGGCACGTTGGCGGCGCGGGGTGATTTGGATTGACTTCAAGGTCTTCTGTCCGCGTGTCCATGATGGGTATTCTCGGGATTTAGGCTTGGATTTTTTGATTTGTTGTGTATCCTCGGGCCAATCTTTCCTTCATTTTTCCGACTATCTGGCACCGATAATCCTGGACGCTGTCCAACGGGTTTGATTTTTTAATACCCTCACCTTCTGCACCTCTCAGCTCGCGGAGATAGGATTTCAAGGGCATCATCCTGGGTACTCAACATCCTTATTACGCCACCTGTTTGTGCTCCTGGAAACGTTCCAGGAAGTAGGCTAAGGCCGGCGGCCGATACCCCAGTCGACTGTGAGGACGGATCTCGTTGTAGATCCGTCGCCATTCTTCCATCCGGATGGTCGCGTCCGCGATGCCGTGAAACTCATACCGGTTCAGGCAGCCGCGCCGCAATGTGCCGTTGAAGCTCTCGCTGGAGCCACTCTGCCACGACTTGCCGGCGTCGATGTAGGCCGGTTTGATATGGTTATCGTCCAACGACTGCCTCAGCTCGTGCGCGATGAACTCGTCACCCCGATCGCTGCGCAGGTAGGCCGGATAGCCGTAGGTTTGCACCAGATGTTCCAACACATGCTGCACGTCCTCGGCACTGTACTTAAGCGCCGGTACGATCGCCAAGGCATAGGCCGTGGCTTCGTCCTTGACTGCGAGACAGCGGATCATGCGTCCGGCCGCATATCCCGATCGTGCACGAAGTCATAGCACCAGATGTGGTTGCGGATGAACGGAGCGGGGTTGAGCCTGGCACCGGTGATGATCTTGCGCTGCGGAACCCGTAACGGCTGCTGCAGATGATGCCTCTGCCATAACCGGTGGAACCGATTACGGCTCACCGGCCAGCCGCAGTTCACCGCCCGCCCGTGGGCCAGCCGATAGCCCCAGTCCGGGTACCTCCGCACAATGCCCTGCATCCAGGTCACGAGGTTCGCGTCCTGCATAGGCCGCTGCGCGGTGTAGTTGAGCGCGGAGCGTGCGACGCCGTACAACGGGCGCCCCCGGGCCAACGCCAAGCCTTGCCGATTCGCGTGTCGTACCCAGCTTCGCCGAGCCGGTACCCTTAGAATTTTTTTCCAGCGCTTCCTTGGCAATGTCTAACACCAGATGCTGCTCCGCCACCACCTTCTTCAGCCGCGCATTCACCAGCGGCAGGCGCTTGAGCTCGGCCACTGGTGATAGGTCTATGCCTTCATACCGCCGCCGTCACAGGTACACCGTCTGCTCCGAAACACTGTTTTTGCGCGCTGTCGCCGGCACGCCGTGCCCAGCGGCTTTGCCTGGGATCCGGACGATCTGCTCCTCCGAAAATCGCTTCTTCATGGGACCTCCGTCAGGCTATCCTAAACCTGACATCGGTCCGAAAAACCGGGGGCACTCCGGCCAGGGTCTTTGGCCACGTCGGGTCCT
>Ga0307374_10015615_pt1 | contig 10193 bp, 8 predicted proteins | sample OX3MG_FD_202532 | JGI IMG/M metagenome (GOLD analysis project Ga0307374, IMG submission 202532) | Soil microbial communities from Risofladan, Vaasa, Finland - OX-3 | ecosystem: Environmental > Terrestrial > Soil > Coastal area > Acid sulfate soil | place: Finland: Risofladan, Vaasa | collected...
GCAGGTGTTTCACAAGACTACGTGCAGGCAGCCGCCTGGTATCACAAATCCGCGGAGCAGGGGCATGCACATGCCCAGTTTTACCTCGCTTCACTCTACAGCGCAGGTCTGGGTGTTGCACAGGACCTTGAGCAGGCAGCGATCTGGCTTCGCAGATCGGCGGACCAGGGAATCGTCGATGCGCAGGCTATGCTTGGATGCGCCTACACAGATGGAATAGGCGTGCCGCAGGACTATGGACAAGCAGCCATCTTGTTGCGTGGGGCAGCGGAACGCGGTATCGCGGGGGCGCAATACGTTTTAGGGAATCTCTATGCCAACGGTCTCGGCATGTCTCAGGACGATAAGTTAGCTGCGTTCTGGTATCGCAAAGCTGCTGAACAAGGGTATATGGATGCTCAATTTGAACTTGGAAACTTTTATGTGGATGGTCGGGGCGTAAAACTAGATTTTGCTGAGTCCATCAATTGGTATCGCAAGGCCGCTGATCAGGGTCATGCACTAGCGCAGAACAACCTCGGTGTTTGCCATCAAAATGGTAAAGGCGTGCCGCAGGATTATAAACAGGCAGTCATTTGGTTTCAGAAGGCTGCTGATCAGGGACTGGTGGCAGCACAGTGTAATTTCGGAATTTGTTATGCGAATGGTCAAGGTGTTAAACAGGATTATGAGCAAGCAGCCATGTGGTATCACAAAGCCGCTGATCAGGGAGATGCGATGTCACAGCACGCCCTGGGACTTGCCTATGCTAAGGGGATTGGTGTGACACGGGATGATCAACTGGCAGCGGTTTATTTTCGCAAAGCAGCAGATCAAGGGTTTGCACACGCACAGTACAACTTGGGAGTTAGTTACCAATGGGGTCATGGCATCAAACAGGATTATGAGCAAGCAGTCGCGTGGTATCGCAAGGCGGCTGATCAGGGATATGCGGAGGCGCAGACCAACCTTGGTGTTTGCTATCAAGATGGTAATGGAGTGTCCCAGGATTACAAACAAGCAGTCATTTTGTTTCGCAAGGCCGCTGATCAGGGATACGCGCTAGCACAACACAACCTCGGCGTTAGCTATGCTAGTGGTCAAGGTATAAGCCAAGACTATCAACAGGCAATAATCTGTTTTCACAAGGCTGCTGATCAGGGATTGGTAGGGGCTCAATATAACCTGGGAATATATTATTATGAAGGTCGAGGCGTTAAACAGGATTATGAGCAAGCAGCCATGTGGTACCGCAAAGCCGCGGACCAAGGATATGCGCAGGCACAGAACAAGCTTGGTGTTTGTTATTACGAAGGTCAAGGTCTACCGCAGGACTATAAACAGGCAGTCATTTGGTTTCTCAAAGCTGCTGATCAGGGATATGTATTCGCTCAGAGCATGTTAGCGTCGCTCTACGGGAATGGCCAAGGCGTGGAGCAAGATATCAAACAAGCAATTAAATGGTCGATCCTGGCAAAGGCAGGTGGTGATACAGCTGCAGCTGCCAATTTTGACTGGACTCAACAACATGCCACGCCAATTCAATTGGCTGAGGGACAAAAACTCGCAGAACAGTGGTTGGTTAAACATCCCGCTCGTGGGCATTAAAGCATTATTGCTGGTTTATAAATGGTCGCACCGACCAATGATATCGCCAACCATCGAGTCTGCTTCATACGCCAACTTAGAGATGGAGAGCCATCGCATTAGCGATTTATTAGGGAGTGCATCATGATCGAAATATATGGCTACGCTCTATGGATTATTGTAGCGGCTGTCACGGCTATCTGTTGTGGATTTATCTATTACTTAGTACGACCTAAACAGAAGACACCAGAACCACAGTTGAAAGTCAATCAACGTCCCGTGCGCCCTATGTACTTTAATGTTGGCAGAATTAAGATGGCGCACAAGGGTTCGGATGAATGATCGCGATCTGATCGCCGATGCCGCTGATCTAATCGCTGGCGCGGACGGCCTGATCATCACTGCCGGCGCTGGCATGGGTGTCGATTCGGGCCTACCGGATTTTCGCGGTAATGGTGGTTTCTGGAAAAACTACCCTACACTAGCGAAAGCGCAAATAGGCTTTACCGATATTGCCCGTGCGGAGACTTTTGAGATCGATCCAAAACTTGCCTGGGGATTCTATGGGCATCGTTTGAACCTGTATCGCGAAACTGCGCCACATCGAGGGTTTAGTTATCTGCGTACTATTTGGAAGCAGCTTGTGGGTGGTGCGTTTGTTTACACCAGCAATGTGGATGGGCAATTCCAGAAGTCAGGCTTCAAATGGAATCAGATTGTGGAATGCTTCGGCTCGATTCACCTGCTGCAATGTCAAAATACCTGCTGCCAGGATATATGGAAGGCGACTGAGTTCATGCCGATAGTTGATGAGGAAAATTGCATTCTGATTTCCCAATTTCCACTCTGCAAGGACTGTGGCGGAATAGCCCGGCCAAATATACTCATGTTTGGTGATACCTACTGGGCGAGTTGGCGGGCCCAATCTCAGAGGGCACGATTCAATGAATGGCGTCAAACCGTTTCTCACCCGGTCGTCATCGAACTCGGCGCTGGTGATCGAATTCCTATGGTTCGGAGATTTGGCGAGTCACTGAATGTGCCCCTAATCCGCATCAATCTGACTGATGCCAGCGTTTATCGAGCCAATGATGTCGCCATACAGATGGGTGCACTGGAGGCCATCACTGCGATTACACAGCGATTGATTACATTGGACTTTATTACGGATGTATAGCAGCCAATATCCAGCGAAAATGATATGGCTCAGCATAGTAAGCAGAGATATTGTTTCTACTGCGATTTATATTCTGTTCCCAAGCAACGTTTATGTCACAAGTTACATGGATGAAATCAACGTCGTAATTCACTGCCTTAATCGTATCAATCAGTTCTGTCACGGGCTCATATTTTATCCCGATGATCTCAGTCACGATATTTCGTCGCTCACGGAAAATGCGTCGTGCTACCCCAAAACCAATCAGTTCCATCGGTTCTTCCAATGGTCCAGGAAAATCCAGATATCGACCACGGCAAAGGCTCAAAAATATTTCGGGTGCATCGAGTACTACGTAGCCTTTGGAATATTTCTCGCGTCGCAGCCGTGTCTTGCTAGTCCCGGTACCCCCCGAGAGTATCACGGCGCACGGCTGTTCATTGTTGGTGATTGAATCGTCGTGGAAGAAGAGGTCAATTTCCGCTTGTATGTCGTATTTAGGATCCTGATCATTCATAGAATTGCCTTTGATCCACAAGAAACGATTTACTACTGGTAATCTGATATTACTACATCATAGGCATGATCCAAATTCACATCAAATCGAAGTAATTATGGGGCATAATAAAATCACGATGTACGACCTAATCGGTGATATCCACGGCCACGCCACAGAGCTTCACGTGTTGCTCGAGAAGCTGGGCTATAAGCGCACAAATAGCGTTTACCGGCATACAGATCGGCAAGCGATATTCCTGGGGGATTTTATCGACCGCGGGCCGGAATGTCGCGAAGCGATCGACGTCGCGCGAAGCATGGTCGAAGACGGCAGCGCTCGAGCCGTGATGGGGAATCACGAGTTCAATGCCATCTGTTTCCACACACTACATCCGAACAAAAAAGATGAATATCTTCGTCCGCATTCCGAGAAGAACGTCAAACAGCATCAGGCAACACTTGAGCAATTCAAAGATGACCCACGCGGCCTGAGCGACGCACTAGACTGGTTTAAGACCCTGCCGCTTTGGCTTGATCTTGGCGATATCCGTATAGTGCATGCTTGCTGGGATGCAGAGATGATAGAAACCCTACGCAAACAAGGCGCCGTCGATAGTCAGGATCGGTTAAAGTCTGGGGCATATCATCATGCTGCAATCAAGGGGCACCCTGTTTATCATGCGACTGAAGTTATACTAAAAGGTATGGAAGTAAAGCTTCCCAATGGGATGAGCTATACCGACAAAGAGGGCATCAAGCGGGATGATATCCGTATCACTTGGTGGAACGCGAAAAGTAAGAAAAGTTGGCGAGAGATTGCGATGGGACCTAATGAATTAAAGAAGCGCTTACCAGACGATCGCGGCCCCGAGCCACCCATAAATATTGAATACCATGCCTCAGCACCTCCAGTATTCGTAGGGCACTACTGGCTGAGCGGTATTCCAGAACCTCTCGCGCCAAATGTGGCCTGTGTGGATTACTCCGTAGCAAAGGCTAAAGGCGCGCTTGCGGCATATCGCTGGCAGGGGGAGAAAGTACTTACGGGTAAGCAGTTCGAGACGGTGGCTCGGAAAACACATAAGAATTAGCTGTACGAAAAAAAATGAACAACATCGCCAATATTAATTATAAGAACAGTAGCCATTCTCAGATTGGCTTTCCTACTGAATCAGAACATTTAGAGAACTTCGGTTTCAAGTTCTCTTCTGGTGGCGCACACATTAGTCGAACTATGATGTTGCGAGAACTCGGCTCGGTATTATTAAATATAAAACAGACTGCCGACGCTGTGGAATATCGCGATGCTATTATCGATCAAAACCTACTGAATAAGTCTACCGATAGCACTCGTATGAAAACACTGCGCCATTTACGAGAGCTGTATGCACTTGATGTAAAGATCCCCATTTTTGGACTCCTGCAGAATCTTTATACGGCGGATCCCAATAGTCTGCCTTTAATGGCACTGCAAGTTGCTTGGACACGGGATCCATTATTGCGAGCTACCACGCCAGCCGTGATTGCAGCAAAAGATGGTGAGCTGGTCGAAACATCTAGTCTCTCGCAAGATTTGGAAATTGCTTTTCCGAATCAGTATTCAGAACTAAATCGTAATAAAATCGCGAGAAATGCTGCATCGTCATGGACTCAATCGGGACACCTCTTCGGTCGTGTGAAGAAAATTCGTCAGCTCGTGACCCCCAGCGTTGCAGCTGTCACTATGGCCTTGTACCTTGGAGAGGTAGCTGGTTATCATGGCGCGTCGATCTTCTCAAATCCTTGGTGTCGTTTACTCGATTTGAGTCCTGACAGTGCCCGAACGTTAGGGAAAGATGCTCATCGAGCCGGACTGCTCAATCTTCGTGTAATGGGAGAGGTCGTAGATATGAGCTTCCCGCTACTTGCAAAATTTTATGGGCAATCAAAATGAGCGTCATAGACTCCCTTCTTGCGAACTATTCTAGGCAGATCAGTTTACCCTGGCCTGCTAATATGGCAGGAAAGCAGCGAATCTGGTTTGCAGTATATCCGCCCTCTCAAGAACGTCGAATAAGAGCACGCCTCACGCAGTTTGAGACTCATACACTCGAGGCAGGGCATAGTTGGTTTGTTATTGATCTCACGCGATTACTGCCCGAATGGATATCAAAACATGAGTATTGCGAAGGGATTTTTGAGTCCCCTGAGCATTTCAGCGCTAATAGCGAACTAGAAGATCTATGCGTCACGCGAGTGCGCCAGGCCTGTAGCCATGAAGATGCCAACAACGCCAATGTCACATCCATTATTGGTCTGGCTTCATTATTCGACTATATTCGAGTTTCAAGCCTAATGGATCGTATTGAAGACAGTATCCGTGGGCGCCTGTTGGTTTTTTTCCCTGGCGAATACGCCGGCAACGTCTATCGCTTCATGGATGCGCGCGATGGCTTCAACTACATGGCTGTACCCATCACCTGTACCGAGAGCTTTATATCAACATGATCAACTGCGAACTTTACTTCCGCGATCCTACGGTTATCGAGCTGCTTAATAACGGTGTCTCGAAGGTTTCCGAAATCGGCCATGATGAGCGTCAAATCAAGATACTACGCTTCGAGCTTGAAACATTTGTCTGTGATGGCGAATATGCCCGTGGATTGGAACGGATACTCAAGGCCTATCTCGATGGACTTGGGCGGGAAGAGCAGAAAGCAGTCTGGGTTAGCGGCTTCTTCGGAAGCGGTAAGTCCCATCTCGTCAAAGTGTTGCGTTATCTCTGGGAAGATTACCAATTTAGCGATGGCGCCACTGCACGCTCACTGGTGAAATTACCAAATGAAATCGCAGATCTATTCAAGGAACTAACTAATAGCAGCAGACCTCTGGGCGGATTGCGAGCGGCAGCTGGGACGCTTGGGGCTGGCAACATGGATAACGTCCGCCTCGCTTTTATTCAACTCGTGCTGCGAGCTGCTGGATTGCCAGAAAACCTTGCGCAGGCACGATTCATGCTCTGGCTACGCTCCACAGGATTGGAAGCCAAGGTTGAAGAAGCTCTCAAGAAACAGAATCGCGAACTTCTGCGCGAAGTTATGAGCTTGAAACTCTCTACACCGCTCGCTGAAGCGTTACTTAAAGTTGAACCTAAATACGGTACTCCAGCCAATGCGCAGGAAGCGATCAGGGCAGAATATCCCGATATTACATCGCCCACCATGGCAGAGACGTTGGAGTTTATAAAACAAGTCTTTGGCGAAAAAGACAAACTTCCGTGCACTTTACTCGTCGTAGATGAAGTCCAGCAATTTATTGGTGAAAAGATCCAACGCGCAATGGACATGCAAGAAATTGCAGAACATTGCTGTACGAAACTAAATCAGCGCTTGCTGCTGGTAGGCACCGGACAATCCGCCTTGAATACTACGCCGAGCCTGCAACGGCTTCAGGCGCGCTTTGCCGTGCGAGTACAACTTTCAGATACTGATGTTGAGAGTGTTATCCGCAAAACAGTACTCCGCAAAAAGCCCGAGCATGAGAAGGCTATTGCAGAGTGTATGGATGCAAATCAGGGAGAGATTGCCCGTCATCTGCAAGATACTCGCTTCGCCGCCAGTCACGATGACGAACAATTCTTTGTAGCCGATTATCCGCTGTTGCCCACGCGCCGTCGATTCTGGGAAAAAGTGTTACGCAGTACCGATCATTCAGGTACTGTGTCGCAGTTACGTTCCCAATTAAAAATTGTTTTCGATGCGACTCGAGTGACAGCACCGGATATGTTGGGGACAGTTGTTCCGGCAGATTTCATCTACGATCAGATATCCACAGATCTTATCAATTCGGGTGAATTGGAAAAGGAATATAACGACATTATTCTTGAGCAACGTAAAGATTCAAGAGATGGGAAGCTGCGTTCCAGAATATGTGCCCTGATATTCCTCATCGGTAAACTACCTCGTACGCCCGGCGCCGATGATGGAGTACGAGCTACATCTGAAACAATAGTCGATTTGCTCGTAAGCGATTTAAGTGCTGACCGCCCCAAGCTTGAACAGCACGTTCCCAAGCTGCTAAAACAACTTGTAGAAGCTGGTCATCTTATGGCGGTTGATACGGAATACTGTTTGCAAACAAAAGAAGGAGCGCGCTGGACGCATGATTACAATCGTCGTCGTACAGCCGCGCTTAGTGATGATCAAAGAATTAATTCCAAGCGTGCTGAATTGTTACGCGAAGGGCTCACACAAGCACTAAAACCCGTTTCATTACAGCAGGGAAATTCCCGTCAACCGCGTAAATACGTATTCGAACTTTCTTCTGCTCTGCCCATGACCAGCAAAGAAGAAGTTACCTTGTGGATGCGTGATGGGTGGAGTGACGATGAAAAGTCTGTGATCAATGATGCACGTGCGGCTGGTGTCGATAGCCCATTATTATTTGGCTTTTTACCGCGTCTGAATCACGAAGACTTGAAACAGGCTATAGCCTCGAGCATGGCCGCGCAAGAGACCCTGGATGACCATGGTCCTGCCACCACACCCGAGGCCATCGAGGCGAGCAAAGCCATAGAGACACATTTGCTACTGGCCAAACAACTCATGCAAAAACTGTGTGGCCAGATCATCAGTAGTGCAAAAGTGTTTCTCGGCGGCGGGCAAGAGGCAAACGGTATCGAATTGGCCGATAAAGTCCAGGATTCTGCAGAAAGCGCTCTAGCGAGGCTCTTCCCACAATTCTCCGAAGCTGACCATGCGAACTGGGGCCAAGTCGTTAACCGTGCACGTAACGGCGACGTCGGTGCACTCTCACAGGTAGGATTCCCAGGTAACCCAACACACCATCCTGTCTGCCGTCGTGTACTTGATTTCATTGGAGCTGGAAAGAAAGGTAAAGATATCCGTGAACAATTCCGTTCTGCGCCATTCGGATGGCCGCAGGACGCTATTGATGGCGCCCTGTTTGTTATGTTGGTGGCCGGCAACATTCGTGGTATGAACAATGGACAGCCAGTACAAGCATCGCTCCCACAGAATCAGATTGGTGTTACCAGTTTCCATGTGGATATTCCGCCCCTCGATGTGCAACAGCGTCTTGCCCTGAAAGCGTTATTTCAGAAAGCTGGAGTAACTACACAGAATGGTAAAGAATCTGAAGCTGCGGGCCAATTTTTGCAAAAACTCCTTGCATTGGCTGAATCCGCTGGCGGTGATGCACCTCAACCGGAACGCCCCGATACACAGGAGATACGTGGCCTGCAAACGCTCAGCGGTAACGCACAACTCCTCAAACTCCATGAGCAAAAAGACTCTCTCTCTACAAATCTGACTGCATGGAAAAAGAATGGCGAAGCAATCGCCAAGCGCTTACCAATGTGGGGGCGCCTATTGCAATACCAGCACTTTGCAAGTGGATTGCCAGAAGCACAGGCTTGTTCTAAGTCTATAGAAGCCATTACACATGGTAGAACTTTACTGGCAGATCCCGATCCCGTACCCGATCTAATAAAACAACTGACTACTGCTCTACGCCTTAAGCTAGGTGCTCTTCAAAATGAAATTACTACGGTTTTCAAAGCTGGTGATGAGATACTCTCATCATCTCAAGTATGGAAAAAGCTTAAAGATGATCAGCGCACTACGCTTGTCACGACCTGGCAGCTCAAGCAACCGGCCAAAGAATCTATTGGTTCAGATGAGGAAATACTCACTGCTTTACGCAATAGCTCATTGAACGATCGCCGCAACCTGCTAGATGCTGTACCAGCACGGTTTACTCACGCCCTAGATGAAGCCGCCAGGATTTTGGAACCCAAGGCTCAGCGTGTGACTTTGACCGGAGCGACCATTCACAACGCCACGGAACTCGATCAGTGGCTTGCAAAAACACGCACACAGGTGGAAGAAAAACTTAAAGATGGGCCTGTGATTCTTTAAATATGTCAATACACGATAATAAGATAACTTCTTTAAAGGCTCTCGGAAGAAATGAGACTTGGCTGCGCGACTGGATAAAAGAGGACTCATCCCGTTTAGGACTCGGTCCATTAGAGATCAAAGCTGTCGAAGTGCAGCATTCCACCAAGTCTGGAGGCCGATTGGATATCTTGGCTTACCGTTCAGATCTCGACACTTATTATGAAATTGAATTGATGCTGGGAGAGGTGAACGCTGATCATGGTTTTCGGTGCTTGGATTACTGGGCGCGTGAGCGGCAAAAAAGACCAAACGCACGCCATGTCGCAGTGCTGGTAGCTGAAGATCTACAGGGTCGATATCAGACTGTCATTGAAACCCTACCCAACTTCCTGCCTTTCATCGCAATAGAGTTACGCGTACTTCAAATCAAAGGCCAGGAAATCGCCACAATTGTCCCACTCATTGTGGCACAACCCGACGATATGATCCTCGGTTCAGTTGACCAGCCAGCCGACGAGGAAGTAACTGGATCTAAAAATGCCGTTCGGGACCGTGAATGGTGGGAAGCCAATTCCACGCACGAATATATCGCCACTATCGATGCATTAGTGAAACTGTGCGAAAGCAAAATCGGACCTTCCTCGGTGAACTATACTGCATCCAGCTACATTTCTTTAAAGAAAGGAAAGCGCTGCTGGCTACCAATGTGGAAGCGCAAAGAGGGCGTTTATGTTTATATACCGGGTGGCGGCGGGGGAAGCGAGGATTCACCATCTGATTTTTATCAGAAGGTAAAAGATGCGCTCCTTAATATCGGTATGGAAGAACCTTCCTGGACCTATAAGTACAACGCCGGCGCTAATCCTATTGGCTTTGCAATTCCTTTAGATAAGGCTCAACACAGTGTCATTCTTGAGCTTTTAAAAGAGGCTTACGAATTCGCTTGATGTAATGACCACTCTTCCGACCCCCTTACGTCGTCAATTAGAGAATGCGATCAAGCAGGCGCGCAGGCTTGCGGAGGTGGGTGCGCGCAAGGCCTTGGAAGCGCTGGCGGTGCATGAGCCGGATCC
>Ga0307374_10015616_pt1 | contig 10193 bp, 7 predicted proteins | sample OX3MG_FD_202532 | JGI IMG/M metagenome (GOLD analysis project Ga0307374, IMG submission 202532) | Soil microbial communities from Risofladan, Vaasa, Finland - OX-3 | ecosystem: Environmental > Terrestrial > Soil > Coastal area > Acid sulfate soil | place: Finland: Risofladan, Vaasa | collected...
AAGCAATCTTCGCCTTCCAATCTGCACTGTACTGCCTGCGCTGTCGTTTCATCTGCCTCCTCCTGGAGGCAGCGAATTTTATACCTTAGCGACCTGTCTGAATTTTGGGGAGCACTTCAGAGTGCGTGGGCAGGAATAGCGCAGCTGAGTGAATAATTCAAATTAATACTTTTCACACAATCCATAAATTATCGTTATGCCGTCCAATGGCCCAACGCGCTGGATTTGCCGCCCAATGAAGAGGGATTGTTCCGATCGAGGTGCGAAGCCACGATTGCTTGACTCCCGCCGCCATGCGTCCGCGCTGCGAAAACAATTCGTTTCTTGGATGCAACGGCTCCGTCCTTCCACTCAGTAAGCCGAACACCGTGACGGTGAGCCGAACGGCAATAAGCAGGTCGCTGAACGGGTACCGAAAACTGAATAGTGATTCGCGTGCATTTGCGTTACCGAGGCTTCCCTCCCGAATGAACGCTTACCACTGATGTCTTTCTGTTTTTGACCGCTGCAGGAACAGCTCAAACATTGGCGGGGCATCGTGAACATTATAAGCAGGCTCGGTGAAGCCGTTCCGCAGGTTTCCGATTTCCGTCCGTGCCAGGCAGATTCCCGATGAGCGACGGGCGCGTCGCGAATCTGCCCTGCCGCGCACGGTGCGGCGCGCGCTTCAGCCTCCTGCGGTTTCTTGCTATAGAGCAGACCCCGTATTGCAAAGATCGTACGTGCCTGTCGAGCGTGCCTGGCCTTTCCTGACAGGAACCTATAGGGTAGAATTTTTTTCTTGACAACGGAAATGTTAAGCTATATAGCTCCAAGCCGTCCGGGTGTCCCAGTAGAGCTCACTGCCGGGAAAGAAGAATGAGGAGGAATTCCGTGAAATCGAAATTTTGGTCATTTCCGACGGCTCTCGCTTTGTCGATGACTTTGTGTGTCGCGCTGCTGGCATTAACACCTCGGACTTGGAGCCAGGGAGTGACGGCGTCCATCACGGGCACGGTGACGGATCCTTCAGGCGCGGCAGTTCCCGGCGCCACGGTAACCGTGACGGAAACGGACCGCGGGACAATTTACTCCGCGCAGACCAATAGCACGGGCATTTACAACCTGCTGCGCGTTCCCGTCGGCACATACACGCTCAGGGTAGAAGCCAGGGGTTTTCAGACAACGGTGCAGCCAGCGTTCACCCTTGTTCTAAACCAAGCGGCCCGCATGGACTTCCAATTGAAGGTCGGGTCGCCCACTGCGACCGTGGAAGTGACCTCGGGTGCTCCCGTGCTGCAAACCGAGACGACACAGGTCAGCACGATTATCGATTCCCGAACCAACGAGGCTCTTCCGCTGGCTTCGCGCAATTACATCCAGTTGACGCTGCTTGCGCCGGGGAGCGTGCAGCCGAATCCGCAGACGATGGTTCAGGCAGAACGCATTGACAGCGCGGGGAGACCGTACATCAACGGCAATCGCGAGCAGTCCGATAACTTCCTGCTGGATGGCATGGATAACAACGAAGTGTCCGACAACCTCGTCGGTTATCAGCCGAGCGTGGACGCGATTCAGGAATTCAACTTGATTACACAGAATGCCCCTGCCGAGTTCGGCAGTTTCGCGGGCGGCATTATCAACGCCACGATCAAGTCAGGAACGGACCAATATCATGGCGATGCTTTTGAGTTCATCCGCAACGATAAGTTCAACGCGAATAGCTGGCAGAACAATCTCTTCGGCTTGCCGAAGAATAAGTTGCGCTGGAATATGTTTGGCGCCACGTTCGGCGGGCCCATCAAGAAAGACAAGCTGTTTTTCTTTGTGGATTATCAAGGGCAGCGATTTGACTTTCCGTCTTCGTCTGCCGCACCCGTGAAGACGTTCACGGCAGCGGAACGCGCCGGGAACTTTGGAGACATTTGCAACAGTGGGTTCACGAGCGGGATTTGCAACGACCGGGACCCGGTCAGTGGCGCTATAATTAATCAGCTCTATAGTCCTTACAACGTAGACTCCAGCGGGAACCGACTTCCTTACGCGAATAATGTTATTACCGATCCCATTAATCCAGTTGCCCAGGCTCTGTTTTCCTCAAGCGCATATCCTCAAGCCACGAGTACAAGCCCGTCGACCAATTACTACAATTATAATACAGCAAGCGCGTTAAACGTGGATCAAGGGGATGTGAAGCTTGACTACAACATTTCCCAGAAGGACCGCATATTCTTCCGATATTCACATGCCTATCAAAACAATCCTCAAACGGCGACGGGGCTCGGAACAATTTTCGGCGGTGTCAATGATGGCCATGCGACGATGCATAATGGCGTCCTCGATTGGGCCCATCTTTTCTCCGGAAATTTTGTGAACGATGCCCGTGTCGGCGTGAATTATGTGCGCCTCGATACGAACAACACAGACACCCGGACTCTGGGGAACCTGGGACTGCAGATTGGGATTCCGAACGCGAATACGCCCGGCCCTGGCCTTCTCGGCCTTAATTTCTCCGGCGTGGCGACCAATATCGGCGGCGCCGCGGTTGTCCAGCTTTTCGCCAGCACTGTGTTTCAATACGAAGATAACCTGATTATCACGCATGGCCGCAACACCTTCAACGTGGGCTTCCAATTTTGGCGCGACCGTATTGACGCTTACTACTCGGGGAATAACGGGCAACTCGGCTCTATGGCTTTCAGCGGGAAGTTCACGCAAGGGTTGAATACGACAAACAACGCATTCCAGCCGGGCGTCGGCGCCGGCAGTGGTTATGGAGGAGCTGACTTCTATCTTGGCCTGTCCGACAATCAGGGTCGCGGGTCTGTCTCGGGAACCTGGGGCCAACGGGCGAATGTCCTTGGCGCCTATTTCCAAGATAATTTGCAGGTCTCGCAACATCTGACTTTGAATCTGGGCCTGCGCTATGAAGATCACACGCCGTGGTATGAGGTAGATAACCGGCAGGATAATTTCGGCTTATTTTCAGGCCAGCTGGAGGCCCCGAACTGCTCGATTGGGGGTTTGTCGTCATTGCCCATCTCTTGTGTGCAGTCGAGTAATCGCGCCCTGTATAACAGCTACAACGGGCTCGGGAACTATCAGCCGCGTGTCGGGTTTGCCTGGACGCCGGGTTTCCTGAACGATAAAACAGTCCTGCGCGGTGCATACACGGTCTCGACATATTTGGAGGGCACGGGGACGAACCTGCGGCCAACCCTGAATCCGCCTTTCTCGGATGAATTTCAGGCGGTTTACGATGGGACGCAGTTCCAGTCGCCGTCCGGGCTGCCTCCCACAATTAACAATGGGTTGCAAACGCCGCCGGTGAGCGATCCATTCCAGGGTGCCATCCTCCGCCTCTGGAACCCGAATGTCCGGCCGGAACTGGACAATCAGTGGAATCTCACTTTACAGCAGCGGCTAAACGACACGACCTCAATCCAGGTCGGGTATGTTGGGCAAAAAGGCACGCACCTGATGGTTCCCATGAATTACGATCAGCAGATCGTGACTCCCGGTGGTTGTAGCGGGGCAGCGTCTAACTGCGTACTCACCGGCAATGGCGTCTATAACCTGCTTTCGCCCGGTCCCTACATTGCCGGGAATCCAACGCTCAAGAACGACCTCGGGACGCCCGGGTACATCTCCGGGACGGAATCAAACGGCACTATGTTTTACAATGCCCTTCAGGTGGTTCTGCAGAAGCGTTTCAGCAGCGGGCTGCAATACAACGTCGCCTACACGTACTCGAAGTGCAACACCAATTCGATTGGTTACTACGGCTCGTGGGGCGGTAGCCAAACAGTGCCATCATCGCCCTACTTTCAGAATATCTACAACTCAGCGGCGGAATGGGGTCCGTGCTATTACGATGTGACCAACGACGTTACCGCCTATGCGGTTTACCAGGTTCCCGTGGGTACCGACAGGAAATACGGCAAGGACATGAATAAGATGGTCAATGCCGTGGTGGGCAATTGGAATCTTAGCCCGATCGTCACGTTGCGAGGCGGATTCCCGCTCACATTCGAGTACTACGATTACATCGGATCTGGCACTCGCGGAGAGCGCCCCGATTGCAGTGGCGCGATTGCCCACGTAGGCTCGCCCTCCACGACCCCCGGAATTCCCGGTGTTCAATGGTTTAGCGGAGCCAATGTATCCGCACCCGCCGGAGCATTTGGAACTTGCGGAATTGGGAGCGTGCGAGGCCCAGGTGAAAAGGACGTTGATCTGAGTGTCCAGAAGAATTTTCCTCTGGGCGAAACGAAAAACCTCGAGGTCCGATCCGAATTTATTAACCTGTTCAATCATCCCATTCTGTCCCCGGGATACTGCACGATTGGATTTGGAGGAGCCGGTTGCGGGACGGGGTACTTCGGCGTGATTCAGGGCTCTCAGCTCGAACGCAATATCCAGTTCGCATTGAAGTTCTCCTTCTGAGCGGGATAAGATGGGGCAGGCGTTTTGTGACGCCTGCCCCGTTTATGCTCAAACCCTTCATCGCAGTTATCCTTTCCGCGGCTTCGCTGACGCTATTTCCACAGGGCGTCACGGCCCAGGACGCGCGGAAATCCGGGACTCCGGCCGCATTGTCATCCGCCCAGCGAGGTGTTGATCTTGCGGAGAGTGGGCGCTGCGCCCAGGCGTTACCCCTGCTCAAGCGAAGCGCAGGCCATCTAGCGGATAAACAACTTCTGCGCCGGGTCGGCCTCGATGGCGCGCGGTGCGCCTCCCTTTCGACCCAGCCGGACATGGCCGTGGATTTTCTTCGAGTCTTGCTCCGCAATTTTCCGCATGATCCCGAAGTTCTCTACGTTGCTACGCATGCATATTCCGACCTGGCCACGCGCGCCTCGAACGAGCTGCTGGCGACGGCGCCAGACTCCGTTCCCGCGCGGGAACTCGATGCCGAATCGCTCGAAATTCAGGGGAAATGGGATGAAGCGGAGAGCGTGTACCGCAAAATTCTCGCCAGCAATCCGAAAACGCCCGGAATTCATTTTCGCATCGGGCGCATCATTCTCTCGGAACCAAAGACGGCCACGACCGCGGCAGACGCCAAGAAGCAGTTTGAAGAGGAACTCCAAATTGATCCCCGCAACGCCGATGCGGAGTACGTGTTGGGAGAATTAGCGCGCGAAGCTCAGCAGTGGCCCGAGGCCATCGAGCATTTTTCCCACGCGACGAAACTCGAAGCTGGCTTTAGCGAAGCTTTTCTCGGGTTGGGAATGGCGTTCAATTCCGCTGGCCGCTACGCCGAGGCGATTCCGCCGCTCGAGACGTACGTGAAATCTCAGCCGGCGAATCCCACGGGTCATTACCAGCTCGCCATGGCTTACAGCCGTGTCGGGAAAAAAGAGCAAGCCGATCAGCAAATCGCTTTGTTCCATCGAACATCCGAGGAGGCCTTGAAAGCGGAGCAGGGCCGCACACCGGCGAAGCCCCAGCAGAAGTGATGGAATGCAATGCCACGAATCACAAAAGAATCGAGCGCTTCGTCATTCGGACCAGCGGCAAGATCAGTTGACTCCCGTCCTCCCGTAAATCCCTCTTCCGCTCGTTGCGGACACGAGGGAACGCCGTCGAGTCCGGAAGCGGTTCGCGCACCGGTTCGCTCGAGGTTCGGCGAATGACCCCGAAGGAAAGTGACCCGAGGTCCCTGCTTTCGCGGCGTCGTCTGCTGCAAATGTTTGGCTGCGCGGGGATGGGAGGAACGCTCTGGCCCAAGCGTCTTGTTGCCGCGGGCGTTGCGGGAGGTTCCGCGCCGAATTCCCGGCCCTCGTTCGAGATAATTCCTCCCTCCACCAGCGGAATTGCCTGGAGACACGTGAACGGGCGGTCGGCGGAAATGTACCTGCCGGAGACCGTGGGCCCGGGATGCGCATTTCTGGACTACGACAATGACGGCTGGATGGATATTTACCTGGTCAACAGCGGCAAGTGCGATTTCTACGACCCACATCCGCCGCTGCGCAATGCGCTCTATCACAACAACCGAAACGGCACATTCACGGATGTGACCGCGAAGGCTCGGGTGACAGGCAACGCATACGGCATGGGCGCGGCCGTGGGAGATTACGACGGCGACGGCCTGCCGGACCTTTACGTCACGCAATATCCCCACAGTATCCTGTACCACAACAATGGCGATGGCACGTTCACTGACGTGACCGCGAAAGCGGGAATCGCCGCTCCGGGCTGGGGAACCAGCGCGGCTTGGTTCGATTATGACAATGACGGCCGGCTGGACCTTTTTGTCTGCCATTTCGTGGATTACAGCAAGTCCAAGAACAAATGGTGCGGCGACCGCCAAACGAACGATCGCTATTACTGCATCCCGAGCGTGTACGAACCCACGCCGTGCTGGCTCTTCCACAACAACGGCAATGGCACGTTCACCGACGTCAGCAAGGAGTCCGGCATTGCGCAGTCGCTCGGTAAAGCCTGGGGCGTGGTCGCGTGCGACATCAACAACGATGGCCGTATGGATTTGTTCGTGGCCAATGATACGGTGCCCAACTTTCTTTTCGCCAATCGCGGCAAGGGCAAGTTCGAGGAAATTGGGTTGCTGGCGGGCGTAGGCTACGACTCCTACGGTCGCGCGCGGTCGGGCATGGGCGTCGATGCGGCGGATTACGACCAAGACGGATGGATTGATCTTTTCGTAGCCAATATCGACCACCAGATGTTTTCGCTCTATCACAACAATCATGATGAGACGTTTACCGACGAAGCCGTGCCGACGGGGATCGGGAAGGCGACCGACTTTCTGAGCGGCTGGGGTCTGAAATTCTTCGACTACGATAATGACGGCGAGCTTGACCTCTTGCTCTGCGACGGCCACCCGGATGACAAAATCCACGAGCGGATGGCCAGTGTGCACTATCGTGAGCCCATGCTGCTGTTCCGCAACACGGGACGCGGCTTCGAGAATATTAGCAAGCAGAGCGGGCCGATATTCTCGGAATCGATCGCCGCCCGCGGCATGGCCCTGGGCGATTTCGACAATGACGGTTCCGTGGACGTGCTGGTTGCGGTCAATAATGCCGCGCCAATTCTTCTGCGGAATAACGCGGGGATGAGGAATCACTGGTTGGGGGTCCGGCTGATCGGGAAAAAGGCTAACCGTGATGCCGTCGGCGCAAAGCTTACCTATAAGGCGGGCGACCTAGTGAGGCATCGCTTCAAAGTGGGCGCCGGCAGCTATCTCTCGTCGCACGACCCTCGCGTGGTGCTTGGAATCGGCCAACGAACCAAAATCGATTGGGTCGAAATACAATGGCCGCAACCGAGCGGCCTCGTGCAGCGATTCAAAAACCTGCCGATTGACCGCTATATCGCGATCACCGAAGGCGAATCCGTCTTCCAATAGGAAGCTGCATAGCATAGTTGAGGCGGCTCGCGCAGCGGAGAGACAACAAGAAGGCACCCTGCTCCTGGAATATTTCGATCGGAGTGGAAAGCAGAACCGTCTGTAACATGAGGGCATTCGGTCTCACTGTGTCCGGCCAAAACGCAGGTCCAAATCGGAAATTCCGGATCAGACCTTTCTGCCACCGAATACACGACAGAATCCGTTGGAGCAGGTGTACACTACGGTTGTCCAGCCCCGTGACATCAATGGCAGGCACTTACCCTATAGCAGCAAACATTGCATCATGGTAAGACGTTCTCGGAGGCTGGCATGAAAAAATCCATAACCATCGCCGCAGTCTTGTTCATCTGCTCAACTCCCGCTTTTGCCCAACAACGGCCAACCAAGCCCAAACAACAACAACAACAACAACAACAAAGACAAACGCGACCCGCCGCCCGCCCGCAACAAAGAACGGCCCCGGTCGGCAAGGGATACATTCCGGCTCACGGCCCTGCGCCCACACGAACACCAGCGCGAACTCCCGTTTCCCCTGCCCGCGCTCGCGGGAACGGCGGCGCTCAGCAAGGCAGCCAACATCCAAGCTATAGCGACCAGCCAGGACATCCCCAGGCCCCTCACGTCCACGCAAACAACGATCAGTGGATTGGTCACAATACCGGTCCAGACGATCCCCATTACCATCTGGATCAGCCGTGGCAGCATGGACATTTCCCGGGTGACGTCGGCCGTAGCCACGTCTATCGGCTTGAGGGCGGCGCAAGAGATCGCTTCCGGTTTGGCAACTTTTACTTCGGCGTCGCGCCTTACGATTACGACGATACCAATGGTTGGCTCTGGGACTCCGACGATATCGTGATTTACGCGGATCCCGACCACGTTGGATGGTACCTCGCCTATAACGTCAGGCTAGGGACCTACGTCCACGTGGAGTATCTCGGACCTTCTTAGTATCGCGAAAGGGGGGTGGGCGTTCCACCCTGCTTCATCTGCTTCGGTCTTGGGCGTACAGGCTGTAAACGTCCCCCCCATTTGACCCCCTGCGGGCTGCTGGCTTTTCACCACGTGTTAAGCCTTCCGCGCAGGCTACTGCATCCACGCGAGGTAATCCGGTTTCAGACGGTGAGTCGATGTAGTCTTACTGGAAAGTGGGGCGCGCGCCGGTGGTTGCACACCCACCCGCCATTCACTGGCAAGCCTGCGGGCCCCCGGCCTGCCAGGAACGACGAAAAACAGTGACATCCGAAGAGATCATCGGAAGGCCAGACTCCGGCGCTTTGCGACGCAATCAGCCCCCTCGAATCGGCTCGCGAGTTTACCGGCGTCGGCGTCTCACTATCTCAGGTAAACCATCGATGGACACGCAGTGCGTTAGTGTCTATAAACTAGGGAGGCCTGCATCCCACCCTCGCGCCAGTCGCTATTGATTCATCGTTGCGGAGTCGAAATGCGCCGTCCCGCCAGCAGAACAGAAGAACGCGCGGCCATAACTGTACCTGTTTGTCTCATTCCTCCAGATGATTCACCGCTTTCCGAAGTAGCCCACACCGAAAACGTCAGTTCTCGCGGCGCCCGCGTCATCGCAACTAGCCTCTGGCCGACTGGCAAATCCGCGCTCGTGCGCTCGACGCAAGGCCAATTTGAATGGATCGCGCGCATCGTTTACTGCGAGCGCTTGCCAGACGGCAAATTTGCGGTGGGTCTGCAACGCTTCGATAGTGGGACGGTCTGCCCTTCTCGCGTGGAACCACACACTTGATGGACTGCTGGCGGTTCGCGCAGTGGAGGGGCGGGCCTGAACCGCCCGACGAGAGGTGGCCTGGGCTCGATTTAACCCAGATTTCCAATTTGAACTCCACCAACGAACCTTTCGGCGGGGGACGGCCGAGCAATGGATCAAGGAAGGCAAGCAGGCGACGCATTGGACCCGGCTATCGTGTCATCGATTCCGAGCGAATGAAGCACGCTTACAGTTGAGCCTGCTGGCCTACAACCTGGGCAATCTGTGGCGCCGTCTGGTGCTGCCAAAGAGAATTGATGCCTGGTCGCTGACGAGCTTGCAGCAGCGGCTGGTGAAAACAGGCGGACGCCTAATCAAGCACGCCCGGTGTTACTGGCTGCTGCTGGCGGAGAGTCATCTCACGCGCCGGCTGTTTGGGAGCATGCTGCAGAGGATCGCGGCGTTGCCGATGCCATGGGGTTAGCAACTCCGATTGCGGTTACAAAATCTGGAGCCGAAGGCGGAAGGTCAGCATGGTGTCTGAGAAATCGATTACGCGGCAACAAGCGGGGCGCTTCAGACGGGCAAAGGAACGAGCCGTCGGCACGCCGAAGCATCGCCGGGGGCTGCTGTGGTCATGAAATTCTTGAGTCGAGGAACGAAGGAGAGAGTTAGAATACGCGAGCTTGGCGTCCATATCGAAAATCCTGCTGGAATGCAATACGATTCGGAACGAAGGAGTTGAATATGACCATCGCGAAAGTCACTCCGGTTATCGTACTGAGTGTGCTAATCGGCTTGGTCGCCGTTCCGACACTGGCCCAAGTTCGGAAAGACGAGGCTGCCATCCGCAAGATCATCGAAGACGAATCTACGGCGTGGAATAAGGGAGACGCGGTCGGTTATGCACGCCACTTCGCGGCGGATGGCACTTTCACGAACATCTTGGGCGAATTTTATCAGGGACATGGTGCCTTCGTCACAGAGCACGAGCACATACTTACTAATCGGGGCATAATATAGATGACATTCTGGAAATGATGTGCTAGTGTCTTGGGCATGGGAAACCAAGATGCTCGCTCGCTGCCGGCGGAAGCTCAAGAAGATCTTCGC
>Ga0307374_10015619_pt1 | contig 10192 bp, 6 predicted proteins | sample OX3MG_FD_202532 | JGI IMG/M metagenome (GOLD analysis project Ga0307374, IMG submission 202532) | Soil microbial communities from Risofladan, Vaasa, Finland - OX-3 | ecosystem: Environmental > Terrestrial > Soil > Coastal area > Acid sulfate soil | place: Finland: Risofladan, Vaasa | collected...
CGCTCAGGAAAACTCCCAAAGGCACGTCGCTCACGAGGCGGGACATGGCCGCCTCCCGCAACTTTACCCGAAGCTCTTCACAGGCGTCCGCTTCCTGCTTCCGGTTCATCTTTCCCTGTTCCGGCGAGCGCAGATAATCCTGCATTCTCCAGTAGCACTCAATGCGCGACGTCCGGCCTTCAACCACCATCAGGTGCGCGGCGGGCAGTTTTTTGATGTCGGCATAAACCGATCGGGGCGTCGGGAAGTACCCATAGAAGAAATACTGCGAGAGCGCCTCAGGATCGAGCCGCCGGCTGATGCCGGGATATTCCAGAATCGATTTGATTTCCGACCCAAAAAGGAGGGTGCCGTGATGCTGCCAGTAGTAGAGCGGCTTCTCGCCCGCCCGGTCGCGCGCCAGGACCAGCCGTTTGGTACGCTCGTCCCACAGCGCAATGGCGAACATGCCGTTCAGCTCGCGCACAAAATCAGTGCCCTTTTCCTCATAGAGATGGGCAATGACCTCGCCGTCGGATTGCGTCTTAAACCGATGGCCGCGTTCAAGCAGGTCCTTGCGCAGCTCGCGGTAGTTATAGATCTCCCCGTTAAAAACCAGATGGATCTCGCCGGTTTCGTTGGACAACGGCTGGTCCCCCGTCTTGAGGTCGATAATGCTCAGCCGGCGAATGGCAAGAGCCAGATGGGGCCGCTCGAATTTGCCCTGGCTGTCCGGCCCTCGATGCTTGATCCTGGCCGACATTCGGTCGATCAGGCCAGGGCAATCAAGCGGTTTCAGGTCCAGATTGTAAATGCCGCAAATACCGCACATAAGACTTTCTGGTGGTGCGCCTGTCGATCGATTCAGACAGGCGTTCAGTTTCCCACGTCGGGTGGTTTGTTCTGGCCCGGGCTGGCGGGGACCTCCCAGACGGAATATTGCCACCCCGTCCACATGGGATTCATCCCGCTAACCGCGTGGGCCAATTGCGCCACCTGATTGTTTCGAACCAACACGAGAACGGGCGTTGAACGCCGTTTTGCCAGCCATTCGTCCGCATCCATCACCAGGGGCATTCCGTCTGTCGCCGCAGGGGCCAGGCTCCTGGGCAGGCTGCCGGCCCCGGCTTCCTTCTTGATTTTGGGCCAGCGTGTCACAACGTAGTTGCTGGTCAGCTCATCCGCTGTCGAAGAAACCAGGCCTACCGGCCGCCGGAGATAGAACGGCAGGCTTGTCCGAAAGTAATAATAGCCGTATATGGGGAGATTTTTCTGCGGACTGTCGAGGATGGTTTGTGCAAGAGCGCGACTTGATTTTGCGGCAGCAAAACGCTCCAGGGGATGAAACCAGCGGACCAGCATCAGCGGAAAACAGCACGCAACCAGCGCAAACATGATGACCGTCGGGCTTTTTTCCCGGGCCCGCGCGCAAAGGTTCCGGCCGATAATTCCCAGGGCGCACAGAATGACTCCCGTGTATAACAGCGTCGGGCCCAGCAAGGCGAAAACGTCGTGAGGCATTTTCTTCTGGAGCCGGCCGTGCGGAAAAAGGAAGTGCTCAAAGTGGGGCGCCGCTGCGATGATGATTCCCAGCGCGATCAAAGTCGCAAAACCGCCCGTCAGCCAGTCGGGGGCCCGCCCGGCGCGTTCGGATTTTGGCCCTGTCCACACTTTTCCCATCAGGATACTGAGCGGAACCATGGCGGGCAGAAGGTAACCCGGGAGCTTGGATTGAGAAATCGAAAAAAAGACGAAGATGACCCCCACCCAGCTCAGAAGAAACAAAACCGGGGCCTGTTGTTCCTGCCGGAGTTCCCGCCATCGGCTGATCCGGTGAAATGCGGCATAGAGGAGGAAAAAGCTCCACGGCAAAAAACCCGCAAGATAGATGATGAGATAGTAGTAAACTGGCCCGGCGCGATGCGAGTGTCCCGTCGCAAACCTTTCCAGGCTTTCCTGCCAGAAGGCGTATCCGGGAAAATCCGGATGCCGCACCGACACAGCGATAAACCATGGCAGCGTCACTGCGAAGAACGTCACCAGGCCCAGACCCCAGTTCAACTCCTTCAGCCGGGCGAACTTCCCGCGCAAGGCTTGGTAGACTCCGATCGAAAGCATCGGGAGCAGGAAGCCCACGGGCCCCTTCGTCAGGGTCGCCAGACCCAGGGCGGCGAAAAACAAAACGTCGAGCAGCTTTCGCTGTTCGGAACCTGCTTCCCGCAGCCAGTAACAGACCATGGCGCCGGTGACAAGGAGGGTCAGCGTCATGTCAAAGATGACTTCACGCGCGAACACGACCACCAGCGGCGACGTGGCCAGGACAATTCCGGCGTAAAGTCCGGGCGAATTTCCAAACATCCGGCGCGCCAGGAACCAGGCGAGGAAAACTGTCAAAAGCGCTGCCAGAGCTGAGGGAAACCGTGCGCTTGCCTCCGATAATCCTGCCACCTTGAACGAGGAAGCAACCGCCCAGAAGTAGACCGGGGGCTTATCGAGGTAGGAAAAGTTATTAAAATGCGGTGTGATCCAGTCCCCTTTGGCCAGCATCTCGCGTGCTACTTCTGCGTTTCTTCCTTCATCGGGTTCAATCAGAGCAAGGCGTCCAATGCCCGCAAAAAACATGCAGGCGGCAACCAGCAGCAAAAGGAGGAAATGGATGGCTGGAAACCCGCGACGGGTCACCTTCGCGGGAACAGTTTGATTTAACTTTGAAGAGATCTCACCACTCAAAGGTCCCACAATCCTCCCTCAGCCCAAGGCCGCCACCGCGACCCGAAAATCATGCGAAAGGGTAACGATGCGCAAAGGCCGAAAAAAGTCTATCACGCTGTGCATGTAGGCAGTCGAAAGCCGAATCACTTTGAAGCGGCGCCCCTCAGATTCGAAGACTGAAGAGGCTGGCCCCTGAAACCCCTCTACGCTTGCCGGGCACGGCCGCGTGAATCCGCCGCGGCGTTACTTCTCCGCCGCCTCTTCGATGTGGACCCCGCCGCGCTCAGCGGGGTCTCTTTCAATCAATTGCAGTTCAGATTCGTAATCGATATGGTTCTTTTTCATCCAGCGCACGGCCCAGACATCTTCAAGCCCTTTGACCAGCCGGCCCCACGTTCCGTACTTGGTCTCTCCCGCCAGCCGCGGGTGATGGGACACCGGTACCTGCGTGACACGGTAACCGCGCATCTTGATCAGGGTGGGGAGGAATCGGTGCATCCCTTTGTAGAGTTCCAGCCCATCCAGGCATTCACGCCGGTAGGCCTTCAGCGTGCATCCCGTGTCAACAATGTTGTCGCCCGTGGCCCAGTTCCGAAAACCGTTCCCGATGCGCGATGAAATGCGTTTCCACAGAGTGTCCTTGCGCCGGGTACGGACGCCGCACACCATGTCCCAGTCTTTCAGCATTCCGGCCAGGCGTGGGATTTCCATGGGATCATTCTGCAAGTCGGCATCGAGGGTCGCCACCGCCTCTCCGCGCGCCAGCCGGAACCCCGCCGCCATTGCGGCCGTCTGTCCCAGATTCTTCTGGAAATGAGCAATGCGAATCCGGACGTCGCTTGCCTGGGCTTTCTTCAGCAAGTTCAGGGTCTGGTCGCTGCTGCCATCGTCAACAAAGAGGATTTCGACCGTCCCTTGCCATCCCGACATCGCCTCCGTGATGCGCTCCACGAGGGGGCCGATATTACCCTCCTCGTTGTAAACCGGGATTACGATTGAGAGACTTTGCATCGCACTTTGGGCCTGACAGTTGGAAAAGCCTGAGTCGAACCGGGGATGCCAAAAAACTGAATCGCCAAGACTTCCAAGCCTATACCGTACACGAGGAATTCTAGCATGTTCGCGCGTGTCGCTCTAAGAAATTGCTTCCGCGCAACCTCGTAATACCATTGGACTTTGCTTTTCCGGAAGGGTTAGACTGCAGGTAGGTTTGGAAATGAAACCAGCTTTCTTCTGTCGGCGTCCAAGCTGGTGTAAGCCGCAGGTGCCTCGGCGGCGGAGAGGTGTGTATGATCAATCCTAAAACCCGCATTGCAGCCTTAATGGTGACCCTTGCCTTTGCCCTCAGCGGTTGCAGCCTTTTCAAGACTTCGAGTGCTCCGAACGACGGGGCCATTGTTTCCTCGATCCAATCCAAGCTTTATCAGGACCCTGTTCTGAAGACGCGCAACGTCCAGGTGGTCTCGCAACAGGGAGTCGTTGTCCTGTCGGGCGCCGTGGGTAGCGATCAGGAAAAGTCTGCGGTTGAACAATTTGCGCATAGCGCAGACGGCGTCAAACAGGTCATTGACCAACTGGCGGTCAATCCTCAGGGGGCCGCTTCGCAAGCTCCGGAACCGCCGGCTCAACCCGAACAGCGGACCTCCCGGCGGCGTTCGCGCGCTGTGGCGCAGAATGCACCGCCGGCTCCCGCCCCTGTCGAGCAGGCGCCCCCGCCTTCCGCGCCGGCTCCCGAGGCGCCTCCGCCACCACCGGAACCTTATCCCATGACGATTCCGGCGGGGACGGTCATTACGGTGCGCATGGTTGACGCCGTTGACTCGTCGGTCAACCACGCTGGTGATGAAGTCGCCGCCACCATCGACTCGCCAATATCCGAGAATGGGCGGATCGTCATTCCCCGTTATGCCAAGGCGCGTTTGCGGCTTGTCAGCGAACGTAACGCCGGCCACATTCGAGGAAGGTCGGAGGTGCAGCTCCAACTGGTCAGCGTCACCGTGGGCAGAAAAGCGTACGCGGTCCATAGCGGGATCTATCAGCAGGCGGCAGCAGGCTCTCGCGGCAAGCAAACGGCCGAAAGGGCCGGTATCGGCGCCGTGCTTGGAGGGGTTATCGGAGCTATTGCGGGTGGAGGCAAAGGCGCGGCCATCGGCGCGGGCGTCGGCGCAGGAGCAGGAACGGGAGTTCAGATGGCGACAAAGAGCCAGCCCGTAAGAATCCCGTCTGAAACAAAGATTGATTTTACCCTGAGCAGTCATCTCAATGTCATGGTAAACCCGTAAAGTCGGGGAGGGGGACGCCTCGGTTAAGCCTTGCGATCACTCCGTTAGGGCGACTTGTCCCGGATATCGAAGGCCTCGCTCGCTGACTGGCGGGCTTTGCTGATAGGATCGGTTGGGACCACGCAGATAAAAAGGCAGCGGAAGTACTCGTCGAGGTAACCGATATCACCCAGTTCAATCCGGAAGGGTTTGAGCCTGCCAGCCAATGAGGCCGACTTTGCCAGCGCTTCCTCTTCCGGCGCGGTGATTCCGCTGAGCAGGGTGACGTGAGGATCGAAGTCCGGGGTGGAGTATTCCTGGCTGAGCCGGGAAATCCTGCCGGCCAGGTGGCTGAACATCGGTTCCTCGGGCGTCAACCAGAGCGCGTATCCCTTTCCGATGGGGTTCGTGTCCGCAGGCATTCCAGGCTCCGAGGGCCTTCAGGGTTTGCTTTTGGGGGTGGTTTCGCTGTTCATAGCCTTCTTGGGCACGCGCCTTCCTTTGAAGTCCGGCAGAACATTTCGCATGTACTTTGCTGAGCCAGCGGCCTGGTGGTTCTTATAGCCCAGTTGGTTCTGGCATCCGTACAGATTCGTTTCCATGGTCAGGAAGATCTGGTCGTGGTTGCGCAGTAGGAACGAGAGATAGGGTTTGAGCGACTGCTGCAGGGTCAGCATATCGTTCCATGTCTGGTTGAATTCTCCCTCCAGGGTCAGGTTGTTGTAGCGCGAGACGGTTGCGGTAAGCCTTTCAATGGGTGGCAGAACCTCGCTGATGCCGGCATAGGTTTCAAATCCCAGATATTCGCTGTCCACCCTGCCGTCAAACAGCTCCCGGCTTTTCTCCAGAGCCACAAGATTCCGGCGCAGCATATCGAGATTACTGTTGAAACCGGCAAGCGCGGCCGCAGGCATTTTTAGTTTTTCCGGGTGGATCTGGGTTGTCAGGTCCTTGACGCGCGCTTCCGCCTGCCACAGTTTCGTCAGCAACGCATGGGTCTGCGCCGGTTCCACGTATCCCGGCTGGTTCGCCATGGAGCGCGGCGGCGCCTGCAAATATTCAGGGACCTTGATCCTTTCCGTTTGAATCTGCTCTGACGGCACCGCTCCAGACTCGGGCTTCTTTGTCTCCTGCCCGGACGCCTGGGCCGCCAGTGGGGGTGGGGCCAGGAGCCCTAAAGCAATCAATAGAGCAAAGAATCGCATGGTAACTCCTGAAGGTGGACTTGGGGTCCCAAAAAAACAGCATGGCAGGGCGCAGCGGGATTCGTCCAGATGTTTTTGCGGAAGGCGCTTGACCCTGCCGGAAGACGGCGACATAATCCTCAGGCATGAAGGCTATCTTGATTCTGGCAGGAATTGCATCTGCGATCTGCCTGGTTGCCACCTCAATTCTATTGAGGGGCGGCGCCCCAACACAGCCTGCCGTGATCTGCCCGCCAATCCTGGGGATTGCCCATATTGCGCTCAGGGTCAAAGACGCGGCGGCGGCGCGCAATTTCTTCGGACACGATCTGGGTTTCGATGAGCTGCCCCTGGAAGAGACGGCGAAGGGCGGCATGCACTATGCCTATTTCAAGGTGAGCGACGACCAGTACATTGCGGTCTCTCCCACCCTTTCGTCCCCAACCGAGGACCGGCTGATTCACATTGCGTACCGGACCACTGACGCCCGCCGCTTGCGCCGTTATCTGGCCGGCCGTGGCGTGGCCGTTCCGGCAGCGCTCCAGAAGGACCCCGAAGGCGACTTGAGCTTCAGCGTGCAAGATCCTGCCGGCCACACGGCGGAGTTCATCCAGTACCTGCCGGGCTCGGTTGAAAGCCGCAACTTCGGAAGGTTTCTCTCTACGGCCCGTACTTCCCATCAAATTATTCATGCGGGAGAGACGGTGCAAGACCGGGCTGCCGCGGACGGTTTTTATCGCGGCATTCTGGGATATCGCGAAATGTGGTACGGCGGCATGACGGACAACCGGACCGACTGGGTGGATATGGTTGTGCCCAACGGAAAGAACTGGCTGGAGTTTATGCTGAACGCCCACAATCCTTCGCCGCGACAACGGGGCGGGATGGACCACTTCTCGCTGGGTGTGAAAAACGTCCACCAGGTTTATGACACGGTCGTGGCTCGCGGGTATCAAGCCGGGAAGCCCAAGATCGGCCGCGATGGAAAATGGCAGCTTAATCTCTTCGACCCGGACCTGACCCGCGTCGAATTCATGGAATTCAAGCACGTGCGGAAACCCTGCTGCTCGCCCATGCGAACTTTTAACTGAACCGAGCCAAAGTTGGCGGCTTTGACCGTCTTGTGTATCAGCCACCCTGCCGCATCTCCACAGCTTCCTCACCCACGAACGCATTCGCCACGCCTGTGCTGCCGTCACATGGGCGGGGGCAGAGCTTGCGGCCACTCGCGCACAAAGAATTTCCCGTCCGGTCGGCGCTCCATTGGCGTACCCAATCCGCCGCAGCGGGTGGCGCAGAGTAGTGCGCGGCAGCGCATTACTCTGCGGTTTTATTCTTCTGGCTTACGCCTGCCCACTTCATGGGTTATAGTACAGTACATATTGCACCATCTTGCAATTGTTTCAACATTACAAGCCGCAGAGTTACAAAACAACTCTGCGCTACCTGCTGCTTGCCGTCACATGAGCCGTGGAATTCAATCTCGTAGCGCGCCGAACCGCAAAGGCACCGAAATCATGAACGCTTGCGTGTGCATAATTCATGCGGGTTACTTCCTCACGTGAAACCGGGAGATTACGAGCCGTGATCTGCGTGTTGCTTTATTCGCAGGCAAGCGCATAAACTCATGGGATTGAGCCAGCCGACGCGGGCCTTCGAACGTGTGCGCGTGTCCTGATCGGCCAGGCCTAATGCCCTGAAAAGGAGAGAGAACCTTGCTCCGAGTGAAAACCTGCGCGGCGCTGTGTTTGCTACTGCTGACTTCAACTACTTTGGCTGTTGCCTCCCGCCCTTCGAAGGCTGCAAGCGAGACAGGGCCCGCCATCCCCCTGAACGGCAGATGGAATTTCATCACGGACCCCTCCGGCTCACTTAAGATACAGGACCTTGCTTCCGCGAAGGATGCAAGAGTGAGTCAGGTTCCGGGATCGTGGCAGTCGGAATTTTCCGACTTGCGCGATTATGCCGGCGTGGCCTGGTATTGGCGCTCGCTACAGCTTAAGCCTCTCGATCCTGGGCAGGTTGCGCTTTTGAGGTTCGGTGCGGTCGATTATCGTGCTGTCGTTTACGTTAATAATCAGCGCGTGGGTTCGCACGATGGCGGTTACCTCCCTTTTGAGTTCAACGTGACCTCCTATCTCCACGCCGGAGAAAATCAGATCGCGGTGAGGGTCGCGGACCCGGGAGCGAATCCAAGCGACGTGGAAGGAATCAAGTACGCAGAGATACCCCACGGCAAACAGAACTGGTACGTCCAGACGAGCGGGTTGTGGCAGAGCGTTGAGATCGATATCCGCCCGCAGGTCCGCCTGGGAGTGGTCCATGTGTCGGCCGGGGCGGACGGGAATTTCACCTTCAGCGTCCATCTTGTGAACGCGCCTTCAGACGCATCCGCGGCGCCCACGGTCGGTGCGGAAATTCTGGGTCCGGACGGGAAAGTAGTTTGGAAAGGGCCGGAGAACGCGGTAACCCGGCAGGGTGTCTATGTTTTCTCGGGCAGCCTTCCAAACCCGGATCTCTGGGGCCCGTCCCACCCTTCCCTTTACACGCTGCGCGTGCATACCCGTTCCGGCGATCAGCAGTCGTACCGCTTCGGCTTTCGAACGTTCGAGACACGCGACGGGAAGTTCTACTTGAATGGCAAGGTGATTTACCTGCGCGGCGCGCTCGATCAGGCTTTTTATCCTGAAACGATTTACACCCCTCCCTCGCTTGACTTCCTGAAGAAGGAGATGCGGGAAGCCAAAGCGATGGGCCTGAACCTGTTGCGCTGCCACATCAAAGTGCCGGACCCCCGATACCTGGAGGCGGCTGATGAGACGGGCATGCTGGTCTGGTATGAAATCCCGAACTGGGACAAGCTCACTGCTGATTCGGAGGCCCGCGCGCTCAAAACTCTGCGGGGCATGGTCAAGCGCGACTGGAACCATCCTTCAATCATCATCGTCAGCATCGCCAATGAGAGTTGGGGATTGGACCTTAAGAAAGCTGCCGACCGGTCATGGCTGAAGCGCACGTATCACCAGGCAAAGCAGGAGGTTCCGGGATGGCTGGTCGAGGACAACAGCGCCTGCTGCGGCAATTTCCACGTTGCGACCGACCTGGCGGATTTTCACCAGTATGATTCCATTCCCGATCATGCTGCGGACTTTGATCGCTTTGTCGGCGACTTGGCGACCCGGCCGAGCTGGCTTTTCAGTCCCTACGGCGACGCTGAGCCTAAAGGAAACGAGCCTCTCGTTCTGTCGGAATTCGGCAACTGGGGCCTGCCCTTTGTTCCACAGGAGAAACCCTGGTGGTTTGCCAGAAGTTCTCACGGGCGGACGATAACCCTGCCGGCGGGGCTTGAGAAGCGTTTTGAAGATTACCAGTACAACACGCTTTTCCCGGACCTTCACGCGCTGGAGGCGGCGACCCAGACGCATGAGTTTAACTCGTTGAAATACGAGATCGCGAGTTTGCGGATGCACTCCTCCATCCAGGGTTACGTCATCACGGAGCTGACCGACGTGATGTGGGAGTCGAACGGTCTGATGGACATTTGGCGGCATCCCAAGAACTTTTCTGCCGATCTCGGCGCCGCCCAGCAGGATGACGTTGTGCTGGTCCGCCCTGCCAAGCACAACTACTTTGACGGCTCCAAGGCTGAGGCCAGCGTTTACTTTTCTCATTACAGCCAGCAGGATCCGGGTAGTGCGACGGTCGGCTGGAACGTGGAAGGAACATCGCTCAAAGGAAGTTTTCCGGCTCCTGCCGTGCCGGCCGGCTCCTCCGGGAAAGTGGGAACGATCACCTTTACGGTCCCCGCTTCCACCGCGCCTTCCCGAAATATCCTGGACGTCCGGATTGTTGCGGGCGGCGCCGTCATTGCGAAAGATTCGGTTGGCCTCTATTTTTATCCGCCAGAGAAGCCCACGCTTCCGCCTCCCATTAATTTTCACGATCCCCAGGGCAAGTTAAGCCGCCTTGCGAGTGCCATGCAGCAACGGGACTACTTTGAGACCGCCATCGCGCAGGCGCACCCTGTGCTGATTGCTTCGGTGTTTGACGACACCG
>Ga0307374_10015620_pt1 | contig 10192 bp, 12 predicted proteins | sample OX3MG_FD_202532 | JGI IMG/M metagenome (GOLD analysis project Ga0307374, IMG submission 202532) | Soil microbial communities from Risofladan, Vaasa, Finland - OX-3 | ecosystem: Environmental > Terrestrial > Soil > Coastal area > Acid sulfate soil | place: Finland: Risofladan, Vaasa | collected...
GCCGCTGCCCCGCCTGACTCCTCAGCGACTGCAACGGCTCTACGGTGAGCTCGCCGAGGCGGGTCTGAGTTCCATGAGCATCAGGCACGTGCATGCGGTGGTGCACAAGGCCCTGAAGCAGGGGGTGCGGTGGGGGAAGGTGGCCCGCAACGTGGCGGATCTGGTCGACCCGCCCCAGGCTCCACGCCATGAGATGCAAACCCTGACATTGGAACAAGTGCGGACCTTGCTCAGGACCGTGGAGGAGGATCGATTGGGGGCCCTGTACGCCCTCGCCGTGACCACGGGGATGCGGCGGGGAGAGCTTCTCGGGCTCCGGTGGTCGGACGTGGACGTTCCGAGCCAAGCCCTAGCGGTCACTGGAAGCTTGCAAAGGGTGAAGGGCAAGGGCTTGGTCCGAGTCGAGCCGAAGACGGCTCGGTCCCGGCGGCGGATCCTTCTCACTCCGACCGCTGTCGCAGCCCTCCGACGGCACCAGAGCGCTCAGGCCGCCGAGCGCCTGAAGGCAGCGGACTGGTGGCAGGACCAGGGCCTTGTGTTCTGCTCTGCTCTCGGAACGCCCCTGGAGCCGGGGAACATGCTGCGCCGCTCGTTCCATCCCCTTCTGATTCAGGCCGGGCTGCCGTCGATAAGGTTCCACGATCTGAGACATACTGCTGCTACCGTGATGCTCGGCAGGGGTGTCCATCCTAAGATCGCGTCCGAGATGCTGGGGCACGCGACAGTCGGGATCACCCTGGACACCTACTCCCACGTCACCGAGACCATGCAGCGAACCGCGATCGGGGCGATCGAGGCGGCTCTGGCCGAGGGGTGAGGGGCTCTCACCGTCCACTCAAGTCTCCGGGCGTCCACCCGGGTTGGATCAACGGTTGGATCAAACGCCAGGCCGGTGTCGGTGTCTGAAGGTCGATTTGAGATCAAAATGTGGTGCCGAGGGGCGGGATCGAACCGCCGACACCGGGTTTTTCAGACCCGTGCTCTACCAACTGAGCTACCTCGGCCCTCCCGGGGAGGGCAGTCTACCAAGTGGGCCGACTCCGGCGGTCACAGTCGGGCCTCAGAGCACGGGCTGAGAGTCAGCCAGGCGGGCCTGCGCGAAGGTGATGTACCCATCCGCGGCCATCTGCTCCAGCACTGCCGCCCGTCGCTCGCGGGCGCCTTCGGGGTTGACCAACGGATCCAGAAGGCTGGGCGACTGGGGTAGGCCAGCCAGTAGCGCCAACTGGGCTAGGTCGTCCTGTTTGAGGGATTGACGGAAGTAAATGTGGCTTGCTTCTTGCGCCCCCACCGCCCCATGGCCCAGGTAGACCTGGGAGAGGTAGGCGTCCAGCACCTGGTTCTTGGTGAGATGGTCCTCAATCTTGAGGGCCAGGACGATGTCCCACCAGCGGCCCCAGATCGAGCGATCGGAGCCGCCCATGTAGATGTCCTCCGCGAGCTGCTCGGTGATGGTCGATCCCCCCTGGCACTTGCACAGGTGGACCACGTCATAGGCGGCCGCCCGCAGCAGCCCCTGCAGGTTCACCCCGTGGTCCTGGTAGAAGCTCTGGTCCTCCATGGCCACAATCGCGTCGGCCAAGTAGTGGGGGATCTGGCTCTGACTCAGCGGGACAGCACCATGGGCGCTGTCGACTGCTGTCACCTGCCGCCGAACTCCAAGGGTGGACGGGGTGGCGACCCAGGTTCCGGCGAAGATGGCGGTTGCGACCAGCGCGACCAGCGCGGCCGCCCAGCGCAGTCCTTTCCCGGTCTTCGCCCTCCCGGCTAACCTACCCTCGTGGACTGGCTTCTCCATGGGCGTCGAATCTACCTGGCACCTCTGTCCGGGGCGCTCTTTCTATTGGCTCTCGGGATCTCCTGGGGCCTGGCGGGGAGCCACCTTTGGCTGCAAGCGGTGGCCATGGCCCTGGCCGCTCTGGCCTTGGTGATCGCGGCCATAGCGGCTCGGCCCACCACCCGTGGCCCTCAGTGACAGGGTCTGGGCGTTCCGCCCAGGGGTGGAGTGGGCTCGTCTCCCGGGGCCAGCCGGACCGGGCGGATTCGCGCGCTTTGTGGTAGAGTTGGGGAGTTCCACGCGTTCGTGTGGGACCGTTCGCCGTAGCTTCCCTCGCGAGCCGGCCGATCGCCTAGGCTCGCGAGGAAGGCCGCTTTGCGGTACGGGAGATTGCAGATGGCGATCGGAACAATCAAGTCAGTAAATGAGCGCGGGTTCGGCTTCCTGGCCGCGGAGGATGGAGTCGAGTACTTCTTTCACCGCTCCAGCGTGGAAGGCGGCGCTTTCGAGCAGTTGACCCGCGGTTCGCAGGTCGAGTTCGAGATCGAGCCCAGCACTCGCGGGCCTCGGGCAGGTCGGGTTCGCCCTGCCTGATGGTTGCTCAGACCGTCGGCAAGCCGCCGGTCCAGCGACCCTTCCGGCGTCTCCATCCAGACCTACCGCCAGCTCGTAATTCACTTTACGACCCCTGGCAGTGCGGTTTCCTGCACGATGGACGACGGAAGACTTGCCTGTTCGATGTGAGAGACGCCCAGCGCGCGATGCGCGCGCTGGGTTTCCCTTCCGAACTGTGGGCTCCTCTAGGGGAGTCCCGAATCAATCACGATGAGTTCATCCGCCATGTGGCCGCGGTTCACGACGCCCTTTCGATCCATGCCGACACCGCTGAGGCCCGTCGGCGCTCGATGGTGCCGTCAGCCGTGCGGATAGTGCAGAACTATCTGGGCTGGGCAGATCGGGTCTGCACCCACGGCACTGGAGTGGTCGAGACCGACGATCGTCGGCGCCCGATCCCCTGATTTGGTGAGCACTTCCGTCCCGGCGACCAAGCTTGCCGTAGACGAACTTTCGTTCAACGAGGAGGTAATCCTCCGCTCCCACAAGATCCCGGTCGTGGTCGACTTCTGGGCATCTTGGTGCGGCCCTTGCCGTCAGCTGGGACCGGTGCTGGAGAGCGCGGTTGAGGAGTTGGCCGGCCAGGTCCTGCTGCGGACTCTTGACGTGGACGCCAATCCAGGGCTGGCCAGGACCTATTCCGTTCGGGGCATCCCGGCGGTCAAGGCCTTTCGGGCCGGCGCCGTGAGCGCAGAGTTTGTCGGAGCGCAGCCCGTGCCGGCGGTGAGGGCCTTCCTGCAGGGGCTGCTGCCCTCTCAGGCCGACGAACTGGTGGAGCGCGGTGACGCAGCCTCGCTGCGCCAGGCCCTAGAGATGGACCCCTCCCACCTGGCCGCGCGGCGGGCCCTGGCCCGGGCGCTCATCGCCGACGGCGAATGGGCCGAGGCTGGACGGGTGGCCATGCAGGCGCCACAGGACCGCCTCTGCGATGGCCTGGCGGCCTGGGCGGAACTCGGTCAGGAGCGGGACCAATCGTCGGGCAGCCAGGACCTTCTCCGTCAGCTTGAGGCTGGCGATTTCGCCGCCGCGGTGGAGACCGCCGTCAGCTCGGTAGCGACCGTGACTGGCGCTCGGCGCGACCTCTGGCGCCGGCTCTCGCTCTATTGCTTCGAAGAGCTCGGTCCCGAGCACCCCGCCGCGCTGGCAGGTCGTTCCCGCTTGGCGGCCGCCCTTTACTGATTCCGGGCCAGACCCGATCGCCCGGGATCGGGAACTGCTCAAGTCGCTTGCCGGAGTGGTTACATAGGGGAGCATCAATGAAGCTGGGGGCACGCCATGGCATATTTCAAGGGATTCGGACATGGGCTAGCGGCCGGCATGGTGCTTGGCGTCCTGATCGCTCCCAGGCCGGGCAGGGAAACCCGACGGGCGATCGGCACCACCTACCATCGGGCTCGGAGCACCACCGAACAGGCGGTTGACACGGCCCAGCGCAGCTGGCGGGCGGCCCAACCGGCGGTCCAGATGGCCCGGCAGACCGCGGCTCGGGTGACCCAAGTCGCTCAGCCGATGGCCCGAGCGGCTGGCGGCAGGCTGGCCGAGCTCGCCGGGCGTGGCAACGGCGCTCCTGATCCGGAGCCGTTCTTCGCACCAGTCGCGGATCCCCAAGGGGACCGGAATTGAGCGCTACGGCCACTCCCAGAGAGAGGATCCAGGCCTTCCAGGACGCGCTTGATGAGGAGCTGATCCGGCCTGGGCGGCGCTATCTGCGCGGATTCCGGAGGGGGGTCATGCTCGGCTGCCTGTTGGGGATCCTCTTCGCCCCCGTGGCCGGGTCAGAGAGCCGCCGCCGGCTCACGCCCCTGGTCAAGCTCGGCTGTCGTCTGCGGCGGCGCGCCGGCTCCTGAGCTAGCCCGCTCAGTCGGGAATGCCGGCTTCGGCCACGATCTGGTCCGAATTGCCGTCGAGGTCAGCCCCGGCCGAGTCCGAGCCAGGGTAGTCCGCCATGAACGAGGTGCCACAGCCGCAAGCGTTGCGGGCTCGCGGGTTGGCGAGGCGGAAGCCGCGGCCACGATAGCTGTCCTCGAAGTCTAGGATCGAGCCTGCGACCAGGGGCAGCCCGTCCTCTTGAACCACCACCGTCACGCCGCCGAAGTCAGTCACCACATCGTCCGGCTGGGCGGACTCCTCCAGATCGAAGAACAGCTTGAACCCGCGGCAGCCGCCGAGACGGACGTCAACCCGGAACACCGAGTCTGGACGGACATCGCGCTCCTGCCAGGACCGGATCTCGTCGAGGGCATCCCGGGTGATGAGCAAGGGGGTGGGCATGGGGTCATTCTAACCTGCCCTCGTGAGGTGGCTGAGTTAGGTACTCTCACTCCTCATGCACACAGCTGAGCTCTGGCGCTATCCGGTGAAGTCGATGGGCGGTGAGCGTTTGCCGGTTGCGGACGTCACCATAGAGGGTTTGGCTGGCGACCGTCGGGTGGCGGTCTTTGATCGGCGAAGCCAGCGTCCCGACCACCCCCTTAGTGCCCGTGAGCATCCGCAACTACTCCGCTTTCGGGCCCGGTGGCAGGAGGGGGGACCGCTGGTCGAAGGTCCCTGTCTGGCCGCGACCAAGTGGGACCGGCCCCAGGTCCGCGAACTGGTTTCGACTGCCTGCGGTCGCGACCTGGAGCTTGGGGAGGTGCCGCAGGGGGCCTTTGACGACTCCGCGCTGCATGTGCTGGGGATGGCGAGCGTCCGCGAGCTGACCTCTGAAATCGGCTGGGCGGTCGACCATCGTCGGTTCCGCGCCAACATCTACCTGGATGGCGGAGGGCTGGATCCTGACTCGGAGCCGACGTGGGCGAGCCGGCGCTTCCAAGTCGGTTCCGCCACCATATCCGTGATCGAGGGGAGCCCGCGTTGCGCGATCACCACCTGGGATCCGACCACCCTGCGGGTCGAGCCAGGTCTGCTCCGGCATATGGTCCGGACCAGGGACGCGCTGTTGGGTGTTTACTGCGCCGTGATCGGCCCGGGCCGAGTTGCGGCGGGAGACCCGCTCACCTGGCGTTAGCTCGCCCCGCGGGACCACCCGCCAAGGTGGCTTGGGGCTGCGGGAGCTGGCCCATCGCCCACGCTGCGATCCTGGTCAACTCGGCAATGCGTACTCGGGGCCGCGATCCCGTTCCTATAGGGACGCACTTGTGCGGTCCGGTCCTGGCCTCGAGCCTCGCACCAGACGGCGCGTTACCAGGATTACCCAACGGAGAACGAGAGTTGGCGAATCAGGCGTGCCTTGGCGCCGGGCTGCTCACCCTGGGTCGGTTGCGAGCGGGAGCGGTGGTGGGAGCCGTGGCTACCGGCAACGACCGCCGACCTGGTTCAGCAGCGCGGTCGAAGTCTGGTCGGGTGGTACTCCAGGTTGCGGTCCTGGTGCCCGCCGGGGTCCGGAGCCGACCATGGCGGCTCCAGCAGCTCTCGCCGAAGGACGGCCCGTCGGTAGTCCGCTTCCCCTCATCCTCAGTGACGGCCCCGCCTCTCCCGGTCGGGGCCGGTTCGGCCATAGGCAGGTCGCACCGCCCTAAGCCACCACGTTATGGGGTTCCCTTGACCCCGGACTCTGGCATCATGGGCGGCCGCCCGGACCAGTTCGGCTTGCGCTGGCTTCCCTCCAGCCGAGCCGCGGATGCCAGCCCAGCTGGCGCGGGACGGGCTCAGCGCTTGCCGTGGCGCGTCCTGGGGACGCCTGGGGAGAGCGACCAGGAGAGGGGTTGACTGTCGGCCGCCGCAGACTGCACACCCTGCGCTCGGCCTAGCTGACAGCGCGCCTGCTGGGTGGTCGGGGAGATGAGGCCACCCAGCCATCCTCTCCTCTTGGCTCGCTGCATCCGCCGCACGCCGCTTGGCTCTGTGACCCCACCCCCGCAGGCGCTGGCTAGGGCCTCCCGGGGAGGCGGTCCACTAATCTGTAGCGGTGGCAAGGTCGTCGCGAGATTCGGGGGCGGGGCAGGCATCGACCGTGGCCGCCCTAGGTGGATCCGAGGGGGTGCAACGGCGCCGGGCATCGATCCTGGTGGGACTGGTCAGCGGCGACCTGATGGTGGGATCCCGGCTGGCGGCCCTGGCCCGCGGCTCTGGCTTCACCCTGCAGACGGTCAGGTCGGGGGCGGCGCTTACCAACGTTGACCTGCTCTTGGTGGACCTCAACCACGACCCCGAAGGTCAGATCGCGTTGATGGCCGGCGTCTTGGCCGAAAGCCCGAGGATCGCGGCGGTGTGCTTCGGGCCCCACGTTCAGCTGACCCAACTCAAGCCCCAGGCCAGGGCGGCTGGCGCCCAGCGCTGCGTCGCCAACAGCGCTCTCCTGCTGGCGGTGGACAAGGCAGTGGTGGCCATCGGCCAACGCCAAGCAGCGGCCCCTGGAGGTGGAGCATGACCGAACCGGATCTGCATCAGATGGCTCACGCTCTGGAGGAGGAGCTGGTCGCTGACCGGCGCCATCTGCACCGCCATCCGGAGCTCTCCTTCCAGGAGCTGGGTACTGCTCGCTTCATATTCGACCGACTCCTGGACCTTGGTCTCGAACCACGATTCCTGCTCGACGACCGGGCGGTGGTGGCCGACATCGAGGGCGGGCTCGGGGGCGGTCACTCCCTCCTGATCAGGGCGGACATCGACGCCCTGCCGATTCAGGAACGGGGCACCCAGCGTCCGTACTGCTCGGAGGTGCCTGGCGTCATGCACGCCTGCGGTCACGACGCTCACGTAGCCATCGCGCTGGGAGTCGCTCGGCTGCTGGGACAACTGCGTTCGGGGCTCCCCGGCCGGGTCAGGTTCGTGTTCCAGCCGGCCGAGGAGACGGCGGGAGGGGCCCAGCGCATGATCGACGCGGGCGTCATGACCGAACCAGCGGTCGAGGGGGCTCTGGGTCTGCATATATGGAGCGGAGTACCGGTCGGGGCGGTCGGGGTCCGCGACGGCGCCATCTTCGCCTCCGCCGATGAGTTCCGGGTCGAGGTGAAGGGTCGGGGAGGGCACGGGGCGCTACCCCACCAGGCGCTCGACCCGGTGCCGATTGCCAGCCTGGTCGTGCTGGCACTGCAGACCCTGATCTCCCGGGAGACCTCGCCGTTTGAGTCGGCTGTGGTCACGGTCGGCACCATCAATGGGGGCCAAGCGTTCAACATCATCCCCGAGACGGTGGCTTTGACCGGTACCGTCCGGGCCTACACGGTGGAGGTTCGGGACCGCCTCCTGCGCCGCATCGGCGAGGTAGCGGAAGGGGTGGCTGGAGCCTTTGGCGCCAGCGCCAGGACCAGCCTGGGCGCGGGCTGCCCTCCGGTCGTCTCGGATGCGCGCATGACCCGGCTGGTGAGGGAGGCGGTCGCGGCCAGCCCGGGGGTGAGGTTGGTCGAGCCCGAGCCTCTCACCGTCGGCGACGACGTCTCCCTTTTCTTGGCGTTGGTCCCCGGCTGCTACTTTCTGCTCGGAGGCGGCGACGTGGCGTCGGGGATCACGGCGCCCCACCATCACCCCGAGTTCGACCTCGACGAGCGCTGCCTACCTGTGGGGGTGGAGGTGATGACCAAAGCTGCCCTCCAGTTCTTAGCCCTTGGCCCGGGTGGGGTCTGACGTGCTGGCCAACCCCCCCCCGGCCACCTGCGATCATTGCCGGAGCAGATCTGGTTCTTGGAGACTGGTTGAGGGTGCCGAGCAGGAACTCACGCTCGATGACGGGCGCACCGTGGTGCGGCGGGGCAGGGTCTACGTGTGCGGTGGGTGCGGCCACACCGTGGCCGTCTCCACCGAGGGCTTGCACCACAGCGCTTGGGAGGCGACCAAGAAGAGATGACTGAGATCGCGGCCGCCCGCACCGTGGTCGGACCGGTCCGGGTCCGTGACGCCACCAAGCCAGCTCCCCGTCAGCTGGTGCGGTTCGCCTTTTACAAGGTGGACCCAGCCTGGCGGCGGTTGGGGCAGGAGGTCCGGCGCGGCCAGCGGCAGGAGCTGGCCGCGCTGTTGGCAGAGCACAATCAGCGGATCCTGCTGCGCACCTACACGCTGGTGGGCACCAGAGGCGACAGCGACCTCATGATCTGGGCCGTAAGCGAGCAGGCCGAGCACCTGCAGGCCCTCTTCGCCGCCATCAATGGCGCCGCCGTGGCTGGCTACCTGAACTGCTCCCACAGCTACCTCGCCATGACCAAGCGATCGACCTACGTGGATACCGAGCATCCCAACCAGGCCGCCACCGGTGACCGTCTGATCCTGGCTCCGGGGAGCCGACGCTTCCTCTTTGTCTACCCGTTCGTCAAGACCAGAGCGTGGTGGGCCCTGCCGGACCAGGAGCGCCAGCGAATGATGCAGGAGCATATCCGAATCGGCCACGAATATCCCAGCGTCAAGATCAACACCACCTATTCATTCGGACTCGACGATCAGGAGTTCGTGGTCGCCTTCGAGACCGACAGCGCCGACGACTTTCTGGACTGCGTCCAGGCTCTTCGGGACACCGAGGCGTCCGCTTACACCCTGCGCGATGTGCCCAGCTTCACATGTGTCAGGGCCAGTATCCCCGAGGCGCTGGAGGCGCTCGGCTGAGCTTGAGCAGGCACGCCCGAACCAGCCGCTCAGCGGCGGGAGGCGCTGGTCCCAGCCTGCCTTGGGGCCTGGGTGGTCGCTGACCTTGGTTAGAGAGACCGTGCCCGAGATCTTCCTGATCGCCCGTCCGGCGGTTGACCTGGTGGGGATGCGAGGGTACCTGGAGGCGGTCGGCGGCGCGGGCTGGCTGGACCGCCGGCTGGCGGACTCAGAGGGGATGCCCAACCCCGGCGAGCTGCTGGTGGAGTTCGCCGGACGCGCCTGCTATCGAAGCTGGGAGCCTGGTCTGAATCCCAACGTCACCAGGGTGCGGGCAGACCCCAGGGCATACCTGCGGAACATCCTCAAGAGCGCCCACGGCAGCGTCCTCGAGCATGCCAATTACTCGTTCGCCCTGCACAATGTGAGCCGGGTCGCGACCCATGAGATCGTTCGCCACCGCGCCGGTGCCGCCTACAGCCAGGAGAGCCTTCGCTACGTGCGCCTGGTGGACATCGGCTTTCGCGTCCCCCCCGCCTTGGAGCCGCTCCGACAAGAGTGCCTGGAGCTGGTGGAGCGGCTGGAGGAATTTCAACGTTCGGCCGCCGCCAAGCTGGATCTGGACGCCGAAGGGGTTCCGTTCCATGTCAAGAAGGAGGTCACCTCGGCCCTGCGGCGGCTGGCGCCGATCGGGGTCAGCACCGACCTGATCCTGACCATGAACCTGCGCACCCTGCGTCACGTGGTGGAGATGCGGACTGCTCCGGGGGCGGAGGAGGAGTTGCGGCTCATCTTCGGCCGGATCGCCGAGATCATGGTCGAGGAGGCCTCCGGGGTCTTCCAGGACTTTCGGCAGCTGGAGGACTCCTCTTGGGTTCCCGAGTTTCGCAAGGTGTGAGGGACCCGACCAGGCAGGCGGAGGTGCCGACCCGGTCCGAGCGGCACTGGACCACGCCTCAGCTTGAGATCGGCCTCGACGGGCACAACCCGGTCGCGCTGGCTCCATTCGGGCTAGCTGCTCTGGGCTACCACGGAACCAGCGAGAACGAGGGTCCCAACCGGACCTCTTCAGCGCCTCTCCAGAGCACCTCTGTTGCCGCCTCGACACCCGGGGCGCGATCCGCCCCGGCGATCCACTCGGGAGGGGGCCGACCTGGGAGTGGCCGGTGATCGTCGATCCCGAGGCCAGCTAATCCTGAGTTTTCCGGGACGCTTCCAAGCCCTGGCGCTGTTGTGGCCACCACCGGCCGCCCCCCGCCAGGGTTGGGGAGGCGCCCCGAGGGCATT
>Ga0307374_10015621_pt1 | contig 10191 bp, 9 predicted proteins | sample OX3MG_FD_202532 | JGI IMG/M metagenome (GOLD analysis project Ga0307374, IMG submission 202532) | Soil microbial communities from Risofladan, Vaasa, Finland - OX-3 | ecosystem: Environmental > Terrestrial > Soil > Coastal area > Acid sulfate soil | place: Finland: Risofladan, Vaasa | collected...
CAGTACTATGTCACTCTCTTCGGCCATGATGTCCTCAACAGCTTTATCGGTTTCTGGATTTTCAAGGTTATCCGCTATAGGTATGGCTGCCTCGGTTGACTCCTGAGGAATATCGGCAGCGGGTGTCCTGCGTACCGTGATGCTTTGAGCCGTTGAATCGTCTGATGACGGTTTAGAGGTTTTAGTTGGTTTGCCAGGCTTTTTTGGCACAGCAGCAGCGGGTTGTTCTTTCCCGCTGGATATAGGTGCATCCGTCTTTTTACGAGCCATGAGCCTATTGTTACATAACTATAAGCAGTTTGCTATCCATGCGCCGCCAGCGTTAGGCCTTTAGCTATAATGGGGGTTATGAATTCACTGTTAGGTTCTTAGGCTACAAACATTATGAGTAACTCATCAGAACTGTCCGGCTTATTAGAAACAGCCCCCGAAGTAGCACCACGTTTGCTGGGCTGCTTACTGGAGCGTGAAGTTGGAGGGTCCCGCTTGCTGGTTAGGATCGTGGAGACAGAGGCATACGACCAAAGTGACGTAGCTAGCCACAGTTATAAAGGCGTTACCCCTAAGAACAAAGTAATGTTCGGGACATCCGGACACCTCTATGTCTACTTCACGTACGGCATGCATTATTGCTGCAACGTGGTTGTCGGCCCTAAGGGGCATGGTTCTGCCGTGCTTATAAGGGCCGTCGAGCCAATCGAGGGGGAAGATATTATGTCGGCTAACCGCCATGGCCGTACAGGCATTGACCTCACCAATGGCCCGGCCAAGTTGTGCCAAGCTCTGGTTATAGACAAACTACTCAATGGCCACGATCTTAAGCGTCAGCCGTTACGTTTAATTATGAAAGATGCTTTACCAACTAATGCTATTGAGCAGGCCACCCGAATAGGCATCTCTAGGGCAAAGGACGTACCGTGGCGGTTTTATATCCGCGCTAATCCTTACGTTTCAAGGACTTAGGCGATTTATATCGCGCGGGAATAGGGTGGCTTCCTTAACATTGTTCAGGCCAATGGTCTTTTCGACCAGCCGGTCTATACCGTAGCCACAGCCGCCGTGCTGCGGCAAGCCGTACTTGAAAGCTTGCAGATAATGCTTGTAGCCCGGATGGTCGACGTCCAGGCCGGCTTTTTTCATCTGCTCAACCAGTTTGTCGTAATGGTTTTCGCGCAAGGGGCAAGTAGCGATTTCCAGGCCGCGGAATAGGAGGTCGCCCCACAGCACGGTCGTTGGATCTTCCGGATTTATCTGGTGGTAGAACTTCATGGCTTCGACCGGAAAATCGGTGGCAAAAACCAGCTCCGAACCGAGTTCCTTGCGGGCGTATTCACAAATCCATCTTTCTTCGTCAGGTATCAGGTCTTTTTCTTGGGTAGTATCGGTGCCCGTGGCGGCCGTGTACTTTTTGTGAATCTCGGCAACGGTAAATTTAGGTACTTTGTCGGTGATCACCAGTTCGGGCGCATTCAAGGACTTAAGGTCGTCGGCATGCTCCTTGTAGACCTGTCTTAGAGTATGGATTGTCATGTCGCCGACCATGTCCAGCACCTCGTCGTGGTTCTGTACGAAACCCATTTCGATATCGAGCATCGTAACTTCGCTCATGTGGCGAGTGGTGGCACTGGGTTCGGCCCGGAAAGCCGGTGCAATCTCGTAAACCCGCTCAAAAGCACCGACCAGCATTTGCTTATACAGCTGGGGGCTTTGGGCCAGGGTCGCTTCTTGGCCAAAGTAATCAAGTTTGAAGACTTCGGCACCGCCTTCGGCAGCTTCGGCTAACAGTTTGGGCGTTTGGATCTCGACAAATTCATGGTCAGTCAGGAATTCGCGGATGTAGCGCAATTGGGCGGCACGAATTTTGAAAATTTTCTGTTCTTGGAGGTTGCGCAAGTTGAGCACTCGGTGTTCAAACAAGGTGTCCAAGTTCTCAGCCTTATGTTGAATGGGCTTGTCGACCTCGATCGGCGGTTCGTCGGTGACCGGTACTAAGACGGTGAGTTTGGCGTCGTGCAGCTCGGCACCGCCGGGAGCACGCGGCTCTTCTTTAACGGTGCCCGTGGCGGCCAGCACGGTGCCAACCTGTAGGCCGCGCAGCTTTTCGACTTCGGCCTTGTCCTGGATAACAACCTGCACCAGGCCGCGGCGGTCACGGACATTTATGAACGTCAGGCCGCCGAGCAGGCGCTTCTTGTGCAGCCAGCCTTCGATATGCACCGATTGGCCGACGTGTTTTTTGACTTCGGAGCTGAGGACTCTCATCAGTGGGTTATTCTACCACTTCGTCATCTGTTTTGACAGGAGGTTTAGTGGCTTCCTCCGGTTTTTCAGCTTTTGTATGGCGGGCGGCAACAGCAGCACTATCGGTATATTGATCAAAGTCGTCACCCGGAATATGACCTAAGAGCTTGTTTAAGATATGCTCAACCGAAACGATGCCAACGTATTCTTCATAGCTGTCGACCACCACAAATAACGGGTGGTTGGTCACAATAAAGGCATGTAAAGCTTCACTGAGAGGGTCATTCTCGTGCAGATAATATACGGTCGTGTCCATAAAATCTCTCACTTGCCCGCTACTTTTAATACTGAGCTTACTAAAAGCCAATGTTCCTACAAACGGGCCCTTTTTACTTTCACGAACTAGCACGTAGTCTTGGCCGTTTTTATGTAACTCGTCGATCAAGACCGGACCAATTACATCATCCGCCAGGACTGTCTTCACATGATTCCGCGGTGCTAACACATTGCATACTTTGTAGCTATCAAAGTTTAGTGCCCGCTCGACAATCTCTAATTCCTCACGGCTTATGCGGCTATCCGGCAAGCTTTGCTGGTGCTTAATAAGCTGCAACAGATCATCACGTTCATAAAGACCAGTGTGCTTGGGCGCCGCAAAATGCAGCTGCACAAAGTCCCCGCCGCGGCTCAGCAGCGGATGCAGTAAATTTAGTAGCCAAGCGATTAAAGGAGTGGCGAGACGGGTTAAGGCGATGCCAAATCTAGTGCTGCGGCTGGCAGGTAGTAGTGAGAAGACAATCCATAGCAGTGGTCCGACAATCAGTACGCCAAGCCAGACCGGCAACTGCCGGGCCAGTAGAATTAGACTTAATGCACTGGTCAGCCCAATGTATAACCAGAGTAAACTCCTTAGGCTATTGCCGTAGGCCGCAGCCCTGTAAAGTTTCTCGGCATGGGACTCATGCTTTCGGGCTCTCCGCTTAAGCTCGGCGAGGGGTAATGAAAAGTAGGTCTTGCGCAATACGATCCCAAACAAGGCTAAGATTAAGAAAACTATGCCGAAAATATAATTGTTCATACCAAAGTTATTATAGCGCGCCTACCACTCACGAAAAGGTAAATTTGCTATACTACACTTAAAGTAACAGCTTAAAATGTCAAAATCGCAAACCATAATAGACGTTAAATTGTTGAGCTATCTAAAGAGCACTTTATATGTTCGTTGGATGGTAGTCTTTATAGTCACGTCCAGCTTCTGGTTTTTGCCTAACATGAACCGCAATGTGATCTATGTACTGATCGCTTTAGCGGTGTCTTACAATCTGGGACTTCAGTTGGAGCGCAGACTGAGCCGTAAGCCGTTAATCAGCCAGGCGGTGACACTGATTATTGACACCTTATTGGCCATCATCCTAATTATTTCTAGCGGCAGTGTTAATAGTCCTTATTTGGCAATTTTCCCGATCATCATTGTGTCCGGAGTTTTCTGGTACGGCAATATCTGGGCTATGACTATAGCTGTCATGGAAGCCCTGCCCATCTTAGGTTACTACTATCTAAAAACTACTAATCCGGCTTTCCCGAAAACGTTTATTGTTCAAATGTCGATATATATTATTATCGGCTTATATATCGGCATGCTGAGTAAAACGCAGCGATCGGAGCGCAGCGAACTGCTAGCTTTGGAGTCGGAGGTCGAAAACGAGCGAAAACAGCTACTGACTCTGATCAACAACTTGGGCGACGCCATATTCGTTGTTAACCCTAAAGGTACAGTCGCTATATTCAACCATGCAGCAAGCGAGTTAGTCGGCCAGGACCAAATACTTAATAAGTCACTTAAAGATTTGTTAACTTTTATGAGCGCCGATGATAAAGACGAAAGGTTTGACCTCAAGCAATTAGTCTCTACGCACGAAAGAGAGGATTTAAGGCTAAAAGTGCCTGATGGCAGCTACATGAACGTAAGACTTAGCATGGCGCCTTACATTGTTGACGGCCAGCACAAAGGCTACGTCTTAATAATCAGGGATATAACAAAAGATAAAACTATAGAAGAAGAACGCCATGAGTTTGTCGCGGTTGCGGCCCACGAGTTAAGAACGCCGCTAACTATTGCCCAAGCCGACGTATCATTTCTTTTGTCGCCGCCTTACTTGCCCGCCAAGCCTGAGGCTGTCCACATGCTGAACGGCGCTATGAGGAGTTTAACGCAGCTTTCGCACATTATTAATGATCTAACCAATTTGTCCAGAGTTGACAGCGAGCAGCTTGACGTTAAGGTTGAGCCATTAAACCCGATGCAGCTTTTGGAAGAATTGAAAGCTGACTTTAGTGATCAAGCTAAAGCTAAGGGTTTGTCTATAGTTACCGAGTTTGACCCGTCGGTTGACGTTCCTGCCACTTTAACGAGCCGCTACGTCGTACAGGAAATCCTGATTACACTTATTAGTAACGCTATAAAATTTACTGAGCAGGGCTCAATAACGCTGGCTCTGGTTCAACAAAAAGATAAACCGGACGGCGTAACTTTCTGCGTGAGAGACACTGGCATCGGGATTTCCCACTCTGACCAGAAAAAGATATTCCAGAAGTTCTTTTTATCAGAAGATTATATGACTAGGATTCATGGTGGCACGGGTCTTGGTCTATACATAGCTAAGAAATTGGCCGACCGTTTAACTGGTTCGCTGTGGTTTGAAACGGATTTGGGTAAGGGTAGCTCTTTTTATTTATGGATACCGCCTTATAGTCGTGACAGAAAAGATCAAGCGGGAGTAGCCTCGGCTGAAGCCAAGGAATTCTTTAACAATATTTAACGCTTTACCGCCGGAGCCGGCTTTGCCCGGGGCAGCAAGTTAACTATTAGGAACAGCGCAAAGAATACGCCTAAAATTGTAGCCGAGGTTGTGGTGTCGCTGCCTTTATCTAAGATATTATTGGAGGTGGCGGCTGAACTGAGAATTATGAATATAAGGCCTGAAAAAAGTGTCTTAGCTTTGGCCCGACCTGAAGGCTGGTTGGGAATTTGCCTCAAGAAGAAATAACCTATCGGCAGGGCTATCGCCATATAGATTATTGATTTAAGCACCAAAACCAGAGGTTTGTCAGTATAGATTACTAGACTGGGCTTGGTGCTGATAGTAACAAACGAGGTCAGTAGTTGCGCGCTTAACAGCACAATAGAAAACGGCACCGTCACGGCCAGCAGGTTTCGTAGCTTAACATTAGTGCGGAGCCCAATAAACCACAGCAGCCAAACCTCCACCTGTATGGCAACTTGAGCAAATAAGTCAGCTAAGAAGTAAGTATATTTAAGCGTGTGGGTGTCATTAGTAAGCAGCGCCGGCACGCCGAAAAAAAATAACGCCGTGCCTAAGCTCAGGCCCAGCAGTCCGTAAATTCTGGCCATAGTGTTATGGTTAGATTTGTAGGAAGACAAGGCTTTAATAGCGAATTGCCAGCAAACGACAGAACCTAAAGACCAGGTAAAGCCATTAATCGGGGTGTAAAACATAGCATAACCAGCATACCAAATAAAGGCCCGGTAGCGAGATATTAATAAACTTTGTTGTATACTAAGTGGTTGTAAGTCACCTTAGTAAAGGAGTTAAGATGTCAAAACAGTTCATGGCCGTTATTCTTGCCGTTATTCTGGTGTTTGTGGCCATCTTCGTTTTTGGCAATAAATCAACCAACTCGCCTACCAGTGGCAATGGCGCACTAAGCCAGCATATTGAGGGTCTAGGCCAGGATCACGTAACACTTGTCGAGTATGGCGACTACGAGTGCCCCTACTGCGGTTCGTATTTCCCCATAGTCAACCAAATAGCGGCTCAATATAACAACCAGATAACTTTCCAATTCCGTAACTTCCCGCTGACAAGCATTCACCCCAACGCCTTTGCCGGTGCCCGGGCGGCGGAAGCGGCCGCCTTGCAAGGTAAATTCTGGCAGATGCATGACCTGCTCTATCAACAAAATGAAATATACTACGCTAATAACCAGCCCCAGAACAATTGGGTCGGCGCCCCTAATCCGCAAACATACTTTGACCAGCTTGCTACACAGCTCGGTTTAAACTTAACAAAATTTAACCAAGACTACACCTCAAACCTGGTTAACGGTACTATCAATGCCGATATGGCCGAAGGTAATAAACTGGGCGTCAGCGGTACGCCAGCCTTCTTTCTAGATGGGAAACAGATCAGCGTTGGCGAAAGTGCGGCTCAATTTCAGTCTATAATTAATACCGAGATCGCCAAGAAAACTGGTAAAGCCACGACGACCAGCCCCACAAGCGCCGGCAGCACTGCTCAGACTCATAAATAGATAAGTCTTTTAGTAATATAAATATTTACGCCATTGTGGCCGTTTGACATGGACCTCCACATGCTTCAACGGCGTGTTTATAATTTTTATTTTTACGGACACTCCTACCCCTAGCCCTACTGGCCAAGGTCATTTAATATACCTTGTGCCAAGTAGCGTTTTATTTTAGCTCTTCCCGTTTTTGTCTCTCATATGGCCCGGCAGATTTAAGCGGGCCAATGAAGTAGGACTATGGTAGCAAGACGCTTGTGCTGGTGTCAAGGGCCCTAGGCAAGCGTGATGTAGAGCCAGTGATGATCACTGTAACGCTCTACGCTGGCTAGTAGACCTTCAGCCGGCTGATGGGCACGGAGTGCCTCACGTACTTTGCCGGACGAGACTCTTGGCGCATAACTCGGAAACATGGTCACGGCTTTAGGCTGATAAGGCCAGGCTTCGATCAAGACGTGCAGCTTGGACCGGTTATCTTGGTTGCGAAGACCGATGACCAACTCGTGTGTGGCGAGTAGTTTATTGGCATGCGGCCAGCTGGCTAGACCGGGCACTATATCAGAGCCAAACAAAAAGACCAGCTCGTCGCTCGGAAAGTGCTTTTGTAGTTTAGGCAGGGTCCGTTCAACATTAAAATTACTGTCCACTAGCTCAAGAATCGCAAATTTCTTGTGCGGCTTAATAGCCCGTTTGATCATAGCAACACGATGGGCAAAATGTTCAATATGGCGTTTATCGCGTGGCCGCCACTCCGGCATAAAATAGACAATATCTAAATTTGCCGCTGTAAGTGATTGCAAAGCAAAACTAATATGTCCAGCGTGTACCGGATCAAACGTCCCGGCGTAGATTCCGATTCGCTTCAAAGTAGCGCCTTTCTGTCATACAAAAATTATACAGGGTTACTTGCAGATAACTTGTGCTGCGCAGCCCTTGTGTTGGCATTTATCAATAAGTTCGTTTTTTGTGGGCCTTATGTTGAGGTGTCCTTTTGGACATGTAAATTTTCTTGAGCCATGTTTGTCACGATTCCAAGAACGGCCAAGGCTATCAGAGATTTCGCCCCCTGAAGTCTCACCCGATCTTGATGCGCCTGAGCCGCCACCACAACCGACAATAACGGCTTCTTCCAGCGCTTTTTGCATGTACTCTCGCGCCAGGTGTATGATGCCATTTTCAGTAAGTTGCCGGGCTGCAATGATATGCCGGGCAGCAGCAGCTCCAAAAACTTTCGGCTCAATATATTTATTATCGAGTGAAGCTGTGACGCCGTGGTCTTTAATGAACTCCCACATTCGCTGGACGGCTTGCATTGGTGTTTCCAGACTGTAGTCTGCTAATAGTTCTCGCTCTACTCTTTGGCGAACCTCTTTAACGCTGGCTTCACGCCGTTTTGATTCCAGTATCAGTGCCATATAATCTTCAGGCTTGCGCTCGATATCGCGGCCAAGTAAGGCATCGGCTTCTTCGTCAAGCCAGCGCATCGGATCAACCACGCCGTTTGGCATTTGGTCCTTTGGAATGTATAGACCTTCTCTTAAAAATCCGGGTGCGTTTGTGGGCGGCTCTTGGCCAAAACGTCTGTATAACCTAACAAGCGCGGGGATATCATGGCGTTTAGCTAGCAGGCTTTCAAATGTATCACCGGGCTGAGCTTCCACGCCGGCTTTGAAACCCGCCTGTGTCTGTACATCGCCGCTGTCAAGTTCGGTGGTCACCTGCACGCACAGCGTTAAAGCATCAAGAAAATAACCGTCTCCATCTTCGCCCAAATCCTCTTTGGGTACACCGTTAGGTACGATTGAGAACACTACCAGGTAGTTATCTCGGAGTTTACCGGCATGGAGTGCGTCTTCAATGCGGTGTGCATTTAAGGCCTCTGCCTCAGTTATTTCCTGCAGTACTGTATGACGGTTAGGCCGCATTATGAGAGCATTGCGCTGAACGCTGTCAACGGTTTGGCCATGCTGGCCTAGGTTGCCTGTCCGATCACGGTGCGTGACAATCGTGCTCACATGATCATCCTTGAAGTAACCCTCGGCGGTAGCTGTAGCAATGTTCATACGAAGCCGCTGCTTAGCTTCTAGTGAGCCGTTTCGTGCCTCATGTATTGTGTCAAGCAAGTCGGTGTCGTCGGCTTCTTTTTCGGCGTCTTGGCGCAGAATAATTGAGCCAAGCCATTGCTGATAGCGTTCCCGGGTTCGGGGCTCAAACTCGGCATCTAAAACCGAATGCACGCCGGTGGCTTCAAGTGCTTCGCCCGAAACAGGATCATTTACGGCATAGAGATCCGGACGTTGAACTGGATAATCAGGCTCAATAATTGGCTGAACGGCCAAGGCTTCCATAAAAATACCCTCTGCTCAGGAACAAGAGGGCCATTGAAGACAGAGAAGCTTCTATATGCTCTTGCTCGAGAGACTTTTGACAGCTGTATCGGACTTCCCTCACTAAGGGTTCACCGTTGCGGCACAGTTCCCGATTTACACGGGATTCCAGCATCTATTTGTTAAACTCGGTCTATTTAGTAGTGTAGCACCGCATCAATACGCTAGATATAGTATTTTTTACTGCGTCCGTTGATTTTTTAGGGCGTTCAGGCGGGGCGTAAAGCTAGCGGCCGCGCCTTCCAGACCGAGAACTTTCAGCGCACCTACAAGTACATTCAGATTATCCAAGCCGGCGAAGGCAGCCTCACCCGCGAGACTCTCAACCTGAGTAAAGGCATGCTCGACCTTTTCGACCAGCCATTTTTCTTCACGGGGCAATACTTGATTTGAAGTGACCTTAACCGTCTCAGAGCCGCTAGTCAGTTCGAGCGACCGGGCGGAGTGGTCACGTTTATTGAGCTGGCCCCGTTTTATAAGATTGTTGACGTGCAGCGAGACGGTGGCAACCGAAGTATAATTCAGCCCGCTCATAATCTCGCGGTAGCTGGGGCTGTAGCCATGTTCGGCGATAAAAGTTTCAATGAAGCCGAGTAGCTCTTGCTGTTTCTTGGTCGGCCGAATCTTTTTCTGATCAGCTGTTTGTTTTTCGTTCATGTTTACATTATGCCACAACCTAGGCGCTCCGTCAGGGCTAGCGTGAAAACATGTCCTCAATGGCCTTAAAATAATTGGCGTTGTTAATAACTTCAAATGAGTGCGGTAATGGGAATATGTCCTTGCTTCGCGCTCTTGTGTTTGACTTCACCTCCAGAGCTGTGTAGTTTTTCTTGTAATCTTCCAGAACGATGTCCACCTCTTGGCCCGAGTATTCGCGGTAAAAGTACATCAATGTTTGGGCATTGGTGTTTCTTCGTTTCTTCTCTATCTCTGACACAATGAAGTTTTCAAATACGCCACCTTTATCCGGCCTTAGGTCCAGTTCGCGAAAGTCCTTCACTAGGATGTTGCGGATACCCAGGTCGTAAAAGTACAGTTTTCTGTTCTCGGACACGGCCCGTCTGGCGTTGGTTTTGAAAGCAGGTAGCGGAATAAGGATGTAGTTTTTGATGTATATCTCAATGTAGCTTGATACCGTAGACTGATTAGCTCCCAGACTTCTAGCAATTTCCCCTACTGAAACTTCTTGCCCGATTTGCAGTGCAATCTTGGTTAGGATGTCTTTGGCCAGCTTGCTGTT
>Ga0307374_10015622_pt1 | contig 10191 bp, 13 predicted proteins | sample OX3MG_FD_202532 | JGI IMG/M metagenome (GOLD analysis project Ga0307374, IMG submission 202532) | Soil microbial communities from Risofladan, Vaasa, Finland - OX-3 | ecosystem: Environmental > Terrestrial > Soil > Coastal area > Acid sulfate soil | place: Finland: Risofladan, Vaasa | collected...
CATGCTCGTCAACACAGTACCCGGCACCGTCGCCGCTAGCCAGCCCTGTGGCTGGTATGCGCCGGAAGAAACGGTAGCGCCTGTCTCCGTGACCTTTGCGCCATCTTGCAACTGCCAGCCGGAGTTGAGCTCAACCGGCGCCGGCTGCGTCATCTGACCCTGCACCGGCACTCTACCAAGGACAAATCCAACCAACCCTGCGACCAACCACGCGGACATTTTCCTGCGAATGAGCATGTTCCCTCTCTTTGTTTGCTGTCAGTGTTGACGTACCTGCGGGCCCTAATGAGTCACTGAAGGACACACGAGTTGAACAATCTGGGGCGTCGGCCGGGGCCCCTTCACATACGAAAGATCGATTTTAGTCTTACTAAGGAATGCGGCAGTCAGGATGGTAACGAACGAGCTGAATACAGAGGACTCGGTGCTGGGGTACGCGTACACGGCATAGGCTTGCTCGACTCCGTCGACGTTGATTGCGACGACGATTTCCGCGGAATTTGCTCCCTCGCCACTCACGGTGACGCGATCGATAATTCCCGTGACGGTCTTCTGATCATTCCCTGCATTGCGCGTATCCATTTCGGCAATCTCCTTCCGAACTTGCAATCGCGACAAATGTGGTGTCGATTCGCACATCGCAGGCGATGAGAAAGAGTGCCCTGGCGACTGCACGAGCATTGTATCGCGCAGGCCAGGCGGTTCATGTCGGACGAGCAGTTCACGGTGTATGGCACGCTGATTCGGGCTGGGCCTCGCAGCAGAGTTTTCGCTCGAAAGACGGTTCCGACGACTCCGACTGCGACGTATTTTCACGGCCAGAGCCACTTGAACAAAACCCATGAATCGACCACCGATGCCGATGCGCGGCTGTACAAGAAGAGCTACGGCAGGGAGTCGCGACGTTCGCGATCGGCGGCCCATTTTTCGGGAAGGTACAACTCGCGGTCCACCAGCGCCGCACCCTTGTCGCTGGCATAGCAGAGAAACACGCCAACCTGGCTGTTCTCGATACGGCCCGCCGTGCCGGTGTACTGGCGCTGAACCCCAACCGAATGCTCGCCCTTCTTCAAAAATCCCGTCTCATCGGCGATCAGCACGGCATCGGGACTGCTTAACTCTTCCAGCACATGATCGCGGATCTGATCCCGCGCAGCGTCTGCATCCCACCGTGCCCGATCCAGCAAATGCTGTACTCGGTAAGGTGCCGCTTCGCCCATCCACTCAGCCAATTGCCAGCCGTTCTTCCGCTCGCAGCCACTCAGCAAACCTTGAAGATAGGCAAGACTACGCTCCTGTCCCTCTGAACGCGCAAACAAACCCGCAATGCGGTCGTGGCACCGCAACAACTCACGCTTCCAACCTGATAAACGCTTCTCCATCCATCACGCGGAGAACCACATCCCAAAGCAAAAACAGTTTAGCATCTACAACTGTAGTACTAGGGCACTCGAACGGCTGGACGTTTCCCTTGTCATGGATGTTGACCATCGGAATAGAATTTGTCTACCGATTCTGAACTTCTCGTCCGGCATCAGCTCAACCCACTGAGGGCTCATCGTTGGCGAAGATCGAAGTAACAGCTGACTTTGGTGTAACGATTACGGGCCACCAGAACGGCAGTCCCCGCCATCCCTTTCCCTCATCACCGTTTTGGCGGAGCAGCATCAAGGCAGGGATGTCTTTTACCTTTGGCCCCAGTAGCCAGACGTTGTTTTGAAGCTCTGGATTCTTCGAGGTCCGGGACAGGTGTTCGAGGGCAGCGAGATGCGCCTTGCGGCTATCGTCACCGGCCTCTTCAAACTCAAGATTCGCGTAGGCCAAGTCCAGCAACTCCATCGCATTCTCAACCGGTATCAGGACTGGCCCTTTATCACTCTTCCCCAATTGAGCCGAAATCACCCTATTTTGGGCGTCGCGCTGGATGAAATACACGTGTAACGCATCCAACAGATATCGTCTTTTACTACGACGAGCCATATTCCAATCACAGAACCTACATCAACTGCGACCTCAAGAGCTACGCGGCCTCAACGATTAAGAAAAGCGAGGTCAAGAAGGCTATCAAGAGCCTTGCCCGTGCACTTACATGCTTAGAGAAGAGTGCCACATGGCGCGATCGATATGTCCTTAGTGACAAGAATGCTCTCTTCGCCGGTCTCTTGTTCGTGTACAACCATGATGGCGAATACAACTCCAGGTTTGACGAGATTCTCGCCGAGATAAACCTTTCGAGCATGGACATACCCAGAGGCTCAAAAATCATTGTGCTAGGCCCGAGAGATATTTCGTGGCTAGACAATGTAAGCGATGAGATTTTGCGGCTGAAGGGAAAGGATCTGATAGGCCCTCGTGACACATGGAAGTATTTTTATCCACCCTTGGTCCTATCAAAGAACGTTCAGCCATCCGCCCGAGCGGCCATCGTCGAGATGCTCACAGGACCGTGGATTATTCTCAAGCATCGGGTGAGCGCCACTAGCAAGGACGCTATTCTTGTGTTCTATCGGGGTCCCGGTAAGGTGTTAGAAGAGTTCTCTATGCTCCTCGATTACCTGATGTTTCACGGCTTGGTCGATGACGGTGTAGAAATCTCGGTTCGAGCCTTCATGCCGGTTAAGGAAACTCGGGCGCTATTTGAAAGAGCCATCGCGGATTATATTGTGCGGTTTGAAGGGGGCGAAGAACTTTCTGCGCTCCTGAAGTCTATCCGCTATGAATCGATGACTTTTGTTCGCCGCCACTATTCAACTGTCGAGATCGGAATGAGCCGTGGCTAAAAGGAAGCTGCTCTTCTCTATCAGCGACAGCGAAATTTTTGATGCTTATATGTCGGCGTCCACACACTTTAATATGCGCGCATTGTTCGAGGAAGGGCGGAAGCGTTCCATCCTCTACTCAGCCAGAGAAGACGAGGAATCCTTAGCTAAGAAGTTGTCGCGCCAGATTTATGGCTTCAGAGAACTCCAACCAATAGAAGATTATTTCTCGCAGGTTGCGAGAACAGACAAGACTTCTTCTATAGAGATTGAAGCTCTTCTCACGCAACAAGAGATTAAGCAGATTGCCGATGATCTAGCCGAAGCTGCCCCAGAAGATGAGATTACTTCATACCTTGACGGAACTGACGTCGTGGTCAATACGCTTTACATAAAGACTGACTACAGTCGGAACCGGTTCAGACAACGGCAATCGAAACAGGCGGTTGTCAGATTTGACGTAAGAGCCGATAAGACGGTCATCGTCTTGCCCGCAACGACCAAGGGAAGGGAAATTGCTTCGGCTTTTCAGGACCGACTGCAGACCAGCCGAGCGGATAAGCTTGTCATTCGCGAAATTGATCTTAGTTCCATGACCGATCCTGGCATGCGCACTGCGTTTTTTACTAACCTCTCATCCAACTATCCTCATGCTACTCTCAGCGACGTGACTAGGATGAAACTTCAAGCCAGCACGCGAGACATTCCAACTGATGTGGATTCTGAGGAAGAAGAGGACTTGCTCTCGGAGATAGGCGTTGAAGCCATCGAGGAGACGGCTGGAGGAGTGCTCCGCGCAGTAAGTCTTGCAGGTTCGCAGCTATTCGGCACAAGTATTTTTCAGCAGCTTCGGACCCGGAACTTCTTCATCACGAGTCTAACTTGGCAGTCTCGTCTTGAAGGGATCGGAAATCCCGTTGTGGAATTTTATGCGGGATTTGAAGACTCGGAAAAATGCCGGCTTTTCCGATATTCCACCTACACATGGAGAGTACGGCGCGATACTGGCGAATACAACGAGTCCTTCACTCAGATCCCTCTACCCGAGAGATTGAAGTTCCTTGACGAGCTATATGCTCATGCGGCTGCGTGCGCGAAAGGAATCGGCATGCCTGTGTCCGTGGAGACCATCGATCTGGATCCCTCCGGAGAAAAGGCATGAAACGACTGAAGTGGATGCGAGTGACGTCTGCCGTAACCATCAGAGACATGGCCAAGGAGCTGCAAAAAGCCGCCTTCAGAGAAGGTCTCGGAAGCGGTTTTCTCTTGGATCGCGCTCGCGACAGATCATTAGATGCCCGTTTTATCGAGCGGCTCGAGTTTGTTGAATCCTTCCTAGATCCGTTCGGGAAAAACCAAGTAGTGGAGCGTGTTGCTTACAAGGAGGTAGGCTTTACGCTGTCGAAAGGCTTTCCTGAACTTGAGCTTCGCATGCCTCCCCGAGGGCTAACTGCTTTCATGAATGGTTTGATGAAAGCTTCTGGATTTTCCATGTCCATCGAAGGTTACAGCGTTGATCTACTTCGCTGGGCCAAAGGTATTGAGAGAAGTCTGGGCGTCAAGGCTGCAATCAGAGGTGCTCTTGCATCCGATATCGAACTCGAGGGAGGAGCAACGGCTCGCATTGCAGTTGTAGCTCCTAAAGACGCCAGAGCGGGTCTCACCGAAGTCCTCATGGGAAAGCAGTATAAGCTGAGGAGCCTGCAAATCGAATATAGTTGGAATAGCTCCCTACAGCGCGTAGTGTTGTCCTCCGATTGCGCAATCCAGTATTCGGAGCGCCTGACAGAAGATGAACTTGACGCAATAAGGGACGCACTCGAGGAGATCGTTGTTCATTGAGCGATGACAGATACCCATACGCCGCAAGTGAGCGTGCCGTACCAGAAACGGGGTCGATTGGTCTTGATAAGTCATGTAAGTCGGCTAATGAGATGGTCCGCCGCTTGATTCAGCTGCGTGAGCAGGTTGATCTTGGTGGCAGCTTCTAATAAGGGAGGATCCCATCTCGGCCATGTTGTCCGGATTGTCGAAGAACCTGGGATGAATTCGACATTCGATTTCCAGCGAGCCAGTCATTCATCTCATGTCTGATTGGTTGCGAGACGATTCAAATCTGTGCGTCCCGGACATTTTCACTTCCGGAGGATACTCGGCATTTCCCGATCAGAGAATGGCTCTGTTTAGCAGCAGATTTCAGCGCGCGGAGAATCCTCTCCTGTGTCCTTCAGCAGCAAAAGGCACGCATTTTGCGGGGAAATTCGGGAATTGCTGACTGGAATTTACAGATCAGGAAGAACTCAAGACTGTTTGGTGGACCAAGTCGAGAGCGAACTATTCTCCACCGCCGAATCCCGTCAACAAACCCAATGTGGCTCCAAACTGATTCAATCCCTTATTGCCGATTATGCGGACAGAATGTGTCAATGAGCGCATTGGCGATTTGGCATGAACTCCGACCTTGCAGCCTTGGCCAGCGTTTTGCTAGAGCAGAACGCGTTTCAGGGGACCTATGCTTAGCCCTGATCTTCAAATACCACGTTTGACGTATTCCCCAGGATTAGCCCCAACCACCCGCTTGAACGCCTTACTGAACGCAGCGTCGGACTCGTACCCGACCAACCGGGCAACCTCGATGAGCTTTTTGTCGCGCTGTTCGAGTAACTGCATCGCCTTTTGCATCCGCCACTCGGTGACATATTCCAGTGGTGTTTGTCCCAGTAGCTCTTTAAAACGCGCTGCGAATGCGGAGCGAGACATGCCCGCCGCTTCGGCCATGGATTCCACTGTCCAGGGTGTCTTCACATTGTCGTGAATGGCACTCAGGGCAGTGCCCATTTGAGGATCGAAAATCGCGCGAAGCCATCCTTTCTTGCGTTCCGGTCCCGACGCGATATGCGCCCGGAGTACGTGGATGAACAGAACCTCGGCCAGTCGACTCGCGACCACTTCAGATCCTGGCGCCTGTTCTCCCATTTCTGACGCCAGCGCCTGCATTGTGTTGTGAAGAGCAAGCGTGCGTGCCTGATCCGCCTTCATCAGAATGAAGCTCGGCAATAATTGAGTGATCGGCTTCAAACTGGCGCCATCGAAACTTAAGGACCCACAGACGATTGTCGTCGGCGCGCCACCACCTCCACAAAGAGCGACATTGCCGTTGGCCCTGGCCCCGATCTCGCGGAAACTCCACTTCGGACGTGTTCGCGGACTGTCGCGCAAAACAATCGAAGTCCCCTTCGCCAGTAAAAAGCAATCACCACCGGTCAGAGGAATCGGCTCCGCAATCCCTTCCACACTCAGCCAGCAGTTGCCGCGCGACAGCATGGCGAAATGTGCCAAATCTGTTGGAGAAGTCTTTTTGCCGGAAGACGGGACTTTTTCTTCGCTCTGATTCTCCTGTTTCAAGCCCCACGGAGCTGTGGCTTCCAGCCGGTGCAGACCGAAAGCAGTGACGTGCATCGTTCTAAAGATGTCTGTGATCGGGTCCAACCTAGCCTCCCTCTTTTGGACGAATAGACAAAAGATTAGGACTCCTGAGCAGTTCTCGTCCACCGCCAGAGAATCTACTCTACTGTACCGAATACGAATGGAGCAATTATGGGAAAGCTTCAAGGTAAGGTTGCAGTCATCACGGGTGGGGCTACCGGCATCGGCCGCGCCGCAGCAAAGCGCTTCATCGAGGAGGGCGCCATCGTCTTCATCTTCAGCCGCCGGCAGGCAGAGCTCGACGCCGCTGTGGCCGACCTCGGTCCCAATGCCCGCGCAGTCAAGGGCTCGATCTCCAATCTCGCCGACCTCGACCGACTCTACGCGGCGGTGAAGGCCGAGCGCGGAACCCTCGACATCGTCTTCGCCAATGCCGGGGCGGGAAGCCCGCTTCCGCTCGGCAAGATCACCGCCGAGCACATTGACGAGACCTTCGACACCAATGTGAAGGGTACGATCTTCACGGTCCAGAAGGCGCTGCCGCTGATGGGCAAGGGCGGTTCGATCATTCTGACCGGCTCGAGCGCCGGCACCACGGGCGCCCCGACAATGAGCGTCTACAGCGCCAGCAAGGCGGCAGTGCGCAACCTCGCGCGGACCTGGGCGGAGGATCTGAAGGGCACCGGCATCCGGGTAAACGTGCTGTCGCCCGGGGCGACGGCGACCGAACTCGCGAAGGCAGCACTAGGCGAGGAGGGCCAGAAGGTCTACGCGTCGATGACTCCGCTCCAGCGCATGGCCGATCCGGCGGAGATCGGGGCGGCGGCGGCCTTTCTGGCGTCCGACGACAGCAGCTTCATGACTGCTAGCGAGCTCGCCGTCGACGGAGGCCTGGCGCAAATCTGACGCGCTACGCCCGGCCGTAAATTCAACATTAAGACAACGAAAACAAAAGGAGAAAACGTATGAGTCATAACCATGGACAAAACCTGGCGGGAAAAATTGCGGTTGTCACAGGCGGAAGCAGCGGGATTGGCTTGGCCACCGCCAAACGCTTCGTAGAAGAGGGTGCGCACGTCGTGATCACTGGGCGACGCGAGAAGGAACTCAAGCAGGCCGCAGCCTTCATCGAGAGAAACGTTACGACGGTCGTGGGCGACGTGTCGCGCTTGGAAGATCTGGACCGGCTCTATGCCGTCGTGAAACAGAAACACGGTCATATCGACGTACTCTTCGCGAACGCGGGCGCGGGTACAATCGCACCGCTCGCGGTGGCTACTGAGGCACATTTTGATCAGACCTTCGATGTGAACGTGAAGGGGCTGTTCTTTACCGTGCAGAAGGCCCTTCCCCTCTTCAAAGACGGCGGTTCGATTATCTTGAACTCTTCGGTCTCAAACGTGTTGGGGCTCCCAGGCTTTACCGCCTACGCCGCGAGTAAGGCGGCTGTCCGCAACTTCGCGCGCGGCTGGACTATGGAGCTGAAAGACCGCAAGATCCGCGTGAATTCGATGAGCCCCGGAGCAATCGATACCCCAGCCCTAGCGACGACAACGGGCCTCACCGCTGAACAGGCAGAGCAAGCGGTCGCCCAGTTTACCTCGCAGATTCCAATGGGTCGCAGAGGCATGCCCGAGGAAATCGCGGCAGCAGTCGTGTTCCTCGCCTCTGATGAAAGTTCTTACATCACCGGCGTGGATCTCCCCGTCGATGGAGGCATGGCGCAGGTTTGACCCCGGCGCTGTCGCTTCTCGAACTTCACTTCTAAAAAGATATCGGAGAAACGTTATGAGCTATGCAATTGTAGGATTCGGAAAGATAGGCCAGGCCCTAGCCCACGCCTTTGCCCGTAAGAACATCGAAGTCACAGTCGCGAGTCGCCGGCCGCCAGAGGCTTTGGCACCGCAGGCTCGGTCGATTGGATCCACGGTCGTCGCCAAGTCGCTGCGGGATGCACTCCAGGCCGACACAATCATCCTGGCGGTTCCGTTCGGGGAACATCGCGAGATTGCGAAGGCCCTGCCGAATTGGAAAGGCAAGACAGTCATCGACGCGATGAACTCGTTTCCAGTGCCCCCTGAGGAGTTGGACGGTCTTCCGTCCTCCGCCTTCGTTGCCAAGTCGTTCACCGGCGCCAAGCTCGTGAAGGGTTTCAATCACCTGGGCGCGGCCACCCTGGCGACCGATCCGATCGTCGAGGGCGGCCACCGCGTCGTCTTTTTGTCGAGTGATGACGAGGACGCGATCGCTCCCGTGGCGGATTTGGCCAAACAACTTGGGTTCGCACCCGTCAAGCTGGGAAAGTTCAACGAAGGTGGCGCGCTGGTGCACGCACGCGGCCGCACGTGGGGACCGCTCATCTTCCAGGACGTTTTCAAGAAGCAGCAGTAATCGATCGTCGACCGCCTGATTTGGCCCGAGAAGGTTGGTTCCGAAACGTCCAATTCGATCGGACACACTTGATGTAAGGGAAAAGGAGAGATTTCGATGAGCATCGAAAAGAATGTCCAGGTTGTGCAGGATTTCTTTGCAGCCATAGGCAGCGGCGATCAGCAACGTGTGCTGGCGTTGGTTGCCGAAGATATTGAGTGGATCGTTCCCGGCGAGAACTGGCCGCTGGCCGGCACCCACCGCGGGCACGCGGGATTGGCGGGTGTGCTTAAGAAGGCGTCCGAAGAGATCGAAACGAAATACCCAAAGCCTCCCGAATTCGTAGCGCAGGGAGACCGGGTCCTGGTCCTCGGCGTCGCTACCGGCAAAATCAAAGCCACCAATAAGACGTTTGAGGACCACTGGGTTTTCGACATAACCGTTCGAAATGGCAAGGTGGCGAAGATCCGGGAGTATATCGACACCCAGGCCTTGGCGCGGGCCTCCGAGATGTCCGCGAGCCCCAGGCCCTAACGCAGGGACCCCGACACCACACGAATCGATTCGTAGAGTCCACGATGGCGGATCGAGCATCACGACCGGGTCAGTGGCTTCGTTGAAAGGCTTTTCCTGGTTTCGGTGTGTATTCGGCGAGCAAGGCGGCATTGCGCTCATTCGCCCGCGTGTGGCTCAACGATCTGAAGGGCAGGAATATCCGGCTGAACCTGCTGAGCCCCGGGGCAAACGGACACATCGGATTCCGAACGAGTCGACAAGGGGACGAGGGGGATGTTCGAATTCCTGATTCCGAGGCGAATGATGGGTCGTCCTGTACTCAACTGATAAGAACAAGCCAAATCACTCATTGAGGCGTTGCTGCCGTATTGTAGGCTAATCGGGATTTGTGGCCATGCGCCCAAAGTCAATAGAAGTTAGCATATCCCCGCTGGAACTTGATGGATCGGAAACTCGCTCCCCATATCGGCGATGCTGTGCGGATTGCTTGCGAGACGCTTCAAATCTGCACGTCCCGGACATACCTACTTTCCGAAGGACACTCCGCATTTGCCGATCAGAGAACGGCGCTGTTTATCAGCAGATTTAAGTGCGCAGAGAATTCTCTCCTGTGTCCTTCAGGGGCAAAAGGCGTCCATTTTGTGGGGATATTGGAGGATTGGCGGCTATTATTTGCAGATTCAACAAGACGTAAGACTGTTTGGTGGACCAAGTCGAGAGCGAACCATTCTCCACCTCCGAATTCCGTCAACAAATCGAATTTGGGCCCAAACTGGTCCAATCTCCCATCCCTGGGTATGCGGCCAGAATCTAGCAACGAGTGCATTGGCGATAATCCGCGAATCGAGTCACTCCTTCTACTACACCGGATGGCAGGCAGCGCCCGGTACTCAGGATTGTGACCTGAAACTGCCAAAGGAGGAGTGAATCTGAACTTTTCGTCCCGTTTACCGGTTCTGTTGCCTTCCCAATGGAACTGTGAGATTCTCCTGTTGGTAGCCAAAAGGTAAGAGCGACCGCGCCACAATTTTATGAAAACGAAAAAGGACGTACAACCGGGAACGCTGGCGCTGATGGTGCTGAAGACGCTCGATGTGCTTGGGCCGCTGCACGGCTACGG
>Ga0307374_10015623_pt1 | contig 10191 bp, 10 predicted proteins | sample OX3MG_FD_202532 | JGI IMG/M metagenome (GOLD analysis project Ga0307374, IMG submission 202532) | Soil microbial communities from Risofladan, Vaasa, Finland - OX-3 | ecosystem: Environmental > Terrestrial > Soil > Coastal area > Acid sulfate soil | place: Finland: Risofladan, Vaasa | collected...
TTGGATGATGATTGCCGATCCGTTATTCAGTGGATGAAATGCTGGGAATTATCGGTCCCTCGCGGCTCCAGCAACCGTTGTCGCGCGCGGGACGGCGACCACCAGCGCTTGCCCTGCCAAGCGCGCACGGTATCGAAGGTGACGGCGCCCGGATCGAGCCACACGGCGTAGCCGCCATTCTCATAGGTATCGATGCGATCGATGACGCGCGCGCCGCGACAGGTGCGATGCGCAGCGAACGGGCTCACCACCAGATCGGCGGTCCGACAATCCTCGGCGAGCGCCGTGCCGTCGCGGATCAGCGCCACCGTCTCGCCGCGGACATGGTAGAAGCAGCCCTGACTGTCGCATTGAAGCGCTCCATCCGCAGCGCCGCCGCTCGCCGGCCACGCGGGACCAAGCTGTGTCGCCGCGCGCCGCGTCCACACATCGATAACGGCTGCCTCGCCGCGCGCGCTCGACGGCAGGTAAGACCCGTCGCCGGCGCGCACCGCGACCAGCCTCATGTCGCCCGCGACCAGCAGATCCGGCGGCCGCGTGACCGCGATGTTGGCAAGCCCGAGCGCGATCGGCACCAAGCCCCACCATCGCCACCGTCCGAGCCAGATGCACAACCACAAGCCGCCGAGACCGATCAGCGCCAAGGCGAGGCTCGATGGGCTTGGCACCAGCACGACCGCACTCGGCCATGACGTCACCGCGTGGCCGACATAAGAGATCGCATCGATGCCCCAAGACATGGGCACGAGCGCCAGCTTCTCGATGCCGAACGGCATCATCAAGCAAGCGGCGATCGCCCAGGGCATCACCCAAAAGCCGGCGATCGGAACCGCGATCACGTTAGCGACGATGGAGTAAAGCGGAAAGCGATTGAAGTGATAGACCGTGAAGGGCGCGGTCGCGACCGTGGTAACCAAGGTGGTGAACGCGAGGCCGAGCACATAGAGGCCGACCCGGCGCATCGCGCCGGCATCGCGGTGCCATGCCGTGAGGCGCGGCCGCATGGTCTCGTAGAACGCGACGATGCAGGCGACCGCCGCAAATGACATTTGAAAGCTCGGCCCGGTCGCGGCCTCGGGCGTCAGTAGCATCACCGTCAATGCGGCCAGCGCGATCGCGCGCGGCGAGACGCTGACGCGATCGACCAGGATCGCCAGCAACACCAAACCGATCATTACGAACGCGCGGCGCGACGAGACCGTGGCTCCCGACAGCAGGAGATAAACGAAGATCACCCCCAGCGCGCCCGCCGCCGCCCATTTCTTGATCGGTCGGGTGAGTGCAATGGCCGGGATCAGCGCAAAGAAAGCGCGCAAGGCGAAAAAGGCGACGCCGGCCGCCATCCCCATGTGAAGACCGGCGATCACCAGGATATGCGCAAGCCCGGCATCGCGGAAAGCGCCGGCGTCGTCGGGGGCGATGTCATGCGTCTGGCCGGCGATGATCGCGGCCGCTATCGCGCCCGAACGATCCGGCAACGCCGCGCGAATGCGCTGCGTGACGGTGGTGCGCAACGCCTCGATGGCGTGCCGCCACAGACTCGTGCTTTGCCCGGCGGGCGGAGCGCTCGGCTTTGCCGCGCCGAGCGCGTAGCCCACCGCACCGAGCCGCTGGAACCACGCGGCGCGCTCGAAATCATAGGCGCCCGGCGTCGAGGGCGCGGGCGGCGGCATCAGCATCGCACGCACGCTCAGCCAATCGCCCGGCACGACGCCCGCATCGCCGCGACGCAAACGGATCCGCACCCGCGCGGGCATCTGCTCCGCCGGAAGATCGCCGACCCGATCGGGCGCGATTACCAACCGTGCGCCTTCGGGCAGCGGATCGACCGATACCAGCCGACCGATGATCTCGATCGGTCCGAGCCGATGCTCCAGCACCGGCGCCGCAACCCACCATGCCTGGAATTGCGACACGGCAAAGCCCAGCGCGACCGCGAAGAGCGCACAGCCGAAAACCAACTGCCGCTCGAGGCGCCAGGCCGCTACCAAGAACCCGCCCGCGAGCGCCAGGGCCGCGCCGCCGAGCCACCAGGTCGGCTCCGTTGGCAAGGAGAAATAGATCGCGATGCCGCCGCCCATCAGCACCGGAAACCACAACGGCCAACGCTCGCGCTCGGCGAGCAATCGCTCGCTTAGCGCCGCCCGGACGGTGCGGCGTGGTACGACGGCCAAGTCGCCAGCGGAAGGCATGCGCGACTGTAGCGAGCCGCGCGCGCATGCGGCGAGTCCGAAATTCGCCAAGGGCCGGCCGACGTCGCCGCAATCGAGCCCATCCCGCGACGGTGCACGCCGGCCCTGTGACCTTGCCGCAGCGATGTGCTAAACCGCGCGGCAATGAGCGTCATTGTCCGTTTCGCCCCCTCGCCCACCGGCTTCCTGCATATCGGCGGCGCCCGCACGGCGTTGTTCAACTGGCTATTTGCCAAGCATCATGGCGGCAAATTCCGTCTGCGGATCGAGGACACCGATCGCGCGCGCTCGACCCAGGAAGCCGTCGCCGCAATCATCGACGGCTTGCGCTGGCTCGAGCTCGATTGGGACGGCGAGATTGTCCTGCAATCGCAGCAGATCGCGCGCCATGTCGAGGCGGCGCGCCGGCTGCTCGCCGAGGGCAACGCCTATCATTGCTATTGCACGCCGGCCGAGCTCGAGGCGATGCGCGCGAAGGCGCGTGCCGAAGGCCGCTCGGTGCGCTATGACGGCACCTGGCGCGATCGCGACCCCAAAGACGCTCCGCCCGGCATCCCGCCGGTGATCCGCCTCAAGGTGCCGCAGACCGGCGAGACCGTGATCGAGGATCGCGTGCAGGGCCGCGTCACCGTCGCCAACGAGCAGCTCGACGATCTGATCATCCTACGCGCCGACGCCACGCCGACCTACAATCTCTCGGTGGTCGTCGACGATCACGACATGGCGATAACTCATGTCATCCGCGGCGACGATCATTTCAACAACGCCTTCCGGCAGGCGCATATCTATCGCGCGCTTGGCTGGGACGTGCCGGAATTCGCGCATGTGCCGCTGATCCACGGCCCCGACGGCGCCAAGCTGTCGAAGCGGCATGGCGCGCTCGGCGTCGATGCCTATCGCGATATGGGCTATTTGCCCGAAGCGTTGCGCAATTACCTGCTGCGGCTCGGCTGGAGCCACGGCGACGACGAGATCGTCTCAACCGCGCAGGCGATCGAATGGTTCGATCTCGACGCGGTCGGCCGCTCGCCCGCGCGCTTCGATTTCGCCAAGCTCGACAATCTCAATGCTCATTACATTCGTGCAACGAACGACGCGATGCTCGCGACGCTTGTGGCGCCGCTGATCGAGACAAACCTCGGACACAAGCTGGGCGAGCCGGAGCGAGCCCGACTTCAAACGGCGATGCCGGGCCTGAAGGCGCGCGCGAAGACGCTGGTCGAGCTGGCAGCGATCGCGCATTTCTACGTCGCGCCGCGGCCGATACCGATCGACGATAAAGCCAAAGCCGTCCTCGGCCCCGCCAAATCCTTGCTGGCCGATCTGGCGAACAGCCTCGGCGACCTGCCCTGGAATGCGGCCTCGCTGGAGGCCGCGACGCGCGATTTTGCCGAAGCACGCGGCCTTAAACTCGGCCAAGCGGCGCAACCCCTGCGCGCCGCGCTTACCGGCAGCACCGCGTCGCCCCCGATCTTTGAGGTGATGGCGGTGCTGGGCCGAAGCGAAAGCCTTGGGCGTCTCGCAGATGCGTCCCGCCCCTAAGGCGCGAATTGCCAAATTCCCGGCCGCCCTCTATTCTGCCCACGAGATCGGGTTTTGCGCCGCACCATGCGGCATGAGGAGGCCGCCGAATGGATAAGAAGCCAACCAATCGCAAGACCGTCACGGCAACCGACAACGTCACCGGCAAATCGATCGACATGCCCCTGCTCGACGGCACCATCGGCCCGCAGGTGGTCGATATCCGCCGCCTCTATTCCGATCTCGGACACTTCACCTTCGATCCCGGCTATACCGCGACCGGCAGTTGCGAATCGAAGATCACCTATATCGATGGCGACATCGGCGAGTTGCTCTATCGCGGCTATCCGATCGAACAACTGGCCGACAAAAGCGATTTCATGGAGGTGTGCTACCTCCTGCTCTATGGCGAGTTGCCGACGCGCGACCAGAAAGCCAATTTTGTCAAGACCGTCACGCATCACACGATGGTGCATGAGCAGATTTCGCGCTTCTTCTCGGGCTTTCGCCGCGACGCGCATCCGATGGCGGTGATGTGCGGCGTGGTCGGCGCGCTATCGGCCTTCTACCATGATTCGACCGACATCTCCGACCCGCATCAGCGGATGATCGCGTCGCATCGCCTGATCGCGAAAATGCCGACGATCGCGGCCATGACCTACAAATACGCGCTCGGCCAACCCTTCATCTTCCCGAAGAACGCGCTCGATTACGCCGAAAATTTCCTGCACATGACGTTCGCGGTGCCATGCGAGGAGTTCAAGGTCAGCCCGACGCTCGCCAAGGCGATGGACAAGATTTTCATTCTCCATGCCGATCACGAGCAGAACGCCTCGACCTCGACGGTGCGGCTCGCCGGCTCGTCGGGCGCCAATCCGTTCGCTTGCATCGCGGCCGGTATCGCCTCGCTCTGGGGTCCGGCGCATGGCGGCGCCAACGAAGCGGTGCTCAAGATGCTGATGGAAATCGGCCACAAGGACCGGATTCCCGAATACGTCAAGCGCGCCAAGGACAAGAACGACAACTTCATGCTCATGGGCTTCGGCCATCGCGTCTACAAGAACTTCGATCCGCGCGCGAAAGTGCTGCGCGCCGCGTGCCACGAAGTGCTCGACGAGCTTGGCGTGCGCGACGAGCCGCTCTTGGAGCTGGCGATGGAGCTCGAGCGCATCGCTCTGCAAGACGACTACTTCATCGAGAAAAAGCTCTACCCGAACGTCGACTTCTATTCGGGCATCATTCTCAAGGCGATGGGATTCCCGACCTCGATGTTCACCGTGCTGTTTGCGATCGCGCGGACCGTTGGGTGGGTCGCCCAATGGAACGAGATGATCGAGGACCCCAGTCAGAAGATCGGCAGGCCGCGCCAGCTCTATACCGGGCCGATCAAGCGCGATTACGTCTCGATCGCGCAGCGTGGCTGATCCACGACGCGAGCATGGCGCGCAGAGCGGGGCCGGCGACGGCCCGGCTGCGGTGCGCTTGCGTTTCGGCCGGCCACCGCGAGCGGCGAACGACAACGCCTTTTCCTGGCTGAGGCAACTGCCGCAGCGGCTGCCGTTGCTGGTGGCGCTGGCCCTGCTGGCTTGGGCTTTGGCCAACGCTTTCAGCGGACGCTGACGCTTTACCTCCTGTTAACCATAATGCCCTAGCGTTTCGGGGCATGACCGTGCCGAACAACCCCTATCCCGCTTTATCCAGCGCGGTCGATCCGACCGTCCTGCGCAGCATTCGCCAGGCGAGCCAATCGACCTCGACGGATTTCGGGCTGCTGATGGCCCAGGCCGCGCGCGAAAGCGGCTTTCGCGCCAACGCCAAATCGACAAGCAGCAGCGCAGCGGGCCTGTTCCAATTCGTCGATTCGACCTGGCTCGACATGGTGCATCGCTTCGGCGCCAAATACGGCGTCGGCGATTTGGCGCAGAAAATCTCGCAAACCGGCAGCGGCAAGCTGGTGGTGGACAATCCCACTCTCAAGCAGAAAATTCTCGATCTGCGCCAGAACCCGACCTTGTCGGCCGACCTTGCCGCCGAATACGCCAAGCAGAATCAAACCGAGATCGAGCAGGCGCTCGGCCGCCCGCTGTCGCGCGGCGACCTTTACATGGCGCATTTCCTCGGCGCGGGCGGAGCGACCTCGTTCCTGAAAGCGCTCGATACCAAGGGCAACACGATCGCGGCCAATCTGCTGCCGGACGCCGCCGCGGCCAATCCCGGCATCTTCTACGATGCGTCGGGGCACGCCAAGACTGTCGGCGAGATTTATCAGACCGTCGCCTCGAAGATCGAGAAGGACGCGAGCGCGTTCGGCGGCGACGCAGCGGCGCCCTCATCGTCGTTCTCGCTGGCGGCCGCAGCCGAGACCCTCGGCGACGGGTCCGGCCTCGGCGTGTCGTCGCTCGGCCATTCGATCGACTGGTCGGGCGTGAAGCTCTCGGCGCCGGTGCTCGAGATGCTCAACGTGGTGGCACTCGCCGCGCTCAAGATGACCGAGAACAATTCGGACGCACCGCCGGCGACGCAACCGCCGACGCCGCGCCTGCACCGCTCGATCTGAGACTGCGACGCCGCTACGGAATCGCGGCGCCCTAATTCCGCTGCCAAGCTCGGATTGACCGCTCCAGAGGGCGCTTCTATTGTCCGCCCCTCGCATGCGTGGGGCTGGTAGCTCAGCGGTAGAGCATCCGACTTTTAATCGGAGGGTCGCGGGTTCGACCCCCGCCCGGCCCACCATCGCCACTGTACGACTCTTCGCTCAAGGACGGGCATGCCATGAAAACGAAGCTGGTCCTGATCGTCGCATTTGCTGCCATCGCCGCGGTCCGGCCGCCGGGCGGCGTGACGCTGATTACCGCGGCACAGGCGGCCTGCGAGCCGGGAACCCGCATCGACAAGACGACGGTCGACGAGACGCGCGACCGGCTGATCAAAGCCGGCTACAAGAACCCGCTCCACCTCCGCAAGGGCTGCGACAACGCTTGGCACGGCACCGCCATCAAAGGCGGCAGGCAGGTCAACGTCGCCGTGCTGCCCGACGGCCATATCGTGCGGGACGGCGATTGATCATGCGGCTCGTCATCGTCCCGCGCTTCGCAATGCTCGCCGTTCTGGCTCTGTTGACGGCTTGCGCCCATCTCGATCAGCCGCGCGATTACATGGTCTATTTCGATACCGACAGCGCCACGCTGACACCCGACGGACAGCGCATCGTCGCCACGATCGCCGCGACGGCGCACGATGTCTCGCCTTCGAAGATACTCGTCGCCGGCCGCGCCGACGGCAGCACCGCGCATGACGCCACGCTCGCCGACCAGCGCGCGACCGTCGTGATGCAGGCGCTCGTCCAGCAAGGCGTTCCCGCCGGCCGACTCGAGAAACAACCCGATGCGCCGCCGACCGGCCGCACCGGCGTCGCTGCGCATCAGGTTGTGGTCACGCTGCTGCCGTGAGCCGGCAACGGCGCGACGCGGCAGACCGCCGCCGATGAGCGAGGGCAAGGCGGTCGCGGCGCCGCGCCAGGGCAGCGACGGCCTCGTCGATCTGTTCCTTGCGTTCACGCAGATCAGCCTCTCGGGCTTCGGCGGCGCGATCAACTGGGCGCATCGCGCGCTGGTGCAGCAGCGCCGCTGGATGAGCGACGAGGATTTCACCGAGACGCTCAGCCTGTGCCAATTCATGCCGGGACCGAACATCGTCAACTTCGCGATGTGTCTCGGCCAGCGCCAGCACGGTGTATCCGGCGCGCTCGCCGCCGTGGCCGGCGTGGTCGCGGCGCCGCTCGGCATCTTCGTCGTGCTGGGCGTGCTCTATACTCATTTCGGCCAGATCGCTTTTGTCCACGGCGTGTTGAGCGGCATCTCCGCAGCCGCCGCCGGCTTCATCATCACGATCGGCATCCGGCTGGCGCGGCCATATCGCCGCCAAGCCCTGTCCGCGACCTTCGGCCTCGGCGCTTTCATCGGCATGGCCATTCTGCGATTGCCGCTGGTCGACGTGATGGCCGTGCTCGCGCCCGCCAGCGTTGCGATCGCGTGGTGGCGCCAGCGATGAGCCAGGGCGGCATTCTCGGCCAGATCGCCGCGCGCTTCGCGCTGCTGTCGCTGTTGTCGTTCGGCGGCGTCAACGTCGTGCTGCCGGACGCGCATCGCTTCATCGTCGACACGCAGCATTGGCTGACCGACCAGCAATTCGCCGATTTCTTTGCGATCGCGCAGGCGGCGCCCGGCCCCAATTTCCTGATGTTCGCGCTGATCGGCTGGCAGGTCGCGGGCCTTGCCGGTGCCGTGGTGGCGACGCTCGCGATCAGCGTGCCCGCCGGCACCCTCGCCTTCGTCGTCGGCGGGCTGTGGCATCGCTTCCGCAATGCGCCGTGGCGCAAGGCAGTCCAGACCGGCCTCGCGCCGATCACCATCGGCCTCGTGTTCTCGTCCGCTTTTGTCTTGAGCAGTGCCGCCGACCATGATTGGCTCACTTTCGCGATCACCGCGGCAACCGCGATCGTTGCGCTCGGCACCGACATCAACCCGTTGTGGCTGTTTCTCGCTGCCGGGCTGCTTGGCTTGTTTGGACTGACCTGAGGGAGGAATCGATGGACACATTATTGCCGCTCGCCGAGAACGCCGCCGCGCGGCTGCGCGCCAAGAGGCATCGCATCGCGATCGCCGAATCATCGACCGGCGGTCTCGTCTCGAGCGCGCTTTTGGCGATGCCTGGCGCGTCGGATTATTTCCTCGGCGGGGCGGTCGTCTATACGGTGACGTCGCGGCTGGTGTTCCTCGGCCTCGGCGACGCCGATCTCGCCGGGATGCGGCCTTCGACCGAAGCTTACGCGCTGTTGGCCGCGCGCCGCGTGCGCGAACGGTTTGCGGCCGATTGGGCCATCGGCGAAACCGGCGCCGCGGGCCCGACCGGCAATCGCTACGGCGACGCTCCCGGCCATAGTTGCATCGCCATCGCCGGCGCGGTCGAGCGCGCGATCACGATCGAAACCGGCCAAAGCGATCGCCTCGCCAACATGCGCGCCTTCGCCGCCGCGGCACTGACGCTGCTCGTCGCGGCGCTCGCGTAGCGCTTCTAGGCCACGGCGTTCTTGGTGGCCTCGCGCAGCAGGTCGCGCGAGCCCGGATTGTCCATCCCGCGCAACGTGCGGCTCTTGATGCGCCAGCCTTGGGGCGTGCGCGCCAGCTCCCAGCGATTGGCCGAGAGCCGGCACACCTTGAAGCCCTTTGACGTGCCATGTGCCGACAGCGCGAACGGCTTGCCGTCGGGATCGGCCGCCAGAATCTGCAGATAGGACGTCGCGACCGCGCGGTCGCCTTCGATCGCGATGTGCGGCAAGCTGGTGAAGTGGCAGATGCCTTGGCGCTGCGCTTCCTCGAAGCCGGGCGTATTGAGGACGCCGATCATCGATTCAAAGCCTTTCGCTTCGCCGCTCGCATCGACGGTGCCGTCATCGAGCCAGAACGATGCCGCGTAATCATGCGATGCGCTATCCGCGCCGGGAGGATGTCCGGCGATGAGATTCAATATCTCGAGCCGGTCCTCGATCGCCTGCAAGCGTTCTTCCACCGTGCGGTGCCTGGTTGCCTCGGTCATGTCCTCTCCCTTGCGCGCTGCGCTGTCGTGGTCCCGTGCCGGGATGCGGCATTATACCGATATCGCCAGCGCCGCCGAGATCGGCCACAATGCGCGCGCAAGCGAAGGAGCTCATGGACCAGCCAACGCCCCGGCGGAACCTGACCGATCGCGCGCGGCTCGACATGCGCGCGGCGCTCGATGGGCACCGCCGCGGTTGGCGCGCGTTCCTGCCGTTCCTCGGGCCGGCGCTGGTCACGTCGATCGCCTATATCGACCCCGGTAATTTCGCGACCAACATTCAGGCCGGCGCGCGCTATGGCTATCGCCTGCTATGGGTGGTGGTGCTCGCCAATTTCGTCGCGATGCTGTTTCAGGGTCTGTCGGCAAAGCTCGGCATCGTCACCGGCCGCAACCTCGCCGAGCTGTGCCGCGAGCGTTTTCCGTCGCCGGTCGTCTGGTCGATGTGGATCGTCAGCGAGATCGCCGCGATGGCGACCGATCTCGCCGAATTTCTCGGCGGCGCGATCGGCTTGGCGCTCCTGTTTCATCTGCCCCTGCTGGTCGGCATGATCGTCACCGGCCTCGTCGTCTATGCCATCCTGGGACTCGAGCGCTCAGGCTTTCGCCCGATCGAGCTGGTGATCGGCAGCCTGGTCGCGGTGATCGCGCTTTGCTACGTGATCGAGCTTTTCATCGCGCCGGTCGATTGGGGCGAGGCGCTGCATTCGCTTGCCCCGACCCTGCCCGACAGCGCCGCCCTGGCGCTTGCCGTCGGCATCATCGGCGCCACGGTGATGCCGCATGCGGTTTACCTTCACTCGGGCCTCACCCAAGCCCGCGCGGAGCCGCGCCAGGAAAGCGAGCGGCGTTTGCTGCTGCGGTTCTCGAACCGCGAGGTCGT
>Ga0307374_10015624_pt1 | contig 10190 bp, 8 predicted proteins | sample OX3MG_FD_202532 | JGI IMG/M metagenome (GOLD analysis project Ga0307374, IMG submission 202532) | Soil microbial communities from Risofladan, Vaasa, Finland - OX-3 | ecosystem: Environmental > Terrestrial > Soil > Coastal area > Acid sulfate soil | place: Finland: Risofladan, Vaasa | collected...
TATCTGATCCAGGAGGTCGCGGAAACGCGCAACCTGCGACCGGGCCAGGCCCAGATCCCGGTTCATCGCCGTGCTGAGATGGGTGTAAATCCCCTTCAAACGGAGGCCGGGCAGCGAGCGGACGAGGTGAGTCGTGCGCGCGGCGTCATCCGGCAGCGATCCGAGGCGGCCCATGCCGGTATCCACTTTCAGATGAACGTCTACCGGGTTCGTTTTCGCAGCCTCAGAGAGCCAGGTCGCGTTCTCTGCGCCAGAAATCGTGAGCGTAAGATTGGCGCCGGCGGCGAGCGGAAACTGAGCGGGCAGCAGCGGGCAGAAGAGAAGAACCGGCGCCGTGACGCCTGCGCTTCGCAGCGCCAGCGCCTCCTGGAGCGACGTGACCGCCAGCATTGAAGCCCCGGCGTCCTGAAAAACCCGGGCGGCGGCGGCGCCATGACCGTAAGCGTTTGCCTTTACGACGGCCATCAACCCGACCCCGGGCGACAGCATTGACTTCACCGCCCGCAGGTTGTGGGCGAGAGCGCTTGCATCCACTTCGACCCAGGTTACACTCGCCCCGTCCAGGCTTGCGGAGGCTGCCGGATCGATCACGGCAGGCCCAGCATTTTATGGATCTGGAGGGAAAGCCGCCACTCCGGATGCTGCAGCGCCGCCTGGACACAGATTTCCCTCGCCTCCGGAATCTCGTAGTTTGGCTGCAGATAGATCCGCCGGCCCCAGCGCACAAGATCCAGGTCCTCGGGCCGGCTGATCACATATTTGAATTCATCGGCCACTTGCTCGTTGGCTTCCAGAAACGGGAACCGGTCGTGGGGCACTTCACGTTGCAGCTTGGGGCTGATGGTCACGAAGTCGAAAGCGCCTGCCGGTATCGGATAGGTGCCGTTCGTCTCGATTTGAACCGAGTAACCGGCTTGCCGGAGCCGGAGTGAAAGCGCCGCGGAGTCCTGCATCATCGGCTCGCCGCCGGTCAGGCAGATCCAGCGGCCCGGCCACCCCTCGCTGCGAATCCGGTCCAGAATCTTGTCGGCGGTCAAATGAAAGCGGATCTGCGGATGATAAGCCGTGTCGCACCACGGGCAGACGAGATTGCAGCCGGCAAGCCGAATGAAGATGGTCGGTTCGCCTGCGCGGCCCCCTTCACCCGCGATGCTGTAGAACATTTCATTGACCCGATAGACAGAATCCACAGACCTATTTTATCAGATGTTGGGCGATGACCATGAGAACGGCGGACATGGCCGCGGCGCCGGGTATGGTGATGAACCAGCTCTTGAGAATGGCGGCCACCGTCGCCCAGCGGACTGCCCGGCGCCGGGTGGCGCTGCCGCCTCCGACAATGGCGCTCGCCAGTACCTGCGTGGAGCTCGCCGGGCCTCCCATCGACGCGGCGCCGAGCACCACCGCGGCGGAGCTTAACTGTGCGGCAAGAGCCTCGGTCACGTGGATGTGAAAGACGCCGCTGCCCAGTTTCTTGAAGATGTTGACGCTGCCAATGCAGGCGCCGAAGGAAATGCTGGAGACCGAGAGCAGCTTGATCCAGATCGGGACGCCCATAACACCCCGGTGAGCGTAGGCCGCAAGACCATGTGGCGATATCACCAGGAAAGCGGCGCCCAGAACCCCCATTGTTTTCTGGGCGTCGTTCATCCCGTAGCTAAGGCCTTGCACCCAGAGCGTGAGGACCTGGAGCGCGTGAAGGCCGGACATAACGCAAACATGAGCGCGGCGAAGAGCGCGATGGAGCGCCCTGCAGGCAATCCATCCCGCCGCGGCGCCGGCCAGGGGAGAGAAGAAGAGCGCCGCGAAGACCTTCATCACGTGCTGAAGCCGCCCGGTCTTGAGGGTTTCGCTCCAACCCCACTGCACCGCGCTCCAGTGCGGATTGGCGATAATCGCGGCGCCAATGAGAGCGCCGACGAGGGCGTGAGAACTTGAGGTCGGCCATCCGCGCCAGCGCGCCAGCAAGTTCCAGAGTGTTGCGCCGACCAGGCCGAGCAGGAGCACGAGAAGGGCAGGGGCCAGGCGCTGCGGACCGCCCGGCAATCGCACGATGCCCGACCCGTACGCGCGGGCGACGACGGCTTGAGCGACGAACGGCCCGCAGATGACACCGCTCAGGACGACAATGCGGGCGGCCGCGGGACGGATCGATCCTGTGGCGAGCGGCGCCGCTAAGATCCCGCTGATGTCATTCATCCCGTTACTGCTATCGAACGCGATGGCGCAGAGAACGATGAGCGCCAGCAGAACCATGACGGTCGAAGACATAATCCTCTCAGGTCCCGGCAGCCCTTCCCCCGATAACGGGGGAACATTGTGGCCCCGGCAGCCCCCCGCCCCCGATAACGGGGGAGCATTGTGGCCCCGGCAGCCCCCCGCCCCCGATAACGGGGGAGCATTGTGGCGCCCGGGAGCCCCCCGCCCCCGATAACGGGGGAGCATTGTATTCCCCGGCAGCCCCCCGCCCCCGATAACGGGGGAGCATTGTGGCCCCGGCAGCCGCCCAACCCCCGATAACGGGGGAGCATTGTGGCCCCGGGAGTCCCCCGGCTCATTTGTTTCGGAGCGGACTATTCACACTGTTCGAGCACGTAGTAAGTTGATGGTTCTTCTTCACGCTCTCGGCTTGAGAAGTGACGCTGTTCGAAGAACTCATCCAGCTTGCGCGTCAGCTCCGCAGTGGTCGCGAGAGCGTCCGCTGTGCTCGGTATGACGGCAATCACGCCGCCCGCGTCTATCGCCGATAGCAGCCGGGTAAGCTGCGGTCTGATCAACTGATTTCCGGTGGCAAATTGCATTGGCGGACGATTGCCGGACGCGGAATCGGTATAATGTACGAACTCCCACCCATTTTCACGGCACAGCGCCTCGGCCGCCGCCTTCCGGGCCGGCATCACAGCACGATCCTTTGGATCAACCCGCGAATAGATCACCGCTCGCTTCACGCTCATCCTCTCGTTGTAGTTAACGCTTTAGCCAGAATCCAGCCGTTAACGTCCCTCTACCCGAATGCTCCATTCAAAGCACGCGGATTTCAGTCTTTCCCATTCTCACGACGTCGCCATGCTGGAGGGACGTGGGCGCCTGGACCGGAAGTCCATTGACGAAAGATCCGTTGGTGCTCCCGAGATCTTCAAAGATCAACTTCCCGTCAGTTTGCTGAAGCTCCGCGTGAACCGTAGAGATAAACTCATCGTCAATCGTAAGTCCCGCCTCCGCCCCGCGCCCAATGGTTACGTGTTGGGAATGCATCACCACCCGCTCGGGCGCCGGCCCAGCGCCGTTCGCGGGCGTTGTCGAGATGTTCAGTTCCCACGTTGGCTGAACAATCGAACCGGGTGTTGATATCTGCGGCTGCGGCTGGGCCCGGCAGTGAATCCTGGGCGCGAGAAAGGTGAGGGCGAGCAGGAGCGCCAACAGCCAGAGCAGTCCAAGGAAGGTAAATTGCAGCATGATCGGGGAAGCATTCATACGTTGATCACGCCAATCTCACCACGATTCTAAACGATGGTCTTATCGATTTTATACCAGGGATCATACCACACGCGCTGCCCTGAACTCAAAGATCGTGGCTCCGATGACGATCTCATCTCCATGAGCGAGCAGCGTGTCCACGGCCGGCAGCCCGTTTACCAGGCTGCCGTTCTTGCTACCGAGATCCTTCAGGTGGTACCCGTCCGGCTGCAGTTCGATCTGGGCGTGCGCCCGCGAAACACTGGTATCACTGAGCGCCACGTCGTTCACGCCGCCGCGGCCGATCGTCGACATCCCATGGCGGAGGGAAAACTCCTGCCCCGCGTCGGGCCCTTCGATCACGACCAGCACGGCCTGGCGCCCTGTCAGTGGCGGCGCGTTTTCAATCTTAAGAGCCGTGGTGGGAGTGTCCGGAACGCGCGCGGTCTGATCCTCCTTGCGGAGGAAGCCGGCGTCAATACGTGTGCCGCCTCGTTCAACGGTTGGATCTTCTTTCAGCCGTATGACGGGCTTTCCGAGGAGACCATAATTCGCCTCGGCGGCTGACTCCTCAACATGGCGCACCAGATCCGGCATAATTGCCGCCTCGAAGGGCGAGAGCGTTCGGTAATCTTCCGGATGAAGCGCCACGGTAAACTCATTGGGCACGAAAACCTGCGAGACGCTGACCATCTTATGGTCTTCCATGGCGCGCGTCAGGCGTCGCGCAATCTCCACCGGCTGGACTCTACCCTTGAAACCGTGCGAGAAGAGACTCTCAAAGATATGCTCAAGGGCGCGTTCGAGACGAGTCAGCAAATCTACGGACATCGCGTCTTTCTCGTGGCGCCGATCATAAGCCTAATCTGGATTCCACGGCCGTCCGGCTACGGAGCGGGTTGAATCTTGATGTTGACGGCCGAGTCCGCCGGAACCAGCACTCTCACGTAGAGCACGTCCGGCTGTCCCACGCCAACCGATTTGCCCGGTTCCAGGTCCACGGCTGCAGCCTCGGCCCCCGCGCCGTTCGGGCCTACGCCGGCCGCAGTCACCTGGTAAACCGCCAGGCGGGCTGCCCCAAGAAGACCAACGTGCTTTGCGCGCCAAACGGACGGGACCGCGATGGCAACGTGATTGACTGTCAGTGGAAACGGACTGCTGTTATAAACGGTCGCCACGCCGGGCTCAGGCTGCGCAAAGCGGACGTCGACGCGGCCCGGTTCCAAGGGAGCGACACTCACGTTATCGCCACTGACGGTCACCAGCACGTAGTGGATAAAGCCACCATTCTCCGGCGCCGCCGTGCTGGGCGATCCGCCGCCGCCGGTGTTCACGTAATTCACACCGTCCTGCGTGGAAGAAGAATACAGCGGCTGACCACCGGAGAAGACCGTGGTGACGTGGTACTTCGACATCAAGCCGGTAAATGAGTCGCGGTCTGCCGGAGCGCTGAAAACGTCGTCGGCCGGGGCGTCGGGGGTGGTAGGATAGGGGGCCCGGTTCAGGAAAACGAACGTATGCGCCGCCTGGGAGTGCGTATCCAGGTCGGACTGCAGCCAGGTCATCTGGTCGCCCGCAATCTTGCCAACTTCGTTGGGAACTTCGGTGTCGAGCACAATGAAATGACTATTGCCATAATCAAACGAACGCCACGGCTGTCCGCCTGAGATGAGCTTTCGGAAGACCACGTCGGCTTCTTCGTCGGGCACGTCTCTGGGGCCGGGCGCCACAAAGATTGGGATTCCCTGCAGACCATCCGCGGAGAGCCGGAACCGATCCATCTGAACCTGAGCGCCTGCCTGGTCGCCGGGGCTCACCCATACGAAATTGCCGGTATGAAAAAGTATGTCGGGCCGGAGGGTACCGATGTCGTCAAACAGGCGGAACAGGACCGAGGGCACCGGAAGATCGGGGGCCGGCGGCGCCGAATCGCCCAGTACGGCGAAGCTGAAATTGCCTTTGGTATCGTACGTCGGCATTGCGGGCGCGGCGGCGGGCTCCAGCGCTCCGGCGGGCATTGGCACAGCGTCGGGCGTCGGCTTTCGCGAGGCCGCGAGAGCGGGCGCAGCCATCGCTGCGAGAACCACTGCGCAGATTCCCGTTATCGCCGCGGAAGCCACGCAACCGCGCTGAGCGCGGGTCGAACTGGTTCCCCAACGACTACCGGAACCAGCATGAGAGTGGGCCCCGCTTCGGTCGTTCGTTCCCCGAGGGTGGAAGCAGTTCAAGTTTGGCTCCTTTAATTGACGTCTGATGCAGACGCCTGGCGCAATCGCAGCGTTCTGAAGATGTTTTATGCCGCGGCGGTTGAGAATTCAGCGCAATATGTTGACGGTTGGTAGGTTAAACGAGCGAGATTCTTTCCTCGCGCGCTACCAAACGATTATACCACCCGCCTCGAACCCCGGTCAATCAAGTCTTCGCGATTCGCGAATCAGGCGAGCAGCTCGAGCGCGGCGCTCCCCGGTCACACATCCGGTCAATCTTGAGACAGTTTGCTGTGTTTTCGGGCTCTCCGGGGACTGATTTCGAGTGAAAAGCGAGGTTTCGGAGGGCTGATCCCATGCTCATCTGAGCGGGAATGAGACGGTTTGAGACAGTTTTTTCGTTTCGGCCCCTCGCACAGGCGGGGACGCCTGCGCCACCGGGCAAAGGATGAAGGATGAGTCAATAGGACACAGTCTGAGGCGCCTGCGCCACCGGTTCGGCAGCGCCTGGACTTCTGAAGGATTGATTATATAGAATCCGGTTACAGAGGCCTCCCTAATCCTAGAGCGGGAGATGCTTGCTTTCGGGAGGTGGCGGAAGTTAACTGTATGAAGAATGTTTGATCGCGACAAGGGACTCTGGCGGCTCAATCCTCCGTCCTCGGTCCTCCGTCCGCGTTCGACGATTAGAACCCGCGTCATCTCCAAATCACCGTGCTGTGTTAAGGGCTCTCAGGCGCAGCGCCTCTCTTCGACGCTGCGCCGCGTTGACTTACCCTCCCGGGGTTCCTATACTGTTCGTTAGCCTGGCGCGATGGAATGCCGCCGCGCCCTGCCGGATTTCATCCCGAACTGCCTCCAACGGATCGCCGGGCAGTCTTCGAACCCGTGCACTCCATTTCGTGGCCCCCTGGCAAGAGAGACTATCCTGAATGAAACAGAACTTTCGCGTGAATCGATCGAATCAAAGGGTTTCCCTCTTGCGTAAGATTGTAACGATGGCGGCCGGCGCCGCGATTGGACTCACGGTGGCAGGCGCGCGCTCGGACGTACTGCCCGCAAATCCGCCGAAGGATCCGGGTCAGCGGTTGGAGCGAACGAGCTTTCAGACCGGTTCCGCGTACGATCCACGAATCGACATCAAATCCGACGTCGCCATGGTCTACGGCATCAATGGGGACCTCCCGGCGAGAATGGCGGGCTGGAGGGACCACGGTTACATCACCCAATTGATGACCGGTGTGGCCTGGGGTAACTACCAGGATTATTTTGACGGGAAGTGGGATGGCAAAAGCCATACAGACGAGGCTCAGACGGATCGCAATGGGAATAAGGTGCAGCACGGGCCGACCGTGCCCTATGTTGCGCCCTCGATAACTTATGGAAAATACCTCTCGGTCGGCGTAAAGAAGGCGATTGACGCCGGCGCACAGGCGATTTACTTAGAAGAGCCCGAGTTCTGGGTCCGATCCGGTTACAGCGAGAGCTTCAAGCGAGAATGGCAGTCGTACTATCACGAACCCTGGATCGCTCCCCATACGTCGCCCGACGCGCAATACCGGGCGTCCAAGCTGAAATACTTCCTCTACCGTCGTGCGCTGCAGCAGGTTTTCGACTTTGTCGCGCAGTATGGCAAGAAGATCGGTCGCACCATTCCCTGCTACGTTCCGACCCACAGCATGATCAATTATTCACAGTGGGGAATTGTGAGCCCGGAGCAGAGCCTGGTGATGCTGCACGGATGTAATGGCTACATCGGCCAGGTCTGGACCGGCACGGCACGCACGCCCAACATGTACCAGGGCATCGTCAAGGAGCGGACGTTCGAAACCGGATACCTGGAATACGGCGTTCTGCATAATCTGGTGCGATCCACCGGGCGCCGGATGTACTATTTGAACGATCCGGTGGAGGATAACCCCAATCACACGTGGGCGGATTATCGCCGCAACTGGGAATGCACGCTGGTGGCGTCGCTTCTCTGGCCCGACGTGTGGCATTACGAAGTGGCGCCCTGGCCCCAGCGCCCATTTCTTGGCAAATACCCGAGTGGGGACGGGTCGGGCCAACGCGTGGGAATCTCACCCGGTTACGCCACGGAGCTGCTCACGGTCTTCAACGCGTTGAACGACATGAAACAGCCGAAAGTCAGTTGGGACGCGGGCACGCCCGGTATCGGGGTGCTGGTCTCCGATACGATGATGTTTCAACGGGGTGATCCCGACCCCAGTGATCCTCATCTCAGCTCGTTCTACGGACTCGCTATGCCTCTTCTGAAGCACGGGCTGCCGATTCAGCCGGTTCAGCTTGAAAATGTGGGGCTGAAGAACTATCTCAAGCCGTTCCGGGTTCTCTTTCTGACGTACGAAGGAATGAAGCCGCTCTCGCCGGAGTACCACGCCGATCTGGCTCAATGGGTGCGGGCCGGCGGGATTCTGGTGTTCGTCGACAATGACAAAGATCCTTACAACGCGGTGAAGGAGTGGTGGAACAGCGGAGCGGATTCCGGCGCTAAATCCTATGCCGAACCTCGGCAGCAGCTCTTCGAACAGCTTGGCCTGGGCCGGGAGACAACGGAGGGGCTTCATCGAATCGGGAAAGGAGCGCTGATATACCGGCGTCTCAGCCCGGCTTCCCTTGCGCAGAACGCCGCCGGGGCCGGTGAAGTGGTGAGCCTCGCGCGTGAAGCGGCGAAGTCGGCCCATCTGACGTGGCGAGAGACGAATCACCTGATCCTCCGCCGCGGCCCCTATATCGTTGCAGCCGGTCTGGATGAATCATCGGCCGGCCCCGATCGGACTTTGAAGGGGCGGTTGGTGAACCTTCTCGACCCTTCGCTGCCCGTTTTGACTCAGATTATTGTCCATCCGGGGGACAGAATACTGCTTCTTGACCTTGACCGGTTAGATCTCACCCGGCCGCGCGTCGTGGCGTCCGCCTCAAAAACTGTCGCGGCCCGGAACACCGGTTCCACTTTCCGGTTCAACTCAAGCGGACCGGCGGAGACGATGGCCGCTACACGCGTTGCGCTCCGGGAATCGCCGGTATCCGTGCGGGTGGATGGGGTTGCCCCGTCAGACCTGAAGTCGACGTGGGATCCGGGGAGTCATACGATCCTGCTCCAGTATCCGAATGATCCGGCCGGCCGGTGGGTGACGATCGTCAGTCGTCCGGCGACGCCGAATCCGGAGACGGATGCGTCCCGGAAACCGTTGGTTCCCGCAGATCATCAATAAGTCTCGCCTGGCCGGTGACGGGATCGGTGAAATGCCAGTGGGTCCAGCCGTTGCAGGCGGGCAGTCCAAGACAGAGCGCGCCGACCTTGTGAATGGAGCCGCGATAACCGTTCGCGGCAATGGTGCCATCCGCCTGAATAATCGCCTCCACGATTCCCGGTGATTTATCATCGAGTCGAATGGTTGATCTTGGCGACCGGGCAAGCCAGATCCGCTCACCCGGCTTCAATCGTCCGGTCTCCACCACGCTCAGGAAGGAGACGCGGGGTTTGCGAGCGTCCAATAGTGCGCCGCTCTCCCCAACCCCTGCGACAACGGCATCGACGCGGCGTCGCGCGACCTCAACATAAGATTCGTCCCGGTCGATGGTGAGGAAGTGGCGCCCGAGCCGTTTGGCGACCGCGGCGGTGGTACCCGTTCCGCAGAATGGGTCCAGGACCAGGTCTCCGGGGTTTGAAGTGGAGGCGATCACCCGGTGAAGGAGCGCCTCCGGTTTCTGGGTGGTATGAGCCTTCTTGCCATCGATCATTTCGCGCTCGCCGCCCGAGCAGATCGGAAAGTACCAGTCGGATCGGAGCTGCTTATCCTCGTTCCCAGCTTTCATTCCTTTGTAATTGAACGTGTAGCGAGTCTGCGCCTTCGATTTCTTCACCCAGAGCAGCGTTTCATGCGCGTTGCAGAAGCGGACCCCCTTCATCTGCGGCATCGGATTCTGCTTGATCCAGACGACGTCGTTGAGGATCCAGAAGCCGAGATTCATCGTGATCGCGCCCACCCGGTAGATGTTATGGTACGAGCCAATCACCCAGAGCGTCCCGGTGTCCTTGAGCACCCGGCGGGCAGCCTGCATCCATGACACGGTGAAGCGATCGTACGCCTCGAACGATTCGAACTGATCCCAGGAATCGTTGACCGCGTCCACGCGAGTCATGTTCGGCCGCCAGAGCTCGCCGGCGAGCTGCAGGTTGTACGGCGGATCCGCAAACACCAGGTCAACGCAAGCCTCTGGAAGCGAATTCATCCAGTCCACGCAATCGCCGTGAAGAACCTGGTCGTGGTGAGGCGGGTTTAACACCGAGTCTGCCATGGGAAGATAGTATTTAATCGCACAGGAAATGTATCACGGTAACTCCAGCAGATCGCGCGCAAAAGCCAGAAAACGCGCAACCCCGGGAACGGACTTCGAGTCCTCTGCCAGCCAGCCGTCCTGTTTGATAGTCACGGTATTGGTCATGCCCGGTCGAAGGATGCTCGCGGAACTGGCCACGACAGCTTTGTCATGGTCGAAGGG
>Ga0307374_10015625_pt1 | contig 10190 bp, 13 predicted proteins | sample OX3MG_FD_202532 | JGI IMG/M metagenome (GOLD analysis project Ga0307374, IMG submission 202532) | Soil microbial communities from Risofladan, Vaasa, Finland - OX-3 | ecosystem: Environmental > Terrestrial > Soil > Coastal area > Acid sulfate soil | place: Finland: Risofladan, Vaasa | collected...
CACGTTCCAGCAGCGTGGTCTTCCCGGCGCCGGGAGCGCTCATCAGATTGACGACCTTGACCGCCGCCTGGTCGAAGTCCTCCCGGTTGGCGCGGGCGATCGTGTTATTGGCGTCCAGCGCGTCCTCGATCACTCTGATCCTGGTTCTGTGCATGGCTCTCCTCTAGACGTCGATCGACTCCACCAGCAGCTCCTCGCCCGCGACCAGCTCCAAGTCGCTCCCCCCGCACTCCGCGCACTCGAAGGGGAACGCCTCCAAAACGGTCTGGAGGCTGCAGCTTCGGCACCTGGCCGCCGCCGGGACCTCCTCGATGCGAAGCTCTGCCCCGTCGAGTGCCGTGCCCTGGCTGGCCAGCTGGAACGAGAACCGGAGCGCGGACGGCATGACTTGCCGGAGGTGCCCCACCTTGAGGTTGACGCCCACTACCGGTCGCCCTTCCGCATGGGCCTCGGCGATTCTGACCACCGACTGGGCTATGGCCAGCTCGTGCACTCAGCAGATCCGGGGCAGTGGATCGCCGGCCAGCAGATCCATCACTCGCCGCCCGCCGAATCCCGTCTCAAGCAGCACCATCCCGGCCGGCTGTTCCTCCACCCGACCGATCTCGGCGGCCTCCGAACAACCTGGCACCGCTCTGAGAGCCGCCAATGCCGCGGCAGCCTCCGCCTCCGGGACGAATGCCACCAGCTTGCCCTCGTTGGCCACGTACATCGGATCGATGCCCAGGATCTCGGCCGCGGCCGCCACGTCGGGACGGACCGGGACGTCGGCCTCGCGCACCAGCATGGCCACGCCCGACGCGCGGGCCAGCTCGTTGAGAGCCGAGGCCAGCCCGCCCCGGGTGGCGTCTCGCATGCAGCGTAGGGCAGCGCCCGCAGATTCCAGCAGCGCGTCGGCGGCCGGCCACAGGGAGCGAGTGTCCGACTCGATCTCCGCCTCGAGCTCGAACTCGCCCCTGGCCATCATGATCGCCATCCCGTGATCGGCGATCGACCCGGAGACGAGGATCCGGTCGCCTGGTCTGATCGCCGCCGGGGACAGGGCGCCGCGAGGATCGAGGACGCCGACGCCGGTGGTGCAGACATACATCTGGTCGGCCTGCCCGCGCTCCACCACCTTGGTGTCCCCGGCGACGATCTCCACATCGGCCTGGCCGGCGGCCCGGGCCACCGCCTGCATCTCGGCCCGGAGCACCTCGGCCGACAGGCCTTCCTCCAACACGAGCGACAGCGTCAGCGCCAGCGGCCGGGCACCGGACACGGCAAGGTCGTTGACCGTGCCGTTGACTGCCAGCTCCCCGATCGAGCCGCCCGGAAAGCGGAGCGGCCTGACCACGAAGCTGTCGCTGGTGAGTGCCAGCCCCGGCTCGGGGAGAATCCCCGCGTCGCCCAGCTCGGCCAGTCGCGGTGAGCCGAGCTCGGGGACAAGTAGTCCCTCGATCAGGGACTGGCTCGCGCGGCCGCCCGCCCCGTGAGCCATGGTGATCCGCTCGTCCTTGAACCGGGGCGGCTTGGCCCTGGCCGTCTCGATGATGCGCAAGATGCGCTGCTCGCGCCCGGTCGGCTCGGATGAGGCGCTCACACCAGCTGTCGCTCCCGGGTCAGGCGGCCGTAGCTGTAGTAGGCGGCACAGGCGCCCTCGGCGGACACCATGCAGGTGCCGATCGCGCGCTCCGGGGTGCAGGCGGTGCCGAACACCTTGCACTCCCACGGCTTGATCACGCCCTTGAGCACCTCGCCGCACTGGCAGGCCTTGGGGTCGGCCACCCGCAGGCCGGGAACCCCATAGCGGCGCTCGGCGTCGAAATCGGCATAGGCGGCCGACAGCCTCAGCGCGCTCTGCGAGATGAATCCCAGCCCGCGCCACTCGAAGTGCGGGCGCAGCTCGAATACCTCGGCCAGCACCTCCAGCGCCCGCGGATTTCCGTTGTAGGGCACCACGCGCCGGTACTGGTTCTCCACCTGGCAGCGGCCATCGCGGAGCTGGAGCAGGATCATGTGGATGGCCTGCATCACGTCCAGCGGCTCGAACCCGGCGATCACCACGGGGCGGCCGTATTGCCGGGGAATGAACTCGAACGGGCGAGCGCCCACGACCGTGGCCACGTGCCCGGGGCCGATGAACCCGTCCAGCCGCAGGTCCGGCGACTCGAGCAGGGCCCGCAGCGGCGGGACGATCGTCACGTGGTTGCACAGGCAGGAGAAGTTGGGCACCCGCTCGTCCCGGGCCCGCCTGAGCGTCAGCGCCGTGGACGGAGCGGTGGTCTCAAAGCCGACCGCCAGGAACACCACCTCGCGCTCCGGGTACTCCCTGGCGATCCGCAGCGCGTCAAGCGGCGAGTACACCATCCGCACGTCTGCGCCGGCGGCCTTGGCGTCGAGCAGCGTGCCGTCCGAGCCCGGGACACGCACCATGTCACCGAAGCAGGTGAAGATCACGCGCTCCTGTTGCGCAACCGCGATCGCATCGTCGATCCGTCCCATCGGGATCACGCACACCGGGCAGCCGGGGCCGTGCACCAGCTCGATGTTGCCGGGGAGCAGGTCGGCAATCCCGTACTTGTAGATCGAATGGGTGTGTCCGCCGCACACCTCCATCAGCTTGTAGTGGCAGCCGGGCTGCATGGTGGCCACGATCTCCCCGGCCAGGGCGCGGCCCAGCTCGGGGTCGCGGAACTCGTCGACGTACCTCATGGAGAGCCCTCGAGCGCGATCGCGGCCCCGGCGTGCACCAGCAGCTTGTCGCCGGCCGACACGGGCCCCACCAGGTCGGTCTGCACCAGCTGGCGCCCGCCATCGGCCGCGGCGCAGGTCGCCAGCGCCTCGGCCAGGTCAACCTCGACTACGAGCATGACCACAGCGGTGTCGCCGCAGGTGATGCAGCTGTGCTGGTCCTCGCTCAATCGATCACGCTCGCCTTCAGATCGGCCAGCTCCTGCTCGTAAGCCTGACCCATCTCCACGAGCAGGCCGTGCGTGGCCAGCGCCTCCTCCTCATCCACCTTGGACAGGGCGAAACCGACGTGGATCAGCACCCAATCACCGGGCGCCACGTGACCTTGCGCCTGACCCCCGCCACGTCCACCGAGGCCAGCTGGCGATCCGGGTCCACGATCTCGATCACCTGTCCGGGGATGGCTAGGCACATGTCGGCTCCCGCACAGCCAGCTCAGCGACGAGCCGGTCGACCGCCTCGCGCATCGAGGCGCTCAGGCCCTCGCCGACCTGGAACGTCTCGCCCTCGATCGCATACACGAGCAGCGAGCGGGGAAGCCGGCCCAGGGCCCGTGCCAGCTCAATCGCCTCGGCCACCCCGAACGCGTGGGTGGACGTGCGCGACAGGCGGGCCGGCAGGAGGCCGGCCGCAGCATCGTGGCGGTGGATGGTCCCGGGACGGGAGCCAGATGAGGCCGCGTCCACGATCACCACCTGGTGCGCGTCGCGCCAGTCCTCCAGCAGGCCGGCCTGATCTCCCTCCCGAGCCAGTACCTCGAGGCTCGGGACCTCGAGAGCGCGCAGCTGCCGGGCCACCTGGAGTCCGGCACCGTCATCCTGGCGCCAGCGGCTCCCCACCCCGATCACCAGCGTCATCGGCGCTCCACCTCGAGCTTGAGGAAGTGAGTGGCGCAGGAGATGCACGGATCGTAGTTGCGGATCGTCTGCTCGCAGCGCACCTGCAGCTCCTGATCGGGCAGCTCCGCGAACCGCTGCACTGAGTCGCGCAGGTCCTGCTCGATTCGACGCTGGTTCTGAGAGGTGGGCGGCACGATCCTGGCGTCCAGGATGCTGCCCTGCTCGTCGATCGCATACTGGTGCCAGAGCAGCCCTCGCGGCGCCTCGGTCCACCCCGCGCCGGTGCCCACGCAGGGCTCCACTTCGATCGCCGGCGGATCGGGCGGCTCATAGGCCTCGATCAGCCGCAGCGCCTCCTCCACCGCATAGAGGATCTCCACGGCTCGCACGACGATGCTCTGGAACGGGTTGCGGCACGCATCTCCCAGCCCGGCCTCGGCCGCGGCCGAACTGGCCAGCGGCGACAGCCGGTCCTGGCTGAGCGCGTACCGGGCCAGCGGCCCCACCAGGTAGCTTCCGCCGTCGCGCAGGTGGGAGTGCAGCGCGGTGGAGTGCTCGACGTGCTCCTCGACGAAATGCTCCGGATACTCGCCCGGACCGATGTTCAAGCCGCCGCTGGACCGCAGCCGCCCGCCCTCGATCGCGTAGGTGTCGGGCTCCGACAGCGCCACGAACTCGTACTCCTGCTCGAACTCCGGGATCGGCAGACCCGACAGGAAACTGGGTGCGATTGTGGCGAACTGGAGCGCGCTCTCCAGCCCACGCGCCACCGGGGCCAGCTCGGCTCGCGTTGGAGCCCGGTAGAACCCGCCCACGCGCACGTTGATCGGATGGATCTCCCGCCCGCCGATCACGCGGACCAGCTCGTTGCCCGCCTTCTTCAGCGCCAGCGCGCTCTCTACCACCTCGCGGTGCTCGGCCGCCATCTCAAAGGCGTTCTGGAGCCCCAGGAAGTCGGGTGCGTGCAGCATGAACACGTGCAGCGTGTGGCTCTCGATCCACTCCCCGCAGTACAGGAGCCGCCGCAGAGCACGGATCTGGGGCGAGACGGCCACGCCACACGCGTCCTCCATCGCCGCCACCGCGCTCATCTGGTAGGCAACGGGGCAGATGCCGCAGATACGGGCCGTGATGTCCGGCACCTCGGTGAACTGACGTCCGCGCAGGAACGCCTCGAAGAAGCGCGGAGGCTCGTAGATCCGCAGGCGCACGTCCTCGACGCGCCCGTCTCGCAGCGTCACGTGCATGGCGCCCTCGCCCTCGACCCGCGCCAGCGCCTCGGTCACGAAGCGTCGCTCGCGCCCGTTCTCAGGCATGTGGGTCCCGGTACTCCTCGGCCGCGGCGTAGAACATCCGGTGCATGCGGATCACGTCACCCTCGCTGGTGCCGTGGGCCTGCATCCATGACGACAGCGAGGCCGTGTTCGGCGACTCCATGGGGCCAAAGCAGCTGTAGCACCCACGGTCATAGGCGGGGCACAGCGCGCCGCACCCTGCGTGGGTGACCGGCCCCATGCACGGGGTGCCGTGGGCCACCATCACGCACACGTTGCCGCGCCGCTTGCATTCAATGCACACGCTGTGGCTCGGGATGGCGGGCCGGCGCTGGTTGAGGAAGGAGCTGATCACCTCGAGCAGCTGTCGCTTGTCGGGTGGGCAGCCCTGCAGCTCGAAGTCGACCTGGACGTGCCGGGAGGCCGGCGTCGACTCGCTCAGCGTCTCGATGTACTGGGGACTGGCGTAGACCATCGACAGGAAGTCGTCCACGTCGGCGAAGTTGCGCAGCGCCTGGATGCCTCCCGCCGTGGCGCAGGCTCCGATCGCCACCAGCTTCCCGGATTGCGCCCGGATGTCGCGGATCCGCTGCACGTCGTGTGCCGTCGTCACCGAGCCCTCCACGATTGAGAGGTCGTAGGGTCCCTGGACCGTCGCCCGCGAGGCTTCCAGGAAGTACGCGATCTCGATTTCGCTGGCCAGCGGCAGGAGGTCCTCCTCGCAGTCGAGGATCGAGAGCTGACAGCCGTCGCAGGAGGCGAACTTCCACACCGCGAGCTTCGGCTTGGCTGCGCTCATAGCGCCCGCACCCGCATCAGCGGCTCCACCCGGGCATAGCGGAACACGGGGCCGTCCTTGCAGATGAACAGCTCCCGCAGCTGGCAGTGCCCACAGTGCCCCACCGCGCACTTCATGCTGCGCTCGAGCGAGACATGGATGGAGTCCGATGTCATCCCCGCGGCGGTGAGCTCAGCCGCCACGAAGCGGATCATGACCTCCGGCCCGCACACGAACGCGACCGCGTTGCCGGGGTCGAATTCGGCCCGCGGGATAAGCGTGGTCACCACCCCCACCCGGCCGCGCCAGTCTGGGCCGGCCGTATCGACCGCCACATCGAGATCGACGTCGAAGCGGCCCCTCCACTCCGCCAGCTCGTCGACGTACAGCAGCTCGCTGGGGGCTCGGCCCCCGTAGGCGACCACCAGCCGGCCGTAGCGCTCGCGGTGGGCCAGCACGTGGTAGATCACCGGCCTCAGGGGCGCCAGCCCGATACCGCCGGCCACCACGATCACGTCCCTCCCCTCGGCCTCGAGCACCGGCCAGGCGCTGCCGAACGGTCCACGGGCGCCGATGGCCTCCCCCTCCTCCAGGGAGCAGATCGCCTCCGTGACCGCACCAACGGCTCGAACGGTATGCCGCAGTGCGGCGTCCTCCGCCAGGTTGCTGCTGATTGAGATCGGCACCTCGCCGGTGCCGAACGAGTAGAGCATCGCGAACTGCCCGGGCGCGAACGTCGGTAGGCCCTCGTCGGCCGGCTCCAGCGTCAGCGTCCACGTGTCATGCGTCTCCTGGCGCTTGCCGGCGACGCGATGACTGAGCGGAACCGTCGCGCTCACGTCCGGCCTGGGGTAGCCGCCGGCGACTCGGCATACAGGTCGAGCAGCTGGAGCCGGGTGTGCTGAAGCCGCTGGATGATGACCGCAGCGAATAGCTTGAGCAGGTCGTAGCCCAGAGACGGATCGCTGTCGCTCTTCCCCCGCAGGCATGTGCCGTCGAACTGCAAGGCGTGCACGGTGTCCAGCGCCCGCCCGTCAAACGCGGTCCGGTAGGGCGGGAACAGCCACGACCAGCCCAGGAGATCCCCCCCGTGCAGGGTCTGCAGGGTGACCGCCCCTCGCTGGGGCACGAACGTCTCCAGTGCCACCGTCCCCTCCCGGATCACGTAGAAGAGCTCGGCCGGGTCTCCCTCGCGCATCAGGTAGGCGTCCGGCTGGAACACCTGGTTGCGTCCACAGCCGGAGATCGTGGCCCGGTGCTCGGCCGACAGCTCGCCGAATACCGGCACCTGGCCCAGCAGCTCATCCACCGACTGCAGACGTGCCTCCTGTCTCGGGCCGACCTCGCAGGTCGGTGTCGCGGATCGCCGCCGCCTCCTCGGTGATGTCGATGGCCACCGGACACCAGGTGATGCACCGCCCGCAGCCGACGCAGCCTGAGCTTCCGAACTGGTCGATCCAGCTGGCTAGCTTGTGTGTCATCCATTGGCGGTAGCGGGACGGCCCGCTGTCGTGCACGCTGCCGCCGTGGGTGTAGGAGTGCTCGAGCGTGAAGCACGAGTCCCATTTGCGGGTCCGCTCGGTCTCCAGGCCGGCCAGGTCGGTCACGTCCTCGACCGTGGTGCAGAAGCACGTGGGGCAGACCAGCGTGCAGTTGCCGCAGGTCAGGCAGCGGTCAGCCACCTCTTCCCACCGGGGATGCTCAGCGTTCGCGTACAGGAGCTCCTTGATCCCGTCGGTATCCAGGCTTCGCCCCATCGAGTTCGCGGTGCGCTCCACTACCTCCTCAGCCAAGCGCTCGTCGTCCGCGGTGGCAGCGGCGTGAGGCAGCTCGGCCAGCACCTCCGCTCCCCGCTCTGAGCCGACCTCGACCAGAAAGCGGTGGGGGCCATCGTCTTCGAACAGCTCGGTCAGCGAGAGATCGAAACCCGAATCCGCCTTCGGTCCGGTCCCCATGGAGACGCAAAAGCAGGTGCCGCCGGCGTGGCCGCAGTTGACCGCAACGATGAACGCATCCCGGCGGCGGGCCGCGTAGTCCGGCTCCACATAACGATCACCGATGAGGATCCGGTCTTGGATAGCGATCGCGTGCAGGTCGCACGCGCGCACCCCGATGAACGCGTATCGCGGGGTTGGCTGCTCCTGCTCGAACTCCAGAGTCCCGTCAGCGTCCCGGCGACCCTTCCAGACGGTCAGCGTGGCCGGGAACAGCAGGCTCTTCCAGGAGTTGGGGCCCACGTTATGCGCAAACGCTGCCTCGTCCTGGCGCCGGGTCAGCCGATAGGTGCCGCCCTCCTGCACGTCGGTCCAACCGATTGGGAGCTCCTCGGCCGAACTCAGCTCCGAGTACACGACCGCCTGCGACTGCACTGTGGGACCGACCACCGTGTGGCCGCGGCGCCGCAGCACCTCGATCAGCGCATCCAGCCCGGAGCGCTGAATTATCTGTTGCTGGACGCAGGTCGAGGCCAGGGACTGAGTCTTACAGATCCCTCAAGAGCTTCGTAGCACGCTTGGCCACCGGTTTGCGGGGGCTGCTCCGGTGCCGTTGCAGGGATCGGAATCAGTTGCGCCCGCACGACCGGGTCGCACGGCGAATCTGTCGTCAAGCGCCGGCGCGCCGGCGAAGCTCGGCCAGCTGGCGGCGGGCCGCACCGAGCTCACGCTCAAATCCGAAGATGGCCTGGCGCAGCGGCTGTGGCGTCGTGCCCGTCCTCGCTTGCCGGTATACAGCGCGATCGCGCAACGCTTCCGTCACTCGCTCCATCCGGCGCACCTGGTGTTCGAGCCGGTCTCGCTGAAGCTGGATAGGCGTGATGGCTCGCATCGCGACCGGGATCCTGCCTCGTGATGCCCAGCCGCGGATCGGTAATTTCCAAGGGTCTGGCTCCGTAGTTTCCCGGGAGCTGCTGGCCACCGTCATGGTGGAGCCGCTGAGCCCTCAGCCGGCTCGCGACGCTGCGGCAAAACCACTAGTGGCTGCGGTGCGTTTCCCCGATTGATCGGGCTGAAGCGGCTGAGAAACTGCCGCCGTCCCATCAACACACCCGCTCACTGTGTTCAACCATTCGTACGTGTACGCCGGCTAGTCAAAAGGAGCCACCCCATGCCACAGGCGAAGACCAAATCCGCGCGCAAGCGTCCCGCCAGCTCGTCCCAATCCAGAACTGCCGGTGCCGCCGCGCGCCGCTCATTCAGTGAGCCGCCTGCGCTCAAGCGCCTCAACCGCTCGCTGGAGACCGCCGAGACGGCGCTGGCCGAGCTCAGCAAGAGCGCCGGGCGTGACGTCAGCCAGGGCGCCCGCGGCCTCTACAAGGACCTGAGCCGGTTTGTATCGACCGCGCGTCGCGACACCCGCAAGCTGGGCAAAGCACTCCAGAAGGACTTCGACCAGGCTGTGCGCCGCCTGGAGGGTGGGCAGAAGCAGCTGAAGCGGCGGACGACTACCACCGAGAGCAAGCCGAAGAAGGCGAAATAGCGAACCCTGCCCCCGAGCGGGCCCCAGCTGAACTCGACCGCTGGTTCGCTCATGCGTCGATCAGGTCGCGGCGCCGGAACACCAGGAGCGCAACCGCGGTCGCAACCGCGCCGACGGTGATCATCCCGATCGCGGAAACGAGCCGGAACGGCTGCGTGGGAACGAGCCCGATGTGCGCGAATGGGGTCGCGTCGACGAGCCACCTAGGGAGGCTGGTTAGCGCTCCGACCAGGTACCAGAAGAACGCGACCATCACGAGTCCATACGCGATCCCGGTGCTTGCCCGGGGAGCGAGGGCGTAGGCCAGCACCGCGAGCCCGAGGAATAGCAACGCCGCGGGCATGCAGTTCGCCCCGGCCTCGAGCATTCGCGACAGCGGAATGCTGACGCCCTGGGAGGTGGCGCCAACCCACGTGATCAGACCCGCGGTCAGCGACAGCGTGGCGGCTCCGGCCGCAGCCAGCAGCAAGCGCCCACCCAGCCAGCGCACGCGGCTGACCGGCAGCGCCAGCAGCGTCTCGAGCTGCTCGTCGGCCTCCTCGTGGCGGGCGGCAGCGACGTGTGCGCAGACGAACAGGCTGACGGCGAGGATGAAGAAGATGAAAACGAACGCCAGGTAGCCGATGGGGCTGAGGATCGAGCCCGAGCCGAGCTTCGCCACCTCCCGGCGGATGGTCGGGGTGATCCCCGCCGCGGAGATGCTCGGCGCGATCATCCCAAGGATTACCGCGAACCCGGCAAAGCAGGTCGTCCAGACGGCCAGGCTGCCGCGCTCGCTGCGCAGCGCCTGTGCAGTCGGCGTTGACAGCAACCTCAAGCGCGGTGACGCCTGATCGTGCGCCGGCAGCATTCCGGTGCCAATGTCACGCCTAAGGGCCATCCGCCCGGCGACGAGCAGCAGCGCCAGGGTCGCGCCGACCGGTAGGAGCAGGACTGCGGGGTGGGGTCCGGTGAACGGCCGCAGCTCCTCTGCCCAGCCGAGCGGCGTCAGCCATCGCAGCCAGCCGACGCCGGCCGCGGTGTCGGCGATCACCCGAAGGAGCAAGAGCCCGGCGACAACCGCACCACCCAGCTGGAGGGCGATCCGGC
>Ga0307374_10015627_pt1 | contig 10188 bp, 12 predicted proteins | sample OX3MG_FD_202532 | JGI IMG/M metagenome (GOLD analysis project Ga0307374, IMG submission 202532) | Soil microbial communities from Risofladan, Vaasa, Finland - OX-3 | ecosystem: Environmental > Terrestrial > Soil > Coastal area > Acid sulfate soil | place: Finland: Risofladan, Vaasa | collected...
GAAGCGCTACTGGGGGCGTCATTTTTGGGCGAGGGGATATTTTTGCGCGACAGTAGGGCAGATGACGGAAGAGATGATCAAACAATATTTGGAACATCACTTTGAGCCGAGGCCGAACGACGACTTCGAAATGGAGCCGGACTAAGACGCGTCGTTCAGGCGACGCGTATCCGGACTTTTAGTCCGTAACACTAACCCACCAGCTTTAGCTGGTGGTTGTTGAGTAAACGTACCGCACTGATAGGATCTCCAGTTTGACCTCGCCGACCGGCAACTGCACCTGCACCACTTCGCCCGGTGCATGTTTCAGTAGTGCCCGGGCCAGCGGCGAATCGACGCTGATGTGGCCACGGGTGGGATCGAGTTCGTCGGCACCGACGATGCGATAGGTTTTTGTTTCTTGGCCATCGTCCAGTTCGACCCAAGCGCCGAAAAACACCTGGGCCGGATCGGTCGGCGGGTGTTTCACCACTTTCAGCACGGGCAGACGCAGTTGCAGGTAGCGTACGCGTCGGTCGATCTCGCGCAGTTCCTTCTTGCGATAGATGTATTCGGCATTCTCGGAACGATCGCCTTCGGCGGCGGCCGCAGCCAGCGCCTTCACCACCGCCGGTCGCCGCTCGTGCCAGAGCTGATTGTATTCTGCACGCAGGCGCGCATAACCTTCGTCGGTGATGTAAGGCGAGCTTTTCGCCTGCGGTGAACGGTAGCGCGACATCCGCCGCCTCAGTTCAACGCGAGCCGGCTGCTGCAGTCGTGGCGTACAAAATCCGTGCGTTTACGGAATTTATTCGCGATCATCGTATTGGAAGCGGTGATTTTAGCCACGCTCACCCCAACGCCGAGATGTCTTCGGGCACAAAGAAATCTGGTAGCAGATCGGCCTCCGCCGTCCCTGGCACGGCGGCATAGCGCGAGAAATCCACAATTCCGACACGTTTGGCCAGCACCACTTCGTCGATGCAGAAGCGCCCGGTAAACTCGCGCGACGGCTGGGTCAGGATGGCGTGTGCGGCATCGGCCATGATCTCCGGCGAGCGCGCCTTTTTGAGCATGCCATCACCGCCCAGCATCCTGACCGCGGCGGTGGCGATCATGGTGCGCGGCCACAACGCGTTGGCGGCGATGCCGTCCTTGCGAAACTCCTCGGCCCAGGCCAGCGTGCACAGGCTCATGCCGTACTTGGCCATCGAGTAAGCGACGTGCGGTGCGAACCATTTCGGCCGCATGTCCAGCGGCGGCGACAGCGTCAGAATGTGCGGATTCGCGGCCTTCTTGAGATGCGGAATGCAGTACTTTCCGGTCATGAACGTGCCGCGCGCGTTGATGCCGTTCATCAGATCGTAGCGCTTCATGTCGGTGGCCAGCGTGCCGGTGAGATTGATGGCGCTGGCATTGTTGATGAGGATGTCGATGCCGCCGAAGTGCGCCACCACCTGCTTCACCGCATCGGCCACCTGCTGTTCGTCGCGGATGTCGCAGATGATGGCTAAGCCCTTGCCACCGGCTTTCTCGATCGCCTCCACCGAGGTGTAGATGGTGCCCGGCAGTTTCGGATGCGGCTCGGCGGTCTTGGCAGCGATGACGACGTTGGCGCCATCGCGTGCGGCACGCTCGGCAATGGCCAGACCGATGCCGCGGCTACCGCCGGTGATGAACATCGTCTTTCCGGCCAGCGGGCCGGGGGTCTTGCCTTTCAAAGTGGTCACAGGTTTCTCCAGAGTTTCAACGATGGGTTGATTGAGCCCAAAACGCGGATTCCGTCTCCGTATCGCGCATTTCAATCATGCTTTTTCGTGGCTGGAGAAGAACGGTGCCGGCAACGTCAGACGTCAGCGCGGCGGGCCAGCTGTTCTGGCGACGCATCCTTCTGATAACGGTGTTTCCACTCGGCGTAAGGCATGCCATAGACACGACCGCGCACCGTTTCGTAATCTAGCTCCTGCCCGCGCTCTTTTGCCGCTTCCACGTACCACTTCGACAGGCAGTTGCGGCAGAAGCCGGCGAGGTTCATCAGGTCGATGTTCTGAACATCCTTGCGGGCATCGAGATGTGTAAGCAGATGCCGGAAGGCGGCTGCTTCCAGCGCTTCATCGTGTAACGGATCGTTTGCAGTCATATTGCCTTCACCTCGAGTTAATCAGTAGCCCAATTTGCCGAAGGCAAGCTGGGAATGTGCGGCATAAAAGCCTCGGCTCCACTGCGCGAAACGGGGTTACACACTAGCTGGGCGCAAACTTTGAAGATTTCGTCATCTCGGCCAAATGGTGAATGGAATCACCGCAACAACTACAACCACAACGGTATAGACGACCACATCATGATCGATGTTAGCGGATCTCCAGCGGCCATACGCATGATGCTCTTCGTCTTCTTCTCAACTTCTAATTCAGCAGAGAGAATATCGACCGCACTACGTTTGCTCTCAGGATCGAGACGTCCGTTTTCGACTGAAATAAATATTCGACCTACGCGAAAATTCGATCACTTCGTGTACTCCAAAATACGTTTATGCGATCTACGGGTGCGTCCAAGTGCCAAGTCCGACAGGCTGCTAGAGTAGCCGTACCCAGTAATAGCAATAAAATTGCAACAACCATGGGGATAGTCGCCTATCTTGCTTTCGGCCCAAACCACCACCACAAAATAAACCCCAGCACCGGCAGCAGCAAGATCACTACGATCCATACCACTTTGCTGCCGATGGAATCTCGACTGCTGACCGTACTGACGATGGCGTAGATATCGGCGATCAAAACGATCAGGCCGAAGATGCCGCTGTATTCAAAATGCATGGATGCTCCATACTCACTGACATTGACCACGGTCGCGTCACGCAGGATAGTAAAAGGATGAGTTCTCCCGAATCCCGTCCTTGTCCCATGCTCGAAGGGTTGCACTACGACAACCGCTTCGCCGCGCTGCCTGAATCTTACTACGCGCGAGTACAGCCGACGCCCCTAGTGGAACCTCGACTGGCCAGCTTCAACCCCGACGCCGCGGCGCTGCTGGATCTGGATGCGGGCGTGACCGAAGATCCGGCTTTCGTCGAGGTCATGGCCGGCAACCGCGTGCTGCCGGGTATGGATCCGGTGGCGGCGGTCTATGCGGGCCACCAGTTCGGCGTGTTCGTACCGCAACTGGGGGATGGGCGCGCGATCTTACTGGGGCAGGTGTGCAACCGCGCCGGCGAGCACTGGGAGGTACAGATCAAGGGGGCTGGTCCAACCCCCTACTCCCGCTTTGCCGACGGTCGTGCGGTGCTGCGCTCGACCATCCGCGAATATCTCGCCAGCGAAGCGCTGCACGGCCTCTGCATTCCCACTACGCGCGCACTGAGCATCGTCGTCGCGCCGCTGGAGGATGTATATCGCGAGACCGTTGAGTCCGCTGCGGTGCTGTGCCGGCTGGCGCCCAGTCACGTGCGCTTCGGCAGCTTTGAATACTTCTACTGCCGCCGCGAGCACGACCGGCTCAAACTGCTGGCCGACCACGTCATCAACGGCCATTTCGCAGATCTGGCCGACCGCCCTGACAAGTACGCGGCCTGGCTCACCGAAGTGCTCGAACGCACGGCGCGGCTGATGGCGCAATGGCAATCGGTGGGTTTTGTCCACGGCGTGATGAACACCGACAATTTTTCGGTGCTGGGGCTGACGCTGGACTACGGCCCCTACGGCTTCATGGACGCCTTCGACGCCCACCGGGTGTTTAACCATACCGACGAAGGCGGACGTTATGCCTGGGACCAGCAACCGCAAGTCGGCCACTGGAACGTGTCGCGCCTGCTACAAGCCAGCCTGCCGCTACTCGATAAGGTGCCGGAGAAGGCGCTTGAGATCGCTAACGGTATTCTCGGCTGCTATCTGCCAGCCCACGCCAAAGCGATGCTCGGCTTGTGGGGCGGCAAGCTCGGTCTGCGCGAGGTCAGTGACGACGACCGCGACCTGATCGACGCCTGGCTGAGTCTGCTTGATCGCTCAAAGGCCGATTTCACGCGCTGCTTCCGTGGTTTGTCACAAGTGGCCGCTGCGGGCGATTCAGCACCGCCGATCCGGAACGAGATTGCAGACATCGCCGGCTTCGACAGCTGGTTGGGCGATTACCGCCAGCGGCTGCAACAGCAGGCGGAAGGCGATGTCGAGCGCGCGACCCGCATGAATGCGGCCAACCCCAAATACGTGTTGCGCAATCATCTGGCGCAGCACGCCATCGAACGCGCCCAGGCCGATGATTTCAGCGAGATCGAGACGCTGCGCCTGCTGTTGTCACGGCCCTTCGACGAACAGCCGGAATACGATGCCTACGCGGAGGAACCGCCGGAGGCGCTGCGGCACCTGGAACTCAGCTGTTCCTCTTGATCGCGTGCTGATCAGTGGCGCCAATGACGGTGCCCGCCACCATACCAGTGACGGCCCCAACCCCCGTGTCGATAGCAACCGAAGCAGCCGCCAAAGCCGAGCGTGATCGCCGGTCCGGCATAGCCATAGTAGCCGCCCGGATACCCATAATATCCATAGGGATAGGCGTAATATGGATAACCGTAATACGCTGCCGCCGGGTAAACCACTGTCGGCGGCGCTTCATACACGGTTGTCACCGGCGCTTCGAGCGGCGCTGCCTCGGTAACCACCACAGAGGAATGGCAAGCCAGACTGACGCCGTCAGCGGAATGCACGCTGTCGCCGACCTTGACCACGATGCTGCGGTCGATTTCGGCACCGTCTTTGGCTTCGGCCAGCAGTTCGATAGTGTTGCGGCCTGGCGACAGCCCGCCTTTCAGCGTCACCCGCGGCCAGGCGTAGTGCACCTGCGGCGCCGGCACCCGTTCGCCATTGAGCAACACCTGCAGATGGATGGGTTTGAAGCCGGCGCGGCGGCCGTCGAAATAAACCTGAGTCTGATCGGCGACCTGATGACAGGACAGCGCAGCATCGGCCCGTGACCAATCGACCTTGATCGCGCTATCGCCATGGCCGGCGGCAGCCGCAACCATCGGCAACCAGGACAACAGCGCCGCCGTACACAGCCACATTTTTAAATACGTCATCATCCACCTCTGTAGACGGCATTCAACAAGCCCACTCGTACACGCTAACAGTATGACGCCGCAACTCGGCAGACGGTTGCAAACTTAAGCCGTCGATCCTTTCCTTCAACAGTGCTGTAACGCGGATCAACCCTCAACCCACGCGTAATCCAATTGGGCTGCGCCACACTCGGAAGCACCTCCAACTGTCGGAGACGCACACCAGTGATCGCAAAGGGCAACGTGCTCGCAAGGCATCAAAAACGCCAGCGCGGCTCGGGAAGTTGTATCACCCCAAAGTTTTTCGGGATGGAATATTCGAATATTTCCACGCGTGTTTAGCCCTCTTGCGGGGATGCGCGTGTTCGGGCCATCTTCAGGACGAATACGCAGGGGAGGACAATGTGAACAAGCACAAGAATCTGTTGGGGTTTGGTAATCGGCGCGGTCTGGGCAGGGCCGCGGATTGATCTCAACTTCAGTCTATTCGTGCCCAATCGCTACTACGACGCGGGTAATCGCGGGGCTGGCGCCGGTACCGGCATCTTCTCGATCGACACCACCCATAACGGAGACATCTCCAGCAACAACAGTCACTTATATATCCCCGGATTGGCCTTCAATCACACGCTCGACGAGCAGCCAAGCCTCGGCGTGGCGGTGCACGGCAACGGCGGACAAAACACCAAATTCAACGGCGGCACCGCCACCTTCGGCCAGAATCTGCCGCTGGGCCTGACCGGCATCAACGCGCTGGGCGGCGTGTTGCCAGCGCTTCAATCCCCTGGAGGCCTGTCCTACCAGTTTTCGCACGCCTTGACGCTTGATCTGGCCTACGCCTACGCCTACGCGTCCGGTCACTCAGTCACGGGTAAAACCCACTGAGCAATGCACCCAGCACCGTCACTGTCGGCCAGAACGGCAATCTGGTAGGCCCGAAATTCGACGCTGGCGCCGACCCAACGATCATGACATTTGCATCAATCTGCGTGAGTTCGAAGTCACGCTCGGCGTCAGTTATCACTTCAATTGAGCGCTCGCTTTCTCGAAATGATCCGAAACGACACTCTGAGTTGAAACCGGCGCAGCCCGTGTTTGAGTGAGAGTCTGTGTGTGTCCCACGGTGGCCGGAGACAGGGTACGGACCAGCATGTAGATGGCGACTGTAATAATCGTGACGGAGAAGGCGACGTTGAGCGCGCCGCGCGTCTTCGACAGGCGGCGAGCCGCCATCGCACCAAGCCAGCCACCGACGACGCCACCGGCGACAAACTCCAACGCCACGACCCAGTCCACCAGGCCCGAACGCGCGTAGTTCAACGCCGTAGTTAACCCAAACGTGCCGACACCAAACAATGACGTGCCGATGGCCTTGAGTATCTCCATGTGCGAAGTCAGCATCAGGCCGGGCACAATCATGAAGCCGCCGCCGACACCAAAAAAGCCGGCAGCCGCGCCGGCGACGAATCCGATGCCCACCAATCGAGGCATCAGAAATCGAACCGACGCAAAGCCGACCGGCCGCGGTTTGCGCGGAATCAGCATCAGTACCGCGACGACAATCATCAACAGCGCGAACAGCAGCAGCAGCTTGCGTCCGTCCACCAGCTTACCGAACTCCGAACCAACCACCGCGCCGGCCACTCCGGCCAACGAGAACGTGATACCTTCACGCCAGCGCACGTGACCCGCCCGTGCATGCGGGATGAGATTGGCATAGGCGTTGACCGACACCGCCAGTGCGCTGGTGCCGATCACCATATGCACGTTGCGCATCCCAACCACGTACAGCAGCAACGGCACCGCCAGTGTAGATCCGCCGCCGCCGGTCAACGCCAACGAAAAGCCAACGAGGCCGCCACACAGCAGTGTCAGCAGATGCGCTGTCACGCCGACAGCCTCGAACCCCATATGCACAATCAGTCCTGTGCCACCTAACTACGTCCGCAGGCCAGATTGGCCGGCACCGCCACATCCATCATTTTCGGATCTGGCAACTTCAGGCCGCGCATAATTTCGATGTACTGCTCGCGCGTCTTCCCGGCCAACCGCGGGTTATGGCGCTTTTCCTCAACGATGGAAGACGAGGTCCACCCCTTGTAGTCGTGCGCCGGATACAACAGCGTGCTATCGGGCAATTTGAACAGCCTGTCGTGGATCGAATCCCAGGATTTGCCGGCATCGCCGCCCTGGAAATCGGTACGGCCGGTTCCCCGGATAAGCAACACGTCGCCGCTGAATACTGCGCGTGGCGACTCGGGCATCAGTGCGAAACTGAAAGACTCGTCGGTATGGCCAGGCGTGTAAAGCGCCTGCAACACGACCCCGTCGACGTCGAGCGTTTCGCCATCTTGCACCTGCGCAGATACGCACTCGGCCTTGGTGTACTGGCCCATGATGGAGACGCAGCCGGTGGCATCGCGCAACGCACCCAACCCGGTGATGTGATCGGCGTGGGTGTGGGTATCGATCGCCTTCACCAGTTTGAGATCGAGCTGCTCAATGGCGACGAGATACTGCTCCACCTGCCCTTTCACCGGATCGATGATGACGGCCTCGCGTCCCGCGGCACTGGCGAGCAGATAGGTATAGGTACTTGAATCCGAATCGAAGAACTGACGGAAGAGCATAAGAGTCTGTAGGACTATATAGAACTGTTTGGTATATGCATATTCTAAAACTTGCCTACGCTTCTGGCAAGTGGTAGTTTGTTTCGAACATTTACCTCAGCAACAGGAGAGCAGTCATGACCAACGACATCACGACACACAAATACCGGGTTGTCATCATCGGTGGTGGCGCAGGCGGCGCGTCAGTTGCAGGCCGACTCCTCGATCACCGCGCCGATCTCGACATCGCCATCGTCGAGCCGTCCGAATACCACTACTACCAGCCGGCTTGGACGCTGGTGGGCGGTGGCGCTTATGACAGCAAGGCAACGCGTCGGGCTGAGGCGGATTTCATCCCCAAACAAGCGAAATGGATCAAGCAGCGGGCACAGGGCTTCGAACCCGAGTTGAATCAGGTCGTGCTCGAAGACGGCTCTCGTATTGCCTATGAATATCTCGTCGTCGCCGCAGGCATCCAGCTCGACTGGACCAAGATTGAGGGGCTGGAGGCAACGCTGGGCAAGAACGGCGTCAGCAGCAACTACCGTTACGATCTCGCGCCCTATACATGGGAGTGTATCCGCAAGCTGCGCGGCGGGCGCGCTCTGTTCACGCAGCCACCGATGCCGATCAAGTGCGCCGGTGCGCCGCAGAAAATCCTCTATCTCGCCGCCGACCATTTCCGACGCAACGGCATCAAGGCCGAGGTCCACTTCCTGCCGGCTGGCCCCAGCATGTTCGGCGTACCGTTTTACTCTGACGCGCTGGATCAGATCATGGCCGCCTACGGTGCCACGCCCAACTTCGGGCATAACCTGGTCGCCGTGGATGGACCGCACAAGAAAGCAACTTTCGAGATCGGTGCCGAGAAAAAGCATGTCAGCTTCGATTTCGAGATGATGCACGTAGTGCCGCCGCAATCTGCGCCCGACTTTATCAAGAGCAGTCCGCTGGCCAACGAAGCTGGTTGGGTGGCGGTCGACAAGAACAGTCTGCGCCACGATAAGTACGCCAATGTCTTCGCCGTCGGTGATTGCACTTCTGCCCCCAACAGCAAGACCGCGGCCGCCGTGCGCGCGCAGGTGCCGGTGCTGGTAAGCAATCTGCTGGCTGCGCTGAACGGCAAACCCGCTACCGCAGCCTACGACGGCTACGCCTCGTGCCCACTCACCACCTCGCGAGGCAAGGTGTTGCTCGCTGAGTTTGCATACGGCGGCGCCATCACGCCGAGTTTCGCGCTTGATCCACGCATTCCTCGCCGCATGTACTGGTGGATAAAAAAATTCTTCTTGCCGCGTTTATACTGGCGCATGCTCAGTGGCCATATGGGGCCCGACTGGCACGCCGAACGCAAGTTCAAGAAACCCTTGCCCACGCTCGTTCCTTGAACAGGCTTGCAGCACAAACACAGATTCCGACCACAAATTCCTTATCATCCAGGACTCGCTTAAATGACTCAGACGATTGACATCCCCGGCCTCCCTAACCTGATGAATCCCGAGGCCGGCTACGCCAGTGGCGGTCAGCCCAGCGCAGAGCAGCTCGAAGCAGCGGCAAAAGCCGGTGTCAGCCGTGTGATCAATCTTCGCCCGGCCAGCGAAGATGCCGGCTACGATGAAGCTGCAAAGGCCACCGCACTCGGACTGGATTACACAGTATTAGCAGTCGCCGGCCTGCCGGATCTCAGCGCCAACAAGGTGCGCCAGCTTGATGCGCTGATGGCACAGTCGCCCGCCATGCCGACGCTGATCCACTGTGCCAGCGGTAATCGCGTAGGCGCACTGATAGCGCTGCGCGCGGCCTGGCTGCAAGGCAAATCCATCGATGACGCACTGGATATCGGCCGTCGATGGGGATTGACCAACATAGAAGCGGCGGTGCGCCGAATTCTGGAAAAGGTGGCAACCACCAGAAACTAAGGGCGCTGTAAGGGACGAAAATGACCTTTTTCGAGTAGGTCATAGGTGACGATAACGACTTTCACCCCCGTGCAAGGCATCGTGAGTGGCATGTTGATCGGTGCTTCAGCGCGCGCTATGGCTATGGTTTTACGGCCGCGTCGTCGGCATCAGCGACCTGCTGGGCGGATTGACGCTGGATCGCACCACCGGTGAACACAGTTAGCGCGCGGCATTCCTGATCGGGCCGATTATCGGCGCGTTGATCTACGTCGCCGTGGCGCCGGGACTGCTCGGTGGCATCCATTTCACGGTCGATCTGCAGATGGGTTGGCCAAGCATGATTCTCGCTGGTCTGCTGGCAGGTTACGGCACGCGGATGGGCCACGGCGTTTGCGGCATGGCCCGCCTGTCGCCGCCTTATCAAGCTGGCAGTGGCCGTGCTCGCATTCGTGCTGGCGATGATCGCCGGCATGTGGCTGGCAGACCGCAGCCGACGTTGACACGCTGACCGCGGCCGCTTCCGCCTAGCAGCCTGTCGCTCTTAAGAACTGGCCCTGCCTGCGGCGTCCAAGTTCGATCATTTTTTCACCCTGCCAACAGCAGCAGAATTCACTCAATCGGGCGATAAAGGACGTCAAAAAGGCGGGAT
>Ga0307374_10015628_pt1 | contig 10188 bp, 7 predicted proteins | sample OX3MG_FD_202532 | JGI IMG/M metagenome (GOLD analysis project Ga0307374, IMG submission 202532) | Soil microbial communities from Risofladan, Vaasa, Finland - OX-3 | ecosystem: Environmental > Terrestrial > Soil > Coastal area > Acid sulfate soil | place: Finland: Risofladan, Vaasa | collected...
GCGCCCATCGCCACCGCGAACGACGCCTGGCGCATCTCCATCCCGACCAGCGCGCTGACGATCATGCCCAGGTCGGCGCCGCCGTACTCCTCGGGCACGTCAATCATCAGCAAGCCCTGCTCGCCTGCGGCCTTAACGAGGCTGGGCATCAGTCCCGGCTCTTGCGCGTCAATCGCGTCGCTCTTCGGCAGCACATCGCGGTTCACGAATGTCGCCGCCGACTCGCGGATCTGCCGCTGCTCGTCGTCGAGCTTCTCCAACGTCAGGAAGCTGGCGCGTGTCACCGGCGTCGTCAGATAGCTCGCGCCGGTCTCGATCTTGGCCTCGGTCGCCATGTTGGGTGTTCTCCTTTGAATGCGGCGGGCTTCTTCATGCCGCGCCTAACGATGACTCACGATGACGCTTCGCTGTGTTCTCTGTATATGATATAGCGCCAGGGTTCCCCACCCTGCCCTCCCCCGCTGCGGCGGGAGAGGGACTCGCGTCCCCTGCGGGAACGCCAGGTCCCCCACCCCCAGCCCCTCCCCCACTGCGGTGGGAGAGGGGAGTTTCGCGTTCCCTGCGGGAACGCCAGAGAAACGAGGCTTTTGTCGCAGTTCGTTTGGCGCTGCCACAGGTAGCGCGTCACCCCCTCAGCGTTCCCGCAGAGGGACGCGAAACCCTCTCCCGCCACAGCGGGGGGGGGCAGGGTGGGGGAGCCACTCGCCATCCGCCAACCATCTCGCCCCACTCGCTCCCCTTCCCACCCCCTGTGGGAAGGGGTCGGGGGTTAGGTCCGCGCCTGCTGCTCGGCGATGGCCTGCTCGCGCAGTTCGCGCCGGAGCACCTTGCCGACGAACGTCTTCGGCAGTGACTCGCGGAAGACGTATTCTTTGGGTTGTTTGTAGATGGCCAGCCGCTCGTTGACGAAGGCGCGCATCTCGTCAGCCGTCAGCGTCTCGCCGGGCTTGGGGACGATATACGCGCGCACCGTCTCGCCGCGATACTCGTCTGGCACGCCGATCACCACCGCCTCCAACACCTTCGGCTGCTCGAACAACACTTCCTCTACCTCGCGGGGGAAGATGTTGTAGCCGCTGGCGATGATCAGGTCCTTGGCGCGGTCAACGATGGTGAAGTAGCCTTCGTCGTTCATCGTGCCGATGTCGCCGGTGCGCAGCCAGCCGTCATGCAACACCTTGGCCGTCTCGTCGGGACGGTTGAGGTAGCCCTGCATGATCTGCGGACCCCGCACGGCGATCTCGCCACGCTCGCCCACCGGCATGGGCGCCCAACTATCGGGGTTGATGACGGCGGACTCGGTGTTGGGCAGCGGCAGACCAATCGTGCCGATGCGGCGGTCGCCATAGACGGGGTTGCAGTGGGTGACGGGCGAGCTTTCGGTCAGCCCGTAGCCCTCCACCACTTTACCACCCGTAACCGCCTCGAAGCGGCGCTGCACCTCCAAGGGCAAGGGCGCCGAGCCGCTGATGCAGACCTTGATGGATTGGAGGTTGCGCGGCTTCTGTTCGGCGGCGCGGGCCAGCGCCAGATACATCGTCGGCACGCCGGGGAAGAGGTCGGGCTTGTAGCGTTCGATGGCCTTCAGCGTATCCTCCACCGTGAAGCGCGGCAACAACACCATCGTCGAGCCGCTCAACACTGTCATGTTCATGCCAATGGTCAGGCCATAGACGTGGAAGAACGGCGTGACGCAGAGCGTGCGATGAGTAACGTTCGGAGGCTGCTCGCTCCACGCCCAGCACTGCACGGCGTTGGCCAGCAGGTTGCGGTGGCTGAGCATGGCGCCCTTGGCGACGCCGGTGGTGCCACCGGTGTATTGCAGCACGGCGAGGTCATCGGGCTTGGCGGGCGCGGGCAACGCAAAGACCTCGAAGCCCTGGCGATCATGCGACGCGCCGATCACCTGCTTGAACTGGTGAATGGTGGGGTCACTGCGCAACGCCCGCATATCCGTATGTGGCTTGCCCCGGTTCTCGCGCGCTGTCCGCACCTTGTAGGCCAGCGCCAGCGGCAGCGGGAAGTAGTCCGCGACGCCCGCCAGGATGACGTGTTCGACGGATGTGCGGGCGCGGACGGCGGCCAAATTGGGATAGACCAGATCGACCACCACGGCCACCTTCACCTGCGCGTCTTTGAGTTGATGCTCCAACTCTGGCTGGGTATAGAGCGGGTTGGTCGGCACGACCACCGCGCCCGCCTTCAACGCGCCATAGAAGGCGATGGGGAACTGGGGAATGTTGGGCAGGCAGAGCGAGACGCGATCCCCGCGCTTGACGCCCATTTTGACGAGCGCATGGGCGAAGCGATCCACCAGCGCGGCAAACTGCGCATACGTGATGTACGTGCCGTAGTAGGCGATGGCGGTGGTCCCGCCGGAGGTGCGCGCCGCCTGATCCACCAGCCACGGCAACGGCTGCTCCGGGATGTCTACGGTGTGGGGGACGCCGGGGGAATAGTGGGCGAACCAGGGCAGTTCCGCGTCGCCCATGCTGCCTGATTGCGCGCCCACATCGGGGCGCAGCGGCGTCACGACGGCGCCCTGATCCTGCGGGTCGCCCTGAACCGCTGGCGCTGGTGAGACTGACGAGACTGACGAGACTGACGAGACTGACGAGACTGACGGAGCCGATGAACCTGTTGGCGAACCTTCGTGCAAAAGCTCTCCCATTGTAGCGCACTCCTCTTCGAGTGGAAACGCGCGGCGCAAACGCAGAGCGCGGACGGGGATAGCGTTCAGAAACAGCCTGGACGACAAAAACAGCACAACCCGTGACATAATAGCTGAGTTACCGACAACACGCAGGCCACTACACAGGCCAATAACAGCATTATAGAACGCGGGCAAAGGGAATTGCGTTGTTGCCAGCTAACAGGATTTTGTGCGTATACTGCGCTCTGGCTAACATATTCTATGAAAGGAGACGCCGCTATGGGTATACGCCCCCCAACGGGCGATCCAGGGTCGTCGTTTCCGGCGCCGGGCCAGCCGGGTAGGCCGTCGGCTTCCACCCCGGCGGGCCACATCCCCGCCCCGGCGCGCACGCCTGCGACGCCCGAAGACTTCGGCGAACTGGTGGCGGCGTTTCGCCAGCGGCGCGGCCTCTCGCAGGGGCAGTTGGCGCGGGCGGCGCGGCTCTCGCGCACCTATATCTACCACCTGGAGACCGGGCAACGCTACTCGCCATCGGCCCGCGTCGCCCGCGCGTTGGTCCGCGCGCTGGAGTTGCGCGGCGAGGACCGTCAGCGGTTGGCCAACGCTTTCGCCGCGCTGACCGGCGAGCAGATGGAGGACGACAGCGAGCGTCTGGACCTCTTCGACCAGCGCGAACTTGCGGCGCTGATCGTCCACAACACCGACTTCCCCGCGCACAGCCTGGACCGCCTCTGGCAGATCACCGCCTGGAACGTCCCCGCGACGCGCCTCTTCGAGTTGGACGAGCAGGCGCTCGACCCGCACAGTCGCAACCTGCTGGCGGTCGTCTTCGATCCCGCCTATCGCATGCGGTTCCGCCCGTGGGAGGGGCTGGCGCGGCGTCTATTGGCCGACTTCAAACACAACACCCGCAGCCTGACGTACCTGCCAGAGTATCGCACGCTGTGGCGCAGTCTGCGTGCGCTGCCTGATTTCAGTCGCATCGCCGATTCGTCGGATGCGGGGGCGGTCGCCTCGCCCAGCTTCGTCTTCCACATGCGCCACTCACAACTGGGCGCGCTGACGCTGCGCACGACGATCACCGTCTTCAGCGGCGCCTCCGACTACTCGATGGTGACGTATGTGCCGGGCGACCAGCCGACGCTCACCATCTTCGCCGAGAATGGGTGGCAGCGGCAGCCCTAACCCCCAGCCCCTTCCCACACCCTGTGGGAAGGGGAGGATAATGGTGCGGGAAGGGGAGTTTTCAGGGGGTGGTTGAGTGGCGTGAGCGCCTGTAAGGTTCGCCTGTCATGGTCGTCATATCTGAGTGGGCGGTGTTGGCGCCAGAAGCGTTGACGACAGCATTGGCTATTGGAACTCTGTGCTTGGGTGATAAGCGAAAGGAACAGTATCGTGGCGCTCGAACTGTATATGATTGGGCTGATCACACAGGATATGGGCAAGTCGCTGGAGTTTTACCGGCGGCTCGGCCTTGACATCCCAGAGGGGAGCGAACAACAATCACATGTCGAGATCAAGATGAGTGGCGGGCTAACATTCTTCCTGGACGCCAAACCGGCGCGCTGGGACCCTGGCTTTGTCGCGGAGGATGATCCCCGACCAGCGCAACCGTCGAACGCTTATCCGTTCGTGCTGGAGTTCTACCTGAAGAGCCGCGCCGAGTTGGAAACCAGGGTCGCCGAACTTACAGGATTCGGCTATCGGATGCGCCGTGCGCCGTACGACACGCCGTTCGGCATGCGCTTCGCGCTGGTCTGCGATCCCGACGGCAATACCATCCTGCTCTCCGCCGATGCGGTAGACAAGCAGGCGTCAGCAGAGTAGTGAAACGGGACACGGAAAGGAACCAACGATGCCCCCGACTGGGATGCCTCCGACTGGGATGTATGGTGGCGTGCAAACCACCGTGGCGACGCTGGGCGCTCCGGTCGCCGAGTATCGCGCCGATGTGGCGCGGCCTGTGCTGCAAGGCGTCGGCGCGTTTGCATTGGGACTGATCGCACTGGTGGTGGACGTTGTCTTGCTCCTCAACAACTTTATCGGCGGATTGCTCGTTTACATCGCATTTTTCGGTTTCCTCGCCATGCTGTTTGCGATCGTGTTGTTCAACCAGGCGATCAGCTCGTTTGGCAAACGCGCCACGGTTTACCAATTTGGCCTCTCGCTGAAACGTGGCTCTCAGGTGGACAACATTCCCTGGGACGACATCGCCCAGTATCTCGAATATCCAATACAGGCGCGCCAGCCCACCAACCGCGCATCCAAAGTCATCGCAAACACCGCCAGCCCGACGGTCAATCCCACGTTGCGCTATGCCATCGTCCGTCGGAATGGGCAGCGCATCATCCTCCTGGGCTATCAGCGGCTAAAAGAGCTGGCGGCGACCGTTGAACGCGAGACCGGCGCGCGCCTCTATCCGCAGATGGTGGCCACCTACCGCGCTGGCCAGCCCCTCCCCTTCGGCGTCTTCACGCTCAGCCAGGCAGGGATTGCGCAAGGGCAGGCGACGATCCCGTGGAACATGGTGACAGGCGAACGGGTCTTCAATGGTCGTGTCTTGATTGACGCGCAAGGGCGACCCAACGCGCTCTCGGCCCCGCTGGCCCAGGCGCCCAACACGCGCGTCACCCTGGCGCTGATCGACGCCATCCGCGCCGGGCAGGTGTAGGCGAAGTCCGAGAGACCCGAACGCCGACCGCCTCCGCTGCCGTACCGCCGGACTCCGATCCGGCGCGTGATCACCTGGCGTACCGCCGGGCTCCGGCCCGGCGTGTCTGCTCCGCCGTACCGCCAGCTTGCAAGCTGTCGCGTGCCGGTTGCACCGCGACGCTGGTTCCCCGCGACTCGTCATCGCAACGAAGCAGACGCGCCGGATCGGCGTCCGGCGGTACGCCAAATAGTCACAGGCCAGCTTGCAAGCTGGCCCGTCAGGTGCAACACCGCAAGGCTACGCCGTCGCCGACCCACGCTCACCCCGCCCCGATGGCATACGTGTAGAAGGCGATCTGCCCCTGCGATTGCGGCGCGGTGTGCGCGGCGAAGACGCCGGGTGGCAGCGCGCCGCGCGTCTGCGTCAGCGTCTTGAACGCCGACGCCTGGCTGTCGGTGATCACGATCAGGATGGGATGGCTGTGCGCCGTCCGGTTGTGCGAGAGCGCGACGAGGTCGTTCACCAGCGAGACGGGGTCGGTCGCCGCCATGCCCTGCATCTGCGGCTCCAGGAACTGGAAGGTGGAGTAGGTCCAGATGACGCTGCTGTCAGTGTAGAGCACAACCTCGGTATCCTGCGGCTGCGTCGCCAGGTAGCGCCCGATGTCGGTGTATTGCGTGCGCCACGAGGCCGTCACTTCGGTGGGGTAGTCGTGGAAGTAGGAGTAGCCGCTCCAGACGCCGCTATACACGACGACCGCCAGCGCCAGCAGCCACAACGCCAGCGTACGCAACGTTCGCCCGGACGGCCAGCCCGTAGCGTAGCGCAGCGCCGGGACAGGCCGTGTTGGGAGAGGCCAGGCGTCCGTCATACCGCGCCGCTGCGCCAGCAACGCGCGCCAGGCGACCTGGCGCTGGCGGATGCGCCAGGCCATCGTCAGCCCACCCGCCGCGCGCATCACCAGCCGCAGCGTCGCTTCGAGCGCCACCGCCGCCAACAGGCAGAACGCCGGGACGCCGACCAGCAGCCGCGGCCACCACGGCATGTCAATCGTCAGCGCGCCGCCCGCCGTCACCACGCCCACCACCCAGATGATCAGCAGCAGACAGAGCGGGCGCGTCAGATGCAGCAGCGCATACCAGAAGCCGATCAGGATGAACGCCGCCACCAGCGCATCGAACATCGGGTAGAGTGGGCCGTATTGCAGGCTCTGATCGGTCAGGGCGCCCGGCAACAGTGGGATGGTGGCGAACTGGCGTAGCAGAATTGCCTGCATATTCGACGTGTTGAACATGCCGATGACGTGCTGATGGGTCCACACGTCGTTGGTAGTGATCAACACCTCGACAGCGCGGGCCTTGAGCGCAGCCTGATCGTGAGAGAAGTAGACCACCAGCGGCCCGATGGCGACCAGCGAACTGAGGGCCATCCAGCCAATCGCGGTCAGGCGGCCTTTGAGCGCGCTGCGATTGAACAGCGCCAACCCGATCAGGAAGCATGGTACAAGCAACAGGATGATGCGTGCGCTGAAGTAGACTTGCAGCGAGAGGCTCAGCCCCACGCCCACCACCACCGCGCTGACCAAGCCGCCCGTGCGCAGCAACCGCGCCAGCGCCCACAGCGCCAGCAACGCTACGAACGGCGCATGGATGTAGTGGATGCCCATGCGGCTGAACTGGATGTCAATCGTCGAGACGGCCAGCAGCGCCGCCGCGACAAACGCTACCCGCCGTCCAACATACTCGCGTGCGAAGGCGTAGAGCAGCACGACCCCCGCCACGCCAATGATCACCGAAGAGAGACGCAGCCCATAGAGACCGGGTCCCGTGACCAGCATCACCAGCGCAGGCCAGCCGTAGCCCGCGACCGGCAACCCATACCAGCCGACCGAGAGCAGCGATGGCACACCACCATGCAGCCAGCGCAACGCCTCCAGCCCACACGCCGCCTCGTCGCCATGCACGACATACGGCCTATCCACCAGCCCCGGCAGCCGCAACGCCAACGAGCCTATGGTGAGGATGGAGAGCAGGAGGGCATCCAGACCTAACCCCCAGCCCCTTCCCACACCTGTGGGAAGGGGAGTTGGCGGGCGCATGCGGCGTCCGCGTGGTCGGGTGGTAGGGGCGCCTGCGCTGCCGCCATCCGCCGATTTGCCCGCCTCATCATCCCCCCCTTCCCACAGGTGTGGGAAGGGGGCCGGGGGGTTAGGTCTGGGTCCCCACAGCCATGCGACGACGATGAGCAACGCGACGCTGCCGACCCAGAACCATTGCGCGAGGGGGCGATACAGCGGATAGATAGCGTAGATGTCGGCCAATGCAGCCAGCGCCAACGTGGTCGCCACCCCGGCGAAGCAGGCGAAGCGGCGACGGTCCAGGCGCGCCCAGCGATCCAGCCGCGCCAGCGCGCCCTGGCGTAGCGCTGCGCGGGTGGGGAACGCAGCGCGCCAAACTGCCGGCGAAGATGGGCGCAGCGTCGCCGGTCGCCAGCGCGCGTATCGCAGATCGCCCAGCCGCGCCAGTCCGTCACGCAGGCGCTCGAAGGCGCGCGACACGCCATTCGCGTCGAGCAGCAGTGCGGCGATGAAGCTGGCGATCAGCGACGCGGCGACCAACAGCGGCGGGGCGGCCACTTGCGCCGCGCCCCCACCCGTCGCCGCATACACGCTCAGCCGGGTCTGCGTATAAACAACGATGCCTAGCGCGAAGAGCGCGCAGATCGCCAACGCCAGCCGCGCCACCCACGCGGGGACGGCGTCGCGCCAGTCGGGCGCCGAGGGCGACGCGGGATTGTAGGCGTCGGCTGGGGCAGGCGAGTCAGGCTGTTCAACGCGGCGGAGAACCGACATGGCGCGCTCCTCGTGCTACGGCGTGTTGGCAGGCAATCGCCCGCCCCCACATCTTAGCGCCGGGAGCGCTCCATGTCTAGCGGCCATAACAATACGGAGCGCGTACACTACGCGGTTTGTTTTTGGTGAAGGTAGCGGTCAATGGCGTCCTGAATACCCTTATAGTACCCGTAGAGGTGGTGCAAATGATAGCGGATGTCATCAAGGCGCTGAAGGTCAACTGGCGTCCGCTGCCGCTCGGCCATCAGCTCTTGCTCATCCCGGTCGATCATGCCTCGGAGTTGTTCGACGCCAGAGCGATAGCCGACCAACTCCTGATCGTTCGTGATCGGCGGCTGTGTCGTTTTCATGGAACCTCCTAATACACGAGTTCGACGACGCCTTCTGGATTCGCTATGCGGTTAGTGGTGTAGCGCCAGGTAGAGGCCGTATCCCGATGCGGCAAGGGACGCAATGAAACCGATGACGGAGAATCGAAGTCCCCAGACCGCCAGGGTATAGCGCTGTACGGAGCGAAGCCCCAGCAGACTGAACATGAAACCCAGAATAGCGAAGGTGTAACTCAAAGCGGTGACCAAGATGAAGGGTGTGCTGATGGCCCCCAAGAAGAGGCCAGCAATCGCCAGACCACCGTTGCGATCCGGTAGCGCTACTGAGGTTGGGGTCATCCCTGCCGACCGGTAATCGCCGCTCTGGTGATACGTCTCCGGCTGCGAATGGTTGTTCGGTTGCTTCTGGCGCGCTGGATGCTCTAGTTGGGTTGAGTATGGGCGCCGGTGTTGGGGAGGCGTCCTTTGTCGTGGGTAGTCGGATTCATATTCATACGGCGGCTGCGAACTCACGCAGGTTCCTCCAATCATGTGTCATATTGCGCCGGGCGCCTGTGGCGTTCAGCCACAGCGTCAAGCGCCGTGGCTAGTATACCATAGGCCTATACCATAGGTCCTGAGCCACAGCATAGAAACAAAGGGAATCACGCAAAGATGACGCCCATCCCGCCTTCCTCATCGGTCGCCCCACAGTTGCGCTCCCCGCCCGGCGCCCGTATAATGAAAGCCGAACGCATTGACCGGCTTGCGCTGAATGCGCGACCTATGCCACGCGGATGACGCCCCGCTATAGGGGCCATCCTACTACCACCATTCCCCGGACTCGGAGGGCTTTTCATGACAACGAAGGTCACTTTGCCAGCGGCGCCCAGCGACGCGCGCACGCTCGATCCCGTCGAGTTGCTTCGCACGATGACCACCGCCCGCGTGATGAACGATACGCTCAAAGCGCGTAAGACACAGGGCAAGTTCCCTTTCTACATTGGCTGCGCCGGGCATGAGTCCGTCGCCGCAGTCGTCGCCGCGATGCAGGATGACGACTGGCTCTCGTTCTACTACCGCGACCTCGCCGGCTGGCTCCAGCGCACCAACGATGTCTACGGTCCCCTGCGCGCCGCCTACTCGCGCACGACGGACCCGATGACCAGCGGGCGCAACATGCCGTCGCACTATAGCAGCCGCAAGCACAACATCCTGCCGACATTCAGCGAGGTGGCCGGGTTGGCGCCGTTCGCGGGAGGCGTCGGCTGGGCGTTCAAGCGCGACGCCAGCAACCGCGTGATCGCCTTCTTCACCGGCGATGGCGGCGTGGCCACCAACGACTTCAACGCCATGCTGCGCGCCGCCACTGTGCATAAGCTGCCGATCCTGATCGTCGTCACCAACAATCACTGGGCGATCATGACGGAGCAGCAGGCGCAGTGGGCAGGCGACCTCACCGCGCAGGTTCGCGCGATGGACGCCATCGCGGTGGACGTGAACGGCGTGGACCCCATCGAGACGTACAACACCACGCGCGAGCTAGTGGCGCGGCTACGCAACGGCGAGGGGCCAGCCTTCATGCACCTGCACGTCGGCCTGCTCGACGCGCACTCCAGCAGCACCGACATCCGCCGCTATCGCACCCGCGAGGAGATCGAGGAGACGACCCGCACCAAGGACCCTGTCAAGCATCTGCGCGAGGAACTGATCGCTCAGG
>Ga0307374_10015629_pt1 | contig 10188 bp, 5 predicted proteins | sample OX3MG_FD_202532 | JGI IMG/M metagenome (GOLD analysis project Ga0307374, IMG submission 202532) | Soil microbial communities from Risofladan, Vaasa, Finland - OX-3 | ecosystem: Environmental > Terrestrial > Soil > Coastal area > Acid sulfate soil | place: Finland: Risofladan, Vaasa | collected...
AGGAGCCGCGGTTCGACCCAACCTACGACCGCAAAACCGGGTTTCGAACCCGATCCCTTCTCACCGTTCCCATAAAGGTGAAAGACGAGACTATCGGTGTCGTTCAGGTGATCAATAAGCAGGGCCAGAACTCTTTTGATGAGCACGATCTGGACCTGTTCCAGTCTTTCGCCGGAATGGCCGGGATCTCGCTCGATAATGCCCGCCTATTTGATGAGACGCGCCGGATGGCTGAAGCCCTGCGGAACGCCCTGGAGAAGGAACGATGGCTCTCCATCGAAAAGGAGAAGCTGGGCGCGTATATTCCGAAGCACCTTAGAGATGAGATCTCTCGTAACCGGGAGCAGACGCTTGCGTTGGGTGGAAAGGTGGCGCATGCGTCGATCCTCTTCTCCGACATTGAGGGCTTTACCGCGATCTCTGAATCACTATCGCCTTCTCACGTCGTCAGCTTTCTGAATCAATACATGACGGCGATGGCCCACGTCATTGAGGAGGAGGGCGGCATTTTAGACAAATTCATAGGAGATGCGATTATGGCGATATTTCTGGCCGGTGAAGCCTATCCCGAGCATCACGCGATCCGGGCCGTGCGCGCCGGGATTCGCATGCAGCAGGCGCTGGCGGATTTGCGAGACCGTTGGCGCACCGAGCGTCCCGAGCTCCCGGAAGTTAGAGTTCGCATCGGCGTGAACACTGGCGACGTGGTGGCGGGAAACGTGGGCTCCGAAACTCGCATGGATTACACCGTTATCGGGGATAACGTGAATGTGGCGCAGCGCCTCGAAACAAACGCGCGGACCGGTGAAGTCCTGGTGAGCGAGGCTACCCACGAGCAGATCAAGCATTGTATTCCCGCCATACGTATGGAGCCGATCATCGTCAAAAACCGTGTCCAGCCGGTCCAGGTCTACGCCATCCGCCCACCGGTCCCCTCGGCAAGCTGAAGCAAAATCCAGTGGACCGGTCTCTCGCTCGATCCGCCCCGGGCTATCCCATTGTTGTCGTGGGTGGGGGCGCGGCGGGAATTCTGGCGGCCTGGCGCGCGGCTTCGCGCGGCGCCCCGGTTCTTCTGCTCGAAAAGAACCATCGCCTCGGAATGAAGATCCTGATCTCCGGTGGTGGCAAATGCAATGTCACGCATGAGGGCGAGATGAACGAGATCCGGTCGCAGTTTCGTTCGAACGAGGCTCGCTTCCTCAAACCCAGCTTCTACCGTTTCACCAATCACGACGTCATTGAACTGCTGGAGCGCCGCGGCATCCGACTCTATTCCCGGCCGGATGGCCGCATTTTTCCCGTAGACGGCACGGCCCGGGATGTCGTCGCCGCGCTGGAGGCCCACCTTCGAGCGGCCGGCGTGTCTATCCGGCTCGGCGCCGCCGTCTCGGGAATTGAGTTCAGAGAGATCGGCCCTGGCGCGATCCGGGAATCTCAAAAACCCACGGATGAGCTGCATCCTGCGAAAGAAGTCGCCGCCGTGCTCCTGGGAACGGAACGGATTCCCACCCATCATCTCATTCTCTGCGTGGGTGGTTCATCGTACCCGGGAACCGGAACCACGGGTGATGGCTGGCCGTGGGTTCAGGCGGCCGGCCATAGCCTGGTCAAGATCCGGGCCGCGCTGGCGCCCCTCTTCCTCGAAACCCCGCAGCCGTTTTCGGAATCTCAGATTCCGAATTGGGCCGGCGTGGCGCTCCGGGATTGTATGCTCAGGGCACGGCAGTCCGGAAAGGTCTTCGCGTCATGGCGGGGTGATCTGCTCTTCACACATCGCGGCGTATCCGGTCCGTGCGCGCTTGGTATCAGCCGCGAGGTCGCAGAGCGCCGATCCGCTGGACCGGTCACGCTCGAAGTGGACCTCGCGCCATCGAGTCCCATCGAGGCTATCATCGCCGGGCTTCACCAATGGCTGCGGCAGAATCCGCGCCGTCCCACAGGGGCTTTTGTCGATTCCCTCGTGCCCGCGCGCCTGGCGCCGGCCTTTTTAGAATCCGCCGGATGTGAACCGGGACTCCTCGCCGCCTATCTTCCACAGAAAACGCGCAGCCGGCTGGCGCAGCAGATCAAAGCATGGCCGATCGGGAGCGTGCAGCACGTTCCGCTCGAAAAAGGCGAAGTGGTGGCCGGCGGAGTCGCCCTGGACGAGGTGGATCCCCGTACGATGCGCTCGCGGCGAGCCGCCGGACTCTATCTTTGCGGGGAGATCCTGGATATCGCCGGACCGGTGGGCGGCTATAACCTGCAGGCCGCCTGGAGCACGGGCTGCGTGGCAGGGGAATCCGCGGCGCAAGACTGGATGGCCCGCGCCTATAATGCCTCATCTAGGAGAAACGCATGAATCCCATCATCCCCAGCATCCTGGACACCGACCATTACAAAATTACTATGGGTCAGGTTGTCTTTAACCAGTTCCCTAACGCCCTTGTCCGCTACGAGTTCATTAACCGCGGTAAGACGTCCTTCCCTCCGGGATTCGATAAGGCGCTGCGCGCTCAGATTCAAATGATGGCGGCGCTGCGGCTCGCCGGTGAAGAAGCGCAGTGGTATCGCGACGCGGTGCGATACCTGAAGCCAACCTATATTGAATGGCTTCAGGGTTACCGCTTCAACCCCGACGAGGTGACGATAACGCAGGAGGGCGGCGATCTCAGGGTAACGATCGAGGGCCCCGGGTATCGGACGATCCTGTGGGAGGTCTCGCTTTTGAGTCTCATCAGCGAGCTCTATTACCGGCTGAGCGGCATTGAGCCGGACGCGGAGTGGGAACAGCGGGCCGAACAGAAGGCAAAGCGGATGGCGCACGCCGGACTCCACTGGATCGACTTCGGATCCCGCCGCCGCTTTTCGCTCGCGGTGCAGGAAGAGGTCAACATCCGCATGAAGGCCTTCCCCGGTCTCTTTCTCGGGAGCAGCAACCCCTACATCTGTAAACGCCACGGGCTGACCCCGATGGGAACCTTTGCGCACGAGGGACCGATGGCAATGCAAAGCCTTTATGGCCCCCGCATGTGCAGCCGGATCTGGATGGACGCGTGGGTGCGCGAGTACAACGGCGATCTTGGCATCGCGCTCACCGATACGCTCACCACACCCGTTTTTCTGCGCTACTTCGATATGTTCCACGCCAAGCTATTCGATGGTGTCCGGATCGACAGCGGTGATCCCGTGGAAGTCGCCGAAATGGTGCTGGCGCATTACGATTCGATGAACATTCCCACGCGAAGCAAGCGTTTCGTCTTCAGCGACAGTCTGGATGACGAGCGGGCGATTGCGCTGCACCGCCGCTTTTCCCACCGCTGCATGGTGACTGCGGGAATCGGCACGTTCTTAACCAACGATTGCGGCGCCAAGCCACTCAACATGGTCATTAAACTGGTCGCGGCCGACCTTGGCGTGGGTTTTCATGACCTGGTAAAACTCTCCGATGATATTGGCAAGCATACCGGCCAGACCTCCGCCATCGAGCTCTGCCAGAGGGATCTGGGTCTCGTGGGCAGAGAATGACGGATGGAGCGTCAGACGATGGGGCGCGGCGGAAGGCTGTACGCGTACTTCGCGATGATCTCCGGCAGCCCATCTTCGATTTCGCTGTAGCGAGAGTACTTCTGAACCCCATTCGTTCGGCGCGCCTGAAACAGGCGCGTGATCTGTTCGGCGGGCACGGGTTTACAGATCAGGTAGCCCTGGATCTGGTGACAGCCATGTTTGCGAAGGCGGAGCAGTTGGGTTTCAGTCTCCACGCCTTCGGCGATCACTTTTCGCCCGAGATTGTGACTCAGACTGATGATGGTCGCCACAATGGCTTCATTGGCCGAATCTTCAGCCACGTCGCGTACAAACGATTGATCGATCTTGATGGTGTCGAACGGAAAATGTTTGAGGTAGCTGAGCGAGCTGAAGCCGGTGCCGAAATCGTCCAGGGCGATCTCCACTCCCATCTCTTTGAGTCGCCGCAGCACCATAACGGTATTCTCGCGGTCATGCATCGCGAGGCTCTCGGTGATCTCGACCTCAAGGTAAGAGGGATCCAATCCTTCGCCCTTGAGCGCGTCCACGACGGAAGGGATCACCGTCTTGCGCTGGAACTGGCGAGCTGAGAGATTAACGGAAACCCGGAACGGCGGCAGACCGGCGGCCTGCCAGAGCATGTTCTGGCGGCAAGCCTTACGGAGGATCCACTCGGTGAGTGGCAGAATCAGGCCATTCTCCTCGGCAAGCGCGATAAACTTGCCCGGGGAGAGCAGACCGTGCGCCGGGTGCATCCAGCGAACCAGGGCCTCGACACCCACCATTTTTGCGCTTTCGAGGTCCACCTGCGGCTGGTAGTGGAGCACGAATTCTTCCTGATCGAGCGCCCGGTAGAGGTCGCGTTCGAGGGCGCCGCGTTCCACCTGGTTCCCGGCAAGCTTGGGCGCGTGAATCTGGACACTGTTGGGACCTTGCTGCTTGGCGAGCCGGAGAGCCACCTGCCCGTATTTGATGAGGGTGTCGGGATCGCGGCCATCGGTCGGAAAGAGACTGATACCGACGCATGCCGTGGCGCTGATCTCTTTTTCGCCAAGCATTAACGGTCGCCCAACTTCGCTGATCAGTTTCGCCGCCACCGCCATCGCGTTCTGCATCTCGTTAAGCTCAAACAGGGCGATCGCGAACTCGTCGTCACCCAGGCGAGCGACCGAGTCCCCCACGCGGATCGATTCGCGCAGCCGTTCCCCCACGGTCTTCAGCAGCAAGTCGCCGACTTCGCTGCCGTAATCGTTGTTGATACGATTGAAACCATCCAGATCCAGCAGCAGCATTGCGGCAAGTCGTTGATGCCGCAGAGCGAGGATGAGCTTGTCCTTGATCTCGTCCCTAAACGGTACACGTCCCATTAGCCCGGTGACCGGGTCTTTCTGAACCTTGAGATCCAGGTCCTGAACCACGCCCTTTAACCGGCTCAGATCTTCCTCAAGGCTGCGCGCGGCTATGACCTGCCGCCGCATGGATAAACGGCCGGCGTTGAGCGTGGCAACAAGGAAGAGAGCCACCACCGTAAAGGTGATAATCGGACCGTAAACGGCTGAGTCGGTCATCCGGACCAATTGGGGCCAGGTTCCCAAAAAGCCCACGAGCAGCGCGCTGCCAACAGCGCTTACCATCGCCCAGGGCAGCGACAGAACGGCCGCTGCCTCGAGCACCGGAAGATAAAGAAGCGGCAGGAGCGGCGTGCGAAGACCTCCGGCGACGTGAATGAGAATGGCCGCAACAAATATATCGATGGCTACCGACAGGTGGGTAAAAGGCTGCCGCCATTGAAGCCAATGATCGGGAAAGAGCGGGATAGCGCAGTAGAGGCAAAGCGGCAGCGCCAACCAGAGGTGTGCGGTGTCCCACTGTGTCGGAAGAGACATCAGCACGAGGAAAAGGGCGCCTATCCGGAACGCCGCAAGCCAGCGCCGCGCCCCCGGTCGGCTCAGATCCACCAGGCCAGGCGCCCCGCAATCCGATGTCGGGTTAAGCCGAAGCTGAAGAGTGCGCGCGGGATTCGTGTGTCCCGAGGATGGGCTGCGTGCAGGCTCATCCCGTGGATGCTGGACGTTATGCGAACGATCACGCTGCATAAGAATGCCTCAAATTTCGCTTGATAACATTTATCGAGTTGATAATGCTTATCGGGTCCGACGTTTTCTTTGCCGACGAGCCGGGCTTCCGGATGCGCCGGCCGCTGCCGGCGCGATGCGCAGGAGAAATGGCTTTGAGAGCCGCGAAAATGGCTGCGGCGCGCCATCCTCACAGCGCCGCTATGTCTCTATTTTCGGCGGATTGCGCTGGATCTATACCGCCGGCGAGGATTATGAGGGACGCTTCTTCAGCAATTCCTTCGCGGTGTGTAAGAGAACGCCCGGAGAGCCGCACGGCCGTCTACAATAATCTCGGGCGGCAATTTCAGCCGTTCAAAATCAGAGTCGGATCAGAATCGGAAAGGTGATTGCGGATCATGAAGAAAGCTCTCTTGATGCTCGGCGGTGGTTTCCACAATTTTGAGGCCTGCGGAAAAATCCTCGTTGATTTTCTCCGCTCGTCCGGCGCCTGCGAGCCTATCGCGACCGAAGACCGCAATCAGTTCCTTGACCTCGGCGGCTTTGATCTGGTGATCGATTACACGCAGGGCGGATCGCTCACGCCCGAACAGGAAAGCGGTCTCTGCGCTTTTGTGCGCAATGGCGGCGGTTTTATCGGGATCCACTGCGCCTCCGATTCGTGGGTGAATAACGCGCAATATATGGAGATGGTCGGCAGTCATTTTATTGGGCATGGGCCGGTGACCGAGTTCTCCGTGACCATCACTGATCCCGATCACGACGTAACACGGCGCATCCAGAGTTTCCGGATTACCGATGAATTCTATATTCTCGAGAAGAAAACGGAGGAGTTCCACGTTCTGGCCACGGGATCATGGCGCGGGCAGACGCATCCGATGGCGTACGTGCGAGACTATGGCCGGGGTAAAGTCTTCTACACGGCCAACGGCCATGACGAGCGCGCGTTCTCCAACACCGGCTTCCAGAGACTGGTCAACCGCGCGGTCCGGTATGTTACCGGCCAGGTTGAGACGGGCACGATCCGGGCCGCGGTCATCGGATACGGTGGATCGTTCAACATGGGTAAGCACCATGCGGAGAGTATCAACACCGTTCCCGGGCTGAAAATCGTAGCGGTCTGCGATCTGGACCCGAAGCGCGCAGCGCAGGCGAAGGACGATTTTCCCTCCATCCGGACGTTCAGCAGCGTGGACGCTCTGGCGGCGGACGATGGTGTGGATATGGTGACGGTCGTGACGCCGCACAACGATCATTATCCAACGGCGATGAAGCTGTTGAACGCGGGCAAGCACGTCGTGGTGGAGAAGCCGTTCTGCCTCAATATTCAGGAAGCTACGGACATGATTGAGGCGGCGCGCGCCCGGCAGTTGATGCTCTCAACATTCCACAATCGGCGCTGGGATGATGATTTCCTGACCATCCGTCAGATCCTGCGGGAGGGAGCCATTGGGGATCCATTCCATATTGAGGCCTATTTTGGCGGGTACGGGCATCCGGGATACTGGTGGCGCAGCCATAAGCCGATTTCGGGCGGCGCGTTCTATGATTGGGGCGCCCATTTCACCGATTGGACGCTGAATCTGATGCCCTATAAGATGGAAACGGTCTACGGAATTTTCCACAAGCGGGTCTGGCACGATGTCACCAATGAGGATCACTGCCAGGCGCTCATCCGGTTCGAAGGGGGAAGAACGGCGGACCTGCAGCAGTCTTCCATCGCCGCGGTGGGGAAGGCCAAGTGGCGCATCCTCGGAACGAAAGGTGGAATTCTGCAGGATTCCGGCGACCAGATCAAGGTAACCAGCTATCGAACCGGGCACCGGGAGGAGATCGCCGTCCCGCTTATTCGCGGTGGGAGCTGGCACTCCTATTACCATAACGTGGCCGATCATCTACTCGCCGGCGAACCACTCGCCGTAACGCCCGAATCGGCCCGCCGGGTGATCGCAGTCCTTCAGCTCGCCGAGGAATCGGCCCGGTCCGGCCAGCCGGTTCCCGTTCCGTATGAGGATTGACGAAGCGATCGGGTGAGGCCGCTTACCTCGTGCGAACGCCGGTGGCATCGTTGTTCCGGACGCCGGCGACATTTGCGCCGATGTCAACGAGAACAGGTTTGTACACCCCGGCGTACCGGACGACATTGCCGCGCAAGGAGATCTGGTGGCAGTTGGAGAGGGTGATGAGGGAAGGCATGCGCATCGCTGCGGTCCACGGGGAGGCTCCAGCGATGATGTTGCCGGCGATGGTCACATTGTCCGACCATTCTACCTCAATCTCGCCCTGGTAGTCCGAGATCATCCGGTTATTCAGGATCATGATGTCCCGGTTGCCAATCGCGCCGTCGCCGTGAATCAGGATCGCTGCGCCGCCGTAACCGGCCTTCCCATTGTTCACGAGACGGTTGTCCCTTATCGTCACCTGATGAGCATAATCGGCCTCGCCCCAGTAGTACTCGGGGCCAACACTCACAGCGGACATCCCGCACCCCTCAATAACGTTGTTAGCGATCAGCCCGTTGTCGGCCTTGACCAGGATGCCCCGTGAGCGCGTGCGTCCAAGATGGCAGTTGACAATTTTGTAGCCCGCTCCGTCGCGCAGAGGATTACTGAGTTTGGCGCCGGCCGGGACGTGGAGATCTTTATCCAGCGTTACCGTCGTCGTCCTGTCGCCGTTGACTTTGAGCGCCGTGACCGCCCCTTCGGCGTAAAAGCCCTTGTTGTCCGAGATGCGCACCGGCTGGCCGATCACCAGGGCGCCGACTCCACCTGCCAACGTCAGGACGCGGCCGGCCGCCTTCGTGACATTTTGAAACGACCCATGAATGGCGAAGTTGTCATCCAGGAATACTCCCTCCATTGTGCAATCCTCAATGTCGGGACCAATATCGGCGCCGGTCGAATGCAGGCCATCGGCGGCGTTAGTGACAAGGGGCGCCTCGGTGGCGCCTTGTGGCTTCGGCCCCAGGACCCATTTGCAGTGGAGGATATGGTTGCCGCCGCCGCCCGTCTCGAAGAGGGGCGCAAAACCATTACGCATCATCGTCATATCCTTGATCGTGCAATTGTGGCTATTGTCGAGGTGGACCTTTATCGGCGGCGAGCCGTGCCGCGTGACGATCCAATCGCCGACGTTGATATTCTCCTTCCCGGTGAATCCGGTGATTCGGTATTCGCCGCCGGCCGCGGGAGCCGCCTGGAGCGAGTAGAAGTCGCCGACACCAAGCTTTAGGAGTCGTGTGTGGGCGTCCACGACGTTGGCCGCGGGGAACTTGCTCCCCTTCAGGTCCGGCGTCGGGTAGCCGACGTCGGGAACCCAGTCGCAGTAACTCTTCCCATCGGCGTCCTTGCCGATGCCGGTCACGCGTCCCTGGCAGAATGGAACCGCATCCTGCGAGATCCGGGCGCCCTCGACGGTGACGTTGTTATCCCCGCGCAGATCGAAGGCGGCGTCGGGCCAACTAAAGCCGTAGAGAATGAGTGTGACGCCGTAAGCGCTGATAGTCGCGTTCCGCCAGCCCTTCAGAGTTATGGCGCCGCGGCCCGCGTTGGGCAGAGAGTAGACACCCGGCCTGATGACGATATGTTTTGCCCCGCCAAGGTAGGCGTTCAGGACCTGCTGCGGTAGCGCGCCGGGGTGCGCGGGGTCGCCGACGACGACCGGCGAGGGTCGATCGTCCTTATCCCAGCGCCCGGCATAACGTACGTCCCGGTGCGCGGTCGAACCAAACCACGTCGTCGTGCTGCAATAGGGCGCCCCGCTCGCAGCCTTCAATATTCCGATGACGGCAAGCGTGAGGACAACAGCCGCCTTCCCTAAAAAACCGTTTGGCCCGATCGTCCGGGCGGTACTAGTATACGGCGGCAAGGCGCTGTTCTCCGATCTTATTTAGCCGCGTTCGGTTTTTTCGCGGGAGATCTCGCGGAGGCGGAGATGCTGCGGAAGGGTCTTTTTGCGGATGCGGATCGATTTGGGTGTCACCTCGACGAGCTCGGTGGAGTCGATGAACTCAAGGCATTCATCGAGCGACATCGTATGAGGCGGGACCAGCTTGACCGTGTCCTCTTTGGTAGACTCCCGCATGTTCGTCAGCTTTTTCTCTTTGCAAACGTTCACGTTGAGGTCATCCCAACGGCAGTTTTCTCCCACGACCATGCCCTCGTAGACGGGTGTGCTCGGCGGGAAAAACATCATCCCGCGCTCCTGGAGATTGTAAAGCGCGAAGGGCGTGGTTAAACCCTCACGATCGGCGACGAGGGCGCCGCTGAGACGGCCGGGCAGCGTGCCCTGCCATTTATCGAACCGGTCGAAGAGGGTGTTGAAGAGGCCCGTGCCTTTGGTGGCGCTGAGGAATTCGGAACGAAACCCGATCAGTCCGCGCGAAGGAATCTCAAACTCCATTCGAACGCGGCCGGCGCCATGATTGATCATCCGGGACATCACGCCTTTCCGGCGGCCCAGTGATTCCGTGGTGACTCCTACAAAGGTTTCGGGCACGTCAATAAAGACCTGCTCGATCGGCTCCATCAGGTGACCGTCGACCGTCTGCGTGACCACCTCCGGCTGGGCGACCTGCAGCTCGTATCCCTCCCGGCGCATCATT
>Ga0307374_10015631_pt1 | contig 10187 bp, 9 predicted proteins | sample OX3MG_FD_202532 | JGI IMG/M metagenome (GOLD analysis project Ga0307374, IMG submission 202532) | Soil microbial communities from Risofladan, Vaasa, Finland - OX-3 | ecosystem: Environmental > Terrestrial > Soil > Coastal area > Acid sulfate soil | place: Finland: Risofladan, Vaasa | collected...
CCTCGCCTGATCGCATTTACTTCGATCTGTACGAAGCGCAACTGAGTCCGCGTTTTACGGGAAAAGTCCCGGACAGTCCCGACGGGCTTCTGAAATCCGTGCGCGTGGCGCAAAACCGCGATGGCGTGGTGCGCATTGTGCTGGACGTGAACGGCGCGAAGAATTACTCCGCGTATCTTTTAGGCAAGCCGTACCGCTTGGTGATCGAAGTTCACGGGCCGGCAACAAGCGGTCCGAGCAATGAGACCGCGACGCACGCGCAAGCGATGGCAGTCGATGAGTCCGTCAGCGTGCGTCCGGGAACCACGCGAACTGTTTCCGACCCTATGAGCGCGAATTTGCGAACGGGCAGCAGAAACGTCGCAATCGAGACCAGGACTTCCAGCGAGAGCAACAAGCGGATCGATGATCCTGATACCGCCGACTTCGAAGCGCCAGCTGTTCCGCAGCCCACTCGCGACGGCCGCAGATCGCTCGCGCGCGTCCTCGACTTGAAGGTACGCCGCATCGTGATCGATCCGGGCCACGGTGGGCACGACACCGGAACCATCGGCCCGCATGGGCTTGAGGAAAAAGACGTCTGCCTGGATGTCGCTCTTCGGCTGGGGCATTTAATCCAGCAGCGGCTGCCGGGTGCGCAGGTCATCTACACGCGCAAGACGGACGTGTTCATCCCTCTCGAGCAACGCACAGCAATCGCCAACAATGCGCACGCCGACCTCTTCATTTCGATTCACGCGAACTCCAGTCACGATCCGCAAGCGCGCGGCGTGGAAACCTACTATTTGAATTTTGCCACGTCGCCTGAGGCCATGGCGGTAGCCGCTCGCGAAAACGCCACGTCCGACGAAACCGAGCACGACCTGCCGGATCTTCTAAAGAAGATCGCCCGCAACGACAAGATCCAGGAATCCAAAGAACTAGCCCAGGACATTCAGGATTCACTCTCCTCCCGTCTGGAACTGGTCAGCCAGAACGAGCGGAATCGCGGCGTGAAGAAAGCTCCATTTGTCGTGCTGATCGGCGCCAACATGCCTTCCGTCCTCGCGGAAATCTCGTTTCTAAGCAATCCAACCGACGAGCGGCTTCTCCGTGGCCCGCAGGAGCGTGAGCGCATCGCGGTGGGGCTGTATCGAGGAATTGCCGCTTACCTCAAGAGCCTCAACAGCCTGACGCTTGACAAAGAGCGAATTGCCTCCGACCGCCCCAGCGTCATTCCGCTGGAAGCTGCGGCAGCAGTGGCGTCCGCCGGGAACCCAAAGTAAAATAGCGGTATCTAATCCCATAGGTACAAACATGCGCAGGACAATGGTTTTGGTAACGGGTGTTTTGTTGCTGGCGGGGCTTGCCATGGCTGCTCAGCAGCTGCTGCCGTCGTCGTTTGCCGGCTGGACGGGCACGGTGCAGCCCGGGCTCTCGTCCTCAGCTGTGATCAGCTCCGATCGCCAAGCGGGCGTGACGGTAAGCCAAGGCTCGTCGGCGCTGCCGGAATATGGATTCGTGGCCGGCGCGAACGGGATGTATCAGAAGGGCGGGGAGTCCATGCGGGTCGACGTCTACCGCATGAAGGACCCCAGCGGCGCTTATGGACTGCTGACCTATCTCCGCGCACCAGACATGACCCACGCGAAGTTGGCGACTCATTCGTTCGTGTCGGATGACGAGGCGCTTATCCTGACCGGCAATCTGGTGATCGACGTTCACGGCAGGGAACTGCAGAAGCGCGAAACGGACTTGAAGGCGCTGGCGCGAGACGTTGGAGCACACGCCGAGGTTGGCGCGCTGCCGACACTTTGGCAGGAGCTGCCAGCGAAGCGGCTAGTTCCGGGGTCCGACCACTACGTCCTCGGACCGCGCACACTCAATCAGTTTTTCCCGGTGGCCGTCGGAAACTCGGTGGGATTTAATACCGGCGCGGAAGCCGAAGTGGCGCGCTACCGGGCCGGGAAGGGCGAAGCGACGCTTTTGCTGGTCGATTTGCCTACTCCGCAGATTGCCACGCACACTCTGAGTCAACTGGCCAGCCAGTACGACGTGAACGGGTCGAAACCCGGCGCGGGCGAGCCGCTATATGCCAAGCGTTTGATGACCACACTGGTCATCGTCACGGGTGCCTCGGCTGGCGCTGAAGCGACCGCGCTTCTGAATCAAGTCCAATCTGGTGAAGTGCTTACGTGGAACCAGCCGGTGCCTAAGGGCAAACAGGCGGACATCGGCACAATCGTTGTTGGCACCATCGTGGGGACTGGTGCGATCTGCGCATTCTCGCTCGTGGCGGGGCTGGTATTTGGTGGACTCCGGCTGGCCGTGAAGCGTGCCATGCCTGGTAAAATATTCGACACGCAAAAGCACCTGCAGGTTTTGCAGCTGGGACTTTTGAGCAAACCCATCGCCGCGGAGGACTTCTACGACCGTAGCGGACCCAGAATCAAAATGGGAGAGGTGGAGAAAAATCTACCCGACCGGGTCGCGCTACGCCTATTTCGCGGAAAAGAAAAGGGTTAAAAACCACACAGATTTTGGGTTTCTCCGCTTGACTTCGATTCGGTGCGAATCTAGACTGCGGTCGAGGAAAGGTTTCTGTGGCCATCCGCGCATTGGCCGTAGAACTTTCTCCCTGAAGGCCCGCTGAAAGGCGGGCCTTCTTTTTTGCCTACCCGCTGCCTCGGATGTAAGTAACTCATTTACAGTAGTTTGGAAGACGTGGGACGTGACTTTTCCGCGGGCATTCAGCAGTTGATCCGAACTGCGCGCCGCGACACCGATCAGGTAGCGGCGAGCGCCGGTGCCCCAGAGGAACTTAGGACTTTTTCATAGTACGCTTCATAACGCGGAATGATGTCGTTGGAGCAGTAGCGGGCGCGAGCGTTCACACGCGCCATTTCCCCCATCGCGCGGCCGTGGCCGGCGCGAGATAGAATATCGAGCGCGAATTTTGCGCCGGCGTTTACGTCACGAGGCTCAAACAGGAAGCCATCCACGCCGTGCGTCACCACTTCCGGCAATCCGCCGACATTCGTGGCCAGCACTGGCACTTCGCAGGCCATCGCTTCAAGCGCGGCGAGACCGAACGACTCCGTTTCGCTCGGCAGTAGAAACAAATCGCCAACTCCCAGAATTTCGTGCACGCGGTCCTGTTTGCCCAGAAAATACACATCCTTCGAAAGCTTCTTTTTTCGCACCAGATATTCCGTCGCGCCGCGATCGGGGCCATCGCCAATCATCACCAGCTTGGCGGTCATTTTCTCGCGAACCAGCGCGAAGATCTCGATCACGTCGGTGATGCGCTTCACGGGACGGAAATTCGAGAGGTGCATCAGGATCGGCTCGCCGTTGCGCGCCCAGCGCGCGCGTAGCGATTGATCCGCGGCGCGCTTGTACAAGTCGCAGTTCACGAAGTTCGGTATCACTTCGATGGGCCGGCGAATCTCAAATTCGCGGACGGTGCGGTCGCGCAGATAATTTGAGATGGCCGTGACGCCGTCGCTCTGCTCGATGGAAAATCGCGTAATCGGCAAATAGCTGCGGTCGCTGCCAACCAAAGTTATATCGGTGCCATGCAATGTGGTGATGAACGGAAGTTTTCGCGGGGCGGCCATCAGCCGGGCCAGCAGCGCGCTGACGGAGTGCGGGATTGCATAATGCACGTGCAGGATGTCGAGGGAAACTTCCTCAGCTACTTCCAGCATTTTGGTGGCGAGTGCGAGAGTGTACGGCGGATGATCGAACAGCGGGTAGGTGGCTACTTCCACTTCGTGATAGGTAATCCGCTCGTTCATGCTGTTCAAGCGGATGGGAACGGCGTAGCTAATAAAATGCACATCGTGGCCGCGCGCAGCGAGCTCCATGCCGAGCTCGGTGGCGACCACTCCAGAACCGCCGTACGTCGGATAACAGGTGATGCCGATTTTCATGGGTTTGCGGCCACGCGCTTTACGAGCTTCCGCCGGGCTCGCCAAGCGCGTGCCGGAAGCGCAGCACTACGAAGAATGCCCGTTGGAGCCGTTGGTGCCGCCGCTCGAAGCTTCGTCGCCGTCTTTATATAAGTACCGGATGCAATGCTTGTATATCAAAAGATTTGGGCTGCCATAGCGTGTCAGCTTAATGCAATCGCGGTCGTACCATTCCACCGTGCCGCGAAGAACTTCGCCGTCCGTTAATACGATTGCGACGGGCGTGCGGGACTGCATCTGCTTCACGAAATAAAAGTTTTCCGCATAGGTTTGCTCCGGAGGAGCTGGTTTTTTGCGCGGAGCGACCGCCGCGGCCTGCGGCATCGGCTGAGCGGAGCGCGGGACAAAAGTGTCCTTCGCCTCCGCGAGAACTGGGCGGAAAAGCTTGCGGTTCACCATGAGTGCTCCTTCGATGTTAGGAAACGGGATACAGTTGTTATGACTATGAAAGTCCAAAATCGGTTGCAAGATCTTTGCGAAATACCATCCGACGGCGAACAAATTTTTCGGCGCGTCAGGCGCCGAGCGAAACGACGAGCGAGTCCAATCCGAGCTGGCGCCCGATGTTGCGACGCAGCCGTGCTTCGAGGGTGTCCAGACCGCGCACTGCCCGCAGGACCCAATGCCAATCAACCTGCACCGCTAGCGACTCGATCTCGTGGCGAAGGTCCGGGTTTCTAGGAAGACGGCTCTGATTGCCCCGTGAGGCTTCGAGCAAGTCCGTGAGAAGACTATAGAACAGCGATAGTATGTTTTCAAACGATTCCTTCTCCTGCTTGGAAAGCTGAGCAGTGGCCGCGAATATCTCGTTGTACTTTTTTGCCGACACCGCATTTTGCAGCAGCCCCAGGATGGTAGTTCGCAGGCGTTTCGATTCTTCCAGGTTGATCGAGAGCGCCGCGCCGGGACTGCCAGCGGAAAGCTGAGCGGCCAGCCGGCGGTCAGCGGGCTTGAATTCCGAGCGATCCTTTAGAAACTGCTCAATTTCCTCCGCCGGCGCCGGAGCGAACTGAAATTGCAAGCATCGCGAACGGATAGTTGGCAGCATTGCGTCGGGCGATTGGGCTAGCAAAATCAACGTGGCCGAATCGGGAGGTTCTTCCAGGATTTTGAGGAACAGGTCCGCGTCGTCCCAGCGCATGGTGTCCGCGCCGTCGAGGATGAACACGCGGCGCCGTCCGAGCGGCTGGAAATACGCCGCGCGCTGCACGGCGCGCAGCTGTCCCACGCGGATCATCGGACGCGCCACTGGCGTTCGCAGCCGCACCGGATCGGGAACGATAAGCCAAACGTCGGGATGCGGCTCGATGATCAGAGGCGTGCGCTCTACTGCCGCGGCATCGGCGCTTTCGCCGCGTTCGGTGAGCCCCGCAGCGATTAGTTCGGTGGGATTCGCGAGAGGCGCCACGCGCAGGCACGACGCGCATTCGCCGCAGAAATCGTCCTTGAGGCGCTCGCAGTTGGCGGCCTGCGCAAACATGCGCGCGAGCGTGTACTTGCCCACTCCGCGCGGGCCAGTGAAAAGCATCGCGCTGGGCACTCGTTCACGCTGCAGCATGCCGCGCAGCGCGCGAATGATTCGTTCATTGCCCAGAAATTCGCTGAATCCCATGGCTATGCTTGCCCCGATTCGCGTGCGCGAAGAGCTGGCTCGATGCTCGCTTCCACAGCGGAGAGCACTTCGCCATGAATCGCTTCCGGCGAGCGCAACGAGCCGCTGGACGCGTCGAGACATTCGATGCGCACCCAATTCGCTTGCTGCGCCAGCTGGTCGTAGACGCGCGAGGCCGCTTCCAAATGCGCGAGGTCCGCTTCTTGAATGTCGTGCGTTTTGTCCGTGTAGTCGCGCGCGTTTTTCGATGCGATGAGCTTGTGCGCCTGCGCGACCGGAACGCGAAGATAGATCACCAGGTTTTCGGCAGGGAGGCCGTAGATTTCGTATTCGAGGTGGCGAAGCCAGGTGAGAAATTCGTCGCGTTTCGCGGGTGGTACGCGGGAGCCCTGGTGCGCCAGGTTCGACGCGATATAGCGATCGGAAACGAGAGTCTTTCCAGCGGCGAGCGCCGATTCCAACGCGGGCTTCGATTCCAGGCGATCGCCGGCGTACAGCAGGGCGGAGAAGTGCGGATCGACGGATTCGAGCGAACCGAATTCGCCGTTCAAAAATCGCGCCACCAGTTTGCCGAAAAAGCCGCTGTAATTTGGAAAGCTGACCTGCGAAAGATCGTGACCGCGGCGCGAAAGAGCGCGTGTGAGCAGCTCAAGCTGAGTGCGCTTCCCGGAGCCGTCGATTCCCTCAATGACGATGAACTTTCCGCGCACGGGCATGGTGTGCCGCCAGTTTAACACGGCTGTCAGCCGACGGCCGAAGTCGATCCGCGGAAAACGTTGGGCTAGAAGCTTTGCAAGGTCTGGCAATCGTAATGTATCTGCAGCGCGGCAGATCCCGGGGAAGGAGCAACCTGCCCGCCATCCAGGCTCACGGGATTTGGCGACGCGGCGGCCCCAGATTGCGTGGGTGCCGCGCTCGGAGAAGCGTGCTGGATGCTCCATTGCGAGGCTTTTAAATGCGCCGCCATAAAGATGGATTTCAACTGCCGCACGAGCGGGGGTATCTGGGCGGCCGGAGCCCCGGGCGGAAGGCTGTACGATATTTCGATGCTCAGTGATTGACTTGAATGGGCCGCTCGAATCATTTGATCGAGAACGCGGCGATTTGAGGCGGCCAACATTCGCGACCAAGAAGGCGCATCGAACGAGCAGCGATACGAGCTTCCCGAAAGGTCGACCAACCCGTTCAATTGAACCGGTGTGCGCACCTTCGAAGAGAGCTGCGAAGCCAAGAGTTGAATCGTTTGCGGTGCGATCGGCTCGGGTGAGATGAAATCAGCCGTGGCGACGACGTTAGGAGTGCCGCCCAACTGAACGCGCAATGGAGAGGCGCGCTGTATTGAGGCGCCCATAAGAATCTCGTCGAGCTCCGTTTGCAGATGCTGAACCAGCGAGGCCTCCGAGGTGTTGAAGTCGAAGGGCGACGGTTGCTGAATGGGTCGAATGATTCCTCCGGAAATGACGTTTTGCGACGGAGCCGGGGCCGGAGGTTTCACGCCGCCGACGGCAACGAGCACTTGTTCCACTTGAAGGGTTGTGTCCGGACCGAAGCGGCTTCGCAGAGATTTCTCGATCGTCTCGATCTGCGGGGTATCGAGATATTGTGTGGCGCTCACGGTGGCTTGGACCCGGAGATTACGTCCGGCAAAGGAAAGCGAGAGGTTGTTGACCGAAGCGCCGTTCGCGCGGAATGCGGCATCGAGCTGGCCGCTGACTTCTGAACGCACGCGAATCTGCAAGACCGCGCGGCGAAGCGTCAGGAATAGCGGTACGGAGAGGACCAGTAGCACTCCCGCGCTAATGGCCATCCGGTATTTCAACTTCCACCGGCCGCCCTCGGCGGCTCTCTGCGGGCGGAAACCCATCGAGCGGAAAACGAGGGCCGCACTGATCACGATCGCCACCAGGTTGGTCAAAAAGAGCAAAAAGGCGCCGGCCGCGATCGAAAATTGGCGCGTGCTGAGGCCGTAACCCACCACGGCCAGCGGTGGAACTACGGCTACGGCAATGGCTACTCCCGGAAGAATCATCAGACTGCTGGGCCCCCCGCGGAGCGCGAGAGTGCCGGCAAATCCGGAGAGAAATGCGATGAAGAGATCGAGCAGATTTGGCGTGGTGCGCGCCAGAATTTCGGGCGTTACTTGGTTCAAGGGAACCAGATACGCAACGAACCAGGTAATCGCGATGGAGCCCACGACGCTTCCGGCCAAGACGAGAGACGCGCGCCTGCCTAAACTGCCGTCGCCCAGAACCAAGCCGAGAGCTCCCGCCAGCAGCGGATTCATCATCGGAGAGATCAGCATCGCGCCGATGATCACGGCGGCGCTGTTTTGGAGCAGGCCGAAGAGGGCGATCAGCGCGGCGAGCGCCACCAGTGACGCGTATTCCAGGCTGCCTCGGCTACCCGATTGAAGCGAGTTGTAAATGTTTTGCCGCTGCTCGGGCGAGACCCCCAAGTGGATTCGCCGAAGAGCGACAAGAATTCCGAGCAGTTCAATCTTGGGTCCGGTTCTCGATGCGGTGGACATGGTCAGGGTGGATTCTCCGGCAAATATAGCGTGAAGCGGCGCGGTGCGCTTTGGAAATCGGCTGCGAGGCAGCCAGGGGAACTCGTTGCGCGGCGCGGCTATCGCGCGTGAAGGAGCGCGGCGATGGAAATTGCCAGGGCTGCGGTTGTCACCACGCCGCTCGATAGCGCGATCCAGAAAATCGCGCCCAGGCGGCGCGCCAGCGATTCGGTGAGTGCGGTTGAAATTTCCAAACTGGCTTCGAGCGCGGTGATGCGTGCCGCCTGATTCCTGGCCAGCAATTCCAAATTGGCGATTCTGCGATCCAGAACGCCGACGTCGGCCGGCTGCGAATAATCAATTGGCGGAGCGCCGCGCAGCGAGTCCACTTGCTGCTTCAGGTCCATCGCGCGCCGGGCCAGGGACGTGCCCATGCTGATCGCTTTGAAAATGTCATCGAGCCCCATCGGAATCATCTCCTTCTGTTTGCGCCGCAGGCTCGCCATCCGCTTCTGGCAGTTCGGGCAGATCGCCGCTGGTAATTCCGCGGAGCTCAGAGCGGATCAAGTCAGCCGCGAATCCAGCACGCAGCAAACTGCGGTAAATTCCGGCGATGTGGCGCTGGTCGAGCGTGCCGCGAATGTGAGCGAGCTTTCGTTTCAGGCGTGCGCGGACGAGTTCAGCCTCGCCCGTTTCGGTGAACACCGAGGCGAGCGCGGCGTCGATGTGCCGGTCTGGCACGCCGCGCGTCCTCAATTCCCGGGTAATGCGGAAGCGGCCCTGCCGACGGAAATTCGCGTGCTGCCGTGCGAATTCGAGGGCGTAGCGGCTATCGTCCAAATAGTTCAGTTCGCGAAGGCGAGCGATTACGCGATCTACGGAGTCTTTTTCCGTGGCGCGGCGCTCCAGATATGCACGCATTTCATGAATCGAATGCGCGCGGCGCGTAAGCGCGCGCAGCGCGGCGGCATAGAGTTCCTGCTCGGTTTCGAACTGGCGGGAAGAAAAGCGAGAGCGCACGAGGTGAGCATAGTGGCAAGCACGCCCGGAAGCAAGCAGCCTGGGACCGCTGTGGTATGCTCGCAGCCATGACGCCCGCCAAGCTGCTCGAATTTCTGCGCCTCCATCGCCTGGCCGTGCAGACGTCCGTATCGCCGCTGCAGAATCCGCAAGCGGCCATCGTGGGTTTTGGCGTGACCGATCGATTCGAGCTCGTGTTCGACACGCTGGCCTCAACTCGCAAGGCTCAGAATCTCAGGCAAAATCCGCGGATCGCGCTGGTGATCGGAGGATGGGCGCCTGGCGATGAGCGCACCGCGCAATACGAGGGTGAAGCGGACGAACCGTCCGGCGCCGAACTGCATAGAGTCACGGAAGCTTATTACTCGGCGTATCCGGAAGGCCCTGAGCGCGCGAACTGGGCGGGGCTAACGTATTTTCGCGTCAAGCCAGCCTGGATTCGATACAGTGATTACAATCAGAACCCGCCTGAGATCGTCGAATTTGGAGCTAAAGACTTAATCCTCTTGTAATTCGGGCGGGCGCGGTGCTCAATCCGCCAGTGTTCCATTTCGACACGCGCCGCCCACGCCGACACCGTACCATCCCGCGCAATCCGTAGAATATCTGCGGAGGAAACATCATCCATGACTCTTCCACGCCGCTTGATGTCTTTATTGATTCTGCTCGGATGTTTTGCGCTCGCCGTCGCCGCTTGCGCGCAGGCCAAAACCGCGCGTGCCGCGACGATGCCTGTAACTGCGAAATCATCGGTCGAGGCAGGGGACTCGTTGATCGACTTGGCGGGCTATCAGCAGATGGTGGCGGGCAACCGGGGCAAAGCGCTGATGGTCACCTTTTGGGCTACCTGGTGCGAACCGTGCCGGGACGAATATCCGATGATTGTCGAACTGGCGAAGAAGTATGCGCCGCACGGTCTGGTGGTCGTTGGCATCAGCGTGGACGAAAAATCCGACATGAATTTAGTGCGCCAATTTTTGGCACAAACGCGTCCGGGTTTTCCTAATTACGTGGAAAAGCCGGGAATCGACGTGAACGCGTTCTATCACGGCGTGAACCCAGACTGGCACGGCACCATGCCGCACACCGTCTTTTA
>Ga0307374_10015633_pt1 | contig 10186 bp, 7 predicted proteins | sample OX3MG_FD_202532 | JGI IMG/M metagenome (GOLD analysis project Ga0307374, IMG submission 202532) | Soil microbial communities from Risofladan, Vaasa, Finland - OX-3 | ecosystem: Environmental > Terrestrial > Soil > Coastal area > Acid sulfate soil | place: Finland: Risofladan, Vaasa | collected...
TCAGAGTCGCGGATTTAGCCTCGCTCACATCGGACGCACTGCCTGGATACCGTTCGTTTTCGCCGGCGCTGGGGGTTGGCTCGGCGGGATAGCTTCGGATGTCTTGGTTCGACGCGGCTCAACGCCTGTTGTTGCCCGGAAAATTGTCATGGTTATTGGGGCACTCCTTATGCTTTGTGGCATCCCGGCGTCTCAAGTGCGGAGCAGTACCATGGCGCTGGCATTAATTAGCATCGTTTTGATGGGTTACACAGGGTGGGCAAGCAACATCCTAAGCTTGGTCGCCGACTTATTCCCTAGCAACGAGGTTGCACAGGTCACGGGTCTAAACGGTACCTTTGCAGCCATCGGCGGCATGTTGTTTACTCTGGCTACGGGGTGGCTCGTCGAAAACGTCTCGTATGGATCGGTTTTTATTGTCAGTTCTGGAATGATCATCTGTGCTATCGGCGTGATTCTCTGGTTTGTTCCTCGCACCAGAACAGCATTCAGCTGAATCAGAAATGAGACACACGGGACGTATGACAATTGGGCGAAACTCAACGGAAGCTTGATGCCAATGATCACAATTGATATGCAATGATGCCTGTCAATCCGGATTTAAGGAGAATTTTACATGCCGCGAAGTCCTGAGGAACTGAAATCAAGCCTCCGGGGCTTAATAGGCTTCGGAGTAACTCCATTTCACGATGACCTTAGTATTGACTTTGAAGCTCTTCGAGAGAACGCGTCAAGATTGGCTGAAGCTTGTGATGTTGTGGTGCCGCTAGGCAACAACGGAGAGATTTTTTCGCTCTCTGCCACCGAGCAGAAGCTTGTAGGGCAGGCTGTCGTCGACGAGGTTCGCGGTCGGAAACCAGTGCTGGTTGGAGTTGGATTTTGCCTGCCCGTGGCACGTGACCTAGCACAGGCTGCAGAAGCCTGTGGAGCGGATGGTATTTTGGCCCTGCCCCCTTGGGTTGCGTCGGCCGGTGACGACGGACTCTTTGCATACTTTCAGTCGATCGCCGATGCTATCAACATCGGGGTGGTCTTGTTTCAAACTCCCGCACTTAATTTCAACACGTCACTGTTACATCGTCTGGCCAGCATCACCAACATCGTAGGGATGAAAGACGAGCATGGCGATATGAACCAATTTGTTCGGCAAAGGGCTGCCGTCGGCAACCGCATGGAACTCTTGTGCGGAGTAGGCGAGATCCTTGCGCCCAGTTATTTCGCCCTGGGGGTCAAGGCCTTTACAAGTGGTCTTGTAAACTTCATGCCGGAAACACCCCTCAGGATCTTGAAATACCTGAAAGAAGGCGCACTTCAAAGGGCAGCTCGAATCGTGGAAGAGGAGACCATTCCGATTTTTGATTTGCGACGAAAGCGACCCGGTTACGGAACAGTAGTGGTCAAAGAAGCCATGAACCTCTGCGGCATCAATGTCGGCCCCGTCCGGCCTCCTCTGGCACCCTTGCGACCGGCAGACCGTAAGGAATTGAAACTCATTCTTAGTCGGCTGAGACTCTTTGAGTGATTATTAAAATCGTATGGAGGTTGTGGATATGAGAAAATTGGTCCTTCCAGCCATTCTTTACTGCTTGTTTAGCTCCAGCTTTTTAGGAATGGGTCAGGGCAAAGCCCCAAGAGCGGTGCCCCAACCAACTGAAGCGCAGCTGCCCGCCTGGCTGAAACAGGGAAAGCTCCGCTTTGCACGGCTTGATGGCGGGCCCATTGAGGTCCAAAAGGCCATACGCTCATCTTGGGGAGAGCAGTTTACTCCTCAGGCGAGGGAAGTCCTCGCAAACCTGTATGGCAAATACGGAGATCACATGGTGGAGCTCTTGAAACAGGCTCACGTGAATTTTGTCTGGGTTACGTACAGTGTGGGATTTTCCTGGCAGGACGAAGCAGCCCAGCGCGCTGCCGTTCGAGAAATTGTCCGCAAGCTTCACGCTCATGGGATTCATGCCGCCGGCTATATGTGTGCCGTCAGCATATTCTGGCAGAGCATGTTCAGGGATGTCCCCCAATCTGTCCGTTGGCTCATGTTCAACTCTCAAGGCTTTCCCTATCGTTATTCCGGAGGACGGGACAAGTTGCGCTTTATCGCCGACGTGAGAAATCCAGAGTGGATCAAGTATCAGGAAAAACGCGTAGGCGGGATGGTCGACGACGGGCTCGATGCCATCTTTTTTGACAACACGGGCGCGCCTGAGTGGGCCAGTGACCAGAGCGTGGCAAATTTCTTTACCCACATTCGCAGCTACATTCACGACACGAAACATTCGAACATCCAGTTGTTCTCTAACTTCGGAATTTCACCCTCCCGCGCAGCCCTGAATCGTTTCATGAATTTTACCTATGACGAAAGCTGGCACGAGCCGGGTGTGTGGGGGAAGGATTGGGCTGTTTCAAATATCCGTCGTGACCGATTGCTGCATGGAATGCTCCCTTCATGGAAGCCCGTGCTCAGCGAGTACTCAATCTTCCACAACGGCAATCGATCTTCTAACTTTCTCAGCGCCCCTTCAGCAAAGCTCAGCATCGCGGAATCTATGGCCTTTGGTACGGCTTACACTTGGGACATGGAGGGACCTTTTGATGCCGCTTTAATTGACCGCGATCCGAGAGCCCTCGCCACGTGGTCCGCTATCGGGCAATACAATCGCTTCCTCAAAGACCATTCGGCGCTTTACGTCGGAGCGAGGAGTGTAACTCCCCTTCTTCTTGTGATTCCAGACAATTACAAGATTGGTTTTTCCTGGTCGGATAGTGAACACTCACCGTTTTTCGACCTGCTTTCACGGCACAGTGTCCTGTACTCTGTCTTGCCCGCAGGCCGCATGGGGAAGCGAAAACTTGATTCGTACTCCGGCGTGGTGATTCCATTTTTTTCAGCTCTTACTTCAAGCGAGAAACAGCTCATTCGCGATTATATAGCTAGAGGTGGCAAGGTTTATGTCTTCGCCGGACGATCAGAACTCGCCGGGCTAAAGTGCAGACTCTCACCCAGCGCACTCATCAATCAGATCAAGGGCAACCGAAAAGCTCAACAAGAAGTTCTTGCCAACCTCGCTTCGCTCTCTCCCGGGGAGACAAAGATCGATGTAACCGGCCCGGCGCACGTGCTGGCTAACGTGACCTCGCTGGATCATGAAAAGGGAATAGTTATTCATCTTCTGAACTACAACCCAGCTCTGGTCACCGGTGTAAACTTCAGCCTGTCACTCAGCAAACGATTCAGCGGGCTGATCGGCAAACAACCTGTGCTGGTTTCTCCTGACTCAAAAACCTCTACCCGGCTGGTGAACGTAAGCTGGCACGGCGCAACCCTTTCGGCAACTTTGCCTGCACTCAGTACTTACGGTGCAGTAACGCTTCGTTGAGTACGCAGCAAGCGAACTAATGGCACCGAAATCCTAATGCTCTTTCGGTTACGAGGCTTCGCTTCTGTTACATCCCAACGGAGAATGCGAAGCCACAATGCGATCCTGCAGGAATGCGGGAAGGGAGGTGTAATGAAAAGAATTGCGCGGGAAGTCAACCTCGGCTATGTCGTAGTAGTTATGGCTATGATTGTTCTAGCCTCCTTGAAAGCAGATGCTTCTAGTACCAGAGCGGTTACCATTGTGGTACATCAGAACGCCTCACCGCAGTTAGCATTCGGCGCTCAGGAAGTTCGTCAGGCACTTGAAAAGAGGAATTTCGACACTCAAATCTCGTCTCACACGTTGAATGCAGAAATACAAATTTTCTTAGGGACCAAGGCTGGTCCTGAATCATTTGGCGCGATATCCCGGTCAGTGCGAGTGCCTTCATCCGCCGAATCCTATGTACTCTCAATCCCTTCACCGAAAGTCATCGTCGTTACTGGAAGAGATGCGACAGGGGCAATGTACGGCGCTCTGGATTTGTCTGAGCAAATTTCCTGGACGGAAGGTAACGACTTGGTCGGGCAAATCAAGTCACATAGCCAGTCACCTTATTTGCAGATCCGAGGCATCAACTATTTCTTAACGACGCAGGATATGGACCTGCCCGGGGGTGCCTTCTGGTCAGATGAATATTGGAAGAAATTCTTTGACATGATGGCGCGCGATCGTTACAACTTCCTTGACATTCATGGTCCCTGCGAAGCCGTGACGGTGGGATTTCCGGATGGTTTTTGCTTCTTCATTCATTTGTCGGATTTCCCGAAGGTGGGAGTAGGCGCAGAACGTGCCGCGAAGAACTTGGCCCGATTCCGCGAGATCATTCACATGGCTGCCGAACGGGGAGTGAAGGTTGGCTATATGAACTACTCCTCCGAACCCTTTTTCGGTTCCTGGCACACACGACAATTCGGAGTGGACCAACGTTGGACTCCCAGCACCCAAAAATATTTGACCGACCCTGCGGCAGTCCAAAAGTACACAGAGGAAGCAGCCGAAGTCTTTCTCAAGCAGGTCCCGGGGCTTTGGATGTTCGGATTTCGGATTGGAGAATCAGGCGAGCCGGCGGACTTTTACAAGAACACATATCTGGATGCGTTGAAGGCTGCATCGACAAAACTGAAAGTTTATGTTCGCACCTGGCTGGCAAAGCCTGCAGACATCAGGAAGCTGGGCACCGACATGTCGCAGCGGCTTTACATCGAACCGAAGTACAATGGGGAGCAATTGGGCCTTCCGTACCAAGCTGTGCTTGGAGGACGACAATATCCTCCCAGCGGATCGTATGAAAACTATACGGATTACCCGCGTGACTACTCCATCATCTGGCAAATAAGGGCACATGGTACGCATCGGATCTTTTCCTGGATGTGGCCCCAGTTTGCGAGACGAACTGTCAGGACTTGCAAGTTTGGCGATGGGGTTGGATTTTCAATGGAACAGATGAACGCATACTGTCCCGCGGAGGACTATCTCCACAACAACCCAGCCTTTCAACAGCATTTTTATCACTGGATGTTCCAGCGATATTGGATGTGGAATTTGGTTTGGGGGCGGACCGCATACAATCCTGACATTTCAGACAAGGTTTTCATCAATAAATTTATTGACCATTTTGGGCTGAGGGCGGGACCGCTGGTCTTCAAGGCGCTGGTCGAAAACAGCAAAATCGTTCCTTTCATCTATGCCTACCATAACATTGGGCTGGACCATCAGAATTTTGCGCCAGAATTTGAAACAGGCGATCATGCCTTCGGAGCGCGAGGACGCTGGTGGAATGGGAGTCGTCTGGTTCCCTACGGCGGCAACAATTTCGATTTCTTGCTCGTGAATACGCTGGATCGCACTGCCATGGCCTCACCGAAGGTATACGTAAATAATCGCTTGCACGATGTGCCAAGCGGGAAGATGACTCCAATCGAGGCTGCTGCTTACCTGGAAAATGCTGCGGACACAAGCCAGCAGGCAATTGAACAGGCCGCGAAGCTCATTCCTTCTTCAAAGGAAAAATTTGCCTCCCTCCAGATGGATATTGAAGCGGTGGCATGGCTGGGCCGCTACTACCGGAATCGAATCCTCTCTGTTACCGACCTCGAGTTCTATCGCCGCACCTATGATCATGCGATGCTGGAAGATGCCTATCGGTATCTCACTCAAGCTGTTTCGGATTGGGATCACCTTTCGGAGGTTGCCGACACCCATTTTGGCCATGTGCCCGAGTACATCCGGATGGGCGTCAGCGCATTCCGGTGGAGTGACGAGGGACGGAGCCTCGGTGCCGACCTCAATCAACTCAATAACCTTGAAGCGCAATTCAAAAAGCTTCCCGTGAAGGAAGGATTTCGAGTTATTCTGGGACACGTATCGCCGGACAAGTTGAAACCCGGTGAACAACTGAAACTCACAGTGACCTATGCTACGGAGCACCTGCCTCGATATACTCACGTTAACCTGTTCTACCGAAACTCCCCGGATGCCTCGTATTCGCAGATTGAATTGAAGCCGGAAAACAGGATCGCACGCACCTGGGAGGGAGAGATCCCGGGTAAAGATGTTGTCCGAGGCAAATTGCAGTACTATTTCCAAGCCAATCAAGGGGCTCATGGCTCCTATGGAGGCACGTTGCAATTTCGGCCACCTTACGAGGTGTTGGTAAATGACGACAATGCAAAGCCTGAATTTACATATACTCCACCTCCCGCACCGGTACGAGGGAATACGGTCACCGTCGAAGTTGACATTCGGGACAAGGCCCCGATTCGCTCTGTTTACGTATGCTATAAGAAGACGCCGGCTTACTATAATTGGGTGAGAGTCACAATGCGACACGCAAGTGGTGACCACTACAGCGTATCCCTGCCACTGACGTCGGAAGGCATCCTCTATTATTTCGAGGCGGTCGATGACGGCGGGAATGCAGCCAACTACCCGAGTTTCCTGAAAGAGACTCCTTACTTTCTCATCAAGGCGTGGAATAGCGAACGTTCTGCTGCCGCATCCACTCGGCACTGAGAAGAGTCACTAGAAGTCATTTGGCTCTGTTGACATCCTCATGGAAAGGTAGCCATGCTTCGGGCGATAGAGATTGAAGCTCAGGAACGTTGCCATAAATGTGCCTGCAGACCAAGTGATCCCTAACACGCGGAGGAATATTAATGAATCGACGTGATTTTCTTGCTTCTGTCACGGCCGCCCTGGTTGCGGCCCCAAAACGGCCGTCAGCTATGGCTGCCATGACATCTGGTCCTGTGCGGCCGCCCAATCTCCTTTTCCTCATATCCGACCAGTTTCGCGGGGACGCGATGAGTTGTGCGGGCAACTCCATGCTTCCCACCCCTAACCTGGATCGACTCGCCCGCGAAGGCGTCCGATTCACAAACTCGAATTGCGCTTACCCGGTTTCTCCCCTCTTTTCTGCCTATACGCCCACAGCATTCTGAAATCCGTATCTACGAAGAGGGCTGATTACGCCGTCCGCATCAGCTTCGTGTCATTAACCAAAGGCGTCTGGATCGTCGGGAAATACTTGTGTCGTGGTGACCTGCCCCCCGAAAACAGTACCAGTTGAAATGTGAGTTCTCCGGGGTATTGATCGGACCGGGTTTTTTGTACCAACTCTAGGGTGAGTTTTCGGCTGTTTGCAACCCCATGGAATCGCGGCTAGCCGCGATTCCATGGGCGAATTCGTTCGGCGTCCTCTCCCCGAGAGCCCTGTGAGGACGACTCTCATTATACAACCGAGGGCTTTAACACCCATAAAACTGAGAGTCGAGAAGTGCGCTATCGCTGGCACCCATGGCAGGGCCGTCAGGTCGCCGTGCGGGGCGTTCGCATACGCAGTGGACTGAAGGTACTTTCCTGCACGGTGGATGATGATCGCGGGTTCCCAGTTTTGGAGATTCCGGAGTGGATGTTCGATGCGGTCGTTTGTGAGCGGCTCGAACGAGCCGAAGCGGCCAGGGTGGACATAGGAGCACTTCGTAGGTTGCGGGGCCTGCTGGATTCGATAAAGCCAGCGGCGAAGGAGGTTGTGTTAGAAGATCAGCACCATTCCAGGGTTCAGAGAGGTGCTGATGCGAAGAAGATCGAAGTCGAGTCAGTTCGAGCTGTTCCGGGAGGTTCGGCGGAGCCCGGAGGCGCCCCGCGAATTTCATCAGAAAATGATTCGTTTGTTGGCGCGCCTGCTGCGCGAGCACGTGGCTCGAGGGGGCGATGGCCCTCGCGCTCTGGAGGCGAATCATGAGTGAAAAGATCCGAACCCAACATCTGGAGCGAAAAGCGATTCTTTACGTTCGGCAGACCTCCGCCTATCAAGTCACGCACAATCTGGAAAGTCAGAAGCTGCAGTACGCCATGGAAGAACGGTTGCGCCAACTGGGCTGGCGTGAGATTGAGGTGGTGGACGAGGATCTGGGCCGCTCGGCCGCCGGCACCGTGGCGCGAAGTGGCTTCGAGCGCATGGTGGCCGAGGTCTGCCTCGGCAAGGTGGGTGCGGTCGCTGCCCGCGAGGTCTCCCGCTTTGCCCGCAACAGCCGGGAGTGGCAACAGTTGATGGAGGTCTGCCGGGTGGTCGACACGGTTCTCATCGACCAGGAAACGGTGTATGCTCCACGGCTAAGCAATGATCGTCTGCTGCTGGGTTTGAAGGGAAGTCTGAACGAATACGAGCTCGATCTGCTGCGGCAACGTTCGGTTGAGGCTCGGCAGGAGAAAGCGCGACGGGGAGAGCTGGTGGTGAGCGCTCCGGTGGGCTATGTAAAAACTGAAGACCAGCGCCTGGAAAAGAATCCGGACCGCCGGGTCCAGGAAGCCGTAGCTCTGGTGTTTCGCAAGGTTCAAGAGTTAGGAACCGTGCGTCAGACGCTGCTGTGGTTCCTGGAAGAAGGATTGCAAGTGCCGACCCAAACACCCCGAGGGGAACTGACCTGGAGGCGTCCTTCTTATCGCGGGTTCTACCGGATGATCACTCACCCGGTTTATGGCGGAGCCTATGCTTATGGGAAGACGGAACAGTTGTTGCGTTACGAGAAGGGCAAACCACGCCACGTCAGCCGTCGTAAACCCCGAGAACGATGGCTGGCATTGATCCCCAACGCTCACGAAGGCTATGTCAGCTGGGAGGAGTTTGAGCGCATTCAACAAATGATTCGAGAGAATGGTGTGAGCGCCGAAGAGCCCGGCGCCGTCAGGCACGGACCGGCTCTGCTGGCAGGTTTGTTGCGTTGCCGGCGCTGCGGTCGGAAGCTGACCGTGCGCTACACGGGCAGCCGCCATGATGTGTTGCGCTATGCCTGCAACCGGGGCTGGCTGGATAACGGCGAACCGCGCTGTATTGCCTTCGGAGGCGTTCCCGTTGATGATGCGATCAGCGATGAGGTGCTCGAAGTCGTTCAACCGGCGGCGGTCGAAGCGGCCATGTTGGCCAGCGAAGAAGAAGCCCACCAGAGGGACGACGTGTTGGAAACACTCCGGCGAGAGCTCGAAGCGGCCCGTTACGCCGCTCAACGGGCGCAGCGGCAATACGACGCTGCTGATCCGGAGAACCGTCTGGTGGCGGGTGAGCTGGAATGCCGTTGGAACCGGGCTTTGCAGCAGGTGCGCGAGATTGAGATCCGCATCGAGCAGCACTCCGAGGCTGCCGACCCCTGCCTGACAGTTACACCGGAGGAGTTCGCCGGTTTAGCCCGGCAACTGGAGGCGGTCTGGAATGATTCCGAGACGGATGTTCGTCTGAAGAAGCGGATCATTCGAACTCTCATTCGAGAAGTCGTCGTCGACGTGGACGGCAGCCTGGGCGAAGTGATCCTGGTGATTCATTGGAAAGGAGGCGTGCACACGGAGCGGCGTGTGCCGCGCCGTCGTCGAGGCCAGAATAACAGCCACACACCGAAAGGCGTTGTGGAGGCTGTTGCGATTTTGGCGCGCATCTGCCCGGATGATCTGATTGCCGGAATGCTGAACCGAAATGGGCTGAAGACCGGACGGGGGAATCGTTGGACTCGCGAACGTGTGACGGCGCTGCGCAGTCACTATCGCATTTTATGCTACAATCCGCAGCAGCATCGGGAACTCGAGGGTTGGATGAACCTGACCGAAGCAGCGGCATTCTTGAAGGTAAGTCCAAGGACCCTTCGTTTAGCAGTCGACCGCGGGGAGATCGTTGCCGAACATCCCCTGCCGGATGGCCCTTGGGTTTTCCACCGACAAGCATTGGAGACCGCAACGGCACGTCTCCTCGTTCACCGGGTGCGCCAAGGACACCGCCACCCCGCAATACCGTCAGAGCAACAGAGCGGCTTTTATTTTTCAAGCACATAGCCAGATGGGGCAGTATGGACCATACTTGTATTCCTTCTGCCAAGCTTCGATTCTCTCCTTTGCCTCTGCGAGCGTCCCGAACCAATGCGCGTCCAGACATTCGGCTCGAAGCGTCCCATTGAAGGTTTCGATGTAAGCATTGTCGGTCGGCTTGCCGGGGCGAGAGAAGGCAATCCGCACTCTGTTCTGGTACGCCCACAGATCCATCGCCTGGCTGGAAAATTCACTGCCATTGTCACAGTACAACATCTTTGGAACGCCCCGTTGGGCCTTGATCCGGTTTAATAGCATCACCACGTCCTGGCCTTTCAGTCTCTGGTCTGACGCGATCGCCAGGCACTCTCGCGTGTATTCGTCGATCATCGTCAGCAGCCGGAGACTTCTCCCATCATGCGTCGCAACACTCGGTAGGGTCGAGCATCAGCGCCGTGCGGCGTCGCTGCCGCCGG
>Ga0307374_10015634_pt1 | contig 10185 bp, 11 predicted proteins | sample OX3MG_FD_202532 | JGI IMG/M metagenome (GOLD analysis project Ga0307374, IMG submission 202532) | Soil microbial communities from Risofladan, Vaasa, Finland - OX-3 | ecosystem: Environmental > Terrestrial > Soil > Coastal area > Acid sulfate soil | place: Finland: Risofladan, Vaasa | collected...
AACTCACGCTTTATTCGCATCGGATCAACTGGCTCGACCGCAAGCCGATCGCCCAAAAAGATGGCGGGCATGCAGTGACGATTTCCGCCGACGAACCATTGCGGCTCGAATGCGAGCATTTCCTGGACTGCGTGCGAACCAGAAAGCATCCGCGGACCGACGGTGAAAGCGGGCTTCGCGTGCTCGAAGTATTGGAAGCCTGCGAACGCTCGCTGCGGGACAAGGGCGCGCCAACGGAAACGGAAGTCGCGACGGCACGCTATTTCGCCCACCCGACGGCGGTGATTGATGAGCCGTGCGAAATTGGCGACAGCACGAAGATCTGGCACTTTTCGCACGTCATGGCCGGATCCAAACTCGGCTGCGGCTGCAATCTGGGTCAAAACGTGGTCGTCAGTCCCGGCGTGCGGATCGGCAATAACGTCAAGATTCAGAACAACGTATCGATCTACACGGGAGTAGAGCTCGAAGACGACGTTTTCTGCGGGCCCTCGATGGTCTTCACCAACGTGATCAACCCGCGCAGCCACGTCGTCCGACGGCACGAGTATCAGAAAACCCTCGTGAAACGCGGCGCGTCGATGGGCGCGAATTCGACCATCGTGTGCGGGACAACGATTGGACGCTATGCGTTCATCGCTGCCGGCGCCGTTGTCACGCACGACATTCCAGACTACGCGTTGGTCATGGGCGTCCCCGCAAAGCGCGTCGGATGGATGTGCGCTTGTGGCATCCGCTTGGACGAGGGCGGCTCGACGCCGAAATGCACCGCTTGCAGCAAGGAATACCGCATCGAGGGCGACATCTGCGGCGAGGTTGAAGCAAGAGGCTCCTCACCTCTAGAGGCTGTTTCCACAGCAATACATGGTTGATCTCATGGCTCTCGCCGTTGCTTATGCAATAGAAGGACCGCTTAAGTGAGCATGCACAGTGGGAAAACCGCCAGCGAATGGCCCTTGGAGCCGATGCGTGAGGTTGCTCCCGCGGCGTTTTCATCGCGAGTTCCCTTTGTTTCGGTTGTGGTGCCCCTGCGAAATGAGGGTAAATTGCTCGAGCCATGCTTGCTCTCTTTGCTCGCGCAATCGTATCCAGAAAACCAATTTGAAATTCTCGTCGTCGACGGTCGTTCTTCCGACGGTTCGCGCGAAGTTGTCGAGAGGTTAGGCGCTGGATCCACCAGTCTCTTCTTGCTCGATAACCCCGCCCAGCACACTCCGTCGGGAATGAACGCCGGCATTCGCGCGGCACGTGGTTCCATCGTCGTCATCGCCGGAGCACACTGCGTTTATCCCCAGCGGTTCATCGAGAATTGCGTTGTGTGCCTGGAAAGGACTGGAGCCGACGTCGTTGGCGGGCCTGTAAAGACGGAGGCATCGTCGAAGGCCTTCGGCGCGCAATTAGCCTGCGCAATTTTATCTAGCCCGTTTGGCGTGGGGAACTCCCGCTTTCGTACGAGCGTTCAGGAGGGATATGTCGACACGGTTCCCTTTGGCGCTTACCGGAGGGAGGTGTTCGAGCGCGTCGGACTCTTCAACGAAAGGCTTATCCGCAATCAAGATAATGATCTGTCCGCGCGGGTGCGAGAGGCGGGAGGGAAGATTTACATGACTCCGGCGTTGACAACCGTCTACGTGCCCATCAGCAACTACCGCGATCTCCTTCTGCAGGCTTTGCGAAAGAGCCAGTGGCACGCACTCACATGGAAAGAAAACTGGAAAGCGCTTGGATTTCGGCATCTCTGCCCAGCGACGTTCTTAGGGATTAGCGGTCTGCTCGCGCTGCTGTCGCCGTGGCACGTTTCCGCACGTGTAATTCTCATTGCTATCATTGCTATCTACTTCCTGCTGGGCATTTGGTTTGCTACGCAGGCGGAGGAGAAGCGTTCATGGTCAGTCAGGCTCGTGATGCCGTTCGCATGCATTTTGTTTCATTTCGCTTACGGTTTGGGAACCCTCGTCGGCATTCGGCGTTTTTTTACGGCAACTGCGAGTAGTCGCGCGGGTGCCATCATCGGCACTCTCGAGCAACCGAAGAACTGAGAATTCCGCCAAGCGCTGACGTCAGAACGAGTCATGCCATGTCACATTCATCCTTCGCGCCAAAGGCTCCTAACGCCCACACTGAGGGCGTCATCCGGAATCAATGACATCTAAAATTCTGCATCGCATTCCGTTTCATCGTGCCGCTGTTGGCGAAGAGGAAATCGCCGCTTTGGCGGAAGTCATTCGTGACGGCTGGCTCACCATGGGCGCCAGGACCGTCGAATTCGAAAATCAATTTGCGCAATACGTAGGGGCTTCGCATGCCGTCGCTGTCTCGTCTTGTACGGCCGCGTTGCATCTGGCGCTCGAAGCGATTGACTTGCAACCCGGAGACGAAGTGCTAGTCCCCACCACCACGTTCACAGCCACAGCCGAGGTTGTCGTTTACCTGGGCGGCCGTCCTGTTTTGGTTGATATTGACACCGAAACATTGAACATCGACTTGCGCGATGCTGAACGGCGTATTACTTCACGGACGCGCGCGATCATTCCAGTCCATCTTGCGGGCCAACCTTGCGACATGGCGGAAATTCACCAGCTGGCTAAACGGCGGAATTTGCGAATCGTCGAGGATGCCGCACACGCGCTTCCCGCCTCGTATCGAGGTCAGCCGGTGGGTTCTCTCAGCGAATTCACCGCGTTCAGTTTCTACGCGACGAAGACGTTAACCACGGGCGAAGGTGGAATGATCACCACGGAAAACGCCGCGGCTGCCGAGCGCATGCGCATGATGCGTCTCCATGGAATTGCGCGCGACGGATGGAAACGCTACAGCGCCGAAGGAACCTGGTACTATGAGGTACAGCAGGCCGGATACAAGTACAATTTCACCGATTTGCAGGCCGCCCTGGGCTTGGTGCAACTGAAGAAGTGCGACGCGATGCGCGAAACACGCCGTCGCATTGCTAAGCGTTATACCAAAGCGTTTCAAATGGTTGATTCGCTTGAGCTGCCGCGCGTGCTCGAGGATCGCGAAAGTTCCTGGCACCTCTATATTTTGCGCCTTGCTCTCGACAAATTGCGAATCGATCGCGACCAATTTATTGGCGCGCTGAATCAACAGGGAATTGGCACCAGCGTTCACTTCATACCTTTGCATCTACAGCCATACTATCGGCGGGAGTTTGGATACCGGCTGGGAGATCTTCCCAATGCGGAATCGCAATACCTCCGGTCCATTTCTCTGCCGATTTATCCGACCATGCGCGAAGAAGAAATAGAACAAGTGATTGCGGCGGTCACGAGCATCGCGCGAGAAGCAGAGTGTCCTTCTTCGGCGACGCAACATGCGATTACACCCGGAATCTGAAAACTGTCTCGAAGAATCAAATGAATGGCCGCTTTCTCGCGGTCGTGCACCGGGCCGCGAAGCATTTTATCAACGCGTCGGGAAGAGAATTCTGGATGTGTCATGCGCCATCGCGGGGCTTGTTCTGCTGGCCCCTTTCTTTTTGATCGTAGCGATCTTGTTGAAACTCACGTCCTCGCGGCCAGTCCTATTTCGTCAACCGCGCGTAGGGCGAAAAGGCAGGATTTTTCTTCTAGTGAAATTTTGTTCCATGTATGGCGGCGGAGAAACTGGCCCGCTCATCACAGTCGCCTCTGACCCCAGAATCACATTCGTTGGTGCGATTCTCCGCAGGTTCAAAATGGACGAATTGCCGCAGCTTTGGAACGTCCTGAACGGCGAAATGAGCTTGGTAGGGCCGCGACCGGAAGTCGAGCGGTATGTGGCCGGGTACACACATCAACAACGCCGGATCTTGGAAGTCCGGCCGGGTATCACGGATCCGGCGGCAATTGCCTATCGTCACGAAGAAAAACTGCTTTCGAGGCATCCCGATCCCGAAAAGTTTTACCGGACCATTGTTTTGCCGCACAAATTATCTCTGAACCTGGAATACATCGAAAACATTTCATTGCGTCGCGACGTGTCGCTGATTCTGAAGACCTTTCGTTCAATCATTTCTTAAAGACAATTTTCGTCCTGCAAAAAACCCAATCGTCGAACTGCTCGTTGTTCCACCTGTCGTTCCGTCCAAAGAGGGCAGTGCAACCAGACACCCCATGAAAAAATTCATTTTTAATTTACCCAAGCTCCTGTTTGAAAACCGGCCTTGGTTCATCGCGTTATTCCAGGCGCTGCTGGTTTTGAGTTCCCTTGTTCTTGCGTGGCTCCTCAGGTTTGATTTCAGCCTGCCGTTTCGGCACCTGCTGATGTGGACCGCGCCGATCCTCATAGCGGTCCGCTTGAGTTCCTTGCGCCTTTTCAATCTTCACCGCGGATGGTGGCATTTCAGCGGCGTCAGCGAAGCTCTAAACATTTTGAAGGCAGTCGCCCTCGGGACAGTCTGCTTTTATCTTATCGTCATAAGCCTTGGTTTCTTCGCATTCCCGCGCTCCGTATATCTTTTCGAGGCAGTACTGACGGCCGGTTTTTTGTCTGGGGGACGCTTGATGTCACGTGTCCTGGCCGAATCGATGCGCCGCGATTCAAAAACCTCGAAAAAAGTCATCATCATGGGCGCTGGCTTTGCCGCACAGATGGTTATCCGCGAGATCGCTCATTCCGGGAGTGGCTATTGCGTGCTGGGCTGCCTTGACGATGACGAATCGAAACTCGGGGTCGCGATTCATGGCGTGACCGTGCTCGGAAGAGCGCAACAACTCGCGGCGATTTTAGCCCATTATCCCGCGGATGAGGTCGTTATCGCCGTACCGTCAGCGACTGGAGAACAGATGCAACGGTTCATCCAAATTTGCCAGCAGGCCGGAATTCCGTTTCGAACAGTTCCTGGATTGAGCGAAATCATCAATGGACACGTCAGCATTCGTCAGCTTCGAGAGGTTCGTCTCGAGGATCTTCTCGGACGGGAGCCGGTAGAGATGGGCGTTGAGCCGGTTCGCCGCGAGATCGAAGGTAAAGTAGTTCTCGTCACTGGCGCGGCAGGATCGATCGGCTCTGAGCTCTGCCGCCAGATCATGCGATACGGCCCGCAGCGGCTTGTGTGCGTCGATCAGAATGAGTCTGGACTTTTCTACTTGCAACACGAGCTCGCGGACGATCCAAAAAGCAACGCCTCTGTTTTTTGCGTGGCAGATATTAACGACGAAGCGCGGATGCGCCGTCTGTTCTTGGACCATAATCCGGCCATCGTATTTCACGCGGCGGCCTATAAACACGTTCCCATGATGGAAGAGAACGTTCAGGAGGCAGTAAAGAACAATGTTTTTGGCCTTATGAATTTACTCGAAACTGCGGAAGGTTGTGGATGCGAGAGTTTCATCCTGATTTCATCCGATAAAGCAGTGAACCCTACCAGCGTCATGGGTGCGACAAAGCGGGTGGGCGAGCTGATTGTGGGCTGCCGGAGCGGGAGCGCGATGCGTTGTATTTCCGTGCGCTTCGGCAATGTTCTCGGCTCAAACGGGAGCGTTGTCCCGGTCTTGCGGCAGCAACTCGAAAACAATCGTCCCCTCACGATTACGCACCCTGACATCAAGCGATTTTTCATGACAACTCGTGAAGCCGTCGCTCTTGTGCTCGAGGCGTCCACGATTGGCGAACACGGAGACATTCTGGTGCTCGAAATGGGAAAGCAGATTTCAATTCTGCAACTGGCCAAAACCTTGATTCAGTTGTCCGGGAAGACCGAGAATCAGGTGAGCATCCGTTTTACAGGGCTGCGGCCCGGCGAAAAACTATACGAGGAAATGTCGTCTGCCGCGGAGGAAATGATTTCCACCGATCGGCCCAAGATCAAGCGAATTCGCGGAAAGCGTGCCGAATGGCCCCTGCTTTCCCGGCGCCTGGAGGAACTGCGCGCTTCTCTGACGCTTGATGGTGCTGGGCCTGTGCGTTCCAAGCTCCGCGAAATCCTGCCCGAGTACATCTCTCCGGCCTGCGATGTAATCGAAGAAGAACAATCTGAGGTCTCGCTTGCCCTTCACGACAGCGCAAAGGCATAACTAGTCCAGCTGTCAGTCGCCTTGGCGTTGTTTCGGCCAGCCACCGTCCGTGACTGGCAAACAGAACGAATGATCTTGTTCAATTACGTTGAACCAACATTTTGCCTCTCCATCCTTGATTTGGCTCCCATAAATATGGGAATATCGAACCCATGAAAACTACCCTGGAAATACCCGACACCATCTTCCGCCGTGCGAAATCGAAAGCGGCCGAACAAGGCATGCCTTTTCGGCAGTTTGTGACCGAGGCTGTCGAGGATAAGCTCAAAGCGACAATCGCGGGCGGTCACAAATCGTGGATGAAGCATTTGGGCAAGCTGAAAGACCTACGCAAGGAAACGCGGCGGATTAACGGAGTGATTGAAAAGGCGTTTGAAGAGATCGATCCAGAAGTGTGGGCCTCGGAGGCACGCGATTGATCCTGGATACAAATGCACTTTCGGCTGTTGCGGAAGAACATCCAGGCGTCATCGATATTTTGGCCCGTGCCCGGCAGCTAGCGCTCCCAGTTGTGGTTATCGGGGAATATCGCTACGGAATCGCTTCATCCCGCCACAGCGCTCGGTATCGACGCTGGCTGGATGGTCTGATCACGGACTGCAGGGTGCTGGACGTCACCGAAGAAACTACCCATTGCTATGCAGCTATCAACGTTGAGTTGAGACAGACTGGAAAGCCCATTCCAACGAATGACCTTTGGATTGCAGCTCTCTGTCGCCAACATGATCTTCCTCTTTTGAGCCTGGACCGCCGCTTCGATGCAGTCTCTGGAATCCAACGCCTCGATTGGTGAGGCGAGGCCCATTCTCGCACGCGATGGGCGGCGGTGCCAGCACTGCGGCAGTCCGAGCAATCTGCAGGTGCATCACATTCGCTCAAGGAGCCGACTCGGGGATGACGCGGATGAGAATCTCATCACTCTTTGCGCGGACTGCCACGCCAACGCGCATCGGCCCCTTCGGATTGCAACGAGTTCCGGCGCCGGGGTCGAGCAGTGAGGTGTGCCCGCTAGGAGCAGAGTCCTGCAATCCAATAGGACTGAGGTGCTGATTGAACCGCCAGCCTTCTCCGGCTCCGGAACCATTAAAACGAAGGAGAACGAACGAAAGCTCGTGAGCCTGGGTTCACGGCAAGCTCCGTGAATTGTGCTCGTATCGATCAATGAACGCGATCCGGGGGCCGGAAGACCGGAATTCTTCCTGATAGGGTTGACGGAGACGTGTGCCTCATAGATGCTCCCAAAGGTGGGAGGCATTGGCGTAGATAAGTCTTTATTTCTCCGAATGCTCGGCGGTGGCCGTGTGATTGTTCGAGGCACAGGATGCACGTTCGAAACGTGCCACAAGATCGCGCACCCAAACGAACCGCGGCGGCAAGTCCTACAACAAATTAGAAACGCCGTCTCGGCGTGACTCTGCCAAATCAGTGGTCTCAAGCTGGCGTTAGAAGGCGGCATCTTACTTTTTAGTGGGCAAGAGATTCCTGAGCACGGATGCCAGTTGTTCGAATCGCGTGTTGCCTGCTCAGGGGATAGCCTTAGGAAGCTCGAGGACCGAGAATCCGGACGATTCTGCAGCTTCAGCCAATCGGAGGTCTCCGCAGATGAAGGTGCTCCTTGACGGACGCTGTTCGCACCAGATCAGGGACGCAGCAAGTTGCAAGCTGTCTGCCGCTCGCAACGAATACTTGTCCAGCAACTGCGTCGCCAATTCACGAGCTTGGTCCCCCGGAAGAATTTCCCTCCATCCACGACTGAGCAATTGCAGACGGGCCGCAGCGCCCTCTTTATCGAGGTCTGTAATCTGCTTTTCACGATGGAGGCGGCAAATCGCACAATGAACTTCTACCAGGCTTCCCCACCACACCACGGGAGCGAATCTCTTCAAGTGGGACTGAGCGTGGCCACTCGCCGCCTCGTGAATACACAAGGGAACCAGTGCGCTGGCATCCCAGAACGCCGTTGTTTTCTTCACAGTTCTTCTTCTCTGTCGGCAAGAACGGCTTGAATCGCCTTGCTTCCTGCAACGCTTCCGGTGGGGATTTTCAAGAGCTCCTTTACGTTCAGTCGCACCTTGGGCAGACGCAATTTCCCGGCGGCCACCAGCATGAGTTCCTGATCGTCGGCGCCCTCCGCCGAAAACGGAACCAGTTTTGCCACCGGGAGATTCCGGTCTCGGATCACCACTTCTTCACCGCCCTTGGCGAAAGTGAGGTACTTGCTCAGACTGTTCTTTAGTTCCGCCACATTGACGCTGCGCATTCTAGCTCTCCTTCCTCATGGCTATTATAGCCATGAATGGATCTCCAGTGGAAGAGTCAATCCTTATTGTCGTTGGCGATTCGGCATCTGGTCTACGACGTCAGTTCGAATCTCGCGAGATCATCCGGCCGCGTTGACTGGCAAAACAGAACGAGGATTCCGCGAAGCGCCCGCCGCTTGCGGACTGTGCAACTTCCCCGCTCCACCCTTCGTTCAGCCGCACTTGGTCTTAGTCCCGGTAGCCCGCACTCCCAATCTTCGCTATTCGTCCTCGCGGCGGCTTTCTCCACGCTGGTCGCCTCGCTCTTTTCTCTGTTTGCTCTTTTCCACTTCGCCCTCAGATGTCCCTGTGATGGCATCAACGCGTCCGCCGTGCCCTCGCGATCCTGCAAGTGGTCTCGAAACGGCCTTTGGGTGCGAAGGCCGCCCGTAGCCGAGCCCGCGAAGAAACCGCATGTCGCAAGACCGAACGAGGCGAGGCCGGTGACATTTTCGTTCCAGTGAAGAAAGAAAAACGGGATGATTGCGTTCGCTGCACATTGCCGCATGGCCAGATAGCCTCCCAGCGGATTGGCGCGCTTCCAGTAGAGTCCGCAAATCACCGACACGAAGCCCCGCTAGCCAGAAAGATTGTGCCCGTGACATTCAGGTACAAAGAGACGGCCGCGGGAGCGGTTTTGATTTTCATCTGGTGTCGATTTGCCGCCGAGCATGCATCAACGCGCGTACTCCCTCGCGGCCCGGCAAATTGAGGTATGACGCGAGAATCACGGCAAATAGTTTTAATTGACGGTACGTAGCTGATGAGTTATATATGACCCGGCCGAGCCGATCCTGCCTTTCTCTGAGAGGGCAGAGCAGGACTCCTAGACCCCCAATTCGGCTTGGTTGCCTAGGGGCTTCCGAATCCCAAGCGGAGGCCCCGTCTTACTTGGTGGTCTGCCGGCCGCTGCGTTTGGTCAGATGGTCGCCATAACGCGGAGATGGCCCTGGCGGCGAGATCCTCATTGAACAAGAAGAAGCTGGAGCAAGAAGCACTTCTTACAGGTTAAACGCGGGTTGTTCGCACAAGTGCTTGGCACTCTCCTGCTGTTATTCGCAGGCGCTTACTTCCCTGCCTTTCTAACTGTTGCGCTGCTTAAACCGCGGCCTTTCGAAGCGGTGCCTGTAATCATCGTGATGAGCTTGGCGGTAACCAGCCTCCTCATCTATGGGGTGTCAAGGAGGGCCGGGGGCATCAAGCAATTTGGGTTTCGACCCTGTCCCCCTCGCTATATCGCTGCCGCGATTGTGTTCGGCGTGCCCATTGCCTGAGCGCTCACAATCGTTGTCAATCACCTAAGCTCAGGTCCGCCTTCGCTCGAAATGACATTTCGTCCGTGGATGACGATCCTCTACTTCGTCGCCGGCGATGCAGGAGGAAGTGATATTTGGCGCTCTCCTACAAACCACATTGGCACGGCAGTTTCCGGCAACGCTTTCGCTTTTCGGTACTTCGCTTTCCTATGCCGCGATAATCGTTGCCCTTTTGTTCGGGCTGATCCACGTGAAGTGCATCCGATAACAGCAGCGGCGGCCTCTGTGTCGATAGCCAGTAATTCCGTTGCGGATGATTGCAGGCAAACTTCATGGCGTAGAGAGGTCAAATCGATTCAAGACTCTCATCCGGTCGCCATAGCATCCTTGCTCTATGAGGCGATTCCGTTCTTCTTCCGGACACATGGGGCGGGCAATTTGTCGGATGACGAATCTGCTCCCACACCCGGCTGCCGATGCATCGTCGCATCACGATATGAGGGTTGTGCCAATTCCACTGACGAAGGCGAGACTATTTATGACGAAATGGACGCGGCTGAGCGCATTGGCGGGGCTCGCGAGACTGCGGAGCGCGGTAAACCGAGATCGCGGAACGGA
>Ga0307374_10015636_pt1 | contig 10185 bp, 7 predicted proteins | sample OX3MG_FD_202532 | JGI IMG/M metagenome (GOLD analysis project Ga0307374, IMG submission 202532) | Soil microbial communities from Risofladan, Vaasa, Finland - OX-3 | ecosystem: Environmental > Terrestrial > Soil > Coastal area > Acid sulfate soil | place: Finland: Risofladan, Vaasa | collected...
TGCGTCCAGAGCGGTGACCGTCCGCCAGTTCCGGGTGGTCGCCTCCCGCCCGAGGCACCTCTCGAGCAGACCGTTCTGCAGCAGGGTCCCGGCGTAACCGCCGGGGAGATGGAGGAACACGTCGCTCCCGCGCACGGCGAACCTGTCGGGAGCGAATTCCTCGGCCCGCGCCTCGAGCCCGGCCACCTGCACGGCATCGGGAGAGGCGGCCAGAAAGGTCACGTGCAGCTTCGTCGGGTCGTCCTCGTCGTCACGGAACGGGTTGGCCGCAGCCAGGGATGCCCACTGGGCCGCCGTCCGGGCCACGACCGGGACGGTCCGGGACAGTTCGGTGCGGATCGCCGCCGACAGCGCACGGGCCACGTCCTCGGTCGTCCCCGTACCCGTGCACACGACGTTGCCGCTCTGCAGATGGGTGCGCACGTCGCCGTGTCCGAGGCCGACCACCAGGGCGCGCAGGTCGGCCATGGGCAGGCGGTTGCGCCCCCCGACGTTGATGCCCCGCAGGAGTAGGACGAACGTCTCCTCCTTCTGCACCCGGACCCGCGACCCGTGGTGCCCTACGAGACCGTCCAGGACGAGCCCGACCGGAGCAGCGCGGCGAAGTCGCCCGGCCCCCGGCGCGCCGTCGCGGCGGCGATCTGGTCGGCCATCTGCTCGCCGTACTCCTCGTGCTCGACGTCGCGGAACACCCCGATCGGTGTGGGCTCGTAGGGGCCCCGCGACAGTCGGCTCAGCTGGAAGGCCAGGCCGGGGTTCTCCTTGTGCTCGTCGTGGACGAGCAGGGCGTCCTCCCCGGCGACGGCCACCTCGACGACCTCGACCGATCCGTCGGGATCCATGACCACGCCGAACTGGCCCTCGGAACCGAAGCGGATGGGCTCGCCGTGGACCAGCGGGATGAGCATGTCGGCCCGGTGGTCCTTGCCGGTGATCCCCTCGAAGGCGCCGTCGTTGAAGACGTTGCAGTTCTGGTAGATCTCGACGAACGAGGCGCCCTTGTGTTCGTGGGCCCGGCGGAACGTCTCCATCATGTGCTTGCGGTCCATGTCGTGGGTACGGGCCACGAAGCCGGCCTCGGCGCCCAGCGCCAGGCTCAGCGGGTTGAAGGGGTGCTCCAGCGAGCCGAACGGCGTCGACTTGGTGACCTTGGCCATCTCCGAGGTCGGCGAGTACTGACCCTTGGTGAGGCCGTAGATCTGGTTGTTGAACAGCAGGATGGTGATGTCGACGTTCCGTCGCAGCGCGTGGATCAGGTGGTTCCCCCCGATGGACAGGGCGTCGCCGTCGCCGGTGACGACCCACACGTCGAGGTCGGGCCGGGTGGTGGCGAGACCGGTGGCGATGGCCGGGGCCCGTCCGTGGATCGAGTGCATGCCGTAGGTGCTCATGTAGTACGGGAACCGGGCCGCGCAGCCGATGCCCGACAGGAACACCGTGGACTCGCGGCGCACCCCGAGTTCGGGCATGAGCATCTGGACCGCCGCCAGGATCGAGTAGTCGCCGCACCCCGGGCACCACCGGACCTCCTGGTCCGAGGACCAGTCCTTGCGTGTGGTCAGCGGAACGGGCACGGCGTCGGTCACGTCGGTCATCGGTCGGTCCCCTCGTGCTCGGCCGAGCCGTCGGCCGTCTCGTCGATCAGTTGCAGGATGGCGGTCTCCATGGCGGCGGCCCGGAACGGGATGCCCGACACCTGGGTCAGGGACACGGCGTCCACCAGGTATTCGGCCCGCAGGAGCCGGCTGAGTTGACCGAGGTTGACCTCGGGCACCAGCACCCGGTCGTAGCGCCGCAGGACGTCGCCCAGGTCGGCGGGGAACGGGTTGAGGTGGATCAGGTGGGCCTGGTCCACCTTGTGCCCCCGGGCCCGGACCCGCTGGACACCCGCGGCGATGGCCCCGTAGGTGGAGCCCCAGCCGATCACCAGCACCTTGGCGCCGTCCTCGTGGTCGACCTCGGTGGGCGGGATGTCGGCGGCGATGCCGGCGACCTTGGCCGCCCGCAGGCGGGTCATGCGCTCGTGGTTCGCACCGTCGTAGGCCACGTTGCCGGGGCCGTCGGACTTCTCGAGGCCGCCGATCCGGTGTTCGAGGCCGGCGAGTCCGGGCGGCGCCCAGGGCCGGGCCAGGGTGTCGGGATCGCGGAGATACGGCCAGAAGACCTCGGTGCCGTCCTCCTCGGTGTGGTTGGGGCCGGTGGCGAAACCCGGGTCGATGGCGGGCAGGTCCTCCAGGACGGGGAGCTTCCACGGTTCGGTGCCGTTGGCGAGGTAGCCGTCGGACAGGAGCATGACCGGGGTGCGGTACGTCACGGCGATCCGGACGGCCTCGAACACCGCCTCGAAGCAGTGCGACGGCGTCCTGGCGGCGATGATCGGCATCGGGGCCTCGCCGTGGCGTCCGTACATCGCGTGGAGGAGGTCGGCCTGCTCGGTCTTGGTCGGCAGTCCGGTCGAGGGTCCGCCGCGCTGGATGTCGATGATCAGCAGCGGCAGCTCGAGGCTGATGGCCAGGCCCATCATCTCGGACTTGAGGTCGATGCCCGGGCCCGAGGTCGTGGTGACGCCCAGCGCGCCGCCGAACGCGGCGCCGAGGGCGGCGCCGATGCCCGAGATCTCGTCCTCCGCCTGGAACGTCCGCACGCCGAACTGCTTGTGCTTGGACAGCTCGTGGAGGATGTCCGACGCCGGCGTGATCGGGTAGGTGCCGAGGAACAGCGGGAGCCCGCTCCGCAAGGACGCCGCCACCAGGCCCCACGCCGCCGCCGTGTTGCCGGTGACGTTGGCGTACTCGCCGGGCTCGAGCACGGCCGGCTTCACCTCGTAGGAGGACTCGAACAGCTCGGCCGTCTCGCCGAAGTGGTAGCCGGCCTTGAAGGCGCGGAGGTTCGCCTCCTTCACCAACTCCTTGCCGGCGTACTTCTCGGTGATCCACTGGAGGGTCGGCTCGACGGGGCGGGTGTAGAGCCAGCTGATCAGGCCCAGTGCGAAGAAGTTCTTGGATCGCTCGGCGTCGCGGGGCTTGACCCCCAGCTCCTTCGAGGACTCGGTGGTGATCGAGGTCATGGGCACCTCGTACACCGTGAACGCGGAGAGGGAGCCGTCGGCCAGCGGGTCGCCGTCGAAGCCGGCCTTGTGGAGGTTGCGCTCGTCGAAGGCGTCGGAGTTGACGATGATGGTGGCGCCCTGGGGAAGCGCACCCACGTTGGCGAGCAGCGCGGCCGGGTTCATCGCCACCAGCACGTTGGGCGAGTCGCCCGGGGTCGAGATGGTGTGGTCGGAGATGTGGACCTGGAAGGCAGACACGCCGGCCAGGGTCCCGGCCGGGGCCCGGATCTCGGCCGGGAAGTCGGGGAACGTCGCCAGGTCGTTGCCCAGCAGGGCCGACGAGGTGGTGAAGCGGTCGCCCGCCAGCTGCATCCCGTCTCCCGAGTCGCCGGCGAACCGGATGACGACTCGGTCGATCAGGTGGGGGGACTTCGGGTCGATGGTGGTGTCGGACACCTTGCTCCTCTTCGTACTGCTCGAGCGCTCACGGGCGTCGTGTGGGACGTCCCTCCCGAGGACCGGGACCCGCTCGGAGGCGCCCCGGTCCTGGATGCCCGCCGCGGGCACGCGTCGGGTCCTCCACGACACTACCGCCGCCCACCGGGTGGGCCGGCCATCGCCCGCGGGTGGCGCACGCGCCGCCCGCGGTCGCCCTCAGGCGACCGTGACCTCGGGGTCGAGGTAGACGTCCTGGATGGCGTGGATGAGCGCGGCCCCCTCGTCGGTCGGCCGCTGGAAGGCCTTGCGCCCCACGATCAGCCCGGCGCCGCCGGCCCGCTTGTTGACCACCGCGGTCCGGACGGCCTGCGCCAGGTCGTCCGCGCCCTTGGACTCCCCTCCCGAGTTGATGAGCGGGATCCGGCCGGCGTAGCAGTTGACGACCTGCCAACGGGTGAGGTCGACCGGGTGGTCGGTGGTGAGCGTCGAGTACACGAGCGGGTCCGTCTTGCCGAACGCCAGCGCGTTGTACCCGCCGTTGTTCTCCGGCTGCTTCTGCTTGATGATGTCGGCCTCGATGGTGACGCCGAGGTGGTTGGCCTGCCCCGTCAGGTCGGCCGACACGTGGTAGTCGGTGTCGCCCTGCTTGAACGCCGGGTTGCGCAGGTAGCACCACAGGACGGTGAACATCCCGAGCCGGTGCGCCTCGGCGAAGGCCCGGGACACCTCGACGATCTGGCGGTCGGCACCCTCGGAGCCGAAGTAGATGGTGGCCCCGACGCCCACGGCCCCGAGGTCGGCGGCCTGGCGGACCCCGGAGAACAGGACCTGGTCGTAGGTGTTCGGGTAGTTGAGGAAGTCGTTGTGGTTCAGCTTCACGATGAACGGGATCCGGTGCACGTAGCGGCGGGCCACGATGCCCAGCCCGCCGAGTGTGGTGGCGATGGCATTGCAGTCCGCTTCGATGGCCAGGTCGCAGAGGCGGGCCGGGTCGAAGTAGGCGGGGAACTTGGCGAAGCTGGCGGCCGCCGAGTGCTCGATCCCCTGGTCGACCGGGAGGATCGACACGTACCCGGTGCCGGCCAGGCGGCCCGTGTTGTAGAGGGTGCCGAGGTTGCGCAGCACGGTGGGCGACCGGTCGGAGTCCCGGAACACGTCGTCGATGACGGTCGGGCCGGGGAGGGTCAGCAGGTCGGACGGGAACGCGGTGGCGACGTGCCCCAGGAGGGACTCCGCTTCGTCACCCAGGAGTTGTTCGAGGCTCATGGCCGCAGAGCCTAACGGTCGCCGCGGGTGCGCTTGGGCGTCCGACGGGCCCGGGTGGGCGGCCCGAGGGATTCGAGCCGATCGGCCACGTCGTAGGTGTCCGGGTCGGCGGCCTGGACCCGCAGGAACAGCTCCCGGGCCCGGGCCAGGTCGCCCGATCGTTCCGTCAGGTCGGCCAGCACGTACCACTGGCGCAGGTGCCGCTCGGCGGGGTTCCGCACGAGTCGGCCGGCGCCGGCGTCGACGAGGAGCGACAGCGCACCCTCGAGGTCTCCCCGGTCGGCCCGGGTGCCCGCCAGCACGAGGCGGCCCTCGGTGAGGACCTCCGGATCGGGCGAACCCTTGCGCAACTCCTCGAACAGGGCCTCGACCCGCTTCGGACGGCCGAGGGCCCTCTGGCAGTCCATCCGCACGGGGTGCTGGTCGACGGAGCCGGTGAGGGTGGCGAACATCTCGAGGTGGGGCAGGGCCGCCTTCCAGTTGCCCTGGTGGTACTGGGACAGGCCGAGCAGCTCGCGCGCCGACGGAGCGTTCGGCACCGCGTCGACCACGGTGCGCAGGATCCGGGACGCGTCCCGGTACCGCTCGCGCTCGTAGGCGCCGATGCCGGCCGCCATCCGCTCGCTGATGCGGGCGCGCAGGAAGTTCCAGTCGGGGCCGGCGGCGGTCGCCAGCTCCTGGGCGATGTCCGCCGGCAGTTCGTCGGGCTCCCGCACGGGCCGGTGCGCAGCCGCGGTGGCGCCGGGACGGGATCGCTCCCGGTCGTCGACCCGGACGAAGGTCTCGGGCACGAATTCCTCGGTCCTCGTCCGCGCCCGGCGCCGCCCCTCGGGCGTGTCCTCGTCGGGGCCGTGGTCGGCGCCGTCGCGCACCTGGGAGGCCCCCCGACGGGCGACGCTGCCCCAGCCCTTGCGAACGACCCGGTCGCGGTCGGTCCGCTCGTCGTTCCGGTCGGCCGGCCGTCCCCGGTCGGTTCGATCCCCGCCGGGCGCACCGCGCCGGGCCGCCGGCCGGCCCGTGCGATCGCCGGGCGACCCTGCACCGGAACCGGTCCGCGATCGGGAACCCGACCCGGATCCGACACTCGACCGCGATCCGGCGCCGGTCCGTCCCGCGGCGCCAGCGGCGCTGCCGCCGCTCCCGGGTGGGCGGTCGGAACGGCTGCGGGACGTCCCTGCTGCGGAGCCACGCCCCGAACCGGAGCCGGTGGGGCGGCCGCCGCCGGCCCGGCCGGAACCGCCCGAGGACCCGGTCGGGGCGGAACCGGTGCCGTCGGGCCGCTTGCGGGCCGATCCGCCCGACGATCCGGCCGACCTGCCCGACCTGCCCGACCTGCCCGACCCACCCGACGATCCGGCCGACCCACCCGACGATCCGCCCGACCTGCCCGACCCACCACCGGGCGTGCGCGGGCGCGGCGGACCAGAGGGGGTGCTGGGCGACATGGTGGCAGTCTACCCGTCAAGGGTCGCGGTCCCGAGGTCCGGGCACCGTCCCTGCGACCGTGCTCGCCCGCCGCCGACCGGCGCGTGCCGGTGTCACCTACCCTGGTGCCCCGGCGAGCCGCCGGCTGCGCCCCGTCCACCCATGCCCCTGCCCCGCCCTTCCCCCTCCCCGACACGCCACGCCGCCGTCCCCAACCGCGGCCGCAGGGGTCGTCACGCCCGTTCCGCGACCACGGTGGCGCTCCTCGTCGCCGCCCTGGGCGCCGGGTGCGCGACGACCGACGCCCGGCCCCCGGCCACCACCGCACCGGCAGCCACCGCAGGGGGGACATCCGCCTACGGGTCCGGAGCGACCGGCGGCTCCACGGCCGCGACCCAGGCGGCCCAGGCGGCCACCCGGGCGTTCGGCGCGCAGGTCGACACCGCCACCGCCGCCTTCGTGGGCGCCGTCGCCGCCCTGCAGGCAGACGTCGCATCCGGTTCCACTGCGGCGGCCCGCTCCGACGAGCTCGCCGCCCAGTCCGACTACGACGCCTTCCGGGCCCTCGAGTCGGCCAACGCCGTCAACGGGTCGACACTGGACGAGCTGTCCACCGATGTCGGCGCCTCCGAGTCGTTCGGCGGACTCCACGCCGTCGAGCGCGATCTGTGGACGTCCGGACCCCTGGCCGCCGACGTGTCCGCTCTGGCAGGCCAGGCGCCCGTCGCCCAGTTCCTCCTCGGCCGGGAGCGCCTCGGTCCCGAGGCCATCGGCCAGGTCGCCGTCGACCAGCTGAATTGGGTCGTCGACACCGCCCTGCCGGTAAGCCAGGAGCAGTACGCGCACCTCGGACTGGTGGACGTGGCCGCCACCGAGCAGGCCGCGCACCGCTCGTTCTCGGACATCGCACCTCTGGCCGGCCTGGTCGATCCGTCGCTCACGACGACGGTCACCGGTCAGTTCGCCGCCCTGGATGCCGCGATCGCCGCCATCGGGGACCCGGCGACCGTCCCCGACACCTCGATCACGCCGGCCGTCCGACTGGCGCTCTCCCGGCAGCTCGACGCCACCGCCACCACGCTCGCCCGACTGGTGGCGGCCCTGGCCCCCTACGGCACCCGCGGGGCGCCGTCGTGACCGGGCGTCGCGGACCCTCGTTCAGCCGTCGCCAGCTGCTCGCCGGATCGGGGCTGGCCACGGCCGCCGTCGCCGCCGCGGCCGCGTCCGGCACGACCGCTGCCGCCGCGGCCGGCCCGGAAGGCGGGACCGTGCCCTTCCACGGCGCCCACCAGTCCGGGATCGCGACGCCCGAACAGGCCCGCATGGTCTTTGCCGCGTACGACGTGACCGCAGCCGACCGCGCCGGCCTGCAGGCGCTGCTCGCCACGTGGACGGCGGCGGCGGAGCGCATGACCCAGGGGAGGTCCGTCGAGGGGCCGACGGGCCCGTTCGCACCACCGGCCGACACCGGCGAGGCCCTCGACCTGCCACCGTCCCGCCTGACCCTCACCGTCGGATTCGGGCCGTCGCTGTTCGACGGACGGTTCGGCCTCGGTCCGCGGCGTCCCGAGGCGCTGATCGACCTCCCCCCGTTCGCGGGCGACCGTCTGGACCCGGCGCGGTCCGGCGGAGACCTGTGCGTGCAGGCCTGTGCCGAGGACGCCCAGGTCGCCTTCCACGCCATCCACAACCTCACCCGCCTGGCCTTCGGCTCGGCCACGCTCCGCTACCTCCAGAACGGCTTCGGGCGGACGGCGTCGGCCGGTGGCGCTGCGGCCACCCCCCGGAACCTCCTCGGGTTCAAGGACGGGACCGACAACCTCGTGACCTCGAACGCCCGGTCGATGGACACCTTCGTGTGGGCGGACGACGCCGACCAGGCGTGGATCCGGGGCGGCTCGTATCTCGTGGCCCGGAGGATCCGCATCCACCTCGAGGCGTGGGACCGCAGCACCCTGGGCGACCAGCAGCGGACCATCGGACGGATCAAGGACTCCGGTGCGCCCATCGGGGCCTCCCGCGAGCACGACCCGGTCGACCTGCACGCGCTCGACGGCTTCGGCAACCCGAGGATCCCGCAGAGCGCCCACATCCGGGTGGCCGCTCCCTCGACCAACCACGGGGCCGCCATCTTGCGCCGCGGGTACAGCTTCGCCGACGGGATGGACCCGGCGACGGGCGAGCTCGACGCCGGGCTGTTCTTCGTCTGCTTCCAGAAGAAGCCGGCCGACCAGTTCGTCCCCATCCAACGGCGCCTGTCCGGCCAGGACGCGTTGAGTGCCTACCTGGTCCACACCGGAAGTGCCATCTTCGCCTGCCCGCCGGGCACGGCACCGGGCCAGTCGTGGGGCCACGGGCTCGTCTGAGTCCACCGGGGGGCGAACCAGGTCCGCCGGCCGGTGGACGGCGCTGTGGGAGGATGGTCGGGTGCCCGGGTCGATCGTGCCGGACCCTCCGGTGGGCGGATCGCCGCCGGAAGCTCCCGCTGACGCCGGGAACGTCCGGCGAGCCGCACTGCTCCTGGCCGGAGCCGCCGTGGCCATCTTCGTGGTCGGCACCGTGTTCGGCCTCGTTGCCGTCGGGCGCCACGGGGGCGGGCCGGTCCAGCCGTGGGACGATGCCGTGGGCCGCTGGTACCTGCACCATCGCTGGTCGTTCGTCGGCGTCTCCAAGGTCATCGCCACCGCCTTCGACGCGCCGGTGCTCGGGATCGCATGCCTGGCGCTCACGGCGGTGCTGGCGGCCACCCTCCGGACCACGCGGGCGCTGATCCCCGCCGTCGCCTACCTCGGCGCCGAGTTCCAGGTCTACGCGATCCGCGGCGTCATCCACCGTCACCGTCCGGCCACGGCCGACGCCCCCGCCCCTGGGAGCGTCCCCGGGGTGCACGAGACGGCCTACTCGTTTCCGTCCGGCCACACCGTCGCCGTCACCGCCATCCTGTTCGGACTGCTCGGCTGCATCGCGCTCACCCGACGGATCTGGTGGCCATGGGTCGTCGCCCTGGCCGGCTCGGTCGTCGTCGCCGACTCCCGCCTGGTGCTCGGCGTGCACTGGTCCAGCGACGTCGTCGTCGGCATCCTGCTGGGCGCGTCGTGGGGCGTGGCCGTTGCCCTTTCCGCCCGCTGGGTCGAGTGGTCCGACCTCCGTGCCGCGCTCCACCCCGGGCGGGGGCGTGGCCAGGAGTCGAGCGTGAGCTCGGCCGCGGCTCGTTCAAGCTCCCACACGTAAGTACATGCGTGACCCAATGGTCGACCTCGATCGGACCTTCCCGCCGTCAGCTGACGTGCGTAGGCACCGCACGGTCGAACGACGCTCGTCGGGACCCGCCTCGGTCAGCGAACCAGCAGAACCCCTGGTGGTGTACCTTGCCGCTGTCGTCCGACACGTGCAGGTCCCCGAATCTGGGGAATCTCGAGGACCGAGGAGGTCGGGGGGGCACGTGGTCTCCCACCGGTCGGGGGAATGCCGGCACGACCGCCCGTCCCTCGACCGCCCTCGCCCGGAGACCTCTGCCCGAACACCAAGAGCCTCACCACCTTCCGAGGAGTCCTTGAATGTCACTGGTCCGTGTCCACAACTTCGGAGTTTCGCTCGACGGTTTCGGCACCGGTGAGGGCCAATCCCTCGAACAGCCGTTCGGGCACGCCGGGACCCGGCTCCTCAGCCGGTTCATGGAGACTCGCACGTTCCGCAAGATGAACGGCGGGCCGGGCGGTAGCACCGGTGCCGACGAGGCCTTCGCCAGCAACTGGGGAACGGGCATCGGCGCCGAGATCATGGGCCGCAACAAATTCGGACCCCAGCGCGGCCCGTGGCTCGACGAGGACTGGAAGGGCTGGTGGGGTGACGATCCCGTCTTCCACACACCGGTGTTCGTGCTGACACACCATCCGAGGCCGACCCTCCACATGGAGGGCGGTACGACCTTCCATTTCCTCGACGCCACGCCCGCCGAAGCGCTGGAGATCGCCCAGGAAGCCGCGGGTGGACTCGATGTCGTACGC
>Ga0307374_10015642_pt1 | contig 10182 bp, 7 predicted proteins | sample OX3MG_FD_202532 | JGI IMG/M metagenome (GOLD analysis project Ga0307374, IMG submission 202532) | Soil microbial communities from Risofladan, Vaasa, Finland - OX-3 | ecosystem: Environmental > Terrestrial > Soil > Coastal area > Acid sulfate soil | place: Finland: Risofladan, Vaasa | collected...
TTTATTTTATTTTATTTTATTTTATTTTATTTTATTTTATTTTATTTTATTTTATTTTATTTTATTTTATTTTATTTTATTTTATTTTATTTTATTTTATTTTATTTTATTTTATTTTATTTTATTTTATTTGATATTCTTTTTGTAATAATGCTATCAAACCTGTTCCTTTATTTTTAAAATCAGAAAGATAGTAAATCCAGGAAGTAAAGTTGAGTTTTAAGGAACTAAGATCGGAGTAATATTGAACAATTTTTTGCCTGTCGTGAGTTAACAAAATGTCACCTGGATAGAAGTTAGAAGAAGGCTGATGAAGAGCATCATGCAAACTATCAAGTTTGTATGAGTCAATTAATGTGCCCTGAAGGTGCCAGAGAGGAATGAGAATATTGTTATCAAGAAAATTTTTATGTATCAACAATACTTTCGTTATTCCATCATAATGAAGAATACTATCCGCTATACCTGCATTTTTTATCAGCCTTAAACCTCCGGAATTTTTCAATTGTTGCATGGTTCCGTCTGTGATATAAAAATCTTTATAGTCACCAATATATTTCATATTCCTGGTGAATTTTTCTGAATGCCCTTTCATTAAATCACCAAAACTACTTATCATGCTATCAAGATGAGGTAATCTGTTTTGAAAATCATTGATAACTAAAAGGGCGTTTACATTATTAGCTTTTATATCATCAATGAGCCCATGTATGTATTCCTTTGCCTGTTTGTTTTCAACTAAATGTTGTCTGGTATTTTCCGCAATGAATCCTAAAAAAACTGCTAGAAAAAGCATGAAAAATTCCAGGAAATACTCCTTCCAGTTTTTCTTTTGCATTACATGATGCGGATGCTTTGCTACTTCCATATTTTGTATTTCTGATTGAGGATTATTTGTGTTCTGATTTAAGATTCCGTCGCTTTCAATTGGTTGCTCTTGTGAAATTTTTTCATTCAATATGTTAGGTGTTTCCGGCTCTTCGCCTTCGTGGCTATTTTGTATATTTTGATCTCCGTTGCTCATTATTTAGACAATTTAATTATTCTATTTATTTTTCAAATCCAAATTGAGAGCAACTTTTCAAACCTATTAAAAAAAACCAATTGGGAAAGATCTTCAGGAAAACGCATTTCTAGAATATGTTTTTGTAGCTGGAAGGGAAAAATGGATCTCATTTATAACTAAGAACAAAGAATACCTTTCTTATTTTTTTTGAAAAAATCATTTCAAATATTCACCTGGCTGCCACTTGGATTTTGGATTAAAATGTTGCCATAATAAAGTGGATAATTTTCGTGTAATCACCCACGCTTCGTTGTTATATTCCCAACTTGTATCTTTATTATTTTTGGTGCAGATGCAAAATATATATGGATGAGCGCCTTTTACATACAACACTTCATCCCTGCTTTGATCTACCGCACCGCTTTTATCGGCAACAAAAACATAAGGCGGAATTTGCGAGATAGCATCCTCATCCCAAAACTGGCGACTCATCATCCGTAACATTCTTTCGCTTATCTGTTTATTGATAATTTTATTTTCGATGATCATTTTCATCAGCGTTGCCATTTCTCTTGGTGTTGTTTGTCCCCACCCATATTGATCATAATTTTCTTTCCTCCCAGGTGTGCGACTATTTACGCGCGTATCTTTCATACCAAGGCTGTCGAGATATTTATTGATTTGTACACCGCCACCGTCGAGGCCTTGCAGCCAAAGGCTTGCGCAATTATCGCTCACGCTCATCATCAACATCACCAATACATTTAAAGAAACTTTTTCGCTGTCTTTAAATGATGCGAGGATATCTTCACCTTCAGAATAACGCAGCGAATCTGTGAAGATCATTTGTTGGTGATACGTTAAGTCTCCATTATGAATTTTATGCATTAAGCCAATAAAAATGGGAATTTTTACCATACTTGCTGTTGGGAAGATAGTATCCGCATTTACTTCGGCAATTTTATTTTTCTGCATTTCATAAACATACACACCTACATCCCCATGGAATCCTTTCACCAAATTGACAATTTTATTTTGCAAATGCTTGTCTGTTTTTTGTGCGATAGCAGAGATTGATGAAAGCAGGAAAATTAATGTAAATAACCTTTTCATTAGATATTTTTTGCAAATGAAATTATGCAATGATTTTGATTATGGAAACAAAAAATCGTCAGAAAATAAGTGGTAGTTAAAAGCAAACTTAATGTATAAATAAAAAACTACCCTGACTTTTACATCAGAATAGTTTTTTTTCAGAGGGATTCTTATAGATATAATATCCTTCTACAGAGTTGAATCATTTAGCTGAACAGGCCGCCTTTCTTCAATTCACGGGTTTTTTCGCCTATCAAAAATCCATTTTGATAAATCTGGATTTTATAACTTCCTTGTTGAAAATGACTTCCGGGTGCAAAAGCGAATTCTACATTTTTTGTTTGAGCGGTTTGCAGATCAACAGGTAATTTTGCGGTGAAAGTTTTGCTGCCTTCATCACGGGTTGTAAAAGTATCTCCTGTTGAATCTGTTGCTATAGTTGTTACAGGTTTACCGTCAGGGCCTATCACCACTACATATACATCAGTAGTTCCGGGTTGAATGATGCGGTTATTAACGTCAAAGCTTACTACTAATTTATCTACTCGTTTTGCAACACTTGAGACTTTTTCTTTTCCATTTTTTCTTACTTTGACAGGCGTAATTGATATATTGGAAGCATTTAAAGTGGAAGCAATATCAACTTTTTGGTTAAGATTTTGATTGACTACTGAAGTGGAATCCAGGTTGTGAGAAATAGTTTCTTTTTCACTGTTAAGAACTACCACATTTTGTTTCAATGTATCATTTTGTTGTTGGAGCATAGCAATTTGATTTTGCATATCCGTAATCTGTCCGTTTAATTGGGCAATCATATCACGGGCTTTAGAGAGATCTGCGGCAGTAGCATTTTTCTTATTCAGTATGCTACGGATTTCTCTTTTCATTTTAGAAATCTGGCTGTTACTTGAAGTCAATTTGCTGTCTAATGCAACATTTGCAGTTTGCATAGAATCGAGTCGTGCGAGGGAAGCGTCAAAGCTTGTTTGAATATTGCTTTTTTCAGTAGTTACTTGTGCAACTTCTGTTTGCTGTGCCTGGATAGCACTTTCGGATTTATTGTGGTCGAAAATAAAAAATCCTGCAAGGACAATTATTCCCGCTATTAATAATCCGATAAAGAGATTTTTAAAATCCCTGGGTTTATTTACAGTCGGAGACTGCTCTGTATATTCGTTCATTTTTTTTGGTTTTTTTGGTTAAAAATTGAATATTTAAAATGGTTATTTAGGAATTAGAAAACGCTGTTTTTAAAAACAAATACCAATAAGTCTAAAATCATGCCATTCTTATTTTATGTCTTCAAAAACCTGAAATAAAAAAAATAAAGAGTTTGTTTATAATTGATTTCTAATGTAAATTGAAGTGTAAAAAAGCATTTGTTAAATCGTTGTTACAGGAACAATAATTAAAAATTTTGTTTTAAAAAAAATAAATAAGACAATTGATTAAGGATACATTTACAATTTGTGACTATTCATTTTTTGATTACTTTTATGAACCCAAAAAGTAAGAAAATGTCAACAAGTTCTCATGTTTCGAGGAAAATAACAGCAGCATTAGCCATCTTATTTCTATTGCCAGCCTTAGTTATTTTTATTATGTGGTCTTCGATCGGTTTACGGTATAGCGGATTAAGTGCTTCAGACCAAATGGATGTTTATACGGGCTATTTTCCTGGATGGCTTAGAGATATCAATACAATTCACACAATCTCTATTGTGTGTTGTGTAGTTGCGATTATTCTTGCAGCAAGGAGTTTTAAAAAGCATTTATTATCAATAAGAGTATTGATGTTACTTACTGTTTTAGCCGCTATTTTTATTCTTTTATTTGATATCTCTCAAATGATTTAATTCTCTTTTTATTTGTAATCATATTGAATAGTGCCAAGTAGTTGCTTTTTTTTTGAGAAACATTTCTGTATTTCTGGGAGTTGTCGGTCATCATAAGCATATTTCCAGATAAAATAATTTCTACCTGTTTCATCCACAGAAATCATCTGGTCAGGTTTTTTATCATTCTGATTGTCATTGGGATTATATTCAAACATATAATCTGGCAATAATTTTTGGGCAATTACATTATAATGCACAACGTCGGTAAGACGGTTATCGTCGTCGTAATAGTAATAATATTTTATGTCATCACTGCTCCCTGCTGCGTCCTCTTCTATTATATTGCCTTTATTATCTGCTACAAAAGTGATAGTGGAAATAAGCACATTATTTTTTTTGCGGAGCATTTTTATTGGCCTCCCGTCTTTGTAAAAATATTCATGTGTTTCAGTAATTCCGGAACTGTCTCCATCGGCAATGGTTTTTGTACGCATTAGAGAAAGCTGGCCCGTGCTGTTATATTCAAATTCAACTGTATCAGTTGTTGTGGGAGTATTTGCTGTAGTTTCTATAACCTTCCCGTCTTTATTATAATCAGTAACCAAAAGCGATTGCCCTGTTATGTTGGATTTAGACATCATTTCAGATTGGGAAAAGGCTTTATTAATTTTCTTCTCACAAAAAAAGCCTTCACTTGGCTGGTTATTTTCATCGAAGCTGGTTATTTTTATGAACTTTATATTTGCACTTTTTAAAATAGAAAATTCGTGATTTAGTTTTTGAGTACTCATTATATCCTTATAATAATATTGTGCATTTACCGAAGAACAATTGTAGAAAATGATTATGAAAGTGAGACTAAGGATTCTAAGAATGGGTTTCATCATTTTTTTAATGAAGGATTATTATTTTTAAGAATTATTAATAGTTTTTTATCTCGTGATCTTTTAATTTAAAACGGTATTTTATTCACTACCATTAGAAATCAACAAAATTATTTCAATTCAAATTTATTATTGAACCGGGGATAAAATGAAGTGTAAAATAATCCATTAAATCCCTGATACAATTTTTGTTTATTATTTTTAACCGGAAATTATAATAATAAAATCAAATCCATGTCGCATCTTCCTCAAAGGAAAGAAAAGAACTGCCTTAATTGTGGAACGATAGTTATTGGTAAATATTGTCATAATTGCGGACAGGAAAATATTGAACCAAAGGAATCGTTGTGGCAATTAATTTCCCATTTCTTCAATGATTTTACTCATTTTGATGGAAAGTTTTTTTCGACTTTAAAAGATCTTCTTTTAAAACCTGGCTTTCTATCTAAAGAATATATGACAGGCAGAAGAGCCGCCTATTTGAATCCGGTAAGGATGTACATTTTCACATCATTTATATTCTTTCTTATCTTTTTTTCTTTGTTTCATACAAATGAATCTGAAATCAAAAATTCAAAATTTGAATTAAATGGCAAAACTCAACAAATGATAGATTCTATGTCTACTGCAGATTTTAACGATTTTACAAAAGTGTTCAATCATGGCACACCCATGAGCCATGAACAATTCACGCATTATAGGGATAGCATACAGAACGGGACTCTATTTCTTTCGCTTTTAAATAAAAATAATTATACTACAAGAGAGGAATATGATTCTGCTTTAAATGCCGGAGTTGTAAAGGATGGATGGCTAAAACGTAATTTAGTTTATAAAGAAATCGGGATTAATAATAAATATCATTCTCAGGAGGCAAAGTTTTTTAGTGATTTTTTAAATAGCCTTATGCATCATTTTCCTCAAATGCTCTTTATTTCATTGCCGTTGACGGCTTTACTGTTGAAATTACTTTATATACGTCGCAAACAATTTTATTATGTAAGTCATGCTATTTTTGCAATACACTTTTACATTTTTATATTTATTGCGATGCTCTTATCCATGTGCATTTCAAGGATTGAAGAGGTATTAAAATGGAATTGGATGAATTATATCAATACTCTTATTACATTCATTATCTTTTTTTATTTGTACAAGGCAATGCGAAAGTTTTATCAGCAGCAAAGAGCAAAATCCATTTTAAAATTTTTCCTGTTTTCATTTTCCTTCTTTTTTATGATTGTTTTTCTCTTCGTATTTTTTGCACTTGTCTCTATTTTTCAAGTTTAAATTATTATAATGAAACAATCCACAGATTTCAACAGACTGATAAAAATCATGGACGAACTCCGTGAAAAATGCCCATGGGATAAAAAACAAACTATTCATTCTCTAAGGCAACAAACTATTGAAGAGACTTATGAACTTGCCGATGCTATTACCGATAAGGACTGGAATGGAATAAAAGAAGAATTAGGTGATCTATTGTTGCATATTATTTTTTATGCAAAGATTGGGCTTGAAGAAAATAAATTTACCTTACAGGAAGTGATAGACGGTATTTGTGATAAATTAATAAAAAGGCATCCTCATATTTATGGAAATGTGAAAGTAGAAAATGAAGATGATGTAAAGAAAAACTGGGAACAAATAAAATTAAGTGAAGGTAAAAAATCGGTACTCAGTGGTGTTCCTAAATCTTTACCTGCCATGGTGAAAGCTATGCGCATACAGGAAAAAGCAAAACAGGTAGGTTTTGAATGGGCTACTAAAGAACAGGTTTGGGAAAAAGTAGAAGAAGAAAAATCAGAATTACTGGAAGCTGTGGAATCCCAAAATACAGAGCATATAGAAGAAGAGGCAGGCGATCTTTTCTTCTCAGTAATAAACTATGTTAGATTTTTGAAAGTGGATGCAGAAAATGCTTTGGAACTTACCAATAAAAAATTTATAAAACGGTTTAAACAGATGGAAGATGCTGTACAAAACAGAGGGATGAATTTAGGAAATATGAGCCTTGAAGAAATGGATGCCATCTGGAACGAAATCAAAAAACAAAATCCAAAAAATTGAACCTTTTTAAAGACGATACCTTTTTTAAAAGAAATTCTTTTCTCCTCATTATAGCAGCATGGCTGGTTACTATTGCTTTCATTATTAATAATTACTGGAGTGGAAGTTCTACTTCCAATGCTGCACAAAAAGCAGTTCAAAGAGACATAATCAAAAATCAAAAAAAGATTGATGCTTTTTGTTTGGATACTTCGTTAATAAATAAAATTGCAAAAGGTAATTACGACGGATCCTTACTGAAGCAGGAAGTTGATAAGAATTATTTTATATTTTTTTATAAGACTACTCAATCGAATGACCTGGTTCCTGTTTTTTGGAATACCCAGGTAATTGAGCCGGATTCCAATTTGACTCATAGCAATAACGGAATCAGTTTTCAGAAATTAATTAACGGTTGGTATGTAGTCAATATAAAAATCTTTCGGAGTTCCTCTGGCATTTTTTATAAAATGATTTTTTTGATCCCTGTAAAGTGGAACTATTATGTTGAAAATAAATATTTACACAATTCATTTGTAGCAGAAAGTAATATAGAAAAGACTTACGACATCAGCCTTAAACCAACCAGGCACGAAATAAAAGATGAAAATGGCAAACCTCTTTTTTATCTTCAACAGCTTAGTAATCCTACGCCTCATGATAATCTATTAGCTATATGGCTGAGAATATTAGTGGCTCTTTTGATCTTGTTTTTTATCCATAAACTTGCTAATTTTTATGTTGAAAGAAAAGGGTTTTGGGCGGCCCTTTTGGTTTTAATTATCCCGGTTATTTTGCTGAGAATTTTAAGTTACCGTTTCTATATCCCTTTTAATTTTCAACAGCTAAAATTATTCGACCCTACTTTTTACGGTGCCAGAATTTTCATCAGATCGCTCGGCGATTTGCTCATTAATTCTGTATTATTTATTTGGATTGTTCTCTTTATAAGAGTTCATTTTAATTATGATTTTTCTAAAATTAAATTCAAAAATGATTTCTATAAATATACCGCTATCGTTTTTATTGTTGCTTTGATGATTCTAATTACTTTGATAAGCGGCTATACTGTTCAGAGTCTTGTGGCTGATTCGCAGATATCTTTTGATGTTATCAACTTTTTTACTTTGGATATTTACAGCGTTATAGGTTTTATTGTGTTAAGTTGTATTGCTACCGGATATTTTTTCCTGATACAATTATTACTTCAGCCTTTGGATTTTTTTATACCGCACCAAAAAAAGTATCATCTATATTTAATTATTACCATCACTGGCCTTGTTATTTTAACAGTAATGAGACATTCCTCTTATGTTACTTTCAATTTAATCCTGTTATTATGGCTTTTGCTTTTTATTTATCTCCTTAATTTTAAATATCTTTTACTGCATGCTTATAATCTGGTTTCATCAAAGTTCATTTTTTGGGTTTTCTTTTTTTCGGTTTCCATCACCGCATTAATCGTATTGCAAAACCGAACCAAGGAACTGGGAGAAAGAAGGCATTTTGCTGAAAACCTGGCTAATAAAGGAGATCCTTCCGGTCCTGTGATTATAAATATTATTTTAAATGATTTTCAAAATGTCTATCTGTCCGGGATTTTTTATAGATTTAAAAATCCATATCAGAACCGGTTTTTAAAAGATAGCTTGATTAATGAGAATTTTTCCGGTTATCTTAATAAATATGATACCAGGATATATACCTTTGATTCCAGCGAAGCTCCTTTATATAATGAAGATCCCACTACTTTCAATTCACTAAACGCAATAATTCAGACCCAGGGTAAACCCACAGATATACCGGATCTTTTTTTATATGATATTTCTTATGACAGGTTCAATTATATCAGCAAAAAAATCATTACCGATTCTGCGCATAATAAACTGGGATATGTTTTTATTATTTCCAAACCGAAAACATATAAAAGTGATGCATTATATCCCGAACTTTTTTCAAAGGGCAATATAAACTCAATTGAAAGTTCGCCTGTGTATGCTTTTGCAGTTTATAATAACAATGAGTTAGTCAAAAGCTATAATGATTATCCATTTACTACAGAAATTGATGATAATAATTTTACGTACAATGAATTCAAAACAGTAGAAAAAAATGATTATGAAGAATTGTGGTATAAAGCCAGTCCCGATAAAGTCATTGTAATTGCCAGGCAAGACAGGTTTTTTATAGAATCTGTTACCTTATTCGCTTACTTATTCTGTTCCTTTTTATTAATTGCCATCTTTTTTAATCTGACTAATCATTTTTTGAGAGAACGAAGGTCTAAAGAAAATTTAAAAAACTTTTTTCAGTTAACTATTCGCAACCAGGTGCATGGAATTATTATACTTATTAGTGTGTTTTCCTTTGCAATCATAGCGGTTACTACCATACTATTTTTTATAAGCCGTTATCACACTAACAATCGTGAAAAACTAAGCCGTACTATTCATGTTATGGAAAACGAATTACGAAGTTCTTTGGACACCATGCCGGAAAGCAATTACGAATTAATAAATTTTGAGAGTTTTTCTCATAATAAATTGGAAAAATTAGTAAATAAGGTTTCTAATATTCATGCAGCAGATATCAATCTATATGATCTGAACGGAAATCTTAAAGTATCTTCTGTTCCTCTTCCATACAGTAAAGGCATCGTAAGTGAAAAGATGGATCCAATTGCTTATTATCATTTAAGTAAATTGAAAGATGTTCAGTTTTTCCAAGAACAAAAAATAGGAAGTCTTATTTATTTAAACAATTATTTGCCGGTAAGGGATGATAAAGGCAGGGATTATGCCTATCTTAATATTCCGTATTTTGAATCACAGAACAAATTGCAGGACGAAATTTCAAATTTCCTCGTTACCATTATTAATCTGAATGCTTTTATCTTTTTAATTGCCGGCATCATTGCCCTGTTTGTTACTAATCGTATTACCCGTTCCTTTTCCCTTATCAGTGATAGGATGAAAAAAGTAAATCTTGCTACGGGAAATGAAGAAATAGTATGGAAAAGGAAAGATGAAATAGGGGACCTTGTTAAAGAGTATAATAAAATGGTAAAAAAGTTAGATGTAAGCGCTCAAATGCTTGCTAAGAGCGAGAGGGAAGGAGCATGGCGCGAAATGGCGAGACAGGTAGCCCATGAGATAAAAAATCCGCTGACACCCATGAAATTAAATTTGCAATATTTACAAATGGCAATAGATAATAATTCACCGGATGTAAAAAATATCTCATTGTATGTTGCGAGCATTTTGTTGGAACAAATAGAGCATCTTTCACAAATTGCAGGAGATTTTGC
>Ga0307374_10015644_pt1 | contig 10182 bp, 10 predicted proteins | sample OX3MG_FD_202532 | JGI IMG/M metagenome (GOLD analysis project Ga0307374, IMG submission 202532) | Soil microbial communities from Risofladan, Vaasa, Finland - OX-3 | ecosystem: Environmental > Terrestrial > Soil > Coastal area > Acid sulfate soil | place: Finland: Risofladan, Vaasa | collected...
AGGTGTCGGTCGGCGACGAGATCGCCGCGCTCGTGATGACGAAGGAGGACGCCGAAGGGCGCCTGATCCTGTCGAAGAAGCGCGCGCGCTTCGAGATCGCCTGGAAGGCGATCGAGGCAGCGTACGAACAGGGCCAGCCGGTCAACGGCCGCGTCATCGAGGTCGTCAAGGGCGGCCTCATCCTCGATCTCGGCGTGCGCGGGTTCCTGCCCGCCTCGCTCGTCGACATCCGCCGCGTGCAGGATCTCGACGAGTATCTCGGGCAAGAGCTTCGCTGCAAGGTGATCGAGCTCAACCGCTCTCGCAACAACGTCGTGCTGTCGCGCCGCGCCGTCCTCGAGGACGAGCGCAAGGACATGCGGCAGGCGATCCTCGACCGGCTCAACCCGGGCGACGTCGTCGAGGGGACGATCTCGAACATCGTCGACTTCGGCGCGTTCGTCGACCTCGAGGGGATGGACGGCCTCATCCACATCTCCGAGCTGTCGTGGAGCCACGTCAACCATCCGTCCGAGGTGCTCGAGATCGGCCAGAAGGTCGAGGTCAAGGTGCTCGACATCGACCGCGACCGCCAGCGGATCTCCCTCGGGCTCAAGCAGACGCAGACCGACCCATGGCAGCAGGTGCTCGAGAGCTACCAGGAGGGAGACGTCGTCGAGGGCAAGGTGACGAAGGTGGTCACGTTCGGCGCGTTCGTCGAGATCCTCCCGGGCGTCGAGGGCCTCGTGCACATCTCCGAGCTCGCGCAGCACCACGTCGAGAATCCGCGCGAGGTCGTGTCGCAGGGCGACACCGTCAAGGTCCGCATTCTCGAGGTCGACGCGGAACGGCGGCGGCTGTCGCTGTCGCTGAAGCGCGTCGAGGACGGCATGCCCCTCCAGCCGAAGCCCGGCGAAGAGGCCGCTCCGCCGGCGATCGATCTCTCCGAGGACGTCTTCACGGACGAGGCGGCTGCGGTCGAGGCGCCGGAAGAGCCGGCCGCCGTCGAGGCGGCGGATGAGACGGCTGTCCCCGAGGCATCGGCAGAGCCGGCCGAGGCCGACTCGGAAGCCGAGCCCTCCGCCGAATAGTGGCCCGGCGGCCGCTCGCGGTCGCGATCACCGGCGGCATCGCGGCAGGGAAGAGCGAGGCGCTCGCGGCGTTCTCGCGGCACGGCGCCGCCACGCTGTCCGCCGACGAGATCGTGCACGACCTGCTTGCCGACGACGCGGAGGTTCGCGCCGCGATCCGGGAGCGCTGGGGCGTCGCTGCGCTCGACGACCGCGGCCGGATCGGCGAGATCGTCTTCCGCGACCGCGCCGAGCTCGACTGGCTCGAGCAACTGCTCCATCCGAAGACGCGGGCGGCGGCCGACGCCTGGCTCGCGTCCGTCGACGCGCCGCTCGCTGTGGTCGAGGTGCCGTTGCTGTACGAGACCGGGGGCGAGAGCCGGTTCGACGCCGTGGTGGTCGTCACTGCCCCGCCCGACGTGCGGGAGGAGCGGCGAGCGGGGCTCGCCGAGCGTGAAGCGCGGCTCCTGCCGGACGACGAGAAGGTTCGACGCGCGGATTACGCGTTCGTGAACGACGAGTCGCTCGCGGATCTCGACGCGTTCGTCGGGAAGGTCTTCGAGGCACTGTGCGTGCGCTGAGGCGGCTCACACTTGCAGGCGCCGTCGCCGCCGCCGCCATCGGCGCGTTTCTCTATCTCCAGCGAACGGAACCGCCGTGGTGGGCGCGCCTGTGGTTCCCGCTGCGGTATGCATCGATCGTCCGCGGCCACGCTGCGAACTACCACCTCAATCCCGCGCTGCTCGCGGCCGTGATCGAGGAGGAGAGCAAGTTCAACGCCGACGCGCGCTCACCCACCGGCGCGCTCGGCCTCATGCAGCTCCAGCCGACCACGGCGAAAGGCATCGCCACCTACACGGGCGGCTCGCGCTTCGTCGTCTCCGATCTCTACAAGCCGGAGATCAACGTCAGCTACGGCGCCTGGTACCTCAGGCACCTGCTCGACAAGTACCACGGCGACGAGCGCACGGCGCTGGCGGCGTACAACGCGGGGCAGGAGAACGTCGACCGCTGGCTCGCAAAACGCGAGCCGGTGCAGTTCCCGGAGACGCGCGCGTACGTCTCGCGGGTCGAGCGCCTGAAGGGCATTTACCGCCGCACGTACCCGAGCCAGCTGGGTTTGAAGGGGTAGCCGTCGTTACCCTGTGTCTCCGATGGCCGAGCTGAAGACTTCCGTCGATTACCGCCCGACCGGCGATCAGCCGCGGGCGATCGGCGAGCTCTCGGCCGGGCTTCGAGCAGGCGAGCGGTTCCAGACGCTCATCGGCGCGACCGGCACCGGCAAGACTGCGACGATGGCGTGGACGATCGAGGAGGTCGGGAGGCCGGCCCTCGTCATCGCCCACAACAAGACCCTGGCGGCACAACTCTGCAACGAGTTCCGGGAGTTCTTCCCGGCCAACTCGGTGGACTACTTCGTGTCGTACTACGACTACTACCAGCCCGAGGCATACGTCCCGCAGGCCGACCTCTACATCGAGAAGGACTCGTCGAGGAACGACGACATCGACCGGCTGCGCCACTCCGCCACGTCGAATCTCCTCTCCCGACGCGACGTCGTCATCGTCGCCTCGGTGTCGTGCATCTACGGCCTCGGCTCGCCCGAGGAGTACAAGGAGCGAGTCGTCTTCGTGAACGTCGGCGAGGAGCAGGACCGCGATCTCATGTTGCGGAAGCTCATCGACATCCAGTACGTCCGCAACGACACCCTGCTCGGTCGCGGGAAGTTCCGCGTGAAGGGGGACGTGGTCGAGATCCAGCCGGCGTACTCGGAGACCGCGTACCGCATTTCGTTCTTCGGCGACGAGGTCGAGCAGATCTCGCACTTCGATCCGTTGACGGGCGAGGTGCTCTCGCGTTACGACACGATCACCATCTTTCCCGCGACGCAGTACGTCACGTCGAAGCCGACGATCGACCGCGCGCTCGGCGAGATCCGGCAGGAGCTCGAGGAGCAGGTCAGCGCGTTCGAAGCGGAAGGGAAGATGCTCGAGGCGCACCGGATCCGGCAGCGCACCGAGTACGACCTCGAGATGATGAAGGAGCTCGGGTTCTGCAACGGGATCGAAAACTACTCACGGATCCTCGACGGTCGGCCGCCCGGGTCCGCGCCGCACACGCTGCTCGATTATTTCCCGTCCGACTTCGTCGTGTTCATCGACGAGTCGCACCAGACCGTCCCACAGGTCGGCGGGATGTACGAGGGCGACCGCTCGCGGAAGCAGACGCTGGTCGACTTCGGCTTCCGCCTCCCGTCCGCGCTCGACAACCGGCCGCTGCGGTTCGACGAGTTCCTGGCCAAGGTCCCCCAGATGGTCTTCGTGTCCGCGACTCCGGGGCCGTACGAGCAGCGTCACTCGACGAAGGTCGCGGAGCAACTGATCCGGCCGACGGGCGTCGTCGATCCCGACGTCGAGCTCCGCCCGACACGGAACCAGATCGACGATCTCCTCGGCGAGATCCGCCAGCGCGAGGCGGTGGGAGAGAGGACGCTCGTCACGACCCTCACCAAGAAGATGGCCGAAGACCTCACGGACTACCTGCTCGAATCGGGCGTGAAGGCCCGCTACCTCCACTCCGAGATCGACACGCTCGAGCGCATCCAGATCGTGCGGGAGCTGCGGCTGGGCGAGTACGACGTCCTCGTCGGCGTCAACCTCCTGCGCGAAGGACTGGATCTTCCGGAGGTGTCGCTCGTCGCGATTCTCGACGCGGACAAGGAGGGATTCCTCCGCGGCCGGACGTCCCTGATCCAGACGATCGGGCGCGCTGCGCGCAACATCCACGGCAAGGTGCTCATGTACGCCGACAAGCAGACGGAGGCGATCAAGGAGTCGATCGACGAGACGAACCGCCGGCGCGCGATCCAGCTCGCCTACAACGAGGAGCACGGGATCACACCGACGACGATCACGAAGACCGTCTCCGACATCGCCGAGTTTCTCACGCTCGACTCGCCGCACGTTCCGGCACGGCGCCGGCGTGGCGCGAAGAAGATCGAGGGCATGGATCGCAGCGAGCTCGAGAAGCTCGTGGTCACGCTCGAGGAGGAGATGCTCGTCGCGGCCGAGGAGCTCAGGTTCGAGTACGCCGCAAAGCTGCGCGACGAGATCAAGGATCTTCGGCGCGAGCTGCTGGCGGTCGAGGCGACGGCGTGATTCTCGGCGCCGTCACCGCCGGCACCGTCGTCGGAGTCCTCATCTCGGCATTCGTCACCGGCGGCCTCGCCCGCCTGGCAGTGCCGGGCCCGGACCCGATGCCCATCTGGCTCACGATCCTCGTCGGCCTCGGCGGCTCGCTCGGCGGGGGCGGCATCGCCTACGCGGCGGGCTCACGCAACCCGTACGTCATCAGCACGGTCGGGTTCGCGGTCGCGATCGCGCTCGTCGTGGCGTACAGGCGGTTCGTGCAGCGGCGGCCGGCCATCGGCCGGGATGCATATCGCTTCCCCGAGCGCGGTATCGGCGTCGACACCTATCGAGAGCGGCTCAATCGCGCGGGCATCGACCCCGACCGCATCGGAGCCGCGGTACCGCCGTTCGCAGCGGCCCCGCAACAGCCGTCCGCGACTCCCACCGCCACCGCCGGCGAGACGCCGACGGAGAACCCGGCCCACTTCATCCGCCTGCTCGACGAACTGCACGACGCGGGCGTGCTCGACGACGACGAATACAACGCCGCGCGGACGCGGCTGCTCGAGAGTCTGCGAAGCTAGGAGGACGCCATGGTCCTTTGGTACATCGTCGCGCTCGTCGTCGAAGCCCTGATCGTCGGTGGCCTCGCGCGGCTCGCGCTTCCCGGCCCGGACCCGATGAGCATCCCGATGACGATCGCTCTCGGAATCGCCGGGACGTTCCTCGGCGGGATCGTCGCCTATCTGTTCCTCGGCCACGCCGGCGGCCTGATCTTCGCCCTGCTCGGCTCGACGCTGTTGCTGTATCTGCACCGCCGCTTCGTCCAGCACCGCCCGATCACCGGGCCCGGCGCGAAGCGACCTCCGTCCTAGCCGCTGAAGGTTCGACGTGCCGTCAGGGCCCAGTCGTCTCCGTCCCAGATGTGCGTCTCGACCGTGAGCACATCGGCGTCGATCTCGTAGACCTGGAGACCACGCGCCTCGCCGAGTCGTCGCGGTCGCGGCCGGCCGAGGCCGGGGGCGATCGAGACGACGACCGCGCGCGCGTCACCGGTGAGGACCTCGAACTCGTGGCGCTCGCTCACCGCCGCCTGGTGGATGTGGCCGGCGACGATGAGATCCGCGCCGGCCGTGACGAGCTCGCTCAGCACGTGATCCCGGCGCGCGAGCGGGCGCTTGCGGGCGGCGCGCCACGGCGCTCCGATCATGTGGTGATGGAGCGCAACGACGCGATACGCGCCGGGCGTCGCCTGTTCCAGCCGCGCCGCTGCGCCGCGCAGCTGCGCATCGCTGAGGCTGCCGCCCTGGTGACGGTACGGCCGTGCCGAGTTGAGTCCGACGACATGGAGCGACGGCGACGCGTACGTCGGCTCTGTCGTCTCCCAGGCACGCTCGAACTCCCGCCACGGCGCCGTGAACCGCGCCGGGAACGTGTACGGGAGATCGTGGTTTCCGGGGACGGCGACCACCGGCGCGCCGAGGGACTGCAGCAGACTGCGGGCGCGCTCGTGCTGGTCTCGGCGGCCCCGGTTCGTGAGGTCGCCGGACGCGACGAGCACGTCGGGCCGCAGCTCTCCGGCGAGCCGGATGAGCGCTGCCTCGACCTGCGGGTCTTCACGCGTACCGACGTGGAGGTCGGAAACATGCAGGATGCGTGCGGCCACGGGCGAATGAGCGTATTCCAGACAGGTGTCAGACACCAATCCCGTGTCCGACACCTGCGAGCATTACCATTCCGGTATGAGCGACGAGTCGGCCGAAGTCTTCGACGACCTCTACCTCGGCTTGCGGGCCGGCGGTGCGCTGCGCAAACAGCGGCGCGGCGAACCGCTGACCACCGAGGAGGAGGAAGCGCTCGGCCGCTGGCAGCGCCTCTCGACGGTGCGCAAGGCGATCGCCATCGGCGGCTTCGCCGTCGGGACCTTCGGGCTCGGCTTCACCCTCGGCGGCCTCGTCTTCGGCCGCTGGCGCAAGCCGGCGTAGGCCTGGCTACGCCTCGACGTCCTTCGCCGGGAACAGCAACGGTGGCACGTTCTCGTCCGCGGGATCGTTCCCGCGCAGCACGACGTTGACGAGCGTGGAGAGCACCGCGGCGATCGGGATTGCGAGCAGGACGTAGAAGCCCCCGAACAGGATCCCGATCGCCGTCACCGAGACGAGCACGACGAGCGGCGAGAGGCCGACCGCGTGCCCGAGCACACGGGGGGCGACGAAGAGATCCTCGAGCTGCCGCAGGACGAGAACGGCAATGCCGGCGCCGAGCGCCGTCTGCCAGTCGACGGTGAAACCGACGCCGACGGCGACGATCCCGATGATGAGCGGACCGACGATCGGGACGATCTCGAAGACGCCTGCCGCGGCGCCGATCAGCAGCCAGTACGGCTCGCCGTCGAGCCAGAACGCGAGGGAGAGGACGACGGCGACGAGCGTGATGAGCAGGAGCTCGCCGCGCACGAATGCGCCGAGCTTGTCGTCGATGAGCAGCCACGTGTCCCGCGTCACGCGTCGGTGCCGCCGCGGGATGAGCGACTGCACGAGGCCGATCGTGCGGTCGCGTTCGAAGATCCAGTACGCGCCGACCGCGAACATGAAGAAGATGCCGATGATGACCTCGAACGCGGTCTTCGTTGCGGAGACGACGGGGTGGAAGACGTCTCCGACGGACGGCAGCTTCTTCAGCCGCTTCTGGATCGCGACGAGGATCTCGTGCTTGATCCCGGTCGAGTGATTCGCCTGGTGCTGGAGCTGGCTCGACGTGGTCGGGACGGTCCCGACCGCCTGCTCGACCTGCGCGAGCGCGCGCGGGACGAGGAGCCAGAGCACGAGCGCGAGCAGACCGAGCAGCGCGACATAGTGCACGAGCACGCCCGCACCACGCGGAATCCGCGCCCTGGTGTGGAGCCAGTCGACCCCGGGGCGCATCGCCGCCGCGACGATGAACCCGAGGAAGACGAGAGCGATGACCGCCTTGATCTTCCAGAGGGCGAGCGCCGCGACGACGATCGAAAGGGCGACCAAGGTCGCGATCGCTGCCCGCCGTGCTGTCCCACCCATCGCGAGGGGTTTGTCGCCTTGCGGCGAATGACGCAAACCCATGCCTGCAGATGAATCCGAACGGATCTACGTCGATGCGCGCCGGCACGGCGTCGTTCTCGTCCGGCCGCTCGGCCGCGCGCTCCTGATCTCCCTCCTCGGGGCGATCGCCTTTCTCGGAGGCTGGCCGGTGTCCGCCGCCGGCGCGGCGCTGCTCTGCCTCGCCGCCGTGGGCGCCGTCGCGGCCGTCTGGCGCTTCGACCGCACCCGCGTCGTCCTGACCGGGGAGAAGCTCTTCGTCGTGCACGGCACCCTTCGACGCCGCGCCGCAGCTGTCCGCCTGGAGAAGATCCAGACCGTCGAGGTGGAGCAGACGCTCCTCGGCCGCCTGCTCGGCTACGGCACGCTCGTCGCCGGAGACCTCGAGATCAGCTGCGTCGCGAGACCCGCGGATGTGCAGGGCTTTCTCAGCAAAGCTTTATCCGGGACCTGATTTCGCCGAATACCTTGGCAGAGTGCTTCGCCTGGAGCGTCATCGCCTTGGTCCGCGGATCTTCGTCTGCGGCCTCCGCGTACACGAGTTCGCGCTCGGGTTCGCCGTGCTCGGCGCCCTGCTCATCGGCGGCCTCACCGAAGCCTGGGATCTGAGCCGGGCGACCATGGGGGCGACCGCAGCCGGGTCGTGGCTCGTGATCAAGGACTGGCGCGACCTGTTCCCGTCGACGCGGAACACCGCCTCCTGGAGCTTGCTGCCGCACCGCGTTCCGAAGGACTAGAGACCCCTTCCGAACACACGTTCGGTGCAGTACAATGGCCCTTCCATGGCTGCCGATGAGTTGGTCGTCCACGGCGCCCGCGAGCACAACCTCAAGGACATCACCGTCCGCCTGCCGCGGAACCGCCTGATCTGCATCACCGGGCTTTCCGGGTCCGGCAAGTCGAGCCTCGCCTTCGACACGATCTATGCAGAGGGGCAGCGCCGCTACGTCGAGTCGCTCTCCGCGTACGCGCGCCAGTTCCTCCAGATGATGGAGAAGCCGGACGTCGACCACATCGACGGCCTCAGCCCGGCGATCTCGATCGACCAGAAGACGACGTCGCGCAACCCGCGCTCGACGGTGGGGACCGTCACCGAGATCTACGACTATCTCCGCCTGCTGTACGCGCGCGTCGGGCGGCCGCACTGCCCCATCTGCGGCAAGCCGATCGCGGGCCAGTCCATCGACTCGATCGTCGAGCAGGTCCTGCAGCTCGAGGAGGGAACGCGCTTCACCGTGAACGCGCCGGTCGTGCGCGACCGCAAGGGCGAGTACAAGGACGTCTTCGAGGAGCTGCTGCGCGAGGGCTTCACCCGCGTGAAAGTGGACGGCGAGCAGTACGTGCTCGAGGACGGCGTGCCGCCGCTCGACAAGAAGTTCAAGCACACGATCGAGGTCGTCGTCGACCGGCTCGTCATGAAGGGCGAGGGCGATCTCCGTCTGCGGCTCACTCAGTCGATCGAGACGGCCGCCGGCCTCGCCGAGGGCATCGTTCTCATCGACCCGCTGGACGGCGGCGAGCCGATGCTCTTCTCCGAGAACTTCGCGTGCCCCGATCACGGCGTCTCGCTGGCGGAGCTACAGCCGCGCGTCTTCTCGTTCAACGCACCGCACGGCGCCTGCCCACGCTGCACCGGGCTCGGCTCACAGCAGGAGATCGACCCCGATCTGCTCGTGCCGGATCCGTCGCTCTCGATCGACGACGGCGCGCTCGTCCCGTGGTCGGTCGGAGGGTCGTCCGGCTTCTACGAGGCCGTGAGCCAGGCGATCGCCGACCGGTACGAGATCGATACGTCGAAGCCGTGGTCGGAGCTCACCGAGGAGCAGCAGAACCGGTTCCTCTACGGCACCGACGGCGAGCGCGTGTACGTGCAGTACCGCAACCGCATGGGCCGGCGCCGTCAGTACATGCTCGCCTTCGACGGCATCGTCTCCAGCCTTCAGCGCCGGTACAAGGAGACGGACTCCTCACAGCAGCGCGAGCGGATCGAGGAGTACATGTCGCTGCGGCCGTGCCCCGTGTGCAAGGGCGCGCGGCTGAAGCCGGAGGTGCTCGCGGTCACGGTCGGCGCGCGCTCGATCCACGAGTTCACGAAGATGTCCGTGTCGGCGGCGCTCAGCTTCCTCGACGAGCTCGGCCTGACGGAGACGGAAAAGCTCATCGGCCACCGCATCGTCAAGGAGATCCGCGAGCGGCTCACGTTCCTCGACGACGTCGGTGTCGGCTACCTCACGCTCGACCGCGCGGCCGCCACGTTGTCGGGCGGCGAGGCGCAGCGATTGCGGCTGGCGACGCAGATCGGCTCGCAGCTCGTCGGCGTCCTGTACATCCTCGACGAACCGTCGATCGGCCTTCACCAGCGCGACAACGCGCGCCTCATCGGCACGCTCGAGCGGCTGCGCGACATCGGGAACACCGTTGTGGTCGTCGAGCACGACGAGGAGATGATGCGACGTGCCGACTGGCTCGTGGACATGGGGCCGGGAGCCGGCTTGCACGGGGGCGAGGTCGTCGCAGAGGGCCCGGCGGCAAAAGTGGCGCGCAACCGCCGCTCGACGACGGGGCAGTTCCTCGCGCACACGCGGGCGATCGCGATCCCGGAGCGACGCAGCGAGGACCGCGGCAGTTTCGTCGTGCGCGGCGCTTCGCAGCACAACCTCAAGAACATCGACGTCGAGTTCCCGCTGGGCAAGTTCGTCTGCATCACCGGCGTCTCCGGCTCGGGGAAGTCGACGCTCGTGAACGAGATCGTCTACAAGTCGCTCGCCAACCGGCTCAACCGCGCGCGAGTCAAGCCGGGCGCGCACACGGGAGTGGAGGGCATCGACGCCTTCGACAAGGTGATCGAGATCGACCAGCGGCCGATCGGGCGCACGCCGCGCTCGAACCCGGCGACGTACACGGATCTGTTCACGCACATCCGTGAGC
>Ga0307374_10015645_pt1 | contig 10182 bp, 9 predicted proteins | sample OX3MG_FD_202532 | JGI IMG/M metagenome (GOLD analysis project Ga0307374, IMG submission 202532) | Soil microbial communities from Risofladan, Vaasa, Finland - OX-3 | ecosystem: Environmental > Terrestrial > Soil > Coastal area > Acid sulfate soil | place: Finland: Risofladan, Vaasa | collected...
CCGCTCATCGTCTGGCCCAATTCGCCCTGGCCGTTGCCCTGATCATCACCGTCAAGCTGGTCAAGTGGGCCAAAAGATGGGAGTCCATGGCCGTCGCCTAATGGCGCGCGCTCTAAATGGAGCTTCCGGGAAGCGTGCCAGAGGAGACCTTCGAAGCTCTCATCTTCGACTGGGACGGTACCGTGGTGCCGGATCGCCGAGCCGACGCCACGTTGGCACGCCATTACATAGAGGCTCTCTGCGCCGCGGGCGTCCACGTCTTCGTGGTGAGCGGCACCCATGTCGGCAATGTGGACGGACAACTCGGAGCGAGGCCACGGGGCCGCGGGCACCTCTTCTTGTGCTGCAACCGGGGCTCCGAGGTCTTCGAGGTGAGGGGCGGAGCGCCTCGGCTCGTCCACCGGCTGACTGCCGGCAGCGCGGAGGACCAGGCCTTGGATCGGGCCGCCCGGGAGACCGTCGACCGGCTCGCTGAGAGGGGACTCACGGCGCGGATGGTGAGCACCTCCTCGCCCGGCTCTTCTCACCCCGGATAGCTCGGCAGGTTGCCATTTTCAGATCCGGGCGGGGGCCGGGTTCGTGCTCAGGCTCCGCCGCTCCTGATCCGTCCCCTCAGGGCGGCGAAACACAGCGACATGCTGAGCACTCCGACCAGGCCGATGGCCAGTAGGGCCTGGCCGAGTTGCACCCACTGCCACCCGGACTGCAGCACCATGGAACGAAGTCCACCAAGAAGGTAGGTGACCGGATTAAAGCCGGCCACAATGTTGAGCCAGCCCGTGAGTTGGCTGCGGGGCACATAGGCAGACGTGAGGAACAGGAACGGGAAGAAGAGCAGAAAGGTGGAGTTCACGGCGGCCGGATTACCCGTCTTGAGAGCGATGGCGTAGCCGAATCCTGCAAAGGCCAGGCTCCACAGTGCTGCCAGGAGGATGAACACCACAATGCCGAGCGGGCCGTCCTGGAAGTGCACTCCGAGAATGAGTCCGAGCACCAGAATGGGAACGGTCAGGACTGCGGCTACAGCGACGTCTGCCGCCATGTGCCCGATCAGTATGGCGGTCCTCCTCACCGGGGTGAGGAGCAAGCGGTCGAAATACCTGTTCTGGATGTCAAGGACGAGAGCGGGCGCCCGCGAGACACCGGTCACGCCGAGCAGGATGGCCGTGCCCATCTGGAACGCCGTGTAATTCAATCCGGGGATGTGGTCGACCACCTTCTTCAGGGTGGCGATGTTGACGATGAAGAAGAACAGCGAAATGAACACGGGTGGCATCACGACTTCGAGGTCGCGCGGGACGGCGCGCAGGGCCCGCCCGGCAATGGCAGACAGGTCGTGCAGGAAGCCGGCCGGTCGGGCTCGGATCACTTCGGCAGGGAGCCGTGCGACCGCATCCCCGGTGACGGCAGTCATGCCGGAACCTCCTCAGGATCGCTCTGCTCAATGTGGGTGCCCGTCAGCTCAAGGAACACGTCATCGAGCGTCGGGGTCCGCAGGGTGAGATCACGCACATGAACCGCTCCGCCCGCCAGGGCCACGGCGAGCGGGCTGATGGCGGCGGGTCCGTTCTCGGTGGCGATGACCAGCTCGTTACCGTGGGCCTCCACGCTGAGAAGCCCCGGGACGCCTTCAACAAGCTCCAGGACGCTTGATGCCTCACCGTCGACCCGGGCGATGATCACATCGGTACCGATGGAGCGCTTCAGATCATCTGGAGTTCCCTCGGCCACAATCCGACCGCGGTCGATGATGCCGACGCGGTGAGCCAGCTCATCGGCCTCTTCGAGGTACTGGGTGGTCAGGAAGATGGTCATACCGAGTTCCTGATTGAGACGCCTCACCTCGGCCCAGACACTGACCCGGCTCACCGGGTCGAGACCGGTGGTCGGTTCATCGAGGAAGAGGATGTCAGGGTTGTGAACCAGTGCAGCCGCCAGGTCGAGTCGGCGCTTCATGCCGCCCGAATAGGTGCCGATCCGCCGACCGAGGGCATCACCCAGATCGATGAGGTCCGCCAACTCACTGATCCGTTGCCGCACGGCCCGCTTGGAGAGGCCGTAAAGGAGTCCTTGGAGCCGGAGGAGCTCGATCCCCGTCTGGTTCGGGTCGAGCGCGGCTTCCTGCAGGGCGACCCCGATGTGGAGGCGCACCTGGCCGGGGTGGGTCGCCACGTCGTAGCCGGCCACGACCGCACGGCCGTCCGATGGGGCCAGCAGGGTGCACAGCATGAGGACGGTGGTCGACTTTCCCGCGCCGTTGGGTCCGAGGAAGCCATAGATCTCACCATGGGGGATCCGGAGGTCCACATGGTCGACCGCACACGACCCACCGAAGTACCGGACCAGGCCTTTCACATGAATGGCGTTATTGCTGGCGTCGGCAGCCTGGTTCATACACGGAGAATCTACCGTCTCCCCCTACGCACGAATCAACGAAGGTTCCGGGCATCTGCTTGGCGGAACCAGAAGGCGCACGGCACCCGGTCGATGCGGCACCACCCCCTATCCTCCCGCGTTGCAGCGTCCCGGGATAACCGTGACGCTGACCGGGCCTCCGGAGGCTGCGTTCTTCACTTCGAGGAATTCGCTGCCGGGACGGGAGACCACGGTCCCACCGGTGACCCGGGCGCAGTACCCGTCCGGGTAGTGGATCTGGGTCGGGACGAAGACCACGGTCGGTGCGTGGATTGCGTGGTCGGGTGTATAGACAAGATGAAATGCGCCGTTGGTCGGATCGAACAACAGCGAGGTCGGCTTTCCGGCGACCGCCTCCGGGTACGTGCGAGCCAGGGCCAAGGCCGTGGACCGGAGCTTTCCCTGGTAGGTCACCAGCGCCTCGTCCGCGCTGCCGGTGGGGTCGTCGTAGTACTTCCACGACCAATAGGTCCAACTGACGAGGAACAGGTCCTCCTGCTTGGTGATCTCATTGAGCAGCTGAGGATTTGAGGTGGCTCCGAATTCACTCACGAACCATGCCGATCCCCCGGTTTGGGCTGGCGTGGCGAGCTCGCTCCGGTCCTCCGAACGGGTCTTGAGCGCCCGCACTTCTTGGGAGACGCACGCTGCGATGTCGGTCGGGTTGCCTGTCTTGCCGCTTCGATAACTGCAATAGATGTGCACGTTGAACACGAGATTCCGAAAGTTCATAGGTCCCACGAAGTTGGCTGCCCCGTGGCGGGCATAGATGTCCGGCTCGTAGAAGATCAGGTGGTTGGAATCGGCGCTGAGGATGCGCGGGATGAGACCCGAAGCGGGATCCGAAGGCGGGCAGCTGATGGCGGGTGCGCCGTGATTCGGTGAGCCGATGAAGGCGGTGCCCGTGTAGAAGCACTGCAACTGGCCGTCGAAGACTTCGTCCCTGATGTCCACCAGCGAAGTCGAGAAGGGCTCGTTGAAGGGGTCGTAACCGAGCACCCATGAGTTGGACCGGAAGTAGGTGGCGACAGCGGTCCACACGCGATCGTACTCGCCTTGGAGATCACCGACGACGTCGTTCTTCCAGAAATGACGGTAGGCGATGCCGGCCGCCGTGGTCGCGTAGTTCCGTGACCACCTGCCAGGTGGATCCTTGCTGGGTACCCCATTTGTGCAGACGGCCCAGTTCGGGGCTCCCTCTCCGTCGAAAGCCTCGTTGTAGACGTCCTGGTGCATGTCAAGGAGGGTGTAGATGTGAAACCGGGCCAGCAGCTCCACAGTGCGGCTGACGTTGCCCAGGTAGCGGTCGAGCACCGCCTGATTGAATTGCCCGGGGTCGCGGGGAGTGCCTGGCGTGCAGATGGCGGGGTCATTCGCCTGGGCGGTTCCCGGCTCCAGACCCTTCCACGTGATTCCCAGCCGGACGACGTTGAATCCGAGGCTGGCCATGAGCGATGCATCAGCGGCGGTGAAGTCCCAGCGCTTGCCGGGAGCTGGGTAGAGCTCGTAGGGAGGGAGCTTGTACACAGCGTTCACTCCATGGAAGAAGACCACCCGACCCTCCTGGTCGTAGAGGTAGGGTCCGCCCGGCGAGCGGATCGGCCCCCCGAGGGCTGCCGACCCGGTGGTATTCGCTGGATAATGGATCGGCGAGGCAATGCTCGGAAGAGTCGCATTGGAGGTGCGGGTGCAACCTGCGAGCGCGCAGCCGGCGATGGCGAGGATCGAAACGAGGCTGAAGCTGATCAAGCGGTGATGGGAAGGTGCCCAACGAACCGTCCTCGCCTCATCTTCCTGCCGGACCTGCCTCCGCATGCCAATCGCTCCGTGTCATCAGGGTCAAGTGCTCATGGCGGCTCAAGAAGCCTTCAAGGCTAGGACGAGGCCAAGGCTTGGACCCCTGTATCCAAGCCCGATAACTTGGCGAGGTCGCGCCTCACCGGCGAACCATACCGGGTTTCACCGGTGAAGCAGCAGGATGTTCGCGGGATACCTGCCCAGCGAATGACACCAGAGGAAAGAGTGATGTTGGGGTGTCCGAGAATGCCACCGAATTGTACCCAGTGGCTTTGCCGGACCTGGAGAAGAAACTCGTACTGACGTACGACAGCGGCGTGATGCACGATGGAGTCGGTGCGCAGCTGCAGAGAAACTATGGGACTTATGCGATAGCGCGACTTCTCGGTGTAATTTATCTTCACTCGCCACTCAGTCGTGTCGACTACCAAGGATTGACTGCGTTGAAGAAGAACTTCATCGACCCTCAATTCCACAGTGAGTTCAATGATCTGTTTCAGTTCAGGTCTGACCTCATGCCATCGGACGAGTTTTACGAATTGAATCTGCAGGATATCTCAATCGATACGGTCAATCGGCTTGTCGCCAAATTCGACCAGAATGCGCAGGGCGGAAGGCCGTACCTCGTGCAGCTTGTTCTTCCCTACGGCATCGCCGATCGTTTCCCCGACTGCTACGAGGTGTGCAAGGGGTTATCCCCCTTCACGCTGACAGCGCGGGAAGGTCACGCGCTGCGGGTTGCCATCCATGTGCGGCGTGGAGACCTCCTCGTGGTGGATTCGGACCGGATGCTGCCCAATGCGTACTACATACAGGTCGCGCAGAACGTGGCAAGTACCCTCAGTGTGCTCAAGGTTGACTTCCAATTGGAGCTCTACACCGAGGTTCCCTACGAGGAATTCGTCGTTCAGCCCGAGCATCATGGAATCTCCCACCGGATCAGTGCCCCCGTCGTCGTCCATCCGGAAATGAATCGCATGGACGACTTCAGCGTTCTCCCCAATCTCGTGCATTGCATCAATGGCAGGGCGGTCGATTGCCTGCGTGGGCTGGCCACTGCTGACATCCTGGTGATGAGCCGATCATCGTTGAGCTATCTGGGGGAATCCTCAACAGGAACGGCATCGTGCTGTACCACCCGTTTTGGCACTCGGCGCTCTCCTCGTGGTTGACCGTCGGTCCCGATGGGCAGTTCGATCAGCCGGAGTTCTCAAATCCCGTGCGCAGCCGCTTCGGGCGGTCGGGACTGGCGTGAATCAGGTGACCTCGCACTACTCGGTCTGGTGATGGCCAAGTTGCCCTATCGGTGCCCCGTGTTCGATGGCTTCCGAGGTTGTCTTCTGGGGCGACATTGAGGCCATGCTTGAAGCGGCACCTCTCGACCGGGAGTATGCGCAGTGGTGCCTGCTGCATGTGCGGGGCGAACCCGAATAGCCCAGGCTCCGGCGCTACCTGGGTCTCAGTGCCGAAGTTGCACGTCGCTGGCGATCGAATTCTTCCGCGGCGGAGAAATCGGTATTGTCCCCCACTGGGTTTGATGGAGGCTCGGACCACGTGACCGTGGTCAACCCACGTCACATGCGGGTTGAGCCGGCCGTTCCATTGCCACTAGGGCCACGGAACTTCGGTGACCATTCGGGACGAAGTTGACCGATCCTCCCGTTCTGGGTAGACAATTAGGAAGTCATTTGGCGGACGCGGTGCGGGGTAGGGATCGGAATCTGTTCTCCCGGCTAGGAACGCGACCACGAGCTGGGAGGACTTCCATGGTGTACCTCGCAAGAAAGCGGGCGCTGATAGCCAGCCTGGTCGCCGGTTCAACTGCTGTGGCAGCGGGGAGTGTGATCCCCTTCGTTACGATGTCGTCTGCGGCAGCGGTGCCCACGCTGAGCTTCGCGGGACCGGTCAAGGTCGGTACCGGCGGGAGCGAGCCCGGCATCGTCCAATCACCTGACGGCAACCTCTTCATAAACGCACCGGACGGCCTCCTGTCGAACGGCACGTCGCCGAGTCTGGTATTCCGCTCGAACGCAGCGGGCCTTTCATGGGCCCTCACTTCCCCCGGGGCGAGAAGCAACAACCCTGGGGGAGGTGACGCACAGATCGCCGTGGACCCCTCCACCGGAACGCTCTCCATGATCGACCTGTGGCTCGGTAGCGCCACGGCGTCGGTCTCGTCCGACGACGCCCGAACCTGGACGGCCCAGCCGATCGGTGGTCAACTCATTCAGGACCGACCGTGGATCGCGGCGGCCGGAGGTGGAATCGACTACGAGGCGACCCACGCTCTCCCTGCAGGTATCGTCGTCGCCAAGTCCACCGACAACGGTCTGGCTTACGGACCCGGCGTAGTGGCAGCGACGACCGCGGACCAGACCGGATGCGTGTGCCCCCCCGGCAATGTCATCGCCCAAGGTGGCGGCGCCCTCCTCGGCACCTCCGACAAGGTCGGAGTGATCTATTCCACCTCAACCGGCGGGATCAACTTCGCCCACTCATCAAACGGCGGGACCAGCTGGACCAACACTTCGATCCAGACGGCCAGCAGCAGCACCACCAACTCGGCGTTTCCCGTGGTGGCAAACGGCGGCGGCAGCCACCTTTACGCCGCGTGGTTGAACGAGACTGGCTCCGCCAGCGTCATCGCGTTCAGCACCTCGTCCGACTGGGGCAGCACCTGGTCTGCTCCCACAACCATCGTGTCTTCAGGGACTTCCGTGTACCCGTGGATCACGGCCAACGCGAGCACGGTGGCCGTGTCCCTATACAACACACCGTCTGTCTCGGCCACACCCGACGCGGCACCCTCCAACGCGGAATGGTTCGCGTCGGCCCTGAAGAGCACCGATAGAGGGTCATCCTGGTCGTCGCTCACGACCGCCGACCCGACATCAGCCAAGACCGGTCCCGTCTGCACGGGTGGCACCAATTGCACTGCCGACCGTGAACTTGGCGACTTCCAGACCGTTATCCTCGATTCGCTCGGTCATGTCGATGTCAGCTACGTGAGAGTCCCCTCTGCCAACGTGGAGGACATTGAGTTTGTCCAAGGCACTTAACCAGGGAGATTCGCTGAGACGGATCACTTAGCTTCAGCCCCTATTCGCTGAAGTTCTTAGCTTGCGATTAAACCCCCGGCTGCTGCTCACGCAGCCCGTTTGACCGCCGGATAGCGTTTTCTGGGCGGTTTTCGGGTTCCTTTCGGCTGTCCTGGTCCCGGTGTCGTCGATTTCGGTGGACTGGCCGGCGTGCCGATAGTTGCACGAAGTCGCCGAAACCCTCTGCGCACCCGCGTGGGAGTGAGCTGTGCAGGATCTCGAGGTCGTTCCCATGGGAGGCGGAGGTCATCAACGAGACCACGAGCAATGCGGAGCTGGGTGTAAATGGCGGCGATCAGCCAACTCCAGCGATCGGCCTGATCAGGCTTGCACAATGACGGCGTGGTCCAGCCGAGCGTTCCCTTCATGAACCGGAAGGTGTGCTCGATGTCAAAGCGGCGCAGATACGCGCGCCAACACCGGTCGAGATCAGGTTCGCCCGGTCCCGACCAGAACAGCCACAGCGTCTTCTTCGAGCGTGAGGTCGGCTTTGGGAGGTGCGCGACGTCGACGCGGATCACGCTGCCCTTGACGATCGGTGGCGCGTCGAAGCCCGCCCAATGGGCACGACGCCCCAGCCGCGGGTGCAGCCCGTGCCAGGCCTGCACCCTGACGGTGCCATAGCGGGGGTCAGTGGCGACAAGGCTGTCGTCGGGCTTTCTCCAAGTTCTCCGATCCGAACACTTGAACCGCTTCCCATGACGAGGGGGACGCCCGCCGGTCTCGGACGGTCGGTTGGGTCGAAGGGGAGGATCTCCACAAAAGACGCGATCGTCGCGAATGCGGGTGAGCACTTCGCAGCGCACGTCGGCCAAGTCATGTCCGATGGCGATCGGGTCATAGCCGGCATCGAAGACGAACAGCGGGACCTCCTCGTCGTCGGGGAGGAGTCCGACCAGGTGGCGGATCTGCTCGACGGTGGCGCTCACCGGGTCGAGGAAGGGTGTGATGCGCAGCACATCGAGCGGAGCCGTCCATGAGTCGGGAGCCCAGTTCAACTGGCAGATCCACTGATAGTTCCAGCCCGCCACGATCGGCTGCCCGGCCGAGTGTTTCGAGGCCGAGTAGTAGTGGCCCCGCTCGGGACTGCACTCGGCGTCGCAGCGGTCCCAGGTCGACGCGTCGACGGCAAAGACGAGTGGCCAGCCCGCCGGCCGGTGCTCAACGAGCAGGCGGCGGAGTCGATCTTCGTCGATGCGGCCACGCTCCAGTGCTTTGTAGAGGCTGCCGTGGGATCGGCGGAACACCGGCTCGAGGCTGAGGGCGGGCACCGAAGCCACCGGTGACGGAGAGCACAGGACGGCATCGGCCAGTTCGAAGAGGGCGTCGCCCCAGCTGGAGAATGTCCGGTAGAGCTCCCTTCGAAAGCGCTCTATCTCGTGGCGTTTCCCCTGATCCGTGGCCGGTATGGTCATACCAGACAGTATGTCTACTGTCTGGCCCCGAAGCTGGGATACTGGACCCGAGAGGAGGCCAAGGTGGCCCGAGCAACACGTGCAGAGAGACTGGCGGACTACGAGCAGCGCTACCGCGAGTTGGCGTCCCAGCTGGCCGAGATCGGCCTCATCTCATCGGGCAGCATCACCCACCGCTACACCGTGTGCGGGACACCGGGCTGTCGGTGCCACGCCGACCCCCCTCAGCGTCACGGCCCCTACTACCAGTGGACCGCCAAAGAGAACGGCAAGACGGTCACCCGTCGGCTCAGCGCGTCCGAAGCGAAGCTCTACCAAGAGTGGATCGCCAACGACCGCAGGATGCGCCGTCTCATCGCCCAGATGCGTCAGGTGGCGGCGAAGGCCAGCGAACTGAAGATCAAACAGGCCGCTACGGCATAAGCCGGGGATTTAATCGCAAGCTTAGTCGGCCGTGTCCGACCAGTTCCCGATCGACATCGGGCAATTTGCGCTATTCCCGGTTCAGGCATCCGCAGGCTGCAATGACGCCCTGGCAATCGCTGCGAGCATCTCCCGACGCATGAGACCGCCTATCGCCCGGACAGGGAACCAATACGGACGAAAGGAGCGAAGCGCCCGGTCATCTGTGGCAAATACCCTGGTCTCAGTTGTCAGAGACACGGAGCCGCTCTCTTCGATGACTCGATGCGTCAAGGGTCGCTACGGGACGCCGCTTCGCTTCGTGTCCTCGCTCGGCTTACGGCCAGCGCCCCTGGTGACCGCGCGTTCTTCAGGAGGACTGAGGATGCGCCACCTTGGGCCGTCCCCGACTCCAGGATTGGAACTCGTTCTCGTTCCGTGTGCAGCACGTTGTGGGCACGAGATTCCGGCGTGACAACCAACCATGAATCGAAATAGCCTTTGAACTGGTCCTCTCCGGTGGTCGGGCGCGGGATCGATCCGCGGACCTCACGCTTTTCAGGCGCGCGCTCTACCAACTGAGCTACCCGACCGGGTAACCAGGCACGACCGTCGTGGAGACCGATCGGATCTGGTGGCGGACCTGACGGGATTTGAACCCGCGACCTCCGCCTTGACAGGGCGGCGTGCACTCCGAGCTGCACCACAGGTCCGTGACGGCATCTGCCGTGTTGTTCGCCGGATCGATGACGTCCATCTCCCCATTGAGCAGCCCTTCACTGTAGCCGAAGCCCACCTGAGACCCCACGGGGGATGCGACCTGGACCGGGGGTCAGGGGATGGCGGCACGCAGGGTCAACACGCCTGCTTCAAATTCAGGGAACTTGTCGGGACTCAGGGCCCGGCTCAGCGCTGCTGCGGACAGCTGGTCCGTCATCTCTTCGGCCTCATCGTGCCTGATCTTGATCGCCTCGCACCTGGGGAAGGGCTCGGACCAGCCGAAGAACTTGGCCTGGCCCGCTCCCTCGTTGGTGAGGATGGCTTCAAGCGGTGAC
>Ga0307374_10015646_pt1 | contig 10182 bp, 12 predicted proteins | sample OX3MG_FD_202532 | JGI IMG/M metagenome (GOLD analysis project Ga0307374, IMG submission 202532) | Soil microbial communities from Risofladan, Vaasa, Finland - OX-3 | ecosystem: Environmental > Terrestrial > Soil > Coastal area > Acid sulfate soil | place: Finland: Risofladan, Vaasa | collected...
CCTGACGCCATCATCGCTGCACCCGCTGCGTGATCTCGCTTACCAGCGCGGCCAGATCGAGCAAATCGTCCGCTCGCCACCACGACCTTCCGGCCGAGATCTGCGCAAAGGCGTCCTTGCCCCCCAAGTTCGTCCACGACAGCCGCATCGCGCGCAGCCGGCCCTGCGCGTCGAGATACATCGCTCGTTCCTCACCCCAGCTCTGCCCCTGGTTCCTCAATACCCAGCGGGTACCGCGCAGGGGATGGAACGGATGCGTGACCTCGAAGATGATCTCATCATGGTCCGAACAAGCTGTAGTTGCTGACGTGCGATAAGGCTATCAGTGAGCAAGGCCAGCGGCTGAACATTCGCAAAGCGACCCTGCGCGAATGGCGGGCAGAATTCGCCAGACACTTGCGAGCATTGGGCGTGGAAGCCAACGCGACGCAGCGCTCGATCCGCGGAATCGCGCAACCGCGCAAGTTGGACGGTATCTATCGACCCATGCGGGATCCGACGCGCTATTCCACTCACATGCAGGACAAAGTGGAATCGGTCGCGGCCGAACTTCAGGCCGGACAGATCAAGGTCGAGTCCGGCAAAGCGAAAATGCTCGAAACCCGAAAGGCTGTCGAGCGTGGATGGCGGGCCGTCAGTGACATCCTGGTCAACGAGGGGCAGACGGCGCTTGCGGCGCAGATCAGGTCGTTCGGTAATCAGATGCCACCGCCGCGCACGGAAAGGGAACAGATCGGGTTAGAACTGGTGGCGCGACTGAGGGAGCAGCAGACGCATCGCCAGCAGCCAACGCGGTGAGGTCCGATTGATTCAGACGACAATCTGGCCCATTCCCTATTCGCTTCGCGGGGCGATCTGGACTGCAGGACAACCGAAGGGAGTCTACCATGGTCAGTGAGAACGCATCTACATTCAAAACCTTCATGATTGACCATTCGATCGAGGTCGCTCACCTGGGATTTGGTTCCATGCGCCTGACGGGGCGGGGTATCTGGGGCGAGCCTGCTGATCGCGGTGAGGCGAATCGCACGTTGAAGCGGCTGCCCGCGCTCGGTGTAAATTTCATCGATACGGCCGATTCATACGGGCCGAACATCGCAGAGGATCTCATTCACGAAGCCCTGCATCCCTATAGCGGCATCCTGATTGCCACGGAAGCCGGGCTGGCCAGAACCGGTCCGGACCAGTGGGTACCGCTCGGACGGCCCGAATGCCTGATTCACCAAGCGCATGCTAGTCGTCGTCGGCTCGGCGTTGAGCAGATCGGACGGTGGCAGCTCCATCGCATCGATCCGAAGACGCCGTGCGATGAGCAGTTTGGCGTCATCATCAAGCACCTGCTGGACGACGGCGTCATCGGCCATGCCGGACTCAGCCAGGTCTCGGTCGCCGACATCAAGGCCGCATCGAAGGTCTTCAAAGCCGCGAGGAGCGTTCGGGACTGGTGGGCCAGTGCGCAGCGGGTCTATCCGGTCAACTCCCGGCGGCCCTGGCGCGCCGACTGGCACGACTACGCCGCATTCTGCGAGGGACAGGGCGTGGCGACGGTACCGGCCACGCCAGCAACCGTCGCGGCATTCGTGGGCGCCTGTGGAGAAGCCGGTAAAAAAGCTGCCGCGGCCAGGAAGGGAGTGGAAGTTAAGGACAATTCCGGAACGGATCGGCGCGCGGCTCAGCCCCGCCGCGGTGGGGAACATCTTCAAGGACGCGCGCGCTCAAGGTCGAGACCGTCCGTCGGCTCGCACCTCTGCTCTGTCGGCCGGCGACCCGCCGAACGGCGGCATGGTTTAATAGCCGCATGACCCGCGTGGCCGTGAACCCTGGTCTCTTCCGTTGGGCGCGAGAGCGCTCGCGAATCGAGCCTCTGGTCCTGGCCGCGCGGTTTCCCCAGCTTCCCGCATGGGAAAACGCCGCGGCGCAGCCCACTCTGAAGCAACTGGAGAGCTACGCGCGCGCGACACACGCCCCGATCGGGTTTTTCTTCCTGCCCGAGCCTCCGCACGAGCCGCTGCCGATACCCGATTTCCGCACCGTCGCGGGACGCCCTATTGCCCGCCCGAGCCCGAATCTTCTGGACACGATCTACGTTTGCCAGGAGCGCCAGGCTTGGTACCGGGAATTCGCCACCGTATCGAACCAGGATCCGCTGGATTTTGTCGGGTCGTTGACGAGACGAACGCCGCCCGCCGAGGCGGCTGCTGCGATCAGTCGCGCCCTGGGATTCGACTTGGAAATGCGTCGCGATTGCCCGACCTGGACCGAGGCACTGCGTCGCTTCATCGATCAGACCGACAAGATGGGCACGCTCGTGATGATCAGTGGCGTGGTGCTCAACAACAATCGACGTCACCTCGACCCGGAAGAGTTTCGAGGTTTCGCGATGGTCGATCCACTCGCGCCGCTAGTTTTTATAAATGGCGCCGACAGCAAGGCGGCGCAGATGTTCACACTCGCGCACGAGCTCGCGCATCTGTGGATTGGTGCCTCGGCCTTGTCGGATTCCACGGCTGGGATTGGACCGGATCAGGCGATCGAGCGCTGGTGCAATAGTGTTGCTGCGGAACTCCTGGTTCCCATGGCCGCGCTACGCGCTTCGTTGGTGGCGCGCGAGGCGCTACCCGACACGTTGGTGCGCCTCGCCTGTGCCTTCAAGGTCAGCACCCTCGTGGTTTTGCGGCGCCTATCGGATGCGGGGCAGCTCGAGCAGGCCGCCTTCCGGCGCGCCTATGCCACTGAGCTCCGGCGCCTCGCTGACCTTCGGCAGAGCTCGGGCGGAGATTTCTATCGGACCACCACCGCGCGGGTCAGCCGGCGCTTCGGCCGCGCGCTCGTGGAAAGCACCCTTGAAGGCCGCACTCTCTATCGTGACGCCTTCCGCATGCTCGGCATTTCAAAGACCGGCACGTTCAATGAGTTTGCCCGTCGCCTGGAATTGGCTCTCTGATGGCGTACCTGTTGGATTCGGATGTGTTCATCCAGGCCAAGAATCTGCACTACGGATTCGATTTTTGTCCGGCGTTCTGGACCTGGTTGAAGAACTCAAACGCTGCGTCGCGTACCTTCAGCATTGAGAAAGTGGATCGAGAATTGCAGGCTGGGGATGATGACCTGAGCGAGTGGGCAACCGCCCGCGGACCTGCTTTTTTCTTGGCAGCCGACAATGCTGTGTTGCCGGCGCTGGCTCGAGTCAGTGAGTGGGCCACCGCGCAACAGTATGAGCCCGTCGCCGTGAATACGTTTTTTCAAGTCGCGGACTATTGGCTGGTCGGTCATGCACTCGCCCATGGGCACACGGTCGTGACGCACGAGGTGCCATCGGTATCGGCCAAGAGGATTAAGATTCCGAATGCCTGCGTGGGCCTGGCTATTCCGTGTATGACACCATTTGAGATGTTGCGCCGGGAGCGCGTCCGCTTCGTGTTGGGGAGCTGGCCGTCACGCTCGGAGATTACGCCTTGACGCGTGAGAGCGAGCGAGTGTGCCCCGCATCGGCCAGGCCGGTTCACTGCCGCATCCTCTCGAGATGGTCGGCCCAGCGCTCCAGGGCGATGCGCTGCTCAGACAAATAGGTATGCGTGTCGTAGGTGCTGTGCATCTTGCCGAGCGAATGCCCGAGGCACAGCTCCCCGACGTGCGGCGCGATACCCAAACGGCTCAGCCCGGTGCGCATCGTTCGCCGTAGATCATGCAGCGTGAACGCCGCAATGCCTGCTTTGGCGAATCTCTCTCGACAGCGCGCCGGACCGCGGCTGAGTGTCAGTGGCTCGACCGGCTTTGCGGGGTCAATGCCGGGCAGTACCCACGGTGATGCACCGGCAGCCTTCTTCAGTCGCTTGAACTCATCGAGTGCCCAGCTGCAGAGCGGTTTGACATGCTCGCGGCCGTTCTTGCTATTCTCCAGTGGTACCGTCCACGTCTTCGCCTCGAAATCGACATGCGACCACCTGGCCGCTGCAAGTTCGCCTCGACGGGCTCCGGTCAACAGCAAGACCGTAACCACGTGCGCGAGCCGCCGACCTCGGGTGCAGCCGAGCGGGTCGTGCAGGAACGCCCGGATCTCATCGTCCGACCAAGCACGCTGTCGGGGCTTTTCCTTGCCGCCAGGCGCGTAGAGCAACTGCACCGGCGATGCCTTCACAATCTGCCGCTGCACGCCAAAGAGAAACAGCTGATCGAGTAGGGCAGCGGTTCGGTTCGCCATGACCGGTGCGCCGCGCTCGACGATGGCGTCCGTGAGCGCAATGACATCGTGCGGTTCGATGGTGCGCGCGTCGCGGCCGGCCCAGGTCCTGAGCACGTCGCGGTGCAAAATCGACTCGGCGTACTGGGGCCGCTTGCGCTCCCGGCGCAGGTAGCGCTCGGTGAACTCCGAGACCAGGAACTCGACGCTGTGCTGATCATTCGCTGTGGTGGCGGACAGGGTCTGCGGGGCACGCACAGGCTGCCGACGAGGCGCTGCACGCCGAGGGTCTATGCCCTTGCTCAGCAGCTCACGCTGGCGCCTGATCTCATCGCGCGCAACCTCGAGGCTCGTTTCCGGGAAATGCCCGAGCTGCAGGAAGGTATCGGCGCCCATGAGCTTGATCCGGTGTAGCCAGGTTTTCGTCAGTCTGCCGTCAACTCGACCCCGAACCAGCAGATACAAGGACTTCTGCCCGGGGTCCTTATAACGGCCAACCGGTAGCGTCGCGATCCGTGTCGAGGTAAACCCTCTCGTGGTAGCTTGTCGCTCTCGCAAGTGCTTCAACCTGTACCCACTCTGTACCCACTTTACTCGAAATACGGTGAAATACAATGTCATGGAGTGATATGCGGGGAAGCCTATAAAATAAGGCAGTTGCGATGCTAAATCGCTTCATGTCATTTCACCCCTATGCACGCAGAAACTGCATGGCATGCAAGAGGTCGGCGGTTCGATCCCGCCTAGCTCCACCACCGGTTTCCTATGAAGTCCGTCCATAGACGTCCGAGAACGTCCACAGCCGTCGCCTAGTCTGCTGAATAATAAGCTGATTTTGCGCCTAGCGCGGCGTAGCTTCGTCCACTAATGGCCGCAAATCAGTGCTGGCATCCAATCCATTTAGGGGTATTTCTGGAGGATCTGGAAGGTGCTGACCGGGAGATACCCCCAAATGGCTCTTTCTGATAAAGCGGTCGGTAATGCTCAGGCGCATCCAAAGCGCTACCGGCCTTTTGACGGGCACGGCCTGTAGGAAAAGTGCCTGGCGCTCGGTGTTTACCCAACGGTAACTTTGAAGCTGGCTCGCAGCCGTTGTAGCGACGCGCATCGCCTACTGGGCGAAGGTATCGATCCAGGCGAGCACAAGAAACTCGGCTCCGGCGCGATCTATTCCCCTGGCTAGGCGCAAGGCCCATTGCGGCCATTACGCCACCGGAGCTGCTGACGGCGCTGCGACGCATAGAGGACCGCGGTGCCGTCGATACGACGCAGAGGGCGCGCATCGTCCTCGGGCAGGTGTTGCGCTACGCAGTTGCCACTGGGCGCGCGGAACGTGACATCACTCCGGATTTGCGCGGTGCGATCTCGCCCATCGTCAAGACGCATCTCGCTGCCATCACAGAGCCTCAAGCAGTTGGCCGGCTGGCCCGCCTCGAATGCGAACAGCACGGCGGTCATGCTGCTCGTCCCTGGAGTCGATCAGGTTCTGCGGCCGCCGCTGCAGCTCGCTCGCAATCGATCGATCGCCCGCAGCAGCCGGATTTCTACAATGGCGTGGTTGCCATCGACACCAATCTTCCCCCGGCACAGCTGAAATGGCAGGTGCTGCGCCCGATCGAAGCTGCGCTGGGCCGGCGGCGCGGCGCGGACCGGTATGCTGCACGCACCATCGATCTGGACCTGCTGCTGTGCGACGATTACGCGTCGCGCGAGGCGGACCTGACGCTGCCGGATCCGAGCATCCGCGCGCGCGCCTTCGTCGCGCTGCCACTGCAGGAACTCTCGCCGGGGCTGACATTACCCGGCTCCGGTGTGTCGATTCGCGAGATCGCCCGGGGATTTGCGGCTGCGGAGCTGCAGGCGTTGCCGGATTATACGCGGCGCTTACGCCAGGAATTTCTGGGCCCGGGGGGAGCATAGCACTGTGCCCGCGACCAGGGCCCTCAGGATCCCCGGCCCTCGGGGTCCTCCAACAGGATGGCGTCGCCCTGCGCGCAACTTTCATCGTCGATCCCGCCGGCGACTTCGAGCTGTTCTGCCTGGCGGTCAGCGCCATACACGCAGCGGCATGATGCCGAGCGGGCCGCTCTGGCCATCACCGATTACCGCAGCGCCATCGATCGAGTGGCACAGACATCGCTGCGCGAGATGATCGGCTCCTCGATGCTGGCGACGCGGCTGTCCGACCGGAAGGAGGCGGACGAGCGCTTGAAGCTGGAGATCGGTCAGAGAACCGCGCCGTGGGCATCTCGGTGACCTTGGCGGAGATCCGCGACGTCGCCATCCCCGTGGCTCTGCAGGATGCCATGTCTCGTCGGGCCCAGGCCGAGCGCGAGAAGCAGACGCGGGCGACCCTCGGCTCAGCCGAGGCGGCGATTGCTGGCCAGTTCGTCGAAGCGGCCGGCACGTACGCCGGGCATCCTGGTCTTGCAACTTCGCGCCATGAACATCATCTACGAAACGACCAAGGAGAGAGACGCGACGATCCTGATGCCGACGTCGATGGTCGACAGCCTGAACCCGTCGGCCGCAACTCTGGCGCTCGTGCTGACGGGCAAGAACATCGTACACCCGGGTTTGGTCCGGCCCTCGCTCGCCGCCTGATGTCTGGGTCAAAGCTGAGGCGCAGGGTTGCTTTCCTCACCCCGTGCAAACCGATAAGGGATCGCTGTATCATGCCGGCGGCCGGCGCTGCCCGAGGGCTCAGCGTCGGAGAGTGGCGGAGAGCCGTTTCACGTGTCACAGTCTCAAAACCCGCTGGACAACAGGCTACTGGCCGCACTGGCGCCCGCGGTGCGCGAACGGGTCTACCCGCACCTCCAGTACACTCCGATGCAGCTGGGAAAGGTGCTGTACGAATCCGGTGACACTCAGCGGCACGTGTATTTTCCGACCAACTCCATCGTGTCGCTGCTCTACGTGATGGCGGACGGCGCGTCGGCCGAGATCTCGGTCGTGGGAAATGAGGGCCTCGTCGGCGTGTCGCTGTTCATGGGCGGGGAGACCACCTCGAGCCGGGCCATCGTGCAGAGCGCCGGCGGCGCCTTCCGGTTGATCGGGCAGCGGCTCAAGGACGAGTTCCATCGCAATGGCGAGATGCAATTGTTGCTGTTGCGGTACACCCAAGCCCTGATCACGCAGATGGCGCAGACCGCAGTCTGCAACCGGCACCACTCAGTTGATCAGCAACTTTGCCGCTGGCTGCTGTTGTCTCTGGACCGACTGTCCTCCAATCAGCTGACCATGACCCAGGAACTCATTGCCAATATGCTGGGCGTGCGGCGCGAGGGGGTCACCGAGGCGGCCGGTAAGCTGCAGGGGCTCGGTGTGATCCGCTACGCCCGCGGCAAAATCACCGTGCTGGACCGACCGAAGCTGGAAGAGCTCTGCTGCGAGTGCTACGCGGTGGTAAAGAAGGAATCCGATCGCCTGTTGCCGGTCCCGCCGATCTAGCGCATTGGTTCGGCAACGAACAGACTGCCGGGCGGACCCAGCGATAGCGTCGCTGCCAACCCTGTCCTGATGTTGGCCGTGCCGCACGTCACACGCGTGTTCTGTCGTCAGAGTACCTGCACCCAGCATATCGCTGCCCCCCCCCCGCTCCACCAAGCGCCCCCAGAATGCTTGGCTTGGTGTCGGTGGGATCAATGCCGCATCCGTAGGATGAGAGGTGCCCAAAATCAGGATTTGTACGCATCGCCACGGGTAACAACTGCACGTCATATTGTAGCCTGGAGAACCTTGCGGAAGCGCCCTCGAAATGAGTGAAATAAACCAATCCGAGGCGGCCAGCATGACGTCGATACATTGCTATGCGGCGCCATTCGCAACTCAGGTCGAAGCTCGCATCGAGAATAGTCGCCAAGGCCATGAGCATGGCGAAGCGCGATTGGATGGATTGGCAGGGCAGCATCCTGCCCGCACCCGAGCTGCGCTTCAATGGTCCGGATCAGAAGGAACGGCAATAGCGAACGAGGTCGAGGTCAAGCTGCCGGCGGGCGGTGAGCGCAGCGATACTGAGACGGCAAAGGCGGCGTTGACGGCTCTGCAGCTCAATGCGTCGGTGCCGGCGAACACAATTCATCTTGTCGTCCAAGATGGCTGGGTCACTCTCAAGGGCGAGGTGGCGTTCTGGTTTCAGAAGCAAGCAGCCGAAAGCACTGTACGTCATGTTCATGGCGTCATAGGAATTACCGATAACATCGCTCTCAAGGCGCCCACGTCCACGACGGACGTCAAAGCCAGAATCGAGCAAGCCTTCCGTCGACATGCGCAACTCGACGCGGATAAGATCCACGTGTATGTCAGTGGCGGGACCGTGACGCTTGAAGGCGAGGTGCAGTCCTGGCCCGAGCGTACCGAAGCCGAAATTGCGGCCTGGGCGGCCCCAGGTGTCACCAGCATCCAGGATCGGCTGACCGTTCGGCCCTAGCAGTTTGGTGCAGAACGGCTAATGGCCATGGTCGTACTGCACAGACACTGTATCCGGTCAGCGGTCGCAATCGGCTCATCCGCAGCAAATTGTATGCCGCGTCCACGAAGTGGGCGTGCAGCTGCACGCGGGCGATTCCCTTGAAGCGCGTGCTGCGGCGCTGCCCGCCGAAGGAATTCATCCACCCGACGATCTCCTCCACTCGTTTGCGCTTTCGCTGACTGACCGCGTAGCTGGCATGCCGGGTGGTGCGAGCGTCCAGCCCCGGGGTGCGGTGGCCCTATTAGGGAGGTGCCGTAGACGGCTGCGATTCTACTGCAGCGATCTGGTGGCTTGCACCGGGTCGGGAGCCCTGCGGTTCAAAGGAATCACCGGATCTCAGGCGGCTAGCGAGGGTCGGACTATACCCGGCTGTACGATGTCCTTGCCCGCCAGCGCGAGCGCCAGAGTCGCCGCGGACGGATTCAAGCTGTCGACCATCGAGCTCGGCATCAGGATCGTGGCCCCCCTCTCCTTGGTGGTCTCATAGATGATGTTCATGGCGCGAAGCTGCAGCGCCACGGGATGTCCGGCGTAGGTGGAGGCGGCCTCGACGAACTGGCCTGCGATCGCCGCCTCGGCCGAGCCGAGAATCACCCGGGCCTGCTTCTCGCGCTCGGCCTGCGCCTGACGGGACATGGCGTCCTGCAGGGCCACGGGGATCGCAACGTCGCGGATTTCCACCGAGGTCACTGAGATGCCCCACGCCCCGGTCTTCTGGCCGATCTCGACCTTCAAGTGCTCGTCCGCTTCCTTGCGGTCGGACAGCAGGGCCGCCAGCATCGAGGAGCCGATCATCTCGCGCAGTGACGTCTGGGCCACCCGGTCAATGGCGCTGCGGTAATCGGTGATGGCCAGAGCGGCTCGCTCGGCATCATGCACGTGCCAGAAGATGATGGCATCGACATTGACCGGAACCGTATCCTTGGTCAGCGCCTGCTCGGCATTGAACGCGGTGGTATGGATGCGCTCGTCGATGACCGCGATCACGCTGTCGATCAGCGGGATGATGGCAAAGAAGCCGGCGCCCCTGACCCCGCGCAGCTTTCCCATCCGCAGGATCACGAATTTCTGCCAGACATTGGCCATCTTCAGCGACATGCCGATGACAATCGCAACAACGAAAAATACCAACGACAGATAGGGGTCCACCCAGTAGCCGACTGCGAAGCCGGCGGCTACGCAGGCGAGAACCAGGAACGCGGTAATGGGATTCATAGGTCGGCTCCAGATTCGATGTCCTGTCACGGTACGCCTCCTACCGCGCGTCACCGTGCGCTGCCGCACCAACGCGCCGCTTGTTGCGACCGCGGCGCAAGCGCTGGGGAGGCGTGGGTCTTTCGTGTGTGCGGCATCGCACGGACGCAGCGGCGATGGCGATAGATGATGTCTCGGTCAGAAGCCTTGAGCAGCAGCAGCGGCCATCGTAGGACGTCGATGACACGGGCATCAGCATGCCCGCGTGGACGCTTCCGCGGCCAGAGGAGTTTTCGCACCGATGCGAATTGCGCAGATTGCGCCTTTGCATGAG
>Ga0307374_10015650_pt1 | contig 10178 bp, 7 predicted proteins | sample OX3MG_FD_202532 | JGI IMG/M metagenome (GOLD analysis project Ga0307374, IMG submission 202532) | Soil microbial communities from Risofladan, Vaasa, Finland - OX-3 | ecosystem: Environmental > Terrestrial > Soil > Coastal area > Acid sulfate soil | place: Finland: Risofladan, Vaasa | collected...
GCCGGCGTTATAAACATCGCCGAGATTGCAGACGCTCCCGCAGAGTGGCCGGGCGCCCTGGCGTTAAGCCGGGCCCGGCCACTCCAGATCCGGTGCGCCCTGGGCCTGCACCCGTACTACGCCAAGGAGTTCACGCCGCAGCTTCTGGACTCGCTCGCGGCCAAGGCCCGGTTGCCCGAAGTCGCGGCCGTGGGCGAAATCGGCCTGGACTACGTCAAGACCGACACGCCCAAGGACGTCCAGCTCGCGGCCTTCCGTGCGCTCTTGGCGGCAAGCCTGTCCTGGGGCAAGCCCGCGGTCATCCATTGCCGCGGCGCCTACCAGGACTTGCGCGGCGTCGTAGGCGAGCTCTGCCCCGCGCCGCCCGCGGAGTTCCGCTTCTGGGGCGTGGTGCACTGCTTTTCCGGCGGGGAGGACGACGCGCTCTTCCTCATAGATCGCGGCTTCGCATTGGGCGTGGACGGGCCCGTGACCTATACCAAGAACGACGGTCTGCGCGCGGCCCTTGGCGCCGCAGGCTTGGAGCGCTTGGTTCTTGAGACCGACAGCCCGTACTTGCCGCCGCAAAGCTCCCGCGGCAAACGAAACGAGCCCGCGGCCATCCCCGAAATCGCGGCCAAGGTGGCGGAGATGTTCGGAAAAAGTTTGGAGGACATCGCGAGAGAGACCACGGCGAACGCCCGCGCGCTCTATCGCGAACCGGGGGGCAAGCAGTACCGAGACGCATAAGGAAAGTGCTTTGCGCCCCGGTATCGTTTCTAGCGGTCGGAGATAAAGACGTTCTTGACTTCGCTGTAGAGCTCAAGCGCCTTCATGCCCAGCTCGCGGCCCACGCCCGAGGACTTGCAGCCCCCGAACGGCGCCTCGATGTGTACGCTCGATGACGAGTTGACGCTCAAGACCCCGCTTTGCACCCGGCGCGAGAGGCGAATGGCGCGGCCCACGTCGCGGGTCCAAATCGAGCCGGACAAGCCATACTCCGTGCCATTGGCCAAGGCCACGGCCTCATCCTCGGTCTTAAAGGGCGTGGCGCACAAGACCGGCCCGAAAATTTCTTCCTTAAACACGCGCATGCGCGGCTCCACGGCCGTGAACACCGCGGGCGTGACGAAAAATCCGCCGCCCAAATCGAGCGCGTCGCCGCCGCAGACCAAGTCCGCGCCTTCCTCGGTTCCCGCCGCGACGTAGCTCAGCACGCGCTCTTTCTGCTTTTGCGAAATCAGCGGCCCCATCTCGGTCTTGGGATCCTGCGGGTCGCCCACGCGCAGCTTCTTGGCGCAGGCCGCAACATTCTCCACGAAACGCTCGTAGACTTTCTCCTGCACCAAGGCGCGCGAGCGCGCGCAGCAGTCCTGCCCGGCGTTGGAAAAGACCGCGCCGGCCGCGTCTTGGGCGCAACGGTCCAAGTCCGCGTCGGCGAAAATGAGGCTGGGTGATTTTCCTCCCAGCTCCAGGGACACGCGCTTTAAGCTCGGCGCGGCAAGGGCCATCAAATGCTTGCCCACCGCGGTCGAGCCGGTGAAGGAAACTTTTCGCACCAAGGGATGCATGACCAGCGGCTCGCCGGCCTCCGGCCCAAGGCCGGTCACCACGTTGACCACGCCTTCGGGGATGCCGGCTTCTGCGCACAGCTTGGCCAGGAAGAGGGCGGTCAAGGGCGTGGCCTCGGCGGGCTTTAAGATGACCGCGTTGGCGCAGGCCAAGGCGGGCGCCAGCTTCCACGACGCGATGACGAGCGGATAATTCCAGGGCACGATGAGCGCGCACACGCCCACGGGTTCTTTAAGCGTAAAATCGAGGCCCGAGGCACCCACGGGGATGGTCTCGCCAAAAAATTTGGACACCGCGCCCGCGTAGTACTCGAAGCAGCCGGCCGCGGCTTCCACTTCGCCCTTGGCCTCGCCGATGGGCTTGCCCGCGTTCTGGGATTCGAGATGCGCCAGGGATTCAAGGTTGGCGCGGATAAGGCGCGCCACCTCGAAAAGCGCGCGGGCTCTTTGCCGCGGCGTGAACTTGGACCACGGCCCCTGCAGCGCGGCCTCGGCCGCCCGGACCGCCCGGTCCGCGTCTTCTTGGCCGCCGCGCGCGACCCGCGCTATTGTCTGCCCAGTCGCGGGGTTTGTGACCGGCAGGGTCTGGCCCGACGCGGCGGGAACGTCCTTGCCGTTAATCCAATGCCCGGCGCTTGAAATTTTTTCCGCGGTTTTTTTCTCCGCCTTGGCCGATGGCATCAGAAATAGTTGGCGGTGATGCCGCCGTCGGTCACCAGGGCCGCGCCGTTGGTCCAGGAGGACTCGTCCGAGGCGAGGTAGAGCGCCAGGTTCACGATGTCCTCGGACTTTCCAAAGCGCCCCATGGGGATGCGGTTCAAGCGCTTGGCCTTTTCCTTGGGCTCCTTCAAGAGCCAGTCCATCAAGAGCGGCGTTTCGATGGGCCCGGGGCAAATGGCGTTGGCACGCACGCCCTTCGGGCCGAACTGCACGGCCAAGGACTTGGTCAGCGCGATGACCGCGCCCTTGGACGCGGTGTAGGCGTCCTGGGGCACGCTGCAGCCCACCAAGGCCACGAAGGAGGCCACGTTGATGACCGCGCCGCCGCTGGCCTTGATGATTTCGGGAATCGCGTGCTTGCACATGAGGTAGACGCCCTTGACGTTGACGGCGTAGACCTTGTCCCAGACCTTCTCGTCCGTGTCCACGACCGAGTGGTCGTCGTCCGGAAAAATTCCCGCGTTGTTGTAGAGGACGTGCACGGCGCCGAAGGATTTGACCGCGGCCGCGACCGCGCGGCGCACATCGTCCTCCTTGGACACGTCCCCGGCCAGGACCACGACGCTTCCGCCGCTTTTGCGGGCCAGCGCGGCGGTCTCCTCCAGGGCGTCCTTCTTCCAGTCGCAGGCGAAAACCTTGGCGCCCTCCGCGCAAAAGCGCAGGGCGGCGGCGCGTCCCATGCCCGAGCCCGCGCCGGTGATGAGGCAAACCTTCCCTTGCAGTCTATTTCCTTCGGTCATGGCCCGATCATAGTAAAAAATCAGCGGCCAAACGCCGGCTGCACGATCCAGCCCTTTTTGCGCGCCTTGGCGTCCAATTTCTTGTCGCCGTGATCGATGAGCACGCGCACGCCCTTGCCGTAGCCGAGCAGGGCCGCGTCATCGGAGGACGCGCCCACCACCAGCTCGGGCGCGCGCCCCAGCACCGCGATGACGGCCGCGGTCTTGGCCCCGCGCGCGGGCACGTCGCCGTCGATGTCGTCGGTCATGACGCCCTTGACCACCTTGACGCGGATGCCCAGGACCCGGGACGCGGGCACGCCGGCGGGCGCCGCCGCGGCCTCCAGCACGGGCTGGGGATACTGGTCCACGACCCAGACGTCGAAGCCCGCCTGGAGCAGCGCCGAGACCAGGCCGCGGACCTCGGGCACCACGCGCAGGCCTTCCTCGACGCGCGCCGGGCTTTGATCCTGCGGGCCGGCGGCGAAGGTCCCCGCGCCCAGCGGGCGCTGGAGCTGCGCGTTGATGACCGTGGCGGCGTACTGCCTGGCCTCCTCGGGAGAAAAGCCAGCGAAGAGCTGGGCCAAAAATCCGCGGCACGTAGACCAGCTTTCGTTTCGGCACTGGTTCTGGTAGGACAAGGCGAACTGCTTGCGGAACTGCAGGTAGGCGGGCTCGTCCTCCCAGATGCTCTGCGGCAAAATGGAGAACTGCTGGTAGGCCGCGAAGATTTTCTGCCGGCCGTAGGCCACCGGGATGATGCGCCAAAATTCCGGGGTGATTTTAAAGCGCGCGGACACGGCCATCTGGTAGAAGACCTCCGCGGCCGCGTCGTGCACGAAGAAGACGCCCTCCCAGGACAAGACCGCGGCCGGAGGCTTCTGCGCGTCGTAGCCCTTGCTTGAAAATCCCTTTTTCGCGACGAGCCTGTCGATGGCCGCGCGCGCCGCCGGCGTCCACGCGCCCGGGCCCAGGACGTCCTTCGCGGGCTTGGCCGCCGCGTTTTCGGGCGCCTTGGCCGCGGCGCTCTGCGCGTTTTTTTCGGCCGCGTCCGATTTTTTCTGGCCGCCTTCGTGGTAGTGCGGGTTGCGCGGCGTATAGTACGCGCGCGCGTACGCGCCCAAAAGCGCGCACAACGCCGCCGCGCAAAAAATTCTCTTCATTTTTTTTGACTCGGAAAAATTGTGAATAATGACTCAATGTTATAAAATATTTCACTATTGCCGGATCAAAAACAAAAAACGCAAGGGGTACCCATGGGACTTAAAAAGACGGATGTGTTGAAGGAACCCATCGTTCACTTCGACATAACAAAGCATAACGCCGTGGCGATGGTGGAGGCGATGTCCAAGATGGCTTTCTCGGCCAGGGACCTCGCCCGCGCCGCCGCCATTTACGATCAAATGCTCGCCGACAAGGACTGCGGCGTCATTCTCTGCCTGGCCGGTTCCTTGTTCTCCGCGGGCTTGAAGAAAATCATCTACGACATGGTCTCCCACAACATGGTCGACGCCATCGTCTCGACCGGCGCCAACATCGTGGACCAGGACTTCTTCGAGGCCCTAGGCTTCAAGCACTATAAAGGAAGCAAGTGGGTGGACGACAAGCAGCTGCGCGCGCTGCGCGTGGACCGCATCTACGACACCTTCATCGACGAGGACGAGCTGGGCATCTGCGACTCGACCATCTCCGAAATCGCCGGGACCTTGAAGCCCCGGCCGTACTCCTCGCGCGAAATCATCGAAGAGATGGGCAAGTACCTGGTCAAGAGCTGCAAGGTCAAGGACTCGGTCGTTCTTTCGGCCTACCAGAAGAGCGTGCCCATATTCGTGCCGGCCTTCTCCGACTGCTCGGCGGGATTCGGCTTCCTGCACCACCAGTGGCACAACCCCGAGGAGCACGCCTCCATCGACTCGGCCAAGGACTTTCTGGAGATGGTCCGCGTCAAGCTCCACGCCAAGGAGACCGGCCTACTGATGATCGGCGGCGGCGTCCCCAAGAACTTCGCCCAGGACATCACGGTCGGCCCCGAAATGATCGGCCTGGAGACCAAGATGCATAAGTACGCCGTGCAGATCACGGTCGCGGATGAAAGAGACGGCGCGCTCTCGGGCTCGACTCTCCGCGAGGCCTGCTCCTGGGGCAAGGTGGACACCGTTTACGAGCAGATGGTCTACGCTGAGGCTACCGTGGCGCTGCCGCTTCTGGCCTCCTACGCCTACCACAAGGGCTCGTGGAAGAACCGCGCGGCCCGCAAGTGGAGCGAATTCCTGAACGATGAGAAGTCCAAAATTCCGGCCCCGCTGCGCTAGGCGCCGCGCTTCGCCCGCCGGCCGGGCAAAAAGGACCCGGCTCGAAATTCGAGCCGGGTCCTTTCGCTTTTAGTGGGCCGTCGGGGCCTGGGCCGGATGCAGGGAAGCCAGGTCCAAATAGAGAAGGACGAAAACGGCGGCGGTCCAGATTTTGACCAGCGCCACGGGAACGGCGAGCAAGAAGCCGGCGGGCGTTAAAGCCCACGCCTGCGTCGGCGCGGAAAGCGCGCGCAAGAAAAACGCCAGGGGCACGGCCAGGATGACCTTGGCTAAAACGGCGACAAAGAAGGCCGCGAGGCCCGCGACGAGGGTATTGCCGATGACTTTTCCCACATGGGCGACCATAATCTCCTTGCTGCGCGCGAGCGCGCCCGAGCCGCGGCGGCCCTCCAAAAGAACCGCGAGGTGCGCGAGCATGTAGCGGATAGCCCAAAGGATGCCGGGAATGATGAGCAGGATGGTGCCCAGTATAATCCAAGCCAGCACCTGGAGCTCGACTAGGAGAAGCGGCACGATGACAGCCAGTGCCAGGCCGACGGATTGTCCCAAGTCCAGGGACTGCCTCCGCGCCTGCGCCGCGAGCGCCAGAATCAAGGCGGCATATCCAACGGCATCGGCAAGCGCACCCATCATCCCGCAGGCGATAAGAACCGCGACCGCGGCGTAGCGTCCGTCCTTGAGCGCCTGGGTCAAGGCCTGCTTCCCGAGTGAAATGCCGCTGATCATGGAACCCGCGTGCACGAGCAGAGTCTTCGCCGCGAGCGCCAATAAGACGATGCCGATGAAGGTCGCCGGCCGGCTTGCCGCCAGGGACAGTGCGTTCGAGAGAAGCGCGCCTAGGCGGCGGACCTGGCCTGCGGGCGGCGCGCCCAGGGAGGACGGCGCCGCGGCAGAAACGGCCGGGGCCGGCCGCGGACGCGGCGCCACGAGAACGCCGGAAAGCTCGGGCACGCTTTTAGCCGTCGCCCAGGCCTTCGCGCCTTCCGGGCAGACCTTGGTCTCCGGGTTGAATCCTTCCAGGCGCCATAAGAGCTCGGGCTCGAAGGGCCCCATGGGCTTTTTTTCCGCGTCATCGTAGACGTAGTATCTCATGCGCCCTCCCGGAAAGACACGCCGGCGGCTTAGGCGATTTTAGCCCCGCACGAGGGGCAAAAACGCGCGCCGGCTTCGGCCGGAACGCCGCACTTGGGGCAGATCGACTGAATGGGCCTGCCGCAGGCGGAGCAAAAGCGCGCGCCGGCCGGATTTTGCGCGCGGCACGCGGGACAAACGAGACCCGCCGGCGCCGGAGCGGGCGTGCCCGTCCCCGCCGCGGCCTGGCCCACCAGACCGGACATCAAGTTGCCGATGCCCGCGCCCGCGCCCAAGCCCGCGCCCAGGCCCATGCCGATGCCGGCGCCGCCGCCCTCGTTGCCCGCGGCTTTTTCCAGCGTGTCGAAGGTGCGCTTGGTGTTGTAGGCGTTGCCCAAAATGTCGAACTCGGCGCGGTCGGCCAGGGCTTTTTTGAGGCGCACGACCGTCTCGTCGTCCGCGGGCACGTCGACCGAGTCCAAGAAGAAGTTGACCAGCCGCACGCCGTAAGCGGAAAAGTCCCCGGAGAGCTTCGCGCCCATGGCGGAAGACATTTCCTCCAAGTGCGCGGAAATCTCCAAAACGTTTATCTTTTTGTTGACGATGGTTTCCGCGATGTAGTCCTTGGCCCGGGCCAGGAGCGCGCCGCGGAAATAGTCCTCCAGGGCGTCCAGGGTAAACTCGGGGAGCGTGGCGGAAAGCTGGGTCACGAAGGCGCGCGAGTCCGCGACCTGCACGCCGAACTGCCCGAAGGCGCGCACCGGCAAGAACACGTTGAACTTGGGGTCCTCTACGGGAATGGGAGTCTTGGTGCCCCACTTGACGTCTAGGTGCGTGGCCTTGTTGACGAAGTAAATCTCCGCGGCAAACGGCGTGTTCCCGCCGAAGGGCGCCTCGATGAGCCCGCGCAAGAGAGGGATGTTGGCGGTCTTAAGGGTATGCGTGCCGGGGCCCAAGACGTCCTGGGCCTGGCCGCCCTTGAAGAACACCGCCTCCTGGGCCTGGTTGACGATGACCTGCGTGCCCCAGCTCAAGTCCTGCGTCGGAAATTTCCAGACTAAAATGTTCGCCGGTCCGTCGTATTTGACGCGGTCAATCGTGGCCATGCGTGTTTCCTCCTGGAAAACGAAGCGCTTTTACTGTAGCCCCGTTGCCGCGTGCCTGTCAAGCCCGAGGAGAGCTTAGCGCGCGCGGCGGGAGAGCGCGGCTTGGTAGGCGGCCAGGGCCGCCGGAGCGGTGGTGAAAATAGGGAAGGCCGCCGCAGCGGGGCCGGTCGTTAAAGAGGAGGCGTCCAGGAGCGGGCAGTTCCGGCGCAAAAACAGCGCCAGGGCGGCGGCGGTCTGGAAATTAAAGGACGGGTTGCCGTTTTTGTCGTTGGTGAAGACGTCCGCGTTGGAGACCGGGCAGGAGTTTCCGACCGCGTCGTGGAAAACGGAGGTCCGCTCCGGGTGGGCGAAGGACGCGCTGCCGGTCTGCCAGCCGGTGTCCAGCCACACGCCGCCCGCGCGGGAAATTTCCACGCCGCCGTTGTTGTTCATGGAGACCATGGGATCCTCCGCATAGGAAACGCCCGGGACGGACTCCAGGCGCGCGGTCTTTGGGGAGAAGAAAAAGGCCTGGCCCGAGGCGGCGCCCACTTCCAGCCGGCCGTCATTAAGGAAGCGGTAGCTCGCGGACTTTCGGCGCGGGAAGAAAAAGTAGCTGCGCGCGCCGGTGGAGGAGTCCTCCGGCCCGGAGACGGAATCAAAGACCATGAAGAGCCCGCTGCCGTCCAGGAGATACTGCCGGAAGACCAGGCCCGCGGGGTCGGCCGGGGCGATTAAAATCGCGCAGCCCTCGGCCCCGGAGTCCAGCGTCTGGACCTGGATGGCGCCGCGCACCACGCTCGACGGGACGCACGCCGCCCGCGCCGCCGCCGGAAGCGCCGCCAAGGCGCCGGCCAGGAAAAAAATCGCGGCCGCGTTTTTCTTAAGCATGATGCCGCTAGTCTATCAAACTTAAGCGCCCGCCGAGGCCAGGGCCGCCTTGGACTGCCGGTAGAGCGCCAGGCGCTCGGCGCGGAAAATCAGGCGCACGTCCGAGCGGGAAAATCCGTAGCGGGCGCCGAACTGGTTTAGGAGCTTGGCCTCCGGGCGGGTGACCGGCCCCTCGGCCAAAATGGTGCGCGAGAGGCCGCGCAGGCATGCGCGCGCCTCGTCCTTGTTTTTGGGCACGGGCAGGCGCACCTGGCCGCCGCGCGCCGCGGCCAGAAGCGCGGGAATTTTCTCGGGCGCGACGGCGTAGCGCCTGGCCAGCGCCGTCATCATGCCTTGGGTCGCGGGCGTCGCCTTGTCCTCGGCCGCAACCACCAGCGCCACCACGGCCAGGGCCTCGGCGGGCGAGAGCTTCTCGGCCCAGTCATCGGCCGAAAGCGCCGCGGGCGCGTCCAGCGTCTGGGCGGGCGGCGTCCACAAGGCGATGGGCTCGATGTCCTCCACCGCCCACTGCCGACCGCCGTCGTTAAAGAGCGTGCCGCAGTACTCGCAGCGGGCCTGGTCTCTCTGGGTCTGGGGCGCGCCGCAGTTGGGGCAGCGCGCGGAGCACAGGCCCGAGCGAGCCTCGCTCAAAATCCCGTGCTTGCGCTTTAAAATGAACACGTGCTGGCGCAGGACGTTCTCGCGCAAGGACGCCGTGTCCCCGCGGCCGGCCCACAAGTCGGCCGACCACTTGACCTGGACGTGGGCCTTGTCGAAGGCGGCGCCGGGCTCGACGCACTTGACCTCGACCGCGCCCACCGCCGCCTCGCGGTAGCTCTCGTTCTTGGCCAAGAGGTCCGCGCGCAGGGTTTCCAAGAACTCAGGGGAGGCCACGGCCGTGGCCGCGTCGGGCTTGCCCTCGAAAAACGCCATCTGCCAGCGCCAGAAGGCCACCGAGGCCCGGTCCTCCAAAAATTGCGCGTTCAAGGCCGGGTCCTGCGCGGCCAGGTCCGAAAATCCCGGGATGTCTCCCTCGCCGCCGCGTGGGGACCACTCGCACTCCTGCGTGATTTCGCACAGGACCCAGTCGTATTCCCCGGAGTTGACCCAGGACTTGCAGCTCGCGCACTGGCCCGCGTCGGCCAAAGACAGGGGCGCGCCGCAGTTGGGGCAGCATCCCTCGATGAGGCCCGCGCCGTCAAGCGTCTTGGCGCCCGGGCGGCGTAAAAAGGTCCAGATTTCGGAGAACTCCTGCGCGGAGGAAGAGCCGGAAAGCCGGCGGCCGTCTCGCGCCGAAACCATCTGATCCGCGGCCGAGGCCAAAAAGCGCACGTGCAGCGCGTCGAAGCAGCGGTCGGACTCCATCTCCAAAATGTCCGCGCCCAGGACCTGGACCTGGCTGACGCTATTTCTCTCGCCCAAGGCCTTTTGCATCTCGATTTGGATGAGGAAGCGCTCCATCACGCCGTCGGAAATAAAGGCCCGGGCCGGCGCGAGGTCCTGCCGGCTCCAGGCCGACTGGATTTTCAAGAACGCGTCCTGCGCGCGCTTTAAGAACGCCTCGGCGTCGAACCGGGGGTCGCGCGCCTTTAACGCCGAGAGGCTCTGCTCCAGGCCTTGCCGGTCCTGGTAGTCCCCGCCCTGCGCGATGGTCCGGTGGATTTGTCCGGTCGTGGCCAGCACCGGGTCGGCCTGGCCGTAAATCTGCCACGCGACGTAGCCGATGACCAGCGTCAGGGGCAGGCCGATGACGGGGTCCTGCGCGACGAAGGCCAGCCACCAATAGAGGAGGATGCCAAGGCCGCCCCCTCCGCCGCCGCCAGAAAATCCCGCGCCCCCGCCGGAGAAGCC
>Ga0307374_10015651_pt1 | contig 10178 bp, 6 predicted proteins | sample OX3MG_FD_202532 | JGI IMG/M metagenome (GOLD analysis project Ga0307374, IMG submission 202532) | Soil microbial communities from Risofladan, Vaasa, Finland - OX-3 | ecosystem: Environmental > Terrestrial > Soil > Coastal area > Acid sulfate soil | place: Finland: Risofladan, Vaasa | collected...
TGCGAGTCGTAGCGAATGCCCCGGTACACGCGGTCCCAGTGGATAATGTACTCATCTAACGCGGCTCCCGGGCGATTGTCACGGGCCTGAAAATAGCCGTAGGCGAGTTCGCCCATCGGCGCGCCCACGAGTTGCAGCACCGCGGCAGCCCGTCGGATGGCCTCGTTCGGTGCGAGGGGCGGGCGGCCGCCCGTCTGTACGCCGGCTAGGGCACGGTTCATATAATCCGCGACGCGGCCGTCCTCGTCGACCACAACGACGTTAGCTCCGGGGAGCGTCACGTCCCAACAGGGGCCCGGCGACAGCCCGCGCGTCCGGGCGTTATCGTACTGCACCCGGATCGGCGCTCCCTCCGTCAGTCCGATCGCCCCGCAGAACCGGCGGGCTGCGGCCGTGGCCTGGTCCGCGGTCATGCGGGGGCCGGGGACGCCCACCATACTCAATAAAAGCATTACAGTCGGTACCATCAGATGCCTCCTACCTGAAAATAACGCCCTACCCGGTGTTCCGGATCGGACTTCGCAGCGCATATCACTCTCCCCGCCAGCGGGTTTCCACAGCGCGGGCTCACCGTCACGGGGTGATAACCCGGTACCACACGCCGGGGCCTGCGCCGTACGCAGCCCCCATTACGATGGCATTGTTGGAGTCGCCGTACGCGCTGTACACGGCGCCATGCGCTATCACCGTCTTCGTCGCGATGTCGTAGCTGTTCGGGCTGCCAATCTTGTCGGCGTCGAAGCGTGCAGCGGAGAGTGTCCACCCGGCGGCGAGGTCTTCCCACAGTTTCTGATCCCATGTGGCGAGCGTGTCGTCGATGTTGAGGACGCTGTCCCAGCTCACGTAAGCCTGGTCGGCGAAGCCGTTGTCTAAACCCAGCGCCGATCCCATGGCATTGCCGGCGCCGTCGTAGCACGCGTCGAACTGGGCGAAGTCGTAGGCCGGCTGCCCGTTCTTTCCGGCCACCGCGTTGCTGACGTCGGTCGTGCTCAGGGTGACATCCGGCGTCCACGCGCCATCGAAGGTGGTTGTCAGGTCCCCGAGGTAGATGTCCGTGTTGACAGATCCGTGGCTGCCAGCGTAGAGGATGGTGTAGGTCGGCAGGTTCCCCAGGATCGTCTGCTTGCCGCCGTCCTGGGCGGTGGTCACAGTGGTTTTAGATATAGTACCGGGAAACAGCGGTGCTATGTCCTGCACACAGGTCAACCAGCCCTGGTAGCTGGGGTTGCCCAGGATGTAGGCCTTGTTGTAGATTTTTCCCGTGATCTGGCCGCTGTAGGTATTGCCGCCGCTGTCCGTCACCACCGCCTTGATCGGCTCGACGGCAGCGTCCCCGAAATGGGTGCTGTCAAAGACCACTTTCAGAGCGACGCTGGACTGATGCGGATTCTGGGGGTGGTCCGGAGTATCAAGGTACTCCTCAACCAGATTCCCTCCCACCAGCAGCTGCATGTCTGTAACGTAACCGGTCACCGCGGACGCGCTGGCGGACGCCGTGCAGTTGGTACCGCTGAAGAAACTGGGATGGACGGCGTCCCAGTCGGCGGTGTCCACGGTACTATGGCCATTGATTGTGGGCGCGATGGTCGCGGCGGTGTAGCTCATGAGGTAGGCGCCCGCGCGTGCATAAGTGGGCTGGGGCGGGTTGGTGATTGTCTGGCTCCCGGAGGCGCTGAAGCTCCGGTTCCACGAGGCGGTTCCGTTGTTGAGGGCGAGCTGCATGACGTGGGTACCCTTGGAATCGCCGTTGACCGCCGCGTCTCCCAGCCCGTCGTCGGCAGCTTCGCTGTCCCCGTTTCCCTTGGCTTCAGACTGCTCCACGACGTTTACGGTATCGGGGACCGGTTCGTTCGGCAGGTTGGGATCCGGTACCCAGGTGATCGTCATGGTCGCTGAGATGCTCATGCTGGCCGCGGCGGTGGCCGTCTGACCCGGCATGCAGAAGGATTGAATGTTGTCGCTATACTGCGGGATGGAGATGGATCCGGTTGCGGCGGCGGGAGGGCTCCAGGCCGTGGTCACGGGATTGGTGCTGCCAGTTCCGGTGACGCTGAAGCTCCACGTTCCCCACGCGTGGGCCGGTTTTCCGGCGCACAGCAGCACGATCGCTGCCGCAGCGAGAATGATAACAATCCGGCCCGGCCTTCGCCGGATTTCAAGTGGCTCCTTCAGGGCAAAACGGGGGGGTAAGCGCCCTTAATGCAATACAACTTGCTTCCGGGGATGGAAGCGAGAATGGGACGTTTCATCTGTTGGTCTCCTCATGAACCAAAATCAACGTCGCCCGGTTGTTTCCTGTTCCGGAGGGGGACTCCGGATCGGGACCGGCGCCGCTGCACGGGCGCAGCTTACTGCGTCCTTCTACAGCCGGAGGAGGATTCCTTCTTATCCGACGTTTTCGCGCGGCGGATTCGGGTCCGGCCAATGGTCTCTTGTACCCCATTTGGGCCCATCCGGCGGCTTAGCCTATTCCATTCGGGGTACTCCGGCGTCATCCGTATCCCGATCTTACTCGCGTACTGCCGGGAAGGAAAATGTCGATGGCGCCAGCGGTTGCGGTGGATTCCTCCGCCAGCAGCTTCGCGACGGTTGAAAACGGCTGATCGGCGCTCTGAGGCACGCGGCGCCAGCGAGGTGCCGTGTCAGCACCCGGCCTAAGATCCCGTGCGCACGCCTGGTGAACAACCGCCCACGGAGGTGGGCATCATCTCACCCAGCGGCCGACTTCAGTCGGCGCGAGCGCGGCCCTCAGCAGCCCCCCGGCCCCCGATAACGGGGGAGTCCTCGGCCGGTAGTCCTTTACGAATGTCCGGTGAAGAACCGCCCGCGGCGGTGGGCATCATCTCGCCCAGCGGCCGGCGTCAGTCGGCGCGCGCGCGGCCGCAAGTCCCAGGGTTGATCTTTGGTGAATATAGTGATATAGTGATGTCTGGAGGTTGTCCGGAATGATAACTCAGACGAAGGGCGCTTTTAAGCCCAACAAGACCGTGATTAATAACAGGCCCCTGATCTGCATGGAGACGTTGGAGCGAGTGGCGCCCGTCATTCGGAACGCCGCTCATCCCCTGCGCCTGCGCATCCTCGACTACCTGCAGCGCGAGAGGGATCCGCGGACGGTGTCTCAGATTGTCGAGGCTGCCGAAGCCGGACAGGCGCTCGTCAGCCAGCAGCTTCGAATCCTCAAGGACCAGGGCGTTCTGGGCGCCCGGCGCGAGGGAAGCTACGTCTTTTATAGCATCGTTGAGCCGAGTGTTTTGCTGCTGCTGGAATGCATCCGCAAGCATGGCGCCCAGCAGCGGAGTGGATGATGATGATGAACCATACAAATGAAACGTCTTCAAACGAATCGACAGAGTTGATGGTGTCACTCCCAGGCCCGTTCGAACAGGCCATCGCGAACGTGAAAGAAGCGTTCAAGAAACAGGGCTTTGGCGTCCTGAGCGAAATCGACGTGCAGCTTGCGCTCAAGGAGAAGCTCGGTGAATCGATGGAGCCCTATACAATTCTCGGAATGTGCAACCCGCCGCTGGCGTCGAGGGCCATCAAGCTTGAACACGAGATCGGACTCTTCCTGCCTTGCAACGTGCTCGTTCACAACTGCGGCGGCCAAGTCCACGTTCGTGCGCAGGATCCCGAGCTGCTCTTTCAAGTGGTCGGAAACGATGCCCTGGAACCAGTCGCCGTCGAAGTTCGTGAGCGCGTTCTGAACGCCTTAGCGTCGCTGCGGGGTTCCGCAGCGGCTTGAGAGCAGCGGGAAAGCCGCGAGCCCGACTTTGAAATGGGCGCGCTGACAGCGATTCCGCGGATCTTGCTCACTCTTCCGCCTTAAACGCCGTTGTTGAACCAACTGGCAGGCAGCGGTTTCAGATTAACATAGGAATATTCAAATGCTGATATGTCATGCGTTTGTCACATCGGAACTGGATATTGCTCAAGGGATTTACGCTTATTTGGAGCGCGCAAGCTCTGCCGTCAATCCCCGCCTCTAAGGCCGCGGCGCGATCCGCCGTTTAGTGGATATATCCTTCAACACCCGCGACTATAATGCAAGTAGATATGATATAGCGATATAGCGATATTATCGCACACTGGTCAGAGACCAGACTTATCATCCAGAGGACCTGTAATGAAGCGAAATTGGATCGGCGCCGGAGTGGCCGTCGGCGCGATTGCCGTCGGGGCTGGCATTTTCTGGAGCGCCGGAAACACCACCCGGGCGAATGAGAGCGTCTCCACTCTCCCGATTCGCGGCGATACGCTGAACTTGGCTTCCGCGCCTGCGACTGGCGCGCCGGCTGTCGTGCAGAGAGTTTCCCTGACTGACACGCCGCAGTGGACCGAGGTACCGGGCACGGTGAGACCCGAACTGGAATCTTCGGTAGCGGCAAAGGTGACCGGGCGGGTGGCGCGGGTGGCAGTTCGAGAGGGTGATCCGGTCCGACAGGGCGAGATCCTCGTGGATCTCGACGCTCGTGACCTGGATGCATCGGTGAACGGCGCCGCCGCCGGCCTGCAGGCGGCCCATCTTGACATTAGCAAGGCTCAAACGGCCCAGGCGGAAGAGGTCATGCTTGATCAGGCCCGGGTCGGCACTGCAGAGGCAGCGCTCGTCCGTTCGAAAGCCGCCGTGAACGCGGCCCAGGCCCGGTACGACGCGGTCAAAGCCGGGCCGCGCCCCCAGGAGCGGGCGGAGGCGGCGCAGGCCGTCGCCGGGGCGCAGGCGAGTCTGACGCTGGCGGAGAGCAATTTGCGCAAGATTACGAGCCTCTTCCAACAGGGCGCCGTTTCCCGCCAGTTCTATGAAAGCACCGTCGCTGACGCACAGGTTGCCCGGGCGCGGCTCGAGTCTGCAAAGGAGGCCGAGAGCCTGGCTCTCGAGGGCAGCCGATCCGAAGACATCCGCGCAGCCGCCGGGGTGGTCAAAGAGGCGCAGGCCGCGGTCGTGCAGGCGCAAGCCGGGTTGGATCAGGCCAGGGCTGAAGCGCTGCAGGTCAACCTGCGGCGCCAGGAGGTCCTGGCCGCGCAGGCGCAGGACAATCAGTCGAGAGCTGCCCTCGATACCGCGGAAATCACCCGGGCGTTCGCCAACATCGCCGCGCCGTTCGATGGCATTGTCTCCGCTCGATTGGTCGACCCCGGCGACATGGCCGCTCCGGGCGTTCCGCTCCTCAAGATCCAGGGTGGACGCCTCCGAATCGAAGCCATCGTTCCCGAAAACAACCTCCGTTTCGTGCGACTGGGCGATGCTCTTCCGGTGGAGATCGACGCGCTGAATGGTAAGGGACGATCCCTCGCCGGCCGCGTGGTCGAGATCTCTCCCCAGGGAGATCCGGCGAGCCATACGTTCGTGATTAAAGCGCAGCTTCCGGCCAATAGCGGCGCCAAACCAGGTATGTTCGCTCGAGTGCGATTCCCGGCGGGCGCGTCTCGGCAGCTTCTTGTCCCGCTTTCCGCCGTCTGGACGCAGCAGGGACTCCATTATCTGTTCGTGGTGGACAGCGCCAATATCGCCCGGCTGCGGATGGTCACCATCGGCGACCCTATTGGCGACCGGGTCCCAGTGCTGTCGGGCGTGAACCCCGGGGAGACCATTGTCGTTGCCGGTCGAGAGCGGGTGAGCGATGGAGTTTCTATCTCGCGCGAACCGGGATCAGAGCGTTCGATGAAAGCAGCGTCATGAAAACCGGAATGGCCGGACGGCTTGCCAGCGCGTTCATCAACTCGAAGGTGACTCCCCTTCTGATACTGGCGTCGGTACTGCTGGGTCTCTTCGCGGTGCTCAAGACTCCGCGAGAGGAGGAGCCGCAGATCATCGTGCCGATGGCCGACGTGATAGTGACGATGCCCGGCGCGTCGTCGGCGGAGATTGAGCGGCGCGTATCGGCGCCGATGGAGAAGCTGATCTGGGAGATCCCGGGTGTAGAGTACGTTTACTCCACGTCCAGCCCCGGTCAATCCATGGTCATTGTTCGATTCCTCGTTGGAGAGAACCAGGAAGCAGCCTTTGTTCGGCTGCGCGAGAAACTCCAGTCCCACTACGACATCATTCCACCGGGGGCTTCTCTACCCATCATCAAGCCGCGATCCATCGACGATGTTCCGATCCTGGCGCTGACTCTCCACAGCCGCCGCTATGACGCCGGCGCGCTGCGACAGTTCGCTGTCCTGGTTGAGAATTCCGTCAAGCAGGTGGATCAGGTGTCGGAAACCACCATTATCGGTGGCCGGCGGCGGGAGATACGGATAACTCTCGACACGGCCCGGATGGATGGATACGGCATCACGGCCGATACCGTCGTTCAATCACTGCAGCTTGCGAACCAGCGGCTCGACGCCGGCGCCTTTGCGCATAACAATTCCGAGATCGTCGTGAAAGCGGGCTCGCTGCTTCGCACCGCCTCGGAGGTGGGCGCGGTGGTTGTGGGCACGTCGGCCGGCTTTCCTATTCACCTCTCCGATATTGCGACGGTACGGGATGGTCCCGAAGAGCCGCAGAACTATGTTTTATTCGGATGGGGACCAGCCGCCGGACGGTCAGTGGCGCCCGGGTTCCATGGTGGCGAATATCCCGCCATGCAAAATCCGATGGAGCCCGCTGTGACGGTCACCATAGCCAAGCGCCGGGGCGCGAACGCGATCGACGTGGCCGACCGGGTGCTCGCGAAGGTGGACACTCTCAAAGGAAGAGTGCTCCCGTCCGACGTCGAGGTGACGGTTACACGGAACTATGGCGCCACAGCCAGCGAGAAGTCAAACGAGCTGCTCTTCCACATGATGATTGCCGTGCTCTCCGTGACGATTCTCATCGCGCTGGCGCTTGGCATCCGGGCATCTCTCGTCGTTGCTGTCGCCATTCCCGTGACCCTGGCGATGACGCTGTTGGTCTTCTATCTTTATGGATATACGCTGAACCGGATCACGCTCTTCGCGCTCATCTTCTCCATCGGGATCTTAGTCGATGACGCCATCGTGGTCGTGGAGAACATCGCCCGCCACTTCGCCCTTCCGGAATCCCGACATAAACCGCCGTTGGAGGTGGCAATTCACGCCGTAGACGAGGTAGGCAACCCGACGATCTTAGCCACCGTCGCCGTCATCGCCGCCATCTTACCCATGGCTTTTGTGGGCGGGTTGATGGGCCCTTACATGCGCCCCATTCCAATCGGCGCTTCGGCCGCTATGGCGTTCTCACTGCTCATCGCGTTCATCGTGACCCCCTACGTCGCTTATAGGGCGCTCCGGCGTCCTGGAGAGTCATCCAGGGGCCCCGGCGGCCATGAGAGCGGAGGGGACACCTGGATGACGCGGCTTTATCGGAGGGTCATGACTCCACTGCTCCGATCCTGGGTGATGCGGTTAATCTTCTTTACAGCAATTATTGCGATGCTCGGTGGGGCCGTAATGCTGGTTGCATTCAAGGTCGTGACCGTGAAGATGCTGCCGTTCGACAACAAGGGCGAGTTCCAGATCATCGTGGATATGCCGAACGGCACAACACTGGAGCAAACAGCCGCGGCCACGCGCGCGCTGGCTGACTACGTGGCGACAGTTCCGGAGGTGGTCAACTACCAGATGTACGTCGGCGCGGCCAGTCCTTATAACTTCAACGGTCTTGTGCGGCACTACTTCATCCGGAACGCCGCTCACCAGGCCGATATCCAGGTGAATCTACTTCCGCGCGGCGACCGTAAGGCGCAGAGTCATGACATCGTGAAGCGAATCCGACCGGGTCTCGCGAGAATCGCTCGGCAGTGGGGCGTTCGATTGAAGGTCGCCGAGGTTCCTCCCGGACCGCCCGTGCTTGAAACACTCGTGGCGGAGGTCTATGGACCGACCTCGGCCGCCCGGATCGAGGCGGCGCGCCGGATCAAGGCGATCTTCAGCAGCACGCCCGGTGTGACCGACGTGGACTGGTACATGGACGACGCGCAGCCAACCGTTCAGTTCGAAGTGGATCGGGAAAAGGCCGCACTTGCCGGTGTGGACACGGCAGCCGTGTCCCGGACTCTCTCGATTGCGCTCGGCGGTATGGAGACCGGCCTGGCGCACGACGTGGAGGCGCGAGAGGACGTGCCAATCTTTGTGCAGTTGTCTCGCTCCGAGCGCAGCGGTATCCAGAAGCTGCAGGATCTCTACGTGGAGTCGAGTGACGGGCGCGAGATCCCGCTTCAGACCATCGTGCGCCCGGTCGCAATTCCGACAGACCGGTCGATCTATCATAAGAACCTGATGCCGGTCATCTACGTCACCGGAGATGTCATAGGCCGGCAAGAGAGCCCGGTTTACGCGATTCTCAGGATGAATCCGGCGATCTCCAAGATCCGGCTTCCCGGCGGCGGAGGCGTCGAAATCCTGAACACCCACCTCCCCTTCACCACCCAGCAGGTCAAGATGAAGTGGGACGGCGAATGGCAGATAACCTATGAAGTCTTTCGCGATCTGGGGGTCGCGTTTGCTGTGGTCCTCATTCTGATCTACATCCTCGTTGTCGCCTGGTTCCAGTCGTTCACGACCCCCCTCGCGATCATGGCGCCCATTCCACTGACGCTCATAGGCATTCTGCCGGCCCACGCGATGATGGGCGCCTTCTTCACCGCGACCTCGATGATCGGTTTCATCGCCGGCGCCGGGATTATCGTTCGAAACTCGATTATTCTGGTGGATTTCATTGAGCTGCGACTCCGGCAGGGAATGAACCTGGAGGAGGCCGTTATCGACGCGGGCGCCACCCGGTTCCGTCCGATGCTGCTGACGGCCGCAGCCGTCATCGTGGGATCATTCGTCATCGTCTTCGATCCGATCTTTCAGGGCCTGGCGCTCTCGCTGATGGCCGGCGAAGTCGCCTCGACTTTCCTCTCCCGGCTGGCTGTGCCGGTGCTCTATTTCCTGATCAAAGCGCGCGAAACGCCGTCCGCGCCCGCCGCGGCGTCGAACAAGCATTCAGCGGGGTCTGACCCCGCAGGAGTCGAACTAATATGACTATCGAACGTTATCTCCGGCTCATCGCCGGTTCAATTCTGATGATCACACTGATCCTCGCCGTAACCGTCAGTGAGTGGTGGCTCATTGGAACCGCAGTCGTGGCGGTCAACCTCTTCCAGTCGGCCTTCACGAACTGGTGCCCTATGGTGTGGCTCCTGGAGCGACGGGGAGTGGAGCCGTGTGTCCCGGCTGGCCATCCTCTCGCCGCGCAAAGAATGGTGAACCCCGATTAAGACTCAACACAACGCGCTCCAACACGCCGCTTTTCGGATTAGGCTGCGGTTCTCGCCGACGAGGCCCGCGACGAGTTTGTCGGCGGAGGTTTATCGTTGGCGAGATGACCGCAGGATTGTTATTGCCGAGAGGACTCGGCTTCTACATTAGCACTGCCGGGTGCACGTAGTCGCGCGGCACAACGTCGCACAGCTCGCCTGCAGCTACGGGCAGCCCCGGAACGCTGCCGTGGCTTACGTGGTCGTCAACCTCTGACGGGGTGAATGGCTGCTGGCGGGGATGACCGGCGCGAAATAACCTGAAGCCGGCAGTCAGCCGCCCAATCCATCCACTCCCATGATACCGAAGATACGCTCCATGTCCAGGTTTTGCTCCAGCCAATCCGCCAGCCGGTCGAAGACTTCCAATGACGCCGGACCCGATACGTTTGCGCCGGACGAGGGCGGAAGTCCGAGGAAGCCCCTCAGCGCCGACCGAACTTCCGGCCGGTCGAAAAAACCGTGAAGATAGGTTCCGGCGATCATCCCGGCAGGATCTATCGCTCCGTCCAGACGATTTTCTTCACTGCCGTCCAGGCTTGAAAGCCCCAGGAGCGGCCGGGCCGATGGACCCCGCTCTGTTGATCCCTGGTGGATCTCGTAACCGGCGGTGGGCACGCCATCCATCCATCCGGCGCACCCGGTGGCTTCCACACGCTCCAGCGTCTTTTCGGCGCGGAAGGTGGTCTCCACGTCTAACAGGCCCAGACCTTCGGTGAGGCTGCACGCAGACTCCACGTGCTCCGGATCCAGGATTCGGCGGCCCAGCATCTGGTAACCGCCGCAGATCCCCATAATCCTGCCTCCGCTCGCGGCGTACCGGCAAAGCGCCTCAGCGAATCCCTGCTCCCTCAGCCACCGGAGATCATACGCCGTGTTCTTTGTACCTGGTAGAATCACGAGGTCCGGCCGACCCGAGTCAGC
>Ga0307374_10015654_pt1 | contig 10176 bp, 10 predicted proteins | sample OX3MG_FD_202532 | JGI IMG/M metagenome (GOLD analysis project Ga0307374, IMG submission 202532) | Soil microbial communities from Risofladan, Vaasa, Finland - OX-3 | ecosystem: Environmental > Terrestrial > Soil > Coastal area > Acid sulfate soil | place: Finland: Risofladan, Vaasa | collected...
AGGTTCAACTCAAGAGCCGGGACGAACACAAGGTCTCCTTCGAGGCCTCCGGGAGGTTCCTGGGGCTGCCGTGGAAAGCGACCCTAGAGGCCGAATTCCCAGCTGACGGCGGCTTGCGCCTGACCTTGTCCCGAGGAGGCCCGCTGTGGCTCGCCGGGGCATCCTACCATCTGCGCCCGGTTTCGGGCGGCACCATTTTATCCAACGACGAGGAGTATCGCCTCCCGCTTCTTCTGCGCCCCTTAAGCCCGTTGCTCAAGAGAATCGCCTCGGAGACGATGGACCTAGAGTTGCGCGTGGTCAAGGAAGGCGCGGAGCAGCTCAACCGCAAGATTCGCCTGCGCGAAATCGAGTCGGCGCTCTAACCTTCAGCGCGGCTTGGGCGAATCGAGCTCGCGCATTTTCTTCCGGGACAAAAAAAGCCACGCCAGGCCGCAGGCGGCAGCCGCCGCGGCCGTTTTCGGGGTTGGCCGCGCGGCGAGGAAATCAACGGCATAGAACAAAAAGCCCGCCAAAAAAATCCAGCGCAACACCGCCGCCTTGCGCCCAATTTTCGCCGCGAGAGTCATCGCGCTTCCTAATATAAGAACGTCTTGAGGCCGTAGACGCTTCCGCCGGACTTAAGGAACTCGGACGTGTCCACTTCGACCACGCTTAGCCCCACCACGCCGATCTGCCGGGACACCACGGGCGCGCCCTTGGGCACCAGCGCCGTCCGGCAGTCCACGATGGCGGCGCTGCATGCGAGAACGCCCGCCGCTTCGGCCTCCGGCGCGCTCAGGACGACGGGGAACGCCTTCAAAATCATCTCCAGGCTCTCGCTTGAGAAAGCCGAGGGATAAATCAAAGCGGCTTCCGGCGTCAGCGGGCAAAAGCAGGTGTCTAGGTGAAAAAAACGCTCATTGACGAGCTTCAAGGCGACGACGGATGCGTCGAAAACTCGCGCCACGTCCTCATAGGATTCCGCCTCAGAACGAAACCCGTAGCCGCCCCAAAGAAGCCGCTTGCCCGGGTGCCACACCGCGTCGCCCGCGCCCTCGAAATACCGCGTGGAATCTTTAAAGCGCTCGACGCGGTATCCCCGGCGCGCGAACCAATCCTCATAGGCGGAGATTTCTCTGCGGCGCAGCGGGTGGCGCATCTGGCTGAGCAGGCAAGTCCGCCGACCCTCGCCGTCCAAGCCCACCAGCGTCTGGTTGGAGCAGAACGTCATTTCCTCAAGTCCGGGGACAGCCTCGATGAGCTCGACCGGCTTGCCCGAGGCCTCGAAGGCGCCGCGCAGGGCCTCCCATTGCCGCCGGGCCAGCACCTTGTCGATGGTGCCCGCCTGGCCGATCATGTAGGGATTTTTCACGTCGAGCACGTCGAAATAATCCGGAGGACAGAGCAGGACCGACTTAGGGTGCTCCATGGCCGGGCAGTTCTTGAGCGAGAAGCCCCGCAAATCCGAAAGAGAGCGGAACACCTGGCGGCTCACGCGAAACTCTCCGAAACAAAGCGCGCCGCGAACTCGTCGGCCGTGCCCTCCCAGCGCTCCTCTTTCTCCGCGGCTCGGACCGCCAATATCCGCCCTCCCTTTTGGCCGCGCCAAACCCAGCCCTCGCCGCAGCGCAGGTGCGACTCGTCTCCGGTGTCGTGGGAGATGGGAACGAACACAATGGGCCGGCCGGACCGCGCCAGGACTCGCTTCAACAGGAGGCGGAAGAACCGGCGCCGAAAGGGCGTTTCGCGGGCGAACTCCTCGGCCAAAGCGCCTATTCTCGCTGCGGACTCCGTCTCGCCCGCGCCCGCCGCGCGCAAAATCACGCGCAGCGCGTCCTCGGTCGGCTCATCGAGCCGGCCAAGCGAGCAGGCGCCGCGAGCAGGCGAATTCTCCCGCAAGCCCAGCGCGCGCGACGCCGCCCAGCCTTCGCATAGGCGCGGTATGTTCTTGCGCAGGGAACTTCCACGCGGCAAAGCGGCCTCGAAGCGTTTGAAATCTTGGTTTTCCTCCAGAAGCCGCCGGGCAACGCCCGCATCCGCGATGGGATGACGCCTCCAAATCTCCTTGATCCACTCGCGCAGAACGTAGAGCGCGCGGCCGGTGGCCGGCACCCCGCCGGAAAGGACCATCCCGACCTCGCCGCCGGCGGCCAGACGGGAGAAAAGCCTCCAGGGCATGAGGTCTAGGGCCGTGCGGCGCATGAAGGACGCGCCGCTAAACGAGTGCCGGAGCGCCGCGCGGTTGAGCCCCAAGTGGGACCCGGCCACGAAGCCGGCGTAGAGTCCTTCCTCGTGGAGAGTCAGCATGTCCAGCGCGAAATCGTCGATGGCGATGACCAGGCGCGGGCGGCAGGCGCGGGCGCGCAAAAACCGCATGGCTAAAACGGCCTGGCGCACCATTTCGACGTTGAGCGCCGCGGCGTCGCCCTGCGCCGGCGGATGAGACAGCAAAGTTAAAAGGGCGGCGGATTTCCTCGCGTCTTGCTCCGCTTGGCGCATGGCCGCTCGGACACGCTCCAGAGGAGCCCGGAGAGCGTCGAAAGGCGTGTGGTAGTCGCTGGCGAGCGCCTTGAAAATGCGATCCTGAATGGAGAGCGACGCGTCGGCAGGGAGGCACTCGACGACCCGGGAAACCAGGAAGCCGGCACCGGAAAACAGCGGCATGATGCCGCGGCGCGCCCACGCCGGCTTGACGGGCAGGGCCGCTTCGGGGTCTTGGGAGGCGCGCGCGATCATGCCCATCAAATCTCCGGGAATCGAGGATGCGCCGTTCGCGCCGGGCTCGAACATCATGATGGCGGATTTTAACATAAAATGATAACTTCTCCAGGAATGCTTCTTCTGGCCCTTTTCCTAGGCTTGAGCGCCCCGGCTCGGAGCGCGCCCGCCGTCGCAGCAAGTTCCTCCGGCTATGTGGTGCGCGCGGACTCGGGCGTCGTCTACCTGGATTTGGGTTCGGGCTCGGGCGCCCGCGCAGGCGAAAGCTTCCGCGTCTACACGCTGGGACCCGCGCTCATCGATCCGGCCACCGGCAAGAACCTGGGCCAACCCAAGGATTTCGCCGCCGAGGGCCGACTCACCGACGTTGAGGCGCTCTATTCGGAGGGAGTCCTGACTTCCTCGGCCGCGCCTATCGCCGCCGGGATGCGCGCGGAACTCGACATTGAGCCTGCGGCGGGCGCGGTTCAAACGCCGCCAGCCGGAACCTCGGCGGCGCCCGCGCCGGCCGGCCGGCAGCCGCGCTGGAGAAGCCCTTGGTTTGACTTCCCCGTCGCCGCCTTCGCCATCGCGGATTTTTCCGGCGCGGGAAAAGATCAAATCGCGCTGGCGTCCCGAAAGGCCGTGCGCCTCTATGCCTACCCGCCGCAGGACGCCAAGGCCCTGGCCGAGTTCGCCATCCCCGGGATCGGATCCCGCTTGGTCTCCCTGGAATCGGCGCCCGCCGCGAGTTCCGGGCCGGCGCGGCTCCTGGCCACTTTCTATGACGCCGCGCTCGACCGCATGGAAACAGACGTCCTGGCCGTAAGCAGCGGCTCCTGGGTCCTTGAGCAGAACATCCCCTGGATGGTCCGGGCCTACCAGCGGCCGGACGGCACGCGCGCGCTGGCGGCCCAGCAACTGCTCGACGATGAGACCTTTCCTTTTTCCGCCATCTATCCATTGATCGACTCGGACGGGCGCTTCGCCCCGGGCGACAAGGCCTTGAAGCTTGCGGACTCCGACTGGCTCTACGGATTCACCCAAATCAAGCTGGATTCCGCGCCGGCCGAGCTTTCCATCACCGACACGCACCGGCTCGAGGTCAAATCCGCGCAAGGCAAATGGGAGAGCGCGGATTCCTTCGGCCGGACCCCGGTGCGCCTGCGCTGGCAGAACAAGCTCCTGGAATTCTATCCCCCCATGCCCGTCGTTGACGCCCCCACGGAACCGGGCGTCTTCCTGGTCCGCAACGAATCACGTTTTGGCGCCATGGCCGAGGCCTTCGGCATCTTCGACAACGCCGAAATCATCCGGGAAAACTGGAGCGACGACGCTTTTACCCCGGCCTGGACGTCGGACGTGCCGGGATTCGTGACCAACCTCGCGCTTGTCGGCCCGACGGATCATCCCAAGGATCTGGTCGTCGCGGTTTCCACGCGCTCCGGCAAGTCTTCCATCTGGATTTATGATCCCTAGCGGCTCCGTTCCCGTTCTCGACAAGGGCTTCGTGCGCCTGGTGGAGTTCATGGGCGGCGACGGCGGCGTGGTCGACGCGGCGCGCGTCTCCTACGGCGGCGTCTCCAAGGGCGAGGAGGCGGACAAGAAGCTCATCTTCTATCTCCTTGCTCACGCGCATCTGACGCCCTTCGAGCACTCGGTTTTCAAGTTCCACGTTAACGCCCCCATCTTCGTGGCGCGGCAATGGTTCCGCCACCGCTTCGCCGCCTACAACGAGATTTCCTACCGCTACACGCAGGCCAAGGACGAGTACTACATTCCCGCCGCGTGGCGCGCGCAAGATCGCAAGAACAAGCAGGGCTCGGTGGAGGCTCCGGCGCTGGACCACGCGGCCCTGACTGAAAAATTTTCGGAGCAGGTTCGCCGCGCTTCGGCCCTTTACGAGGAAATGCTCGCCGCCGGCGTCGCCCGCGAGATGGCGCGCCTCATCCTTCCGGTTAACCTCTACACCCAGTTCTACTGGACCGTCAACGCGCGCAGCCTCATGAATTTCGTCGCCTTGCGCGCCGACGCCCACGCGCAATGGGAAATTCGCCAGTACGCCCGCGCCCTGGCGGACGTCTTCCGCGAGAAAATGCCCTGGACCTACGCGGCGTTCCTGCGCCATGCCTGGAAAGGGGAAAACCCCGAGCTGGCGGCGCAGGCGCGGGAGGTTCAGGAGGCGTGAGGTTCCGGCGCGCGCTTTGGGCCACAACGGCCGCGGCGCTCGCGGCTTGGCCCGTCGCGACCCGCGCCCAGGAAATCTTCCAGGTCCGGCGCGGCGACATCCACATCACCGTCCATGTCAGCGGGACCGTAGTCACGCAAAACGTGATCACGCTGACTTCCACCATCCCGGGCCGCGTCGAAGATCTCTACGCCCAATCAACCGGGGCGTGGGCCCTTAACAGCGCCGTTCTGAGCGACGTGGCCAGCGCGCACCTGGCGGCGATGCTCGATTCTCCGACCACGACCGACAAGTCGGTGGTCTTGGCCCGCTGGGGATCCGATTACCCCCTCATCCCGGTGCGCTGTCCGCAGGACTGCTATCTTCTTAAAATCAGCGCGCACGCGGGAAACTGGATATCCTCGGGCGATCCTCTTTTCACCGCCGCGCAGACGCTGCGCTTGACGGGCACGGTGCCTGCGGGAAACGCCTATCTTATCCGCGACGGCCAATGGCTGACTTATTGGGCCAAGGATGATCCTAAGGATAAGTTCCGCATGCCCGTGGGAAACTTCGAACTCGACCATCCCGGCGAATCGGAAAATTCCTCCGGCCGCTTCGCCATGGATATGACGCCGAACCAGTATTTCCCGCCGGGCACGGCTTGGGAGGGCGTCATCATCCCGGTGGATCATCCCAACGCGCTCCTGGTGCCCACGGCCGCCGTGGTCGCGTTTAGAGGCGAGCTATTTTTGCCGCTACCGGTCTCCACGGGAATCACCACGACCGCCTGGACGGAGATTTCCGCCGGCGCCGGCGAGGGCGAGGACTACCTCGTGCTCAAGGATTCCCAACTGGGCAAGGCCGTGCGCGACGAGGTGCGCACGCCCGCGCCCGTCCCCGCGGGCTCCGCCGCGCCGCAAGCCCAGGACTCCACCGCGCAGCCGCCATCCCAGCAGCCGGACTACGGCGGGGACATCTACACCCAATGACCGAGAATCACCCGGCGCAAACGCGGCGCGTCCTTGCCATCGTCCTGGCCGGAGGCAAGGGCGAGCGTCTGCACCCCCTGACCCGCGACCGCTCCAAGCCCGCCGTGCCCTTCGGCGGCAAGTACCGCATCATCGATTTCGCGCTCTCCAACTTCGTCAACTCGGGCATCCAGTCCATCTACGTCCTGGTCCAATATCTCTCCCAAAGCCTCATCGAGCACCTGCGCTCGAACTGGCGCATGGCGGGCCTGACGCGCGAGCAGTTCATCGCGGTAGTGCCGCCGCAGATGCGCCTGGGCTCCAATTGGTACCGCGGCACCGCCGACGCGGTGCGGCAGAACTTGAACATCATCCAGGAGTTCGATCCGGACATCATCGCCGTCTTCGGCGCCGACCACGTCTACCGCATGGACGTGGGCCAAATGCTGCGCTACCACGCGGACACGGGCGCGCGCGTGACCGTGGCCACCCTTCCCGTGGACTTGGCCGAGGCCTCCTCCTTCGGCATAATCGAAACCGCCGCGGACGGGCGCGTCGTCTCGTTTTTGGAGAAGCCTAAAAACCCCAAGCCCATGCCGGGAAATCCGGCCAAGGCCCTTTCCTCCATGGGCAACTACCTCTTCGACGCCAAGACGCTCATGGACATCCTCGCCTCGCCCGATTTTTCCGAGCCCGAACTCGACTTCGGCAAATCCGTCATCCCCCGGATTCTGGAGCGCCTGCCGGTCTACGCCTATGATTTCTCGACCAATGTCCTGCCGGGCTTGAAGCCCTACGAGGAGCGCGCCTATTGGCGGGACGTGGGCACGCTGGCGGCCTATTACCGCTCCAACATGGACACCCTGGGGGAGACGCCGCGGCTGGATCTAGACAACCACCGCTGGAGCATCCACTCCATCCGCTACGACGGCCCGCCCGCCCGGCTTCTGGGCGCCGTCCTCTCCAACTGCGCCGTGGGCGAGGGCAGCGTGGTGCGCAACGCCACGCTACGCAACTCTATCCTCGGCCGCGGCGTCACCGTGGAGGAAGGCGCCGTCATCGAGGACTCCATCGTCATGGATTTCTGCTCCGTGGGCCGCGGCGCCAAGCTCAAACGCGCCGTCATCGACCGGTTCAACCAGATCCCGGACGGGGAAACCGTCGATGGATCCGCGGATTGCGGCCCGCGCTATTTCCGCGATCCCTCCGGGCTCGCCATCCTACCGCGCGGCCGGGACGTCGGCCGCAAAGGCTAAAAACCCATGAGCGTCAAACGCCTTAAAATCGCCGGCCCGCAGGAAGCTCTTGAGCTTTTAGGCGAGCAGGACAAGAACTTAAAGACCGTCGAGAAGGAATTTTCCGTGGAAATATACCTCGACCAGAGCGCCGGGGCCGCGGACTTGTGGCTGGAAATCCGAGGCCCCGCGGCCCGCGTCAAAAAAGCCTTTTCCGAAATACGGGGAAAACTCCTGGCTCTGCGCGAAGAAGGAACGAGCGGCGTGCAAGGTCCGGATCGTCGCGCCGCGCGCGCGGCGCCTCTGTCCGAGGACGCCGTGTTCCGGACGACGGACGGACGCATCATCCGCGCCCGCACGCCCAATCAGAGAAAGTACGTGGACGCCATCGCCAGCCATGACTTGGTCTTCGGCATCGGGCCCGCGGGCACAGGAAAAACCTTTCTGGCCGTGGCCTGCGCCCTGCGGGAGATGGAGCGCGGCGCCTGCCGCCGCGTGGTCATCACCAGGCCCGTGGTCGAGGCCGGGGAGAAGCTGGGATTTTTGCCCGGAGATCTTCTAGAAAAGATCAACCCTTACCTGCGGCCCATTTACGACTCGTTTCTCTCCATGCTGGGCCCGGAACGCTGGCGGGCGCTACGCGAGACAGAAGCCGTGGAAATCGTGCCCCTGGCCTATATGCGCGGCCGGACCTTCGACGATGCCTTCATCGTGCTCGACGAGGCCCAGAACGCGACGCCCGAGCAAATGAAGATGTTTTTGACGCGCCTGGGCAACGGCTCGCGCATGGTGGTCACCGGTGACGCCACGCAGACCGACTTGGGCTCCAAGGGCGCTTCGGGCCTTTGGCGCGCCCGGGAAATTCTCTCCGGCGTCGAGGGCGTGGCGTTCTTGAACCTGACCGACGAAGACGTGATGCGCCATCCCCTCATGCGACGCATCTTGCGCGCCTACGAGGCTTGGGAAAAAAAGAGCTGAGCGTCCGCGTCTGGGGCGAAGGACTTCTACCGCCCCAAGCCCGCAAGCCTCGGCTTCTGGCCCGCGCCTGCCGCGCGGCTCTGGCCGGCCGCAAGAAAGCCGTTCACGGCGACCTTAACGTCGTTTTCGTGGGCCGCCAGCGCATGCTCGCGCTCAACAAAAAATTCTTAAATCACTCCCACGACACCGACGTCATCGCCTTTCTCTACGCCGCGGACGGCGCTTTCGGAGACGTCTTCATTTCCGCGTTCCAAGCCCGCCGCCAAGCCCGCGCGCTCAAGCACTCGCTGCTCAAGGAAGTCCTCACGCTGGCCGTTCATGGCTGCCTGCATTTGCTCGGCTACGATGACCGGCGGCCTAGGGACAAGGCCGCCATGTTCCAGCGCCAGGACGCGGTGCTCAAATCCTTGGGATTTTGATCGCAGTCTAAGCCGCGCGGCGGCGGCTCAGGCCCCAAGCCCGGTGCAGAGCGCGCAGCGCCGGTACGGCCTGGCGCGGGTCCATGAGACAGGAGACCCGCGACGAAGATTGCTCCAGCCGGCGGCACGCGATATCACGCGCGCGCAAAATCTCCCGCATCGCCTCGGCATGCGCGCGCGTCAATCCGCGTCCGACAGCTGAAACGCGCGCCGCCGGGCCCAGGCGCGCGACCGCCAAAGCTTTGACGCCGGGCCGCAACATCATTTCCTTATGCGGCCCAGCACTGCTTGCCTCCCGGCTCGCGGCGCCGGACCCGCCCTCTTGCCCGCGCGCGCCGATCCAGGTTCCCTCCGCCTCGTGGAACGCCGAGCGCACGTGGAGGGAAATCCGTCGGCGGCGCGCATAGGCGATGGAACGCGGCTGCATGACTTGGGCGCCGGCTTGGGCGAGCTCAAGCATTTCCAAAAATCCGACGGCCTTTAGCTTGCGGGCCTGCGGCACCAGGCGCGGGTCCGCGGTGTAAACCCCCTTGACGTCGGTGTAAATTTCGCAGGCGTCTGCCTTCAAGGCCGCGGCCAGGGCCGCCGCGGTCAAGTCCGAGCCGCCGCGGCCCAAAGTGGCCAAATCTCCTTTCTTATCGACGCCCTGAAAGCCCGCGACCACCGCGACGCGCCCGAGCAAAAGTTCCGAGCGGACGCGTTTAGGCCGCACGTCCGCTATGTCCGCGGCACCGTGCGGGCCGCGGACGCTGATGCCGGCCTGAGCGCCGGTCAGGGAAACCGCCGCCACCCCGCGGCCGGACAGAGCCGCGGCCAGAAGCGCGATGCTGATCTGCTCCCCCGCGGCCATCAGCGCGTCCTGCTCCCGCGCGGGCGTCCGGCGTGAGACCCGCCGGACCAAGCTCAGAAGCTCGTCGGTCATCTGGCCCGGGGCCGAGACCACGACCGCGATCGCGAAGCCCCGGCGGCGCGCGCGCGCCACGCGGGCGGCGGCGCGCTGGATTTTCTCGGGATCGGCAAGCGAGGTCCCCCCGAATTTCATGACCAGTATATTCATGGTTTGCCCCCCATATTCCTCGGATGCAAACCATTCCCGTTGGTCATAGAACCGCTTCGCGCGCGGGAATATATTATAATTTCCACCGAGCATGCTAAAGCGCCTTTTCGAATCCTTCTTTGGAACCTCCAGCGAGCGCCGGCTGAGGAAGTACCAGCCGATCGTAGACCGCGTCAACGCCCTGGACGCGGAGGTCCGCGCGCTGCCCGACGAAGCCTTCCCGCAAAAAACCGTCGAGCTCAAAAAGCGCCTTAAAGAGCGCCTGGCTCCGGCGCTGGAGAACCTGCCCAAGAACGAGGACGACCGCAAAAAAACCGAGAAAGACGCCTGGCAGGAGGCTTTGAACGAACTCCTGCCCGAGGCCTTCGCCCTGGCCCGCGAGGCCGCGCGCCGCGCCATCGGGCTACGCCATTACGATGTCCAGATCATGGGCGGCATCGTGCTCCACGAGGGCTCCATCGCCGAGATGCGCACCGGCGAGGGAAAAACTTTGGTCGCCACCGCCCCGGTCTACTTGAACGCCCTTTTGGACCGCGGCGTGCACCTCATCACGGTCAATGACTACCTGGCCAAGCGCGATTCCGAGTGGATGGGCCCGGTCTATAAGTTCCTAGGCCTCTCCGTGGGATTTGTCCAGCACGATCACTCCAACGAGGAGCGCCGCGCGGCC
>Ga0307374_10015655_pt1 | contig 10176 bp, 7 predicted proteins | sample OX3MG_FD_202532 | JGI IMG/M metagenome (GOLD analysis project Ga0307374, IMG submission 202532) | Soil microbial communities from Risofladan, Vaasa, Finland - OX-3 | ecosystem: Environmental > Terrestrial > Soil > Coastal area > Acid sulfate soil | place: Finland: Risofladan, Vaasa | collected...
CATCCGGATCAGTTTCGCCGTCGTGTGGCAGGACGCGATACCTCTTCAGGGAGACCCCTTGTTCTTCCAGCAAACGGCGGCACAATTGGCCGATGGACATGGTTATGTCGAGCGGTTTCTCGGGCACGGACCACCTGTGGCCACGGCCCTCCACCCGCCTGCATTTCCCATCGTCCTGGCATTCCTCGATCTCCTTGGATTCCGATCTGCCAATGCCCACCGGTACGCCTTGTCGTTCATAGCTTCGGGTGGGATCGTCGCCATGGGCTTCCTGGGACGCAAGCTGCTCAACCCTGGCGCTGGACTGATTGCAGCGGGCATTGCGGCTTTGAGCCCGCTCTGGATTCAGCCTGCCGGCAAGGTGCTGAGCGAGAGCCTCTACCTCGTCATCATTCCCATTGTGCTGCTGTTCGCGCTCTCCTGCATCGATCGACCGGGCTATTGGAGATTCTCTGCCCTCGGCCTGATGATCGGCGTCGCGACGCTCACCCGAAGTGAGGCACTCACCCTGATTGCACTGATGGGTGTCCCGTTGGTGCTGTTTGCGTCTCGCTCGTGGGGAGAACGAGCAAGATTTGGATTGGTCCTGTTGGCAGGGTTCCTTCTGGTCGTTGGTCCTTGGCTCGTTCGCAACGAGGTCAGCCTGGGAGGGTTCAGCCTTTCCACGGACGGCGGTACCACCCTCGTCGGGGCATATAGCCATGCCACCTTCTCTCCCGACAGCCCGCTCTATGGCAGTTTCGATTCGCTCACCCAGTATGGCGACAGCGCCGTGTTGTTCAAGTACGGACACCCACCGAATCACGCGAAGCACTGGACTGAACTCACGTTGGACAACGCGCTCGGTCATGTCGGTACCTCCTATGCGAGAGCGCATTTGAGCGACCTTCCTGGCGTGGTGCTTGCTCGCGAAGGTCGTCTGTGGGGGCTCTATTCATCGGGCTCCGAGTTGGCATTCGACCTTTCGTCAGATGGAAATGGCGTTGCAGGATTCCAAACTGCAGGTCAGTACCTCAATTGGGTACTCCTGCCATTAGCTGCCTGCGGAACGGTGTTCCTGTATCGTCGCTCGCGACGGCGCTATCTCGTCATCGTGCTCGCACCCATTGTTGCAAATGCACTCACTGCCTCGGTCACCTTTGGAAGCACCCGGTATCGCGCATTGGCCGAGCCCTCCATTGCCGTGTTGGCGGCAGTGGGCGCAATGGCACTCGTCAACCTGTTCCTCCAGCGAAGACGGGGCTCTGCACCAGAGCCACTTCGTGAAGAAGGTCGGGACGGTCTGCCGGACTCTCCACGACCCATCGGCTGACCGGCGCGCCCGGAGTCCTGGGTGGAACCACTTCGCACGCACTCCGATCTAGCGAGAGTCACCCGGTGGTCGCCAGGCGGCTACCTCGTCAACGATCTCGACGATGCCGAGCCGTGCGCTCCACGCCACCGCCACCGCCATATCGGCGAAGGCGGGTGCCTGGTGCGCTGGGGCACGCCCGGCCCGGGCCCTCCGACGGCCGGCGGTCTCTCTCATCGGCCGGACGCAAGTAGCGCTGTGGTCACGCGCGACCTTGAAGAACTTCTCGAACACCCGAAACCAGCTCAAACGGACGGACCAGAACACCCCCGCTAGGATGGGCGTCTGCCATGGAGCGCCAGCCACTCACGATTCAACTCATCGAAGACCTCCTCGGGTCCCTGGCGGAGTTGCGCAGGAGCACCAAGGCGACGGAGGCCTCTGTCCGTCGGGGATTGAAGCTCGCGACGAGCGGTGCTGACGTTGCGACCGCCCTTCGTGCGGTGAAGCCCGCCGACACGCGGCAATCGATGAACGACGCCCTGAAGGCCGTGGAGGAAGCGCGTCACCAGATGAGGCTCCACATCTTCGAGATCGGCATCCAACAAGGCATGTCGATCGGCGAGCTGAGTCGCATCTTCGGATTCTCACGACAGCTGGCGGCCCGCTATGCCAAAGAGGCACGAGAAGCGGGCTGAGCAGCCTGGGCGTCGTCCGATCCGATCGGGCGGGCTGGCATCGAGGTCGGCCCGAACCGGGTGACGGCGGTTCCATGGGAGTAACATCGCCTTCGCCGGGTCCTGCAGGCCTGCCCCTCGTCAGGACCCGGCGATCGGCCGTTCTTAGCCGGTGTGGGGTGAGGGGCATCGGCTGACGGCCCCTTTCCTGCGCCGCACTGACAGCCATGAGCGGCACAGGCGCGGTCGGCGAGGCCCACGCCACTCCGACCAGCATGGTAGAACCCGGCCATGGCTACCGAGACCGAAGCGGTGTTCACCGAATTGCTCGCCGAGTTGGGTGCACAGCACCGGCGACTGGTCGGGCAGCTCTCCGGCCCGGGAGACGAGCAGAGCCTTCTCGAGGCTCACCAGTGGCTGCTGTCGATCCTGCAGGTGGCCACCGACACCCAGGTCTGGGCGGACTCCTCCCGTCCCCGGTTCGTCGACATCGTCGGCCCGTACAAGAAATGGGGCGGTGACAATGCCGACGCCTTCTACTGCTTCGCCCCGGTTGATCCGACCCGGACCTACCACGTCGAGGTGACGCCGGGGAACGCCGTCTATCTGTCCCTCACCGTCTACGGAGGGCCCGATGACGGGCACTACTCGGAGCGCATCGTGGGAAGTCTCAACAGTCGCCAGGCGCCGCCGGCACCGGACGGGGTCATCCGCATGGTGCTGTCATCAGAGGACCCCGGTCCCGGAACGCCGTGGATCAAGCTCGAGCCCGACGCCGTGGCCATCGTGACCCGTGACTATCTGGCGGATCCCGCGCACGACACCCGGGCGGCATGGGAGATCACCGCGGATGGTCCCCCGACCACCTTCCGCCAGGAGGACGCTGCTCTGGCTCGCCGGTTTCGGGCCGCTTTGACCTGGGTGCGGGACCAGTCGGCCATGGTCCCCCTGACGGCGGGGGAGCCCAACGCCATCGACCCCCCCTACCCCGTTCCCACCACGACCTTCGGGTGGGCCGCCGGTGACGCCGCCTACGCCATGGGGACCTACGACCTCGACGACGACCACGCCCTGGTCCTCCGGGGAAGGTCCCCGGAGTGTGCCTTCTGGAACCTGTGCCTCTGGAATCCCTTCCTCCACACCTACAACTACGACTACGAGCGGGTCACCATCAACGGGACCCAGGTGCAGTACGAGCAAGACGGCTCGTGGGAGATCGTGATCGCACCGCGGGACCCGGGCCACCCGAACTGGGTCTCCACCGCCGGGCACCACCGGGGTTGGGTCTGGTTCCGATGGTTCCTTCCCGACCGGACGCCCGAGCAACCGACGTCCGAGGTCGTGGCCACGGGCCCGTCGGGATGACCGGGCGCGAGCGGCCGGCGCCGATCTCCATCGACGACCTGGCCGAGCCCCGCTTCAGCGAGGGCGTCCGGGCCGTCCTCGACATGATGGGGCAGGCCGGTGCCTCGGTCGATCTCCGTCCGGACTCCCTGATGGCCACGGCCGCCGAGGAGACAGGCCTCAGTGGCTTCGGCCCGGACGACTTCGTCGAGCGCCTGGACGTCCTGTGCCGCGCCCTCCGCCACGAGGCCCGGCTGAACGATGCCGGCATGCTGGCCCAGTCCCTCCTGCTCACCGGACTGCTCCGCAACCGGCTGCTGCTCGAGGACCTCGTCGCCCGTCATCCCGAGATCCTGGCGGAGACCGTCGCCGCTCCCATCGTCATCTGCGGACTGCCCCGCACCGGCACCACCCACCTGCACAACCTGATGTCGTCGGACCCGGCACTCCGATCGCTGCCCTACTGGGAGAGCCTGGAGCCGGTCCTGGCCGATGTCGAGCGACCGGCGGAAGGCCGGATCGACCCCCGGGTGGAGCGATGCGCCCAGGCCCTGGCGTTCGTCGCCGCTGCCATGCCCCATCTCGAGCGGATGCACGAGATGGGCGTCGGCCACGCGCACGAGGAGATCCAACTGCTGGCAATGGACTTCTCCTCCATGCTCTTCGAGACCATCGCCCCCATCCCGACGTGGCGGGACCACTACCTGGCCCGCGACCAACGACCGAGCTACGCCTACCTGAAGAAGATCCTCCAGGCACTGCAGTGGCTGCGGGGTGGCTCGCGGTGGGTGCTCAAGTCCCCACAGCATCTCGAACAGTTCCCGGCCCTCCTCGACACGTTCCCCGATGCGGTCTTCGTCGTGACCCACCGCGACCCGGTGTCGGTGACCGCCTCGATGCTGACCATGCTGGGGTACTCGGCCCGGTTGGGCCACGATCGTGTCGATGCGCCCTGGATCGGCGAGTACTGGGCTGACCGTCTCGAACGGATGCTGCGAGCCTGCGTCCGGGACCGCGACGTGCTCCCCGCCGAGCGGACCATCGACGTGCGATTCGATCAGTTCATGGAGGACGACCCCGGCATGGTCCGTCGGATCTACCAGCTGGCCGGCCAACCGGTCACCGTGGCTTCGGAGTCCGCCATGCGTGCGTTCCTGGCCGATCACCCCCGCGGCCGCCACGGCGGGGTGCTCTACGACCTGGCCGCGTTCGGCATCGACCGGGACCTGCTGCGCCCGGCTCTGGCCTTCTACGCCGAGCGCTTCGGCATCGTCGCCGAACCCTGACAGGTGCCTTCGGGGCCTCACCCTGTGGGGCGGTCCAGCCGTGAGACCACGGCGATGGCCCCCTCGGCGGCGCGCTCCGTGGCCAGACGGGCGGCCTTGGCCATCCGAGACATGGCGGGGATCCGGCCGGGGTGCCTGACCAGGTAGGACGCCACGGCTTTGGCGTTCGGTGTGCCGTCCGGGTTGCTCAGACGGAAGACCTCCTCGTCGACGCTCCCGTCACCGGCCCGGTCGCTGATGGCCCGGAACACGGACCACGGAACCCCGCGATCGCTGCAGACAGCGGCGATGGCCGCCGTCTCCATGTCGAGTGCGACCACGCCGTCGCGCCGCAACCCGGCCAGGGTCTCGGGATCGGTGGTGAGCGAGTCGGATGTCCACAACTTCCCCCGGGCCACCCCCGTGCCGAGAGGATCGGGCCGGAACTCGGCTCGGGAGCGGCCGTCGACCACCGCTTCGGGGCGCACCAAGGTGCCGATCGGCGTCCCGTCGTCGAGCGCACCGGCAATGCCCACGACGACCACCCGCTCCACCTCCACCGCCGTCAACAGCTGCTCCACGCCCGCCGTGGCCAGGCTCGTGCCCATGCCGGTGACGATGGCGACCACCCGGCGGGGACCGATGCTCCCGACCGACATCGGCACCGGGCCGGCCGTGCGGGCCTGCAGGGAGAGGGCCTCGGTGAGGGGAGCCAGCTCCATGGGCATGGCGCAGACGAATGCGACCGGGGGCGGCACCGTTGCCGACTCTCCGCCTACACGGCCCGCGGCGAGGGAGCCCGACCGGACACGAAGCTCATGGTGAGCAGCGCCGTGGCCACCAACAGGTCGTCGTGTCCCCGGTCGTGGACCCGGACCTCGACCACCCCCTGGCGTCGGCCCACCCGAAGCGGCACGGCCGCGGCGGAGAGCGGGCCCCGGCTGGCCGCCGCCAGGTAGCTCAACGAAACCGTGGAGGTGACCACGCTGCGGCCACTGGCCTTGGCCGCGGCGTAGGCGCCGGCCCGATCCACCAGGCTGGCGATCATTCCCCCGTGGACGGCACCGGCCGGTCCGCGGATCTCGTCGGTGATCTCGAGCTCCACCACGTGGGTGGCACCGTCGTCGTACGAGCGGTGGGCGAGCCCGTCGAGGAGTTGGCATCCCATGGACATGGCGTCATGGTAGGTGGGCCGGCGGCAGGGGAGCGCATCCCACCGAACCCGGTCGGTGCTCGAGGCACGGGCCCCCCGCCTGGGCCCCGGGCGCTAGCGTCGTCCGACGCCGCGCCGCTCGCGCCGGGGCGGCCGGCCATGTGCCGTCATGACCAAGGAGGATCACGCCATGGGACTACTCGAGGGACAGCGGGCCGTCGTCACCGGAGGCGCGTCAGGTATCGGCCGGGCCACGGCGCGGCGAATGGCCGAGGAGGGGGCGTCCGTGGCGGTGGTGGACATCAACGGCGATTCCGCCGGAGAGTGCGCCCGGGACATCGGGGGTACGGCCCACGTGGCCGACGTAGCCGATCCCGAAGGACTGCGCGCGGCCTTCGACTCGGCCGCCGCGGCCATGGGAGGGATGACCATCCTGTTCAACAATGCCGGGGTCGGCAGCCTGTCACCTCTCCACCAGTGGGAGCCCGAGGAGTGGAACCGGCTGGTCTCGATCAACCTCACCGGGGTGTATCTCGGATTCCGGGCCGCAGTGCCCCACCTTCGGGCCTCGGGCGGCGGCAGCATCGTCTCCACCGCCTCCATCAGCGGCACCCGGCCCTCGGCCGGGGAGGCCCCCTACGCCGCGTCCAAGGCCGGGGTGGCCGCCATCACCGCATCGGCGGCCCTCGAGTACGCACCGCACATCCGGGTCAATGCGGTGTCCCCGGGGATGATCGCCACCGCCCTCACCGAGCCCCTCTTGCAGCTCCTCCCCCACGAACAGGAGCGGTACGAGCGGACCACGCCGGTCGGCCGGTTGGGTCGGCCCGAGGACATTGCCGACGTGGTGGTCTTCTTGTGCTCGGACCTGGCCCGCTTCATCACCGGGCAGAACATCGTGGCCGATGGCGGGATGACCCTGCACGGCTCGGGGGTCGACGGCATCCTCGAACAGGTCTTCCCTCAGTAGGTTCGGCGGCGCGGACCCGGGACAAAGGGGGACGGGAGGGAGCACATCGGACCGGTGTCGGGCATGCGCACGCCGCCGGGACCCCGCGCACCGGCGGCTGGCCCTGCCCGGCCATACCGCCCGCGTGCGGGCGCCCCTGGGGCCCCGTGAGCAGATCCTGCCGACCCTGCTCGGGGCCGACACTGTTCTAGCGCCGCCGTTTCGGAATTTTCGGGCAGGAGCCGCAGAAATTCGGTGGAGTCCGGTCCCGGGCCCGACCTTCGGGCCAGGGAGGTCTGCTAGACACCGGAGATGCCGACGGGAAGCGACCAGCGGAGGGCCCTGGTCACCGGGGCCACGCGGGGCATCGGCAAAGCCACGGCGGTGTCACTGGCCGCGCACGGATGGGATGTTGCACTCACCGGGCGCACCGTCCGGGCCGGAGACGGGCGGGACGACTCCGACACCGGACAGGGACGTCGCTTGCCCGGCAGCCTCGAGGAGACCGGGGCCCTGGTGCGGGGAGAGGGCGTGCGCTGCCTCGAGCTGGCCGCCGACCTGCACGACCACGCCGCCCTCCGCCGGGCAGTCGCCCGGGTGGTCGCCGGCTGGGGAGGAGTCGATCTGCTGGTCAACAACGCCGTGGACACCGGTGCGGGGAGCATGGTCAGGGTCCTCGAGCTGACCGTGGACCAGTTGGAGGCCAAGCTCGACGCCAACGTGGTGGCCCCGGTCATCCTGGTCCAGTCGGTGCTGCCCGGCATGGTGGAGCGGGGCGGCGGCACCATCGTCGACGTCACGTCGCACACCGCCACCGCCGATCCCCCGGGACCGGTGGGGAAGGGTGGTTGGGGGCTGGGCTACGCGGCGTCGAAAGCCGCCTTCCACCGCATCGCCCCCCTGGTGGCGGTGGAGCTCGGTGACGTGGGCATCCGGGCCTTCAACCTGGACCCCGGCTACGTGGAGACCGAGCGCCAGCAGGTGAACGCCGCCGCCCTCGGCCTGGTGGGCCACTACACCGGTGCACCCCCCTCGGTGCCTGCGGCAGCCATCGCCTGGCTCGCCGAGCACCCACAGGACCTCGAGAACGGCCAGACGGTCCGGGCCCAGAAGCTGGCCCTGACCCATGAACTGCACGCTGACTGGCGCCCGGAGCGATAGCGGACCGTGCCGCCGGGCCTGCGGGATTCGGCATGGCCCGCTCAGCCGCCCAGCAGCGGCTCGGTGGGGACCCCGCCCCGGTAGCGGACCGTCCGGTCCCGGACGGCCGGGACCCGTGGGCCTCCGAGCATGCTGCCAGTCAGGTTGAGGGGATCGGCCCCGGCCACCTCCACGTCGTCGCCCCGGGCCGGGTCCCGGCGCACGTCGGCCAGCAGGGCGGCCGCCTCGGGCGAGGCGTACTGTTCGCCGGAGATCCCGACGACGAATCGCCCACCGAGAGCCTCTCCCCGGGCCTCCAGTCGGCGCAGGGCGCGAACCACGTCCCGCCACGGAATTCGGTACGACTCCCGGGCCCACAGTTCCCAGGCCACCACGCCCCAGCGGGCCAACAGCTGCCAGGCCACCGCCTCGGCCAGATCCTCGGCGGGAGGGCCTCCGTGCGGACCGATGCCGGCGGCGTCGGGCTCGGGCAGGAGCGACCACCGGCCTTCCCCGACCCCGCTCCCGACCATGGAGCGCTGGCGACCGAGCGCCGCCCGTCGGGCGCGACCCGGCCTGCCCTGGGGGCGTCGCCGGCGGGCCGACAACAAGGACCGCACCGCCGAGAAGGCGTCCGCCGTGACGATGCCCCGGGCCACCAGGTCCCAGAGACCCTCGTCGATCTCGGCGTCCAGTCGCCCCGAGCCCGACGCCAGCTCCGAGCGGAACCGGGCGCCGTGCGACCGCAGCGCGGCCAGCACGTCGGCGGAGGCCCCGGCGGCGGGCTCCACCACGGCGCGATCGGTGCGCACTGCGGCCAGCATCCAGGTGAGATCGGGACGGGTGACGATGGCCAGCGGGGTGGCCGAGGACGGGGTCGCCGACCCCCTGTGCCCCCCATGTGGGCCGACGTCCGCCGGCCGTCCGTCACCGGGCTCCGACCCTCCCTCGGGCGCCGTGTCACCGGGGCGCGGGGTCAACCGGCCCCACGCAACTTCGCCGGCCAGGCAGAGCTCGTCGAGCCACCGGGGGTCGTAGCCGGAGAGCCGGGCGGGGAGCACCGAGCGTTCCCACTCGCCGGCCGCGACCTCGAGGCCCTGCAGCTGCTCGATGACCGACAGCAGCCCCGAGCGGCCCTCGGCCCGGGTGCCTTCCGCCGCATGCTGCCAGCACGCGGCGAACCGAACGAAGTCGGCGATGCTGGCCGGCTCGACGTGCCGACGGCGCCGGCCTCGGCTGGCGGCGTGCAGGCGGACCAGCAGGTGCCGGGCGCACCAGCGCCCGTCGGGGAGTTCGACGGCAGAGCCGGAGGCCTCCAGGCGGGCCAGACCGGTCCGGGCCCGGGCCACGGTCACCGGTGCCCCGCACACCGATCCCGTGGGCAGCGGGCGGTCCGTCACCAGCTCGTCCACCGTCACCGGACCGGCCACGTCGAGATGGCCACCCACGCACTCCGACAACGCCTCGTCGTCCCCGGCCATCGGATCGGTCAGCGACCGGTGCACGGCTTCGGCCAGGGAACGGCGCTCGGTCGGGGCCCAGCCGCCGCCGACCAGGTCGGCCCGTCCCTCGCCGCGCAGGGCGTCGAACCAGGGCTGCCAGGCCGGTACCGGGCGGCACAGGACGAGCGACAGCAGCAGATCGTGCAGTTCGTCACGGTCGCGGGGGCGGGGGCGCACGTGGTCGAGGACCTCGGCAGTCGCTCCCGGGTCGAGGGGGCCGAGCTCCGAGGCGACAACCGGTAGTCCCGGGGGCAGGCCGTCGGGACCCAGGGGACCGAGTCCCCGCGGCACCGGCACGGCCCGGGTCCGACGCTCCTCCAGCGGCGCCCCGTCGAGGAACGTGAAGGGACGCCCGGTCAGGATGCCGTGCGCCAGGGGAGAGGGCTCCACCGACTCGACGAGGTGGACGGCCACCCGGCCGGCCTCCATCTCGTCCAGTAGGGCCACCAGGCCGTCGGCATCGAGCGGCTCGGTGAGGCAGTCGGTCACCGTCTGGCGTACCAGAACGTGGTCGGGCACCGGGACGGGCCCCGGGGCGGCATTCTCCTGACAGGCCGCCAGCGCCGGCCAGCTGGCCGCCAGCAGGTCCTCGGCCTCCATGCGCTGGAGGTGGATGGGTCGACGCTGACCGCCTCGGGACCGGGGGAGGACCAGGGCCCTGTTGAGGTTCCACCGCCAGCGCGCCGCCAGCATCGGGTGGGGCAGCACCGCCTGCGTGAGCACATCGGTGGCCGTTCCGCTCTGCAGCATCGTGGGCACCCGCGCCAGCGGGAAGCTGTGCTGGGGACCGAGGGACAGCACCACGGTGTCGTCGTCCGCCGCCGCCTGGAGCTCGAAGTCGAACGACACGCAGAA
>Ga0307374_10015656_pt1 | contig 10174 bp, 5 predicted proteins | sample OX3MG_FD_202532 | JGI IMG/M metagenome (GOLD analysis project Ga0307374, IMG submission 202532) | Soil microbial communities from Risofladan, Vaasa, Finland - OX-3 | ecosystem: Environmental > Terrestrial > Soil > Coastal area > Acid sulfate soil | place: Finland: Risofladan, Vaasa | collected...
CAGTGGCCGTCGAAGCGGGCCAGGACCAGCTTTGGCTGGGCTCCCGCCAGGGACATGCGTCGTTCCTCGCCGGGATTGGCCCCGAGCGGGTTGGTCGGCAGATCGGCGACCAGCCGCGCCAAGCCGGTTGCGTCCACCGGGTCGTACCGTCCGGGTCTGGGTGACCAGCCCGAGCCCGTGGGAGCGGCGGCGACCGCTCCGGCGCACTCCCGCCCGAACTCAGCGAGCAGCAGCACCGAGTCCGACGGGTCCTGTGGCACCCCGCCTGGCGTCAGTCGCACGCCGCGGACCTGGGCGGCCATCGCTTGGAGCGCCGCAGCTTCGGGCAGGAGCCCTTCGAGGAACGCCCGGGTGTGATCGGTCCGGCACGGCCCCGGCGTCGGGAGCGAGCAGGACAGGAGGGGTATCTCGGGGCCGTGGCGTGCGGTGGTCTCGGCGGTGTACTCGACGGAGAACTTTCGGCGACGCTCCCTGACGTTGGCCACCAGCTGGTCGCCCAACCACATGTCGAGCTCCATCAGCGCCGCTCCCTCACCACGAACTCGAGGCCGAGCGCTGCGAGCGTGTCGAAGATGGCCCTTACCGCCCTCGTCTCGTGCCCGGCCTCGATCTGCCCGAGGAAGTAACGATCAGTGAGCGCGCGCGCAGCCAGGTCGCTCTGCGTCCAGCCCCGCTCCTGACGGCCGCGCCGGATGGTCCGGCCGAGAGCCTCGGCGTTGCGGACCGGAGTCTCCTCGAATGTGCTCATAATCCAACATTAGCGCCTCTTGAGCAGGATGATGGAATAATCTCGCATCTGGCCTGGTGGTCGATGATGTGAGCATCAGGTCACATCAGGTCTCCGACCGGTCTGTCGTTCCGGGTCTGGCTCTCCTCCGCGACCGACCTGGTGACCACCTCCGGGCGGCTCCCCTTGGGGAGACGGGTGAGACCGAAGAAGCCCGATCGTTCCGTTCGACGGCGTTGCGTAGTACGGCAAGTCGTTCCCGCAGCTCAGCCGGGTTGGAGATCGCCTTCTCCAAGCGTGATCCCGCGGCGGAGGATGACCCTCCACTGGCAGATGACAGCCAGCGTCGTTCGACCTGAGCGAAGTGTCGCAGCGCCGGGCATTTCCGATCGCCATGCGCGTGCGTAGAGGAGCAACCCCGCATCCGCGGGGAGGTCGTGCCGTCGGCCTCCCACGTGCGGCGGCTCGACGAATGCAGCGCCGTGCCCTTCAACGAGAGGAACGGGACCGCCTCCCGGGCTGAAGGACCCATGGTGGCCGTGGCCGGAGCGGAGGTCCCTCGCCCTGATCCCCTGAGGCGTCTCCGCGCTGCGGTGGGCAGGTGACTTGCGTGACGTTCGACCCTGGTGACCGGCGTCGCGGGACCGGCAGGCTGGGTCCGGGAGGTGCCGCCGTGGTAGATCGGATCCTGGTGGGCGTCGACGGTTCCGAAGGGTCCCGCCGGGCGCTTCGTTGGGCAATGGGGGAGGCGGTGGCGCGCCGGACGCTGCTCCAGCCCGTCACGGTGTGGCAGAGCCCCTACGACCTCGGCGAGATGCTCTACCTCCCGGTGGACGAGGAGGCGATCGCCACAGACGCGAAGCTTCGCCTCGACGGGGCCATCGCCGAGGCGGCCGGCACGGATCCCGCCCCCGACGTCGATCCGCTCGTCCTCCACGGAGACCCTGCGCAGGTGCTTTGTGAGAGCTCGGCCGACGCCGCCCTGCTGGTCGTGGGGTCGCGGGGCCGGAGCGGCCTCGCGGGAGTGATGCTCGGATCGGTGAGCACCAAGTGCGCCCATCACAGCCGTTGCCCGCTGGTGATCGTCCCGCACGGCGACCGAGAGGACGAGAACCGGGCCCTCGGCCAGGTCACGCGGATCCTCGTGGGCGTCGACGGCTCGGAGGGGTCGCGCCGGGCGCTGCGTTGGGCGATCGAGGAGGCCGCTGTGCGCGGCGCGTCGGTCGACGCCGTCGCCGTGTGGCAGGACCCCTATCGCGGCGACATGACCTTTGAGTACGAGATCCCGTACCTCCGTCGCGACAGGCGTGCGACCCTGGAGCACGTGGACGGGAAGCTGGCTGAGGCAGTCGCCGAGGTGGTCGGCCACGATCCTGTGGTCGAGGTCGATCCGCTCGTCGTCGAGGGCGATCCCGCGGAGACGCTCTGCGAGCGGTCGGCCGGCGCAGACCTGCTCGTCGTCGGGTCGCGCGGCCACGGGGGATTTGCCCGGCTGATGCTCGGATCCGTGAGCAGCGCCTGTGCTCACCGCAGCCGCTGCCCGATCGCGATCGTCCCAGCCGATGGCCGCGAGCACCAAGCCCGGACCGACCGCTGACCGCCAGCCGTGCCCGAGACCGGTAGTCCCCATGTGGGCGACCTAGCGGGCGGCTCGCGAAACGGTGGTGGCCTGAGCGAGGCCGAGGCGGCGCGGCGTTTCGCCGACTACGGCCCGAATGCGCTGGCGGAGGAGCGCCCGCAGCTGTGGCGCGCCCTCGCCACCAAGCTGACCGGGCCGGTCCCGTTCCTGCTCGAGGCGGCCGTCGTGCTCGAGCTCGCGGCGAACAAGGTGGTCGAGGCGGTGATCGTCGCCGCCCTGATCGTCTTCAACGGGCTGCTCAGCTTCGTCCAGGAAGGCCGAGCCCACGACGCGCTCGCGTTGCTCCGCAGCCGGCTCGCGGTCCAGGCACGAGTGCTGAGGGACGGGCGCTGGCAGCTCAGCGACGCCGAGCGGCTCGTGCCGGGCGACATCGTCCACGTGCGGGTGGGTGACATCGTCCCGGCCGACGTGGCCGCCTCCGACGGCCAGGCCTCGGTCGACCAGTCGGTCCTCACCGGCGAGTCCGCCGACGTGGAAGTCGACCCAGGCGGGACCCTCTACGCGGGGTCGACCATGCGGCGCGGCGAGGTGACCGGCGAGGTCACCGCCACGGGCTCTCGCACGTACTTTGGGCGCACCGCCGAGCTGGTACGCGGCGCCGAGCCGGCCAGCCACCTCGAAGAGACGATCTTCAAGGTCGTCTGGGCGCTGCTCGTGATGGACGGGGCGCTCGTCGTGGCGATCCTCGCCTACGGGCTCGTCACCCACCTCGCGGTGAGCGAGCTCTTGCCGTTCGTGCTCATCCTGGTCGTCGCCACCGTCCCGGTCGCCCTTCCCGCGACCTTCACCCTCGCCACGTCGCTCGGTGCCCTCGAGCTCGCCCGATCTGGGGTGCTCGTCACCCACCTCGCGGCCGTCGAGGAGGCCGCCGCCATGGACCTGCTCTGCACCGACAAGACGGGCACGATCACTGAGAACCGGCTTTCGGTCACCGCCGTCCTCACCTACGGCGGGCGGAGTGAGATCGAGGTGCTGTCCCTCGCAGCGGCGGCCTCCGACGAGGCGACGCAGGACCCGATCGACCTGGCGATCCTTCGTGCCGCGACGGCTGCGGGGGCCCCGACGGCCGCCGAGCGCTCGGCGTTCGTGCCCTTCGATCCGTCGACCAAGCGCTCCGAGGCCCGGGTCGAGGCTGGCGGCACGGAGATGCGGGTGGTGAAGGGCGCGCCCGCCGTGCTGGCCACGCTTGCCGTCGGGCCGGCCAGCGCCGCAGCCGACATCGAGGCCCTGGCCGTCACCGGCGCCCGGGTGCTGGCGGTGGCCGCGGGTGGCGCGACGACACTGGAGCTGGTCGGGCTCGTCGCCCTGGGCGACCCGTTGCGCCCCGACGCTGGCGCGCTGATCGAGCACCTCGGGCGTCTCGGCGTCCGGGTGGTCATGGTGACCGGGGACGCCACCCCGACCGCCCTCGCCGTCGCTCGCCAGGTGGGTATCGGCGAGCGGCTCGGTTCGGTGGGGGATCTGCGTGCCCGGAAGGGCGGCGACGTCGACTTCGACGTGGTCGCGGGCGTGCTTCCCGAGGACAAGCTCGCGCTCGTCGAACGGGCCCAGCGATCGGGACATGTGGTCGGGATGACCGGTGACGGGGTGAACGACGCCCCGGCCCTCAAACGCGCCGAGGTCGGTATCGCCGTCGCGTCCGCCACCGACGTCGCCAAGGACGCGGCAAGCCTCGTGCTCACCGGCGCCGGCCTCGCCAACATCGTCACGGCGGTGGAGACCGGCCGGCGTGTCTATCAGCGGATGCTCACCTACACCTTGAACAAGGTCGCCAAGACCTTCCAGGTGTCGCTGTTCTTGGGGCTCGGTCTGCTCGTCACCGGCAGCTTCGTCACCACGCCGCGCCTCGTCCTGCTGCTGCTCTTCGCCAACGACTTCGTCACCATGTCGATCGCCGCCGACCGGGTCGGCTTCTCGGCGCGCCCGGACCGCTGGCAGGTGCCGGCCCTCTCCCTCGCCGCCCTCGGTGTCGCCCTGCCCTGGCTGGCCTTTTCCTTTGCCACCTTCTACGTCGGCCGCCACGTGCTCGGCCTTGGACTGGCGCCCACCCAGACGCTCGTCTTCGTCATGCTGGTCGCCACCGGCCAAGCCACCGTGTACCTGATGCGCGAGCGCCGGCACCTCTGGGCGTCCCGCCCGAGCACCTGGATGCTTGTGGCAACAGGGCTGGACATCGTGATCGTCGCGGTCCTCGCCCGACAGGGGATCCTGATGGCGCCCATCGGGCTCGCCGACATCGGCGTCCTCCTCGGCGCGGTCCTCGGCGCAACGCTCATCCTGGACGTTCTCAAGGCCCCCCTCCTCGGCAGGATCCGTACCGAAACCCGCGGAGGTCGGCCTTCCGACAAGGCGAGTCCGCGACAGCCGCAGGCCAGAACCGCGGCGTGACGCCGGCGTCTTGCGATCCCCGAGCTCGGCCAGCGCGGACCTCGAGGCGCAGCCGTCCCCCGGCCAGGCGGGCTCCGTCCTGACCAGGTGGTACGCAGGGCATCAGGCCGTCCTCTCGTGCTCGTCCTGTCCCCGTCGTCGTTGTCGGGCGCTCCCGGGCACCGAGACCGTTGGACGAGGGTGCGGATCGCCGACAGGCCGGCCACCCGACGCGACCGATCGCCCGCATCAGGGCCGGCCGCAGGCGATTTGTGCACTTAATCCCCGGGGACTTCCCGACGTTAGCGGTGGTGCATGGGACGGGGGACCACGATCTCGAACGCGGCGGTAGGGGAAGCCCCGGACGAAGCGCGGGCGGTGATGCTCCGCCGGAGCGGGGTCCTCGAGGCCACCAGCGACCCCGACCTCGAGCGGTGGATCGTGGCGCTGCAGCGCGACACGGCCGCGGCCGTCTCGGCGTTCTCGATGCTCGACGGGGCGAGCGTCTTCGTGAAGTGCGTGGCCACCGGCGACGGCACCGTCGGGGGAGGAGCCACGCTCGAGGATCCGGTATCGCTCGAGGACTACCTGCTCGGTCTCGTCGCGCCCGCCGGCGGCGCCCGGCGCGGCGCGGCGTACGCCGAGGTGCCCGTCACCGTCGACGGGCAGCTGCTCGGTCTCCTCAGCATCGGCGACCGCGGTCCGCGCGACTGGTCCGAGGTCGAGCTGCGCACGCTCGCCGACAGCGCCGCGGCCGTGTCGACCGAGGTGGCGCTGCGCCTCGCGCGAGGCGAGGTCGGGCGCGTGCGCCAGCTCGTCGAGTCGCACAACAAGGTGCACGACCTGATCGCTCGCGCTGAGCCCCTGCACGACGTGCTCCTCACGGTGGTGGAGAGCATCGAGCGCCACGACCCCTCGATCATCGCCTGCGTGGTCCTGCTCGATCCCGCGACGAGCACGCTGCACCCGGGCGCAGGGCCTTCCCTGCCGGCCGCCTACCTGGCAGCCATCGACGGGGCGGTGATCGGCCCGAACGTGGGCACCTGCGGCTCGGCCGCGTGGTCCGGCCAGCTGACGATCACCGCCGACATCGGCGAGGACCCGAGGTGGGCCCCGATCCGCGAGCTGGCGCAGCGGGCGGGGCTCGGCCACTGCTGGTCGATGCCGGTCAAGGCGCCCGGAGGAGAGGTGCTCGGGACCCTCGCCTTCTACGGGCCGCGCCCGCGCCGCCCCCTGCCCGAGCACCTGGCGCTGCTGCAGGACTGGTCGCGCGTCGTCGGTATCGCGATCGAGCGCCACCGGGCACTCGAGCGGTTGATCCACGACGCCCGCCACGACGGGCTCACCGGCCTGCCGAACCGGACGGCGATCCTCGAGGCGCTCGACGAGGCCATCCCGCGCGCCCGGCCCGACTCGCAGGTCGCGGTGCTGTTCGTCGACCTCGACGGCTTGAAGAAGCTGAACGACACGCTCGGCCACGACCGTGCGGACGAGATGCTCCGCGAGGTCGGCGAGCGACTCTCGGCCGCCGTGTCGGCGGACGACCTCGTCGGCCGCTTCGGCGGTGACGAGTTCGTGGTGATCTCCGAGGGGGTCGATGAGGTGGAGGCGGGACGGATCGGGCTCAGCCTGCTCGAGGCGATCTCCAAGCCCCTCCCGTGCATCGACTCGGCCGTCATCACCGGCAGCATCGGCGTCACGCTCGTGCGCAGCGACGCCGTCGAGGCCCGAGAGGTGCTGCGCGAGGCGGACAGCGCCATGTACGCGGCGAAGCGCTCAGGCCGGGACCGCTGCGTGTTCTTCGAAGGCGGCCAGCGCGTGCGCACCGGCCGGCGCCTGCGGCTCGCCCGTGCGCTGCGCGGCGCCGAGAAGCGCGGCGAGCTCCGGCTCGTGTTCCAGCCCGTCGTGGCGCTCCCCGCACTGGAGATCGTCGGCGTCGAGGCGCTGCTGCGCTGGTCCAACCCGGGCCTCGGCGAGGTCTCGCCGACGGAGTTCGTCCCGGTCGGCGAGGACACCGGCGCGATCGTGCCGGTCGGGGCGTGGGCGCTGCGGGAGAGCTGCGAGACGATGGCGGGGCTGGCGAAGGAGCTCGGCTGCCGGCTCGAGCTCGAGGTCAACGTCTCGTCCCGCCAGCTCGCCAACCCGGGATTCGCCTTGTCGGTCCGCCAGACGCTCGCCCACGCGGAGTTCCCCGCGGACCTGCTCAGCCTCGACATCACCGAGACGGCCCTCGCGCGACCGAACGCGGTCACGGCACGCACCCTTCGCGAGCTCCACTCGCTCGGCGTGCAGATCGTGCTCGACGGCTTCGGTACCGGGTTCTCCTCGCTCGCCTGGCTGAAACAGCATCCGCTCGGCGCGATCAAGGTCGACCGGAGCTTCGTCAACGGCCTGTCCGGCGACGGTCGCGACCGGGCGATCGTTGCGGCGGTGATCGGCATGGCAGCTGCCATGGGCTGCGCCGTCACCGCGGTCGGCGTGGAGACCGAGGAGCAGCTGGCGGTGCTTCGATCGCTCGGGTGCGAGCGCGCGCAGGGCTTCCTGCTCGGACGGCCCGTTCCCGCGGACGCGCTGGGCGCGCTCGTGCGACGCGGCACCGGCGTCGCCCGTGTCGGGCGGCCCCCGCAGCGTCACGCCTCCTGAGCTGTCGCAGAGACCGACAGCGCCTGCCGAGGCCTCGGACGCCGGGCGGGTTCCCGCACCCGAGCCGCGCGGTGACGCCGGGAGCGTTCGGGCTCGGGCCGGAGCTCCGGGCCCGGGTATAGGGCCAGCACGCACTGGCGGGCGCCGAGGCGGCGCCGCGCGGTGTCGTCCGGATCGCACGGGAACGAGGTCCCCGACGGTGAGCACCGGCGAGGTGGCGGGGATGCCCGGCGCCCCGGGCGCGCCGCGTCGGCGATGACGCGCCGACGAAGGGCTCGCGGAGCGGAGGTCCTTCGCACGAGCCCGCGCACGCCTCATCAGGCGAGCCGTCCGGGGACCTCCGGCGGCACCGCCCGCGCGTAGACTCCCTCCGCGATGTCCGAGCGAGCCCACTGCGCGTCAAAGCCGCGCCCGCGAGTTCGGGGCGGGTCGTTCGGGGCCGGCCGGGCGTGATCGTCGACGTCCCGGTCGGGGACGCCACCGCTCCGGCACACCTGGCGAACGGCAGGCGCGAGTCCGTGCAGCGCGTGCGGACCCGGATCGCGCTCGTCGTGACGTACGTGCTGTCGTCGCTGCTCTATCTTTGGACCCTCTTGTCCACCGGGGCGACCTTCAACTTCGGCGCCCCGCAGCGCGACGACTACAACCTGCTCGCCGACGGCTTCCTGAAGGGGCACCTGAGCCTCGCCCTCGCGCCGCCGCCGGGGCTGCTCAAGCTGCGCAATCCGTACGACCCGGCGCTCAACAACCCCTACCAGCAGGGCGCCTATCACGACCTCGTCTTCTACCACGGCCATTTCTTTCTGACGTGGGGCCCGACTCCCGTGGTCACCCTTTTGATGCCGTGGCGCATCCTGCACGTCGGCGCCATGCCCTCGGACTTCGCCCTGTTCCTCTACTGCCTCGTCGGCCTCGCGTGCTCGTTCTTGCTGCTCGCGTTCCTCGTCAACTCCTACCTGCCGAAGGTGCGAACCTGGCAGGTGACGCTCGGCGCGGCCGCGCTCGCCGCCGGCAACCTCGCTCCGTTCCTGCTGCGCAGCCCCCTCGTCTACGAGGTGAACATCTCGGCCTCGCTGTGCTTCGCGATGGCGGGCCTCTACCTCCTGGCGTCGGGCGGGCTCGCCGGCCGCTACCGGCCGTGGAGGCTCGCGGCGGGCAGCCTGTGCCTCGGCCTCTCGGCGGGCGCCCACGAGGACGAGGCGCTCCTCGGGATCTTTCTCCTCGTCATGGCCGCGCGCGCCTGGCGGCGTTCGACGGGGGAGCGCTGGCGGAGCCGCCTCGGGCCGGCCGTGCCGCTCGTCGCGCCCTTCGCCGGGGTGATGGTGCTGCTGCTCGCCTACAACGCGGCGCGCTTCGGCTCGCCCACCCAGTTCGGGGCGCGCTACCAGCTGGCCGGCTTCAATCCGCTGAAGACCGCGTACTACCAGTTCGGTTATCTGGCGCCGAGCCTCTACTACTACCTCGTCGCGCCGGTGCGCTGGACGCTCGGCTTCCCCTATTTCGTGCTCCCGCCGCCGCCCGCGTACCCCGGAGCGGTGCCCGCCAGCTACACGCCCGAGGTGATCGGCGGCATCGCCACGACCACCCCGATCGTGCTCGCCCTCCTCGGCCTGCCGAGCGTCGTGCGCCGCAAGCGCATCCCGACGGAGCTCGCGGGAGCCGTCGTGGTGGCGGTGGCGACCGCGCTGTTGATCGTGGCGTCGATTGCCTTTGGCATCCCGGGCGGCTCGATGCGCTACGAGGCGGACTTCGCCCCGCTGCTGATCTTCGCCGCGCTCATGGTCTGGTTCAGCGCCTCGGCCGCGCGGCGGAGGTGGCTTCGCCGTTCGACCAAGGTGCTCGGGACGATCGCCATCGTCTACGGCGTGCTGGTCGGCGTCGCCATCTCCTTCGTCGGGTACTACAACGAGTACCCGAAGGCATACACGGATCTCGAGACCTCCCAGCCGAGGGTCTACTGGGCCCTCGCTCGGCTGACGAGCCCATTTCCGACCTTGGTGACAATGCTGCTCGGCCACCCGGTGCTCAGCTACATCCAGAGTCCCCAAGGGGTCGCGATCAACGCCAACTACACGAGCCTCGGCACGGGGAACGGCAAGGACCTCTTCTTCTACCTGAGCCCGGATCCGACGAACGTGCAAGTGATGTCACCCTCGAGCGGTACCTGGTACCTCCACGGCGGCTTCGGCGACGGGCCAGCCCTCGCCAAGGGCCAGAAGCTGCGGATCGAGGAGACCTACGACGGCAAGACCTACGCCTCGGCGTACGTCGCCGGTGAGTACTACCTTCCTCCCGTCCACCTTCATACGGGGCTCAACCGGATCCAGCTGTCGGCCGTGCCGGAGACGGGAACGGCGGGCTCAGAGGACCCGCTCGTCCAGATCTACGGGTTCTTCCTCAGCCATACGCGTTGACGACCGCTTGCAGGCCGCCGTCGTCGCCCCGGCGGATCGAGGTGCCGTGAGGGCCCCAATTCGGCGGCCGGGACCGGCGGCCCCGCTGCGTGCCCCGAGCTCGGTGGCAACAGCCAGGGAGCTCGGTCAGCTCGATCGTGAGACGAGGTGCGCGGAGCGAAGACGCGAGCAGTGCCCGAGCGCCGTCCACCACCACCACCACCACCACCACCACCACCCCCACCACCACCACCGCCACCCCCGCCACCACCACCACCGCCAGGCGGGCGCCGGATCATCTCGGTCCCGGGCGCGGCGCGTGCGTGAGCGATGTGCCCGATCCCGGCGATCACCCGACGCCATTCAGGCGGCGTCGCGGCTTCTGGCATGCCGTCGCCCGACCCC
>Ga0307374_10015657_pt1 | contig 10173 bp, 7 predicted proteins | sample OX3MG_FD_202532 | JGI IMG/M metagenome (GOLD analysis project Ga0307374, IMG submission 202532) | Soil microbial communities from Risofladan, Vaasa, Finland - OX-3 | ecosystem: Environmental > Terrestrial > Soil > Coastal area > Acid sulfate soil | place: Finland: Risofladan, Vaasa | collected...
AGCGCGGACGCTGGCCCTTGGTCACTCGGGCGTGCGGGTCGCGACAATCCAGGCGATCCTGGAGCTGCTCAACGCCGGAATCACCCCGGTCGTGCCCGAGTTCGGTTCACTCGGCGCGAGCGGCGACCTGGCGCCGCTCGCACACTTCTCGCTGGCGCTGCTCGGCGAGGGACAGGTGACCGATGCCGATGGCCGGCTCGAGCTGGCCGCCGACGCGCTCGCTCGCGCCGGCCTGCAGCCGCTCGAGCTGGGGCCGAAGGAGGGCCTCTCGCTAATCAACGGCACCGACGGGATGCTGGGAATGCTTGTGCTCGCATGCCTGGACCTGCTTGCCCTGTGCCGGACGGCGGATGTGGCCGCGGCGATGAGCGTCGAGGCGCTGCTCGGTACCGACGCCGCCTTCGACACTGCCGTGCAGGAACTGCGCCCCCATGTCGGGCAACGCATCAGCGCGGCGAACCTGCGGCGCTTGATGGCGGACTCGGAGATCGTCGCCTCGCACAGGGAGAACGACGACCGCGTCCAAGACGCGTACTCGATGCGCTGTGCGCCGCAGGTCGTCGGCGCCGCGCGCGATGTGCTCGAGTACGCGCGGGGCGTGGCGGAGGTCGAGCTCGCATCGGCGGTCGACAACCCGAGTGTGCTGGCCGACGGCCGGCTGGTGTCCAACGGCAACTTCCACGGGATACCGCTCGCCTTTGCCGCCGACTTCCTGGCGATCGCCACCGCCGAGGTCGGCGCGATCGCAGAGCGTCGCGTCGACAGGATGCTGGACGCGACCCGCTCGATGGGGCTGCCGGCCTTCCTGGCCGAAAGCCCGGGGCTCGATTCGGGCCTGATGATCGCCCAGTACACCGCCGCAGCGCTGGTTGCCGAGAACCGGCGGCTGGCGACGCCCGCGAGCGTCGACTCGATCCCCACCTCCGGGATGCAGGAGGACCACGTCTCGATGGGCTGGAGCGCCGCGCGGAAACTGCGGTCCGCGCTCGACAATCTGACCCGCATCCTGGCAGTCGAGCTGCTGTGCTCGGCACGCGCGCTGGTACTGCGCGCGCCGCTACGGCCCGCGCGCGGCACGGCGGCTGTGACCGCGCTGATCGATCCGCGACTGGGGCCTGACCGCAGCCCAAGCCCTGAGCTCGCCGCGGTTGAGCAGCTGGTCCGCTCCGGCGCGGTGCTTGAGACGATCGGCGACGCGATCGGAGAGCTGGAGTAGCCGATGGCAGCGCTCGCGCTGGTCGACGCCGCCGAGGTGATGCGGCTGCCCCAGGAGGGTGTGCAGCGCTTGCCGCAGTCCCGTGCCGACGAGCTGACGCTCGAGCCGGGCGCGGTGGTGATCGACGGCGACCGGATCGTCGGGTTCGAGCCGGACGAGACCTGCAGGCGTGTGCCCTGCGACGGCTGCGCGGTGGTGCCGGGCTTCGTCGACTGCCATACGCACCTGCCCTTCGCCGGTTGGCGAGCGGACGAGTACGCGCTGCGCATCGCTGGCGTCGGCTACGCGGAGATCGCCCGCCGCGGTGGCGGGATCAGGGCCAGCGCAGCCGCGCTCGCGGCGGCCGACGACGTACAGGTGCTCGGGCAGGCGCGGCCGCTTGCGTTTGAGATGCTGCGCCACGGGACGACCACGATCGAGTGCAAGAGCGGCTACGGCCTGTCGGCCGACGGCGAGCTGCGTGCGCTGCGGCTGGCGGGTGAGCTGGGGCGCCAGATCGAGCAGACCAGCACGGTCACAGCGCTCCTGGCGCACGCCGTGCCGGACGGGTTCACGGCCTCCACCTGGATGGACGCGGTCGAAGGCATGCTCGAGCGCGTCCGATCGCAGACGTCGGCGACCGCGCTCGACATCTTCGTCGAGTCGATCGCGTTCTCCAACGACGACCTGCTGCGGATGGGGAGGCTCGCGAAGCAGTATGGAATGTTCCTGCGAGCGCACGTCGAGCAGCTGTCCCGGCACGGGTCGGTGCCGGTCGCGATCGAGGCGGGAGCGCGCTCGGTCGACCATCTCTCTTGGATGTCCGTCGGGGACGTGCCCGTGCTCGCGGGGTCGGACTGCGCGGCGGTGCTGCTGCCGGGCGCGGAGCTGCTGGGGGCCGAACAGCTACCCCCTGCGCGAGAGCTGGCGGACGCCGGCGCCGTGTGCGTGCTGGCGACCGACCTCAACCCCGGCACTTCGCCGATCGTGTCGCTGCCGCTGATAGCCGGCCTGGCCGTGCGCCGGTACAACTGGTCGATCAAGGAGACGCTGCTGGCACTGACGCTGAACGCCGCCTGGGTGCTCGGGTTCTCGGCCGAGATCGGCGCACTCGAGCCCGGCCGGCGGGCCGACGTGCTGCTGCTCGACGCCCCGGTCAGCCACATCCCCTACCGGCTCGGCCACAACCCGGTGGCGGCGGCGATCGTGGCCGGGCGTCCCGCCTGGGTGCGCCCCGATCACGCCTGGCGCTTCGCGGAGGCGGACGGGATGAGCGCGGAGGTGAGCGCATGAGCGCGTCGGCGCGGCCGGAGATCCCGGCGATGGTGAACGTCCACTCGCACGCGTTCCAGCGCGACCTGCGCGGGATTGCGGAGCGGCCGAGCGCGGCCGCGACCGACGACTTCTGGAGCTGGCGGACCGCGATGTTCGACGCCGTCGCCCGGCTCGACCCCGACTCGATGCACGCGGTCGCGCTGGCCGTCTACAAGGAGATGGTGCACGCGGGATACGGGACTGTCGGCGAGTTTCACTACGTCCATCACCAGCCCGACGGCGCTCCCTACGCCGAGCCGAACGCAATGGCGATCGCGGTCGCCGAGGCAGCCCGGGAGGCGGGACTCGAGATCGTGCTGCTGCCCGCGGCCTACCACCGCAACGGCTGGCGTGACGGGTCCGACGTGGAGCCGGCGCCGGGCCAGCGGCGCTTCTGCGACCCCGACGTCGACACGTTCCTCGAGCGGGTCGATGACCTACGCGCCTGGGCGGCGCGGCAGGATCGCGTGAGCGTCGGGATCGCGGTGCACTCGGTGCGCGCGGTTCCCGCCCCGTGGCTGACACGCGTCGCCGAATACGCGCAGGCGCACGATCTGGTCCGCCATGTGCACGCGCAGGAACAACCGCTCGAGCTCGAGCAGTGCCAAGCCGAGCACGGCTGCTCGCCGATCGAGCTGCTCGAGACGCACGGATTCCTCGGCCCGCGGACCACGGTCGTGCACGCCATCCATGTGACTGAGAGCGATGTAGCGCGCCTGGCGAGCAGCCGCTCGATCGTGGCGGCCTGCCCGACCACGGAGGCCAACCTCGGTGACGGCTTCCTGCCCGCCCTGCGCTACCGCAATGCCGGCGTGTCGCTGGCGATCGGATCGGACTCGAACGTCCGCGTCGACCCGTTCGAGGAGGTCAGAGAGCTCGAGACGCTCGCGCGGCGCGAGGGATTGTCCCGCGACGGGCTGCTGGCGCGCGACGGCGACCTCTGGGGGGAGCTTTCGCGCAACGGCGCCGCCAGCCTCGGCGTCAGCACCGAGCGCCGGCTGCGGATCGACATGGGCCACCCCTCGATCAGAGGGGTGGCCGAGTCGGATCTTGCCTACGCGCTTGCGACCTGTGCCGAGCCGGGGATCATCGCCCGCCGCTGAGCACTCGAATGGCCTCAGCGAGCTAGGTGGTGCTTCTTGTGCTTCTTCTTCTTCGGCCCCGAGGACACGATCAGCGTCACCGTTTGGTGGTAGGGATAGGCCCGCGCCCCGCCACGCACACCGAGCACGAGGCCCTTGCCAATTCCCGAATGCTGACTTACCACGTGCACCATGCAGCCGAGCTCCTTCAGCAGAGTGCGCGCGGAGTTCTGAGGCAGCTTGTGCAAGGAACCCGGGACGATGCACTCCTGCGGCAGCGCCGCGACCACGACGTCCCCAGACACGGTGTTGTTCGTGGAATTCGGATCGGAAAGTCCCGGCGTAACGTTCACGGTCACGGTGTTTGCGTAGGTGCCGGCCGTGGGAGTTGTCACGACCACGTTAACGTTCGTACTCTGCCCGGCGAGCAATCCGGTGATCGTGCAGGTGACGGTTTGACCGCTAACCGCGCATGTCCCGAGGCCCGCCGACGCCGACTCGATCCGAAGGCCGCTCGGCACCTGGTCGACAAACGTGATCGGACCATCGACTGGGCCATCATTTGTCACGACAGAGCTCAACAGGGCTGCACCAGCGACGTCGGTCTTCGACGGGAACGTCGAGGTCTGCACGCCCGCGTCCTGGTTCTGATTGAGCGTGGCCGCCACATTCAGCGTGTAGCCGGCTGGGCTCCCCGGACCTGCCAGCGCGAGCGTCTCGCCGCTGGAGGGTGGGAATGTCGGCCCCGTCGCCGCGAACAGCGTGTCAGCGCTCGGAGTCGTCCCACCATCGTAGTAGCAGACGTCGCTGGTAAAGCTCGAGAAGAGCGCCAACGTGTCACCCGCGGCGACCTGGATCGGGTTGTAAAGCGTGAAGCTCGCGATGTGGCTGCTCGGCAACGGGTTGGGGAGCGTCTCGGTGTTGGCTGCGACCACGCTGTAGCCGCTGCTGCCCGCCGGACGAAGCACGGCAAAGGTGAGGCTGCTGCCGGCCGTGTCTCCCACCGTGTACGTCTGCCACTGGGTGATCTCGCCGCCTCCAGTCGGAATGATGTACGGCGTGCTTGCGTCGTTGGCCGTCTGGCCAATGATCGCGAAGCAGCCACCCGTACTCGACAGCGATGGCGGCGCGGTGATCCCAAGCGTCGCGGCGCTGGCAGCGCTGGAGAACACGAGCACCCCCAAAACTGCCGCAGCCATGACGAGCAGTCGTCTCCTCATCTGCTACCCCCTTGTGCGCGCCGCATGCGCGACGCTATTTGTCCCTATGCGGGAGCCTACAACCGGGCCCAGACCGCCACAAGGACGATCAGCCACATGTCCGGCGATGATCTGTCATGCGCCGACCGTACGGGCAGCACTAATGGAACCGGCTAGTGTCGGTAGTCGCTATGGGAGGGTCTCTGTCCCTTCACCACCGAGGAGGAATAAATGTCCGAGTCCACCCCTGAGGTTCCGAGCGGGAATCTGACCGCGCGCCTGGACGCCGGACCCGTGATCTGTGCCGAGGGCTTTCTGTTCGAGCTTGAGCGCCGCGGATACCTGAGCGCCGGTGAGTTCGTCCCCGAGGTCTCCCTGGAGTACCCGGACGCCCTCCGGACCTTGCACGTCGACTTCCAACGGGCCGGCTCCGACGTCGTGGAGGCGTTCACGTACAACGGTCACCGCGAGAAGATGCGGGTCATCGGCAAGGAGGACCTGCTCGAGCCGCTGAACCGCGCCGCGCTCCAGATCGCCCGCGAGGTCGCTGACGAGCGCCCCGGCGACCTGATGGCTGGCAACATCTCGAACACCAACATCTGGGACCCCGCGGACCCCGCCCGCCAGGCCGAGGTGCGCGGCATGTTCGAGGAGATGGTGGGCTGGGCCGTCGAGGGCGGCGCCGACATGATCATCGGCGAGACGTTCTACTTCGCCGGTGAAGCCCTGGCGGCGCTCGAGGTCGCTAAGGCCACTGGACTGCCCGTCGTCCTCACGATCGCGCCGATGGCGCTGGAGGAGATGGCCGACGGGGTCGGCATCGTCGAGACCTGCCAGCGGCTGGAGCAGGCTGGCGCAGACGTGGTGGGCATGAACTGCTTCCGCGGGCCGGAGACGATGCTGCCCTGGCTGAAGCAGATCCGCGCGGCCGTGTCGTGCCACGTGGGCGCACTGCCGATCCCGTACCGGACCACCGCCGAGGAACCAACGTTCTTCAACCTCAGCGACGAACGTGCGAGGGTGCCCTCGCCGCACGGCCGCACCTTCCCGACCGCGCTCGACCCGCTTTACGCCAACCGATATGAGATCGGCGCCTTTGCCAAGACAGTCCACCAGCTCGGCATCAACTACATCGGTGTCTGCTGTGGTGCCTCGCCCATGCTGATCCGCGAGACCGCGGAGGCAGTCGGGAAGTCCACCGAGGCCAGCCGATTCTCCGAGAACATGCACAACCACTTCATGTACGGCGACAACGAGCGGCTACCCGAGCACATCGTCGCGCTCGGCGACCAGGCCTAGGGTCTGTAGGGGCTTAGCTTCAACCCGGAGGGCCACCGGAGGCGCCCAGCGCCGAGGAGAGCGCGTCGGCGTGCTCGACGAGCAGCTGCCCGTATCGCTCGATGTTCTGCTCGGTCGTGCGGTAGGTGGGCGCGATGATGCTCAGCGCCGCGACGATCTCGTCGTGGTAGTCGCGGACCGGGGCGGCGACGGCGGTGATGTCGGGCTCGAGCGTGCCGCGAGTCGCCACGTAGCCGGTCGCTCCGAGCTGACCGGCGAGCGTCGCCCCCATCGCCGTGCCGCGGCGCGGGATCGTGCGCCCGGTCCACACCGCGGTCTGGACGCGCTGGTTGCCCGCGACCTGGCGCAGGTACAGGGCACGGTCGGGGTCCACGGCGATGCCGAGGTTGGCGGTTTCGCCGCTGGCCTGCGCGAGCGCCGTCAGGTGCGGGCCAGCGAGCTCGTACAGTGGCTCGCCGCGCAGCACCGCCGCCGCCATCTGCATCAGGCCGTAGCCGGGACGGAAGCCGCCCAGCTCGTCACGGCGGACGAGGTCGCGCTTGGCCATCGTCGCAAGCAGCCGCGACGCGGTCGCCGGTGACAGCTCGGTCGCGCGCGCGAGCTCGCTTAGCGTCGCTCCGCCGGCGCGCTCGGTGACGGCCGCGAGCAGATCGAAGGCGCGATCGACGGTGCGGGTCGACCCCGCGCTGCCACGCGACTCCGTGAGCGACTCCGTGAGCGACGGACCAGTGCGCCTTGACGGGTTCACGCTATGATCCTACCATTACTCGGTAAGCCTTTTCAGTAGATGAAAGGACGAGAAGGAGAGTCATGAGTGCTGGAGCCGGCGCAGTGATCCCCCCGGCAGCGACCCCGCCAAGAGCGACCCCGTCGGAAGCGACACCGTCGGAAGCGACACCGTCGGAAGCGACACCGTCGGACGCCACCGCGCAGAGCGACGATGACGCTCTGGTGGCCGGCCAAGCAGCGGCGCGGCCGGACATGGCGCGCGATGACGACGTACCCGTTGGCGAGGAATGGCACTCACCTCTGTATGCGATGGCCTGCCGGCAGTTCGCCCGTGCTGCCGACGTACTCGCGCTCGACGATGAGGCACGCACCCGCCTGCTCGAGCCGCGCCGGTCACTGGTCGCCAACTTCCCGGTCCGGATGGACTCCGGCGATGTCGTCAACTTCACCGGTTACCGCGTCCAGCACACGCTTACGATGGGGCCGACCAAGGGCGGTCTGCGGTTCGCCCCGGACCTGGGGTTCGGCGAGTGCGCCGCCCTGGCAATGTGGATGACGTGGAAGTGCTCGCTCGTGGGGCTGCCGTTCGGCGGCGCCAAGGGCGGTGTTCGCTGCGACCCCCATTCGCTGTCGGTCGGCGAGATGGAGCGCATCACCCGTCGCTACGCCACGGAGTTGCTGCCGGTCATCGGCCCGAACGTGGACATTCCGGCGCCCGACATGGGCACCGGCGAGCGGGAGATGGCCTGGTTCTACGACACCTACTCGCAGTCCGTGGGGTATGCGGTGCCCGCGGTGGTCACGGGCAAGCCGGTGGCGCTTGGTGGAACCGTGGGTCGTCAGAGCGCCACAGGACTCGGTGTCGTGTTCGCGATCGAATCCGCGTTCGCGGACCTGGGGTGGTCGATCGAAGACCGGCGATTCATCGTGCAGGGGTTCGGCAATGTTGGCTCGGTCGTCGCGCACGAGTTGCATGCTCGCGGCGCGAAGGTTCTGGCGGTCAGTGACATCCGGGGGGCGATCGCCAACTCGCACGGACTTGACATTCCCGCGGTGATGCAATGGGTCGCGGAGCACCAGTATCTCGAGGGTTTCCCGGAGGCCGAGGCGGTCGACGGGTCCGCGATGCTCGAGCTCCCATGCGACGTGCTCGTGCCGGCCGCCCGCGAGGAACAGATCACAGGCGCGAACGCGTCCGCGCTGCGGTGCGGCCTGATCGTCGAGGCGGCCAACGGGCCCACGACTACCGCCGCCGACCGGATCCTTGAGGACCGCGGAATCACCGTCTACCCCGATGTCTTCGTCAACGCCGGAGGCGTCATCGTCAGTTACTTCGAGTGGGTCCAGAGCCACCAGAAGTACAGCTGGGAGGCGACCGAGGTCCGCGAACGCCTGCGCATGCAGATGCAACAGGCGTGCCTGCGGGTGACGGGGACGAGCGAGCAACTCAAGACCGACCTCCGCACGGCAGCGCTTGCCAGCGCGATCAGCAATGTCGCCGAGGCAGCCCATCTGCGAGCGATCTATCCGTGAGCGATTCCGGGACACCGTCCTGCGCGACCCGCCTCGGCGCGCCGCCGCGCTGCCGCGGCTGGCAGCAGGAGGCAGCGCTGCGGATGCTCGAGAACAACCTCGATCCCGACGTCGCCGAGAAGCCCGCTGAGCTGATCGTCTACGGCGGGATCGGGAAGGCCGCACGCGATCAGGCGAGCCTCGCGGCGATTAAGCGCGAGCTGACCCAATTGGCTGATGACGAGACGCTGCTCGTCCAGTCCGGCAAGCCGGTCGCCGTGTTCCAGACGCACGAGCTGGCGCCCCGTGTTCTGATCGCCAACACCAACCTCGTGGGCGAATGGGCGAACTGGAAGCACTTCCGCGAGCTCGACGCGGCCGGGCTGATGATGTACGGCCAGATGACCGCCGGGTCGTGGATCTACATCGGCTCACAGGGGATTCTGCAGGGAACGTATGAGACGTTCGCGGCGGTGGCGCAGAAGCGCTTCGGGGGGGACCTGCGCGGCCGCCTGGTGGTGACCGCCGGGCTCGGCGGCATGGGCGGCGCCCAGCCGCTCGCCATCACGATGTGCGGCGGCACCGCGCTGTGCATCGAGGTGGACCTGCAGCGGATCGAGCGACGCATCGCAGGCGGTTACCTGGACGACCGGGCGGCCGACCTAGACGACGCGCTCAGGCGCCTCGACGCTGCCGTCAAGCTGGGACGGCCGCTGTCGATCGGGCTGTTGGGGAACGCCGCCGAGGTGGTGCCCGAACTGGCGCGCCGCGGCGTGCACATCGACGTCATCACGGACCAGACCTCCGCCCATGATCCGCTCAACGGCTACGTCCCGGCCGGGCTGACAATCGAGCAGGCCGACGCGCTGCGGGCCGGCGATCCGGATGCGTACCTGGAGCGTGTCGGCGAGAGCGCGGTGACGCACGTCGCGGCGATTCGCGCGCTCGCGCAGGCGGGCGCCGAGGCCTTCGACTACGGCAACGCGCTGCGCGGGCTCGCGGCCGAGTACGGCGACACGGATGCGTACTCCTATCCGGGGTTCGTGCCCGCCTACATCCGGCCGCTGTTCTGTGAGGGCAAGGGCCCGTTCCGCTGGGTGGCCCTGTCGGGCGATCCGGAGGACATCCACCGAACCGACGAGGCGATCCTCGAGCTGTTCGGCGACCAGGAGAACGTCAGCCGCTGGATCCGCCTCGCACGCGAGAAGGTTCGCTTCCAGGGGCTGCCGGCCCGAATCTGCTGGCTCGGATACGGAGAGCGCCACCGCGCCGGTCTGCGGTTCAACGAGATGGTCGCTGCGGGCGAGCTGAAGGGACCGATCGTCATCGGGCGCGACCACCTTGACGCCGGGTCGGTCGCGTCGCCAACGCGCGAGACAGAGGCGATGCTCGACGGCTCTGACGCCGTCGCCGATTGGCCGATCCTGAACGCGCTGCTGAACACCGCCTGCGGCGCCAGCTGGGTCTCGGTGCACCAAGGCGGCGGTGTCGGCATGGGCAAGTCAATCCACGCGGGCCAGGTGATCGTCGCTGACGGCAGCGAACGCGCCACCGCGGCCCTGCGCCGCGTGCTCACCGCCGACCCGGGACTCGGGGTCGTGCGGCACGCCGACGCGGGCTACCCGCGCGCGGTCGAGATCGTGCAGCAGAGCGACATCAGGATGCCGATGCTGTCGCGTCCGGCCAGCGGCTGACGCCGTCGAGCAGCGCCTCGAGCTTCCACGGACTCGGGGCCGGCTCAGGTGCGGGGGCTGGCGCCGGCGCCGTGTCGCGCCGGAACTGCTCGATCGCCGCGACCACGGCCGCGGCCTCCTCCGGCGTTGGATCTGGCGGGCGATTCGTT